>Ga0190305_1000031_pt1 | contig 40582 bp, 45 predicted proteins | sample 48700723_MG_FD_161678 | JGI IMG/M metagenome (GOLD analysis project Ga0190305, IMG submission 161678) | Hydrothermal vent sediment bacterial communities from Southern Trench, Guaymas Basin, Mexico - 4870-07-2-3_MG | ecosystem: Environmental > Aquatic > Marine > Hydrothermal vents > Sediment ... | reverse complement strand
CTATCTCTACCGGGCCAGCAAGGTAGGAAAGACTACAACGGCTCTAAGCCAAATTCAAAACAGACATCTCAAAACTCTAAGAATCTACTATCTTAATTTTAACTCAACTTTTTTCATTTTGTTAATAATTTTAATTAGCAGATATGAGTAGTATATGTTATAAAAAACACCATGAAGTATATAAAGATATTATTATGCCTATTACTGCTTACAACTGCTTGCCAAAAAACACCCAAGTTTACCTTTATGGTAGGAGGAAGTGCCAATGCTCTTCTTTATTGGGAAAGGGTTACAAAAGAATTTGAGACCAAAAAAGGCATTAAAATTGAGCTTATTCGTCTGCCAGCAGATACTGAACAAAGACGTCAAAGGATAGTTATTCCTTTACAAGCAAAGGCCTCTGACCCAGATGTGTTTCTTATGGATGTAATCTGGGTAGGGATGATAGCTGGTGCCAGGTGGCTTGAACCACTTAATCATTATATAAACCGAGATAATTTTGATATTAATAAATTTTTTAAAAGGGTCATAGAGGATGTGGATACCTTTAAACATAAAATTATTGCCTTACCTGTTTATGTGGATGGCGGTCTTCTTTATTATAGAAAGGATTTACTTACTAAATATGGTTACCATGAACCACCTTCCACTTGGGAGACATTGGTAAATATGGCTAAACAAATCCAGAAAAAAGAAAGGATTCAAAATAAAGCGTTTTGGGGATTTGTATGGCAAGGTGCTATGTATGAAGGACTGATTTGCACATTTTTAGAGTTTTGTGCTTCAGGAAATGGGGGAATTTCTTTTGATCCCTTAGGTAAAATCAAGGTAAATACTATGGAAAATCAAAAGGCATTAAAGTTTATGGTAAAACTCATTCACCAAGAAGGTATTTCTCCTCCAAACACCTTTACTGAACTAAAAGAAGAAGAGGTAAGATTGATTTTTCAACAGGGGAATGCCCTCTTTGAAAGGAATTGGCCCTATGCCTGGAAATTACACCAGGAAGACCCGTTTTTAAAAGGAAAAGTAGGCATTACTCAATTACCCCACTTTGAGGGAGGTAAAACTGCTTCTACATTAGGGGGGTGGCATATAGGAATTTCCAAGTTTTCAGATGTAAAAGAGATGGCTTGGGAATTTGTGAAGTTTGTTACTTCTTTTGAGCAACAAAAGAGATTTGTCCTTAAATTGAGTTGGAATCCTGGACGTTTGGACGTATATCAAGATTCTGAGATTAGAGAAAAGATGTCTCATCTTATTATCTTAAAAAATGTATTTGAAAATGCAGTGGCTAGACCCCTTAGTCCATATTATTCTCAAATCTCTCAGATTCTACAAAGACATATAAACGCTGCTTTAGCCCTAAAGGAAATCCCTGATGAGGCACTAAAAAAGGCACAGGCTGAAATAGACCAACTTTTTGCTTATTATGGAGATTAGATTCCATAAAAGAATAACTACTGCTTATATATTTGTCTCTCCCTTGCTTTTGATAATCTTTTTATTTATTTTGGTGCCTATTTTAGGCACTTGTATAAATAGTTTTTTCCAAGACATCCCTTATCTTCCTAAAAAATTTGTGGGAATGAGAAATTATCTTATTTTAATAAAAAATCCTGACTTTTGGGATGCCTTAAAATTTACTATTTTTTTCACCTTGGCATCTGTATCTTTAGAGACCATTTTGGGAATTTCTTTTGCCTTACTTTTAAAGGAGCGATTTCCTGGAAGAGGAATTTTAAGAACCATGTTACTTATTCCTTGGGCAATCCCTACTGTAATCAGCGCTAGGATCTGGCAGTTAATTTACAATTATAACTATGGATTGCTCAATTATCTCCTTCAAGGTCTAGGATTTTCAGATAAGATAAATTGGTTAGGCACTCCTCAAAGTGCCTTCTGGGCACTGGTATTGGCTGATGTATGGAAAACCACTCCCTTTATGGCCATTATTATACTTACAGGACTTCAAGCCATACCTGAGGATATTTACAAACAGGCCAAAGTAGATGGGGCAAGATTTATAAAAAGATTCTTCTTTATCACCCTTCCCTTGTTACGGCCTGCCTTAATAGTCGCCCTCATATTTAGAACAGCTGATTCCTTAAGAATCTTTGATTTGGTATATGTTCTTACTGGCGGTGGACCAGCCGGGGCAACTAGGACCATTTCTGTCCTCGGCTTCCAATATTATACTAGTGCCGATTTTGGTTTAGGAGCAGCAGTTTCCTCTCTTACCTTTTTAATAGTCTTTGGTTTCTCTCTCCTATATATCAGATTGTGGGGAATTAAAAAGCTATGAGCGAAAGAAGAATAAAATCCATTTTTATAGTTACAGGCTCCATCTTTCTATTTTTGTTTATTATTACTCCTATTTTTTGGATGATGCTTATCTCATTTTCTAAAAATATATCATTTCTCACTGGTGGAACTTACCAATTCAGCTTTTCTAACTATATAACTATTCTTACCTCTAAATCTTTGCATATGATGGATTATTTAAAAAATTCCTTGATAGTGGCCTCCATTACTTCTCCTATAGTGCTTATCATATCTAGTTTTTCTGCCTATGCTATTACTAGGATAAACTTTGCAGGCAGGCGTATTATTCCCCTTTTGGTGTTATCTATTTCTATTTTTCCTCAAATAAGTATTGTGGGTTATCTTTACAGATGGATGGGCAACTTTGGATGGATAAATTCTTATGTAGCCCTGGTGCTTCCATATTTAGCCTGGACATCGCCGTTGGCCTTATGGATCCTTTTAAGTTATTTTTCTCAGATACCAAAGGAGCTAGACAGTGCTGCCTTAATAGATGGAGCAAAAAGACCAAAAATCCTTTTCCGCATCATTCTGCCTTTAGCCACTCCTGGAGTGCTTTCTGGCCTTTTATTGGTTTTTATTGCCTGCTTTAATGAGTTTCTTTTTGCCTTGATGCTTACTTCTGATTATAGGGCACAGACGATCTCTGTGGGTATATCTCTCTTTCAAGGTTTACATGGAGAAATCCCCTGGGGAGAGTTAATGGCTGCCTCATTTTTTGTCACATTTCCATTGATATTACTTACTCTGGTGTTTCAGAGATTTATTATTGAAGGTTTAACCACAGGAGCCATTAAAGAGTGAAAAAAACAGCTATTTTGGTAAGGAATGTAAAAAAGATATTTTCTACTGCAAAGGGAAGAGTCCTTGCCCTTGACAGGATAAACTTAGAAATAAAACCAGGAGAGTTATTTATCATTTTAGGACCAAGTGGATGTGGTAAAAGCACACTTTTAAACATTATTGCTGGTTTGGAAGAGCCCACAGAAGGAGAGATTTTTTTTGGGGATAAGGTTGTTTTTTCAGATAAAAAGCACCTATCTTTAGAACCATTTGAGAGAGATGTGGCTATGGTCTTTCAAAGTTATGCCCTTTATCCTCACATGACAGTTTACCAAAATATGGCCTTTCCTCTGAAAAACTTAAAATACAAAAAAAAGAAAATAAGAGAACAAGTGATTAAAATAGCTCAAATGTTAAGGATAGAAACTCTCCTAGAAAGAAAACCGGCTGAACTCTCAGGTGGCCAAAGACAAAGAGTAGCCATTGGGAGGGCATTAGTAAGAACACCCCAGGTATTACTCATGGATGAGCCTCTTTCTAATCTAGATGCCCAGTTGCGGGCAGAGATGCGAGTAGAACTTAAGGTATTAATTAAAGATTTGGGCATTACCACCATATATGTCACCCATGATCAAACTGAGGCCATGACTTTAGGAGACCGCATTGCCATATTAAAAGAGGGAGTTTTACAACAAACAGGAAGCCCAGATGAATTATTTTATTGCCCTAAAAACACATTTGTAGCAGGTTTTATAGGCACTCCATCTATGAACTTTCTTTCAGCAGAAATTATTAAATCTATAAAAAAACCCAATATTACCATCGGAATAAGACCCCAGGATATTGAAATAAGACCACCAAACAAAGGCATTATAAATGCCTTTGTCAAATTAGTAGAAAAGATTGGGGATAAATATCTGGTGCATGTAGATTATAGGAAACAAAAAATTATTATAGAAACCTCAAATTTTTCAAAAGAAAAAGAAGTTTCTCTTTTTTGGCCTAAAGAAAAAATGCACTTTTTTGATAAAAATGGAGAAAGGATAGAATCTGTGGAAATAAGGTTTTCATTCGTCTAAGCTGTATTTCTCCTCTGGATATGGATAATCTCTCAACTCATCGTGAAGGGACACTTCATTAACAGCTAAATAAAAATGGCCATGATCACTGAAACCAAATAAAATAGCCTTTTCTTCGCCTCTGAAATAGCAATACCTTTTATTTTTGCTCTACCTCTTTTATCTGTTTTGTTAGCTCTATTAAGGCCGTAGGGGCATTATCTCCTCTTCTCACTCCTAACTTAATAATACGGGTATACCCTCCTTTTACTTCTTGATATCTCTTTCCTATCTCGTCAAAAAGTTTTTTAACTACTTTCTTATCTCTCAAAACAGTCAATGCCTGACGTCTAGCATGTAAATCCCCTCTTTTAGATAAGGATACCATTTTTTCTGCCAAATGACGCAACTCCTTTGCCTTGGCTTCTGTAGTCTGAATACGTTCATGCTTGAATAAAGAGGTTACCATATTACGCAACATAGCTTGACGATGGCTGGCTACCCTTCCTAACTTCCTTCCTTGCTTTCTATGTCTCATACCTGCCCACCTTCTATTTTCTTTAAAATTTCCGGATCCGGAAAGTCTTGTAATTCCATTCCCAAACTTAAACCCATTTGGTGAAGAACATTTTTTATTTCATTTAAAGATTTACGACCAAAATTCCTGGTTTTTAAAAGTTCATCTTCTGTCTTCTGAACCAACTCTCCTATGAGGTGAATATGGGAATTCTTTAAGCAATTCAATGCTCGCACAGAGAGTTCTAACTCATCAATATTTTTATAAAAGACTTCCTTGGGTATCTCTTCTTCTTCTTTCTCTTCAGGTAATTCAGATAATGTTTCCTCCTCTTCCTCAATCAAAAAGATATCTAATTGATCTCTTAATATTTTTGCCGCTAAAGAAATGGCCTTTTCTGAAGTGATTGTGCCATCGGTCCAAACTTCTAAGATAAGCTTATCATAATCAGTCATCTGCCCAACCCTAGCATTACGCACTGTGAAATTTACCTTTCTTATAGGTGAAAAAATGGCATCAATAGGAACAGTCCCTAATGGCTGGCCTTCCTGTTTATTTCTCTCTGCGGGCACATAACCTCTCCCTAAATTAACCGTCATTTCCATAATAAGCTTGGCTTCTTTTGAGGTCAGGGTAGCAATATGTTGCTCAGGGTTTACTATGTCCACACTACCATCAGTAATAATGTCACCTGCTTTAACTTCCGCTTCACCTTCTTTTTCAATCTTGATTGTTCGTGGAGGATTGGCATGAAGTTTAAGTCTCACTTGTTTTAGATTTAAAACAATATCTGTCACATCTTCTAATACCCCAGAAATAGTTGAAAACTCATGAGCCACACCATCTATCTTTACAGAAGTAATAGCCGCTCCTGGAATAGAAGAAAGCAACACCCGTCTTAAAGCATTACCTAAGGTAATTCCATAGCCCTTTTCTAAAGGTTCATATATAAATTTCCCATAATATGGAGAATAGCTCTTTTCGTCTCTTTCTACCTTTTTTGGTTTGATTAACTTTACTCCACCAACTTTGCTCATGTTAAATTCCCTCAAAATTTATTTAGAATAAAACTCAACGATCAGTTGTTCTTGCACTGGAATAGCAATTTCTTCTCGGGTCGGTAGAGCCTTTATTCTTCCCTCAAATTTTTCCTTATCTACCTCCAGCCAAGAAGGAATCCCTCGGCTGGCTATACCTTCCAAAGCCTCTTTTACAAAAGGTATCTCTTGGCTTTTTTCTTTCAATTTTATCACATCGCCTACCTCTACCAAATAAGAGGGAATATTGACTTTTTTGTTATTGATTAAAATATGACCATGTCTTACCAATTGTCTTGCTTGATTTCGGGAATGCGCAAAACCCATTTTATAGACTACATTATCCAACCTTCTTTCTAAAAGTATTAATAATTTTTCTCCTGTTACTCCTTTTTGTTTCTCCGCCTTTTCAAAATAAAGGCGAAATTGCTTTTCTAAAATGCCATAAATCCTTCTTAGCTTTTGCTTCTCCCTTAAAAGCAAACCATACTCTGTTTTTTTCATTCTTGCCTGACCATGCTGACCCGGGGAATAAGGTCTCCTTTCTAAAGCACACTTATCTGTGTAACATCTCTCCCCTTTAAGAAATAACTTCACTCCTTCTCGTCGACATAATCGACAAACAGCCTCTCTATATCTGGCCAAAACTAACCTCCTTATACATCTTATTTTTCATCCCCTGACCTCTAAATTCTAAATTTTTAAACCCTTCTTCTCTTTGGAGGACGACAACCATTATGGGGAATAGGAGTTACATCTTTTATTAAAGTGATTTTTAACCCTGCTGCCTGGATAGCCCGAATAGCAGACTCCCGGCCTGCTCCTGGGCCCTTAACATAGGCTTCTAGTTTCTTCATACCGTGTTCCATAGCTTTTTTAGCTGCATCCTGTGCTGCCAATTGGGCAGCAAAGGGTGTACTCTTCCTTGAACCCTTAAACCCCTTTATTCCTGCACTTGACCAAGCGATAGTATTACCTTGCTTATCTGTAATGGTTATTATGGTATTATTAAAAGTGGCTTGAATATGAACAATGCCTTCTTCTACCAGTTTTTTCTCTCTTTTTTTTACTCTTTGTCTTCTAGCCATTTATTTCTTACTCCTTTGTCTTTTTCTTCCTTTTACCCAAAACAGAACCGCGAGGACCTTTACGGCATCTAGCATTTGAACGCGTGCGCTGTCCTCTTACAGGAAGACCTCTTATATGTCTTAATCCCCGATAACAACCCATGTCAATAAGGCGTTTAATATTTGCTGATACCTCAAGCTTTAAATCCCCCTCTACTTTGTATTCCCTATCAATAATTTCTCTGATCTTTGTCAATTCCTCATCTGTTAAGTCATCTGTTTTTTTATTGAACTCCACTCCGGCTTTCTCCAAAATCTTTTGAGCAGAACTATGCCCAATACCATAAATATTGGTCAAAGCAACCTTTATTCCCTTCCCCTTAGGCATTTCTACACCTGCTATTCTAGCCACTTATTTCCTCCCATTTATCCTTGTCTTTGCTTATGCCTAGGATTTTCACAAATAACCCTAACCACCCCTTTCCTTTTAATAATCTTACACTTACTACAAATCTTCTTAACAGAAGCCCTCACTTTCATTTCATACCCCTTATTTAATTCTATAAACTATCCTCCCTCGGCTTAAATCATAGGGAGAAAGCTCCACCTTCACTCTGTCCCCTGGTAAGACTTTAATAAAATGCATCCTCAACTTCCCAGCAATATGAGCTAGAACCCGATGTCCATTGTCTAACTCCACTCTGAACATGGCGTTAGGTAAAGCCTCTACCACCCTTCCTTCTACTTCTATTGCTTCTTCTTTAGGCATCTTTAAATTATAGATAAAATTTCAGGACCATTTTCAGTAATAGCTATAGTATGCTCAAAATGGGCCGAAAGTTTACGGTCTTTTGTCACTGCCGTCCAACCATCAGGCAAAATTTCCACTTCATAAGTCCCCTCATTCACCATAGGCTCAATAGCCAATACCATTCCCTCCTTTAACCTTGGACCTTGGCCAGGTTTGCCAAAGTTAGGCACTTGGGGGTCTTCGTGCAACGAACGGCCAATCCCATGCCCTACAAACTGCCTTACTACTGAATAACCATATTTTTCCACATGGTTTTGAATAGCAGCCGAAATATCATAAAGACGATTTCCTGCTTGTGCCTTTCCAATTCCTTTATACAAGGCTTCTTGAGTTACTTTTAACAACCGTTCTGCCCTTTTAGAAATCTTACCTACTGGCACAGTAATAGCAGCATCTCCATAATAACCATCATAGAGCACACCAAAATCAAAACTTACAATGTCTCCTTCTCTAACTCGCCGTTTTGAGGGAATCCCATGGACTACTTCTTCGTTTATAGAAACACACAAACTAGAAGGATACCCCATATACCCCTTGAAAGCTGGCTTAGCACCTTTTTTTACACACAACTCTTCTGCAAATCTATCTAATTCTAAAGTAGTTATACCTGGTTTTGTAATCTCTTTCAATCTCTCTAAAACTTGGGCAACAATAGCATTGCTCTTCCTCATCTTCTGAATTTCCCAGCGTGCTTTTAATATAATCATTTAGCTTTCTAACAATTGCACAATCCGGTTGAAGATATCTTGAATACTTCCTGTTCCGTCTATGCGACGTAATAAACCCTTTTTTTCATAAAAATCTATCAAGGGCTTGGTTTGTTTATTGTATACTTCTAATCGGGCTTTAACAGTTTCTTCATTATCATCTGCGCGTTGGTAAAGTTCACCTCCACACTTATCACACACACCTTCCTGTTTGGGTGGATTAAAGATCACATGATACATTGCTCCACACTTTTTACAAGTCCTACGACCAGTGAGGCGTTTTAACAACTCTCCTTCAGGCACATCTACAGTTATTGCATGGTCAATTTTTTTATTCATTTTTTCTAAAACACCATCTAAGGCCTCTGCTTGAGCTACGGTGCGAGGGAAACCATCTAAGATAAATCCTTTATCACAATCGGCTTCTTTTAATCTTTCTTCAATAAGCCCAATGACTACTTCATCCGAAACCAATTGCCCCTTTTCCATAAACTCCTTGGCCTTTTTACCCAATTCTGTCCCTGCTGCCACAGCCGCTCGCAACATATCGCCTGTGGAAATTTGAGGAATACCATATTTCTCAATTAACATCTTAGCCTGTGTTCCTTTACCTGCACCAGGTGCACCTAAAAGAATAAGATTCATGATAACCTCCTTTCTTTTTTTATGAACTAACTCCCTTAAACTTGCTCTTTTTCAAAAAACCCTCATAATATCTACTAATTAAATGAGTCTCTATCTGGGCAATGGTCTCAATAGCTACCCCAACTACGATTAACAAAGCCGTCCCGCCAAAATAAAATGGGGTATGAAATTTCTTGATCAGAATAGTAGGCAACACACACACTAGAGATACATAAATACCTCCTGCCAAGGTCAAACGAGTAAGAATTTTATCTATAAACTCTGCAGTTCTTTTCCCAGGTCTTATGCCAGGAATATACCCCCCATATTTCCTCATATTATCTGCTACATCCTCAGGATTAAAAATAATAGCTGTATAAAAATAACAAAAAAAGATAATCAAAGCAACATAAAGTAGTAAATATAGAGGAGAACCCCATCTAAACAGTCCCACTACATTTTCTACCACAGGTATTTTTACAAACTGGGCAATAGTAGCAGGAAACATAAGGATAGAAGAGGCAAAAATGGGAGGAATGACCCCAGAAGTGTTAATCCGTAAGGGCAAGTGTGTGCTTTGTCCACCATAAACTCGTCTACCAACCACTCGCCTAGCATATTGAATGGGAATACGCCGCTGCCCTCTTTCCATAAATACGATAAAAGCTACCACAGCTATCATAAACACAATCAACAATATCAATTGAAAAATATTAATTTCGCCTGTTCTCAACAATCTAGTGGTATTTACTATGGCTGGTGGCATACCTGCTACAATACCAGAAAAAATAATGAGAGAAATCCCATTCCCTATCCCCTTTTCTGTAATTTGTTCTCCTAACCACATAAGAAAAGCAGTGCCTGAGGTGAGAGTAATCATAGATAATAATCTAAATCCCCAACCAGGATGAGGCACCACATGCACCTCTCCCAAAACCATGTTTTCCAGACCTACAGAAATAAAAAAGCCTTGGATTAAACTCAAACCAATAGTGGCATAACGAGTATATTGAGTGATTTTTCTACGTCCTAATTCTCCTTCTTTCTTCAGCCTTTCCAAATAAGGCACTACGGCTGTCAGAAGTTCAAAAATGATGGCTGCACTGATATAAGGCATAATACCTAAGGCAAAGATAGAAAGTCGTCTTAATGCTCCCCCAGAGAACATATCTATTAGACCAAAAAGTGTGCCTTTGGTCTTGGCGAAAAAGGCAGTTAGAGCCGCTGTATCTACACCAGGCGTAGGAATATGTATACCTAGCCTATATATAGCTAACATTAAAATGGTAAAGATAATACGACGCTTTAATTCTGGAATTTTAGGAATATTTTGGAATCCCTGAATCACCTAAATTACCTCTATCCTACCTCCAGCAGCCTCTATTTTTGATTTTGCCTGCTGACTTATTTTGTGAACTTTTATCAATAAAGGAAAAGAAATATCTCCATCACCCAAGAGTTTTATCCGTTTATTTTTCTTTTTGATCAAACCTACTTCCAAGAGTTTTTCTGGAGTTACCTCCTCATTCTCTCTAAATTTTTTCACTAAATCTCTTATATTAATAATGGCAAATTCTTCTTTAAAGATATTTTTAAATCCCCGTTTGGGTAAACGTCTGTACAAAGGCATCTGGCCACCTTCAAAATAAGGCTTCACCTGACCACCGCTTCTAGCTTTTTGCCCTTTCTGACCCCGACCGCAAGTATTGCCATGGCCTGAACCATCACCTCGACCTACCCTTTTTTTCTTTCTTATAGCCCCATAAGGTGGTTTCAAGTTATTCAGAGATATCACTATTGCCCCCTATTCTAAAACTTTAACTAAATGAGACACTTTTCTTATCATTCCCCGGATTTGAGGATTATCTGGCAATTCAACTACTTTATTCAGTTTGGTAAGACGCAAACTTTTCAATGTTAATATCTGCCTTTGTGAACATCCATTTTTACTTCTTATCAATTTTATTTTAATAATCTCACCCATATCCTAATTTTTCTAAATTAAGTTATGCCAACCAACCCAATAATTTCCCCTTTATTTTGTATCTTGTAAGTCCATTAACAACACCTATGAAACACTTTTCATTTCTTTAAAACCATTCATTACTGCCTTTATCACATTATGAGGATTCCTAGAACCTATACATTTAGTCAATATATCTTTGACACCTACTGCTTCCATGATTGCCCTTACAGCACCTCCTGCTTTTATACCCGTACCTCTAGAGGCAGGTTTCAAAATTACCTTAGCTGCCCCAAATTCCGCTATTACCTCATGGGGTATAGTTGAACCTTTAAGAGGAACTTTAAACATATTTTTGCGCGCCTTTTCTATAGCTTTTCTAATAGCATCAGGCACTTCATGAGCCTTACCTAACCCATATCCCACCATACCTTCTCCATCACCTACAATGGCTAAAGCACTAAATTTAAATCTCCTCCCGCCTTTGACTACTTTGGCTACTCGTCTAATTTCTACTATCTTATCTATTAACTGCGGCGTAGCCCCCTTTTCCTCTTCAAAAACCACTAATATCCTCCTTTGGCTCTATTCAAAATTCTACCACATTTCGAACAGATAATAAGAATCATTTGCAGTGCAACCCTTCAGACAGGTCTTACTCCTTTCCCATTTCTCAATTTGCGTTCTCCACTTACTCTTGTTTAAAACTCTAAACCCCCTTCTCTTGCCCCTTCAGCCAAAGCCTTTATTCTACCATGATAGGGAAAACCATTCCTATCAAAAACTACTCTTTTAATTCCCTTTTCTAACGCCCTTTGGGCGACTAACTTACCTACTTCCTTAGAGGGTAATATCTTCCCTTTCATGTTTTTTATTTCTTCTCTTAATACTGGATCAAGAGTGGAAGCTGCTACTAAAGTCCTACCTTGTGTATCATCTATTATCTGGGCATAAATGTGTTTCAAACTTTTAAAAACACACAATCTCACCCTTGTGCTTGTCCCAAATATCTTTTTTCTAATACGCCGCTTTCGGCGAAGTCTAGCTAACCTTTTCTCTCTTGCCGAAATCACAAATTATTTCCCTCCTGTCTTACCAGCCTTTCTATGTATTTGTTCATTTTCATAACTAATACCTTTTCCTTTATAAGGCTCTGGGGGCCTAAATTTTCTAATAATAGCTGCCACTTGACCTACTAATTCCTTGTCTATACCTTCAACAATAATTTTTTTTCCATCTACTCTTAAATTAATACCTTCTGGAGGCTCATATTCTATAGGATGAGAGAAACCTAGAGATAAAACTATTTTTTTATCTTTTAGTTCCGCCTTATATCCCAAACCCTCAATTACCAATATCTTTTTAAATCCCTCGGTTACCCCTTTTACCATATTAGCAACAAGTTGCCTGGTTAAACCATGCAAGGCTTTAGCTTGTTTTGAATCATTGTCACGTAAGACCTTTATAATGTTACCTTCTTGTTTAACCTTTATATAAGGTGTAATTTCTCGCTTCAGTTCTCCCTTCGGCCCTTTTACGCATATATATCCATCATCAATTACTACCTCTACCTTATCTGGAATATTTATAGGTATTTTTCCTATGCGCGACATAACATATCTCCTACCAGATAGAACAAAGCCATTCTCCACCTATCCCCAATGCCCTGGCCTGTTTATCTGTCAATATACCCTTTGAAGTGGAAATAATAGCAATACCCAAACCATTAAGCACATAAGGTATTTTTTCTTTTTTTACATAAATTCGTCTGCCAGGTTTACTCATCCTCTTCAAGCCAGAAATAACACTCTTTTTATCTTCGTTATACTTGAGAGTGACTTTTATAATCCCCTGTTTACCATCTTTGATCAATTTATGTTGTTGAATATAACCTTCTTGTTTAAGGATATGAATAATACTTAATTTAAGTTTTGAACTAGGAATTTCTACCTCAGACTTTTTTGCCTGAATGGCATTCCTTATACGTGTTAACATATCAGCAATAGGATCAGTAACATTAGACATAAATACTCCTCTCTACCAACTTGCTTTTATTACTCCAGGAATTTCTCCCTTTAAAGCTAATGTTCGGAAACAAATTCTACACACACCAAACTTTCTCAAAAAAGCACGAGACCTACCACATAAAGGACAGCGGTTATATTTTCTGGTTTTAAACTTAGGTGGTCTCTGTGCCTTTATCATTAACGCCTTTCTTGCCATTACTATCTCCTAAAAGGTAATCCCAGTTTTTCTAAAAGACTCTTACCTTCTTCATCTGTTTTTGCTGTAGTTACAAAAGTAATATTCATTCCCTTAACTTTATCTATTTTGTCATAATCTATCTCTGGAAAAATAATATGTTCCTTAATCCCCAAAGTATAATTACCACGACCATCAAAGGCTTCATCTGAAACGCCTTTAAAATCTCGCACTCGGGGTAAAGCAAAATTAACTAGTCTATCAAAAAAATCATACATTCTATCTCGCCGCAATGTAACTTTACAGCCAATAGGCATACCAGCTCGTAATTTAAAAGCAGCGATTGATTTCTTCGCTCGTCTAATCACTGGTCTTTGTCCAGCAATCAAAGCCAATTCCTCAACCGCAGCATCTAGAATCCTTATGTTCTGTGTTGCTTCTCCAACTCCCATATTAAGCACTATCTTAACCAACTTGGGCACTTGCATAGGGTTTTTATAGCCAAACTCTTTCATCAGTAAAGGCACTACCTTTTTCTCATAGTATTCTCTCAATCTAGCCCTCATTCCACTATACCTTATCTATAACTTCATTGCACTTTTTACAATATCTTACTTTCCGACCATCCTCTAAAACCTTTCTTCCGATACGGACAGGTCGCATACATTTATCACACATAACCATTACATTAGATATATGAATAGGTGCTTCTTTCTCAATTATTCCTCCCTTTCCAGTAGTAGGACTTGGTTTGGCGTGACGTTTTACCATATTTATTTTTTCCACAATAATCTTTTGTTCCTTAGGGAGAACCTTCAAAACTTTACCAATTCTGCCCTTTTCCTTACCTGCTATAACCATTACCTTATCATCTTTTTTAATGCATAAGCTCATTATACTACCTCAGGTGCTAAAGAAACTATCTTCATAAAATTTTTTGCTCTCAACTCTCGAGCAACAGGTCCAAATATCCGCGTACCTATAGGCTCCCCTGCGGGATTTAAAAGGACTACAGCATTATTATCAAAACGGACATAGGTACCATCACTACGTCCCATTTCTTTCTTGGTCCTTACTACCACTGCCCTCAAGACCGTTCCTTTTTTTACTTTTGATTCAGGTAAAGCATCCTTTACAGAAACAACAATCACATCTCCGATCTCAGCATATCTTTTTGCAGACCCACCAAGAACCCCTATGCAAGCTACCGTTTTTGCACCACTATTATCTGCCACTTCAAGCTGGGTCTGTCTTTGAATCATCTTCCTATTCTGCCCTTTCTAAAATTTTTAAAACCCGCCAATTTTTGTGTTTACTAAGTGGACGGGTCTGCACAATTTGTACTTTATCATTTATTTTACACTCATTTTTTTCATCATGAGCCATAAATTTAGCTTTCCGACGAATATATTTACCTGTCCGGGGATGCTTTATTAATCTTTCTACTCTTATTACAACGGTTTTATCCATTTTATCACTAACCACTACCCCCTCCAGGGTCTTTTTTGCACCCCTTTCTCCCATACAAATCACCTCTTTTGCTCATTTAAAATAGTCTTAATTCTAGCAATATCCTTTCTCACCAAAGAAAGCCTTTTTATATTTTCCAACTGTCCTGTAGCATGTTGGAAACGAAGTTTAAAAAGCTCTTCCTGAAGTTCTTTTAACTTCACTTCTATTTCCTCTTTAGTTAACTTTCGCCATTCACTTGCGCGCATATATCGCACTCCGGGTGATAATTTTTGTAGGAATAGGTAACTTGTGAGATGCCAAACGCAAGGCCTCTAGAGCCACCTCTTCAGGAACTCCCTTAATTTCATAAATAATACGTCCTGGCTTCACCACTGCCACCCAACCTTCTGGGGAACCTTTTCCTGAACCCATTCTGGTTTCAGCTGGTTTTTTGGTTATAGGTTTATCAGGAAATACCCTGATCCACAACTTACCTCCCCTTTTCATATGACGGGTAATGGCAATTCTAGCTGCTTCTATTTGTTGAGCAGTTAACCAACATGCCCCAAGAGCCTTTAAGGCATAATCACCAAAAGCCAAGGTGCAACCGCGAGTAGCCATTCCTCGCATTCTACCTTTCTGTTGCTTCCTGTATTTTACCCTTTTAGGTGCTAACATTAACTTTACCCCTTTATACTAGTGAACCCTCTTCTTTCTCTTCCAACACTTCACCTTTAAATATCCAAACTTTCACACCAATAATTCCATAAATAGTCCTTGCCTCTGCTAGACCATAATCAATATTTGCTCTCAATGTATGTAAAGGCACACGACCTTCTCGATACCACTCTGTCCTGGCCATTTCTGCCCCACCTAATCTACCAGAACATTCTACCTTAATTCCTTGAGCTCCGAATCTTAAGGCAGTAGATACTGCTCTTTTCATGGCTCGCCGAAAAGCCACTCGACGCGTCAACTGTAAAGCCACATTCTCTGCTACTAGTTGAGCATCTAATTCGGGTCTTTTAACCTCTAAAATATCTATCAAGGTTTCGCTTTTTATCTGAGATTCTAAATCCTTTTTAAGCCTCTCTATTTCTGCACCTTTTTTACCAATCACAATTCCTGGTCGAGCGGTATGAATTTTAATCCTAACCTTGTCAGCCGCACGTTCAATTTCTATCTTGGAAATTCCTGCACGATAAAGATGCTTTTTAAAAAATTGCCTAATATATCTATCTTCAACAACAAAACTGGGAAATTCCCTTTCTGCATACCATTTGGAATCCCATGTCTTAATAATACCCAATCTCAAACCTACAGGATGTACCTTTTGTCCCAAACGTTACCTCCTTTCCATTACATCAACTCATCTAATATAACAACAATGTGACTGGTCCTTTTTCTAATCCGATAAGCCCGACCAACAGCACGGGGACGAATGCGCTTAAGTATAGGCCCTGGATCCGCATAAATTTGTTTTACATATAAATTATCCACATCTACATCAGGATGTTGTTCTGCATTAGCCACCGCAGACTTTATTGTCTTCTCCACCACTTTAGCTGCTCTTTTAGGTGTAAATTTTAAAATCCCTAGTGCCTCAGCTACCTTTTTACCCACTAAAATATTGGTAACCAAACGCACCTTATGGGGCGAAATTCTCACATATTTAGCCACAGCCCTTGTTTCCACTATCTTCTCCCCTTTCCTTTAACCTTCCCCTTCCTATCACCAGCATGACCATGAAAAGTCCTGGTAGGAGCAAACTCTCCTAACTTATGCCCTACCATATTTTCTGTTATATAAACGGGAATAAATTTTCGTCCATTATGAATGGCAAAGGTAAATCCTACAAAATCAGGAATAATAGTAGAACGTCGTGACCAAGTTTTAACTACTTTCTTTTCTCCTGATTCCTTTAATTTTTGCACCTTTTTTAACAATTTTTCATCCACAAAAGGTCCTTTTCTTACAGAACGTCCCAAAATAGCCTCCTTTATCTTCTCCGTTTAACTATATATTTATCACTTGGTTTTCTACCTCTAGTTTTATATCCTTTAGTAGGCTTACCCCAAGGTGTGCAAGGATGGCGACCACCAGAAGCCTTTCCTTCTCCTCCCCCTAATGGATGATCGATGGGATTCATAGCCACACCACGGACTGTAGGGCGAATTCCTATCCAGCGGGAACGACCTGCCTTTCCAATACTGACATGCATATGATCTAAATTACCCACCTGGCCAATAGTAGCTTTACATTCCAGACTAACTAATCTTACTTCTCCAGAAGGTAATCGTAAATGAGCATAGGGTTCTTCCTTAGCCAAAATTTGAGCATAACATCCTGCACTCCGTGCAATTTGCCCTCCTTTCCCAGGGCGTAACTCCACATTATGAACAATGGTTCCTACTGGAATATCCTTAATGGCTAAACAATTTCCTGGATTGATGTCTACTTCTTCACCTGATATTACGGTATCTCCTACAGAAAGTCCCAATGGAGCTAAAATATACCTCTTCTCTCCATCCACATAATGCAAGAGGGCAATTCTAGCTGAACGATTAGGGTCATATTCAATAGCCGCTACCTTTGCTGGCACTCCAAATTTATCCCTTTTAAAATCAATAATTCGGTATAAACGTTTATGGCCGCCTCCCTTATGGCGACAAGTAATACGCCCATAAACATTTCGTCCACTGTGTTTTTTTAAGGGAACAAGTAAGCTTTTTTCTGGTTTTTTAGAGGTGATTTCTTCAGAAGCCAAATAACTCTGAAAACGCCTGCCTCCAGAAGTAGGTTTGCACTTTTTAATAGGCATAATCAAACTCCCTCAAAAAACTCTATATGATCCCCTGGACGTAAGGTAACAATAGCTTTTTTCCAATTCTTCCTCCTACCTTCCCATCGTCCCATTCGCCTTTTTTTCCCCTTAACAGTAAGGGTATGCACATTCAAAACCTTGACATTAAACAATTTTTCCACACTCTGTTTGATTTCAATCTTATTAGCCCTAGGATCAACTTCAAAAGCAAGTTTATTCATAGATTCCTTCTGTAAAGTGCTTTTCTCAGTTATTATTGGCCTTTTTATTATTTGATGCATGTCTTTCATGAAAGTAAAAACCCCTCAATCTTAGGAATTGAATCTTGTAACAATACTAAATAATCATACCGTAATACATCATAAACATTTAGGCCTTCTACTGGCAAAATCTGGAATTCAGGTACATTACGAGCAGCGAGTTCCAATTTTTTCTCTCTTCCATTAGTTATTATTAGAGCTTTATTTAAATTTAAGTTATGTGCTATTTCTAAAAATTTCTTGGTTTTAATCTCATCTAAAACGATATTATCTACCACTTTTAAAAGTCCTTTTTTTAACTTTGAACTAAGAACTATTTTTAATGCTTGCTTTCGCACTTTTTTAGGCAATGAATAACTATAAGTAGTAGGTTTAGGACCAAAAACTACACCTCCACCAACCCAATGAGGAGCCCTAATACTACCTTGCCTTGCCCTACCAGTGCCTTTTTGTCGCCACGGTTTTCTACCACCACCCCTCACTTCGCCTCTAGTCTTAGTGGAAGCAGTGCCAGCACGACGACAGGCCAACTGCCACTTAACCACTTCATAAACCAAGTATGGTTTTATAGGCACATTGAATATAGCCTCTGCCAGCTTAATCTGTCCTATTTCTTCTCCATGTTGATTATGAAGTTTCACTTCTAACATCTTAATTCCTTGAACCTACCTTTTTAATAACTACTAAGCTATTCCGACTCCCAGGTATAGCCCCTTTAACTAAAAGTAAGTTATGTTCTGGTCTTACATCTACAATTTTTAAGTTTTTAATGGTTACTTGTTTGTTACCCATATGCCCAGGCATCTTTTTGCCTTTAATTACTCTTCCTGGAAAAGCACAAGCACCAATAGATTTAGGCCCACGGTGGTTTCTACTCCCATGAGTCTCTGGTCCTCTTTTAAAACCATACCTTTTAATTACTCCTGCAAAACCACGGCCTTTACTTCTTCCAGTCACATTTACTATATCTCCTGGCTGGAACTCATCTACTGTAATCCGCTGTCCTACTTCAATAGCGTCTATATTTTCCACTTTAAATTCTTTTAAATAATAAAAACAGGATACCTGAGCCTTTTCAAAATGTCCCAAAAGGGGCCTGGTTACCCTTGTCTTCTTTTTAGGCAAAAAGCCCATTTGTATTCCTTGGTAACCATCCTTTTCTAGTGTTTTCTTTTGAACTATTACGCAAGGCCCAGCCTCAAGAATAGTTACAGGAACTATGTTCCCATCCTCATCGAAAATACGAGTCATACCCAATTTTTTTCCTAAAATGCCCTTTACCATTTCCACACCTTACAATTTAATTTCCACATCTACTCCTGAAGCTAACTCTAAGTTCATTAAAGCATCCACTGTTTGGTGCGTTGGTTCCACAATATCTATCAATCGTTTATGAGTTCTTATTTCAAATTGCTCTCTTGATTTTTTATCCTTATGTGGAGACCTGAGCACGGTCCACCTGCTTATTTTAGTGGGTAAGGGAATGGGACCTATAACTTTTGCTCCGCTTTTTTTGGCAGTTTGCACAATTTGGGTTACTGCTTGATCCAACAGTCGATGGTCGAATGCCTTCAATTTTATTCGTATCTTTTGGTTTTCAATCATGCATTCTTACTCCAATATTTTAGTTACCACTCCAGCTCCAACTGTCCGCCCACCTTCTCTAATGGCAAATCGTAATCCCTCTTCCATGGCAATAGGCTCTAATAAACTCACTTCTAAATTCACATTGTCTCCAGGCATCACCATCTCTACTCCCTCAGGTAAACTCACTACCCCCGTCACATCAGTAGTCCTAAAATAAAACTGCGGCCTGTATCCTGGAAAAAATGGTGTGTGCCTCCCACCTTCTTCTTTGGTCAATACATATACCTCAGCCTTAAATCTAGTGTGAGGAGTAATACTGCCAGGAACCGCTAATACCATGCCCCTCTCTACCTCATCCTTCCCTATCCCTCTTAACAATACTCCTATATTATCACCTGCCCTACCTTCATCCAATATCTTCCTGAACATCTCTATACTGGTGGCTACTGTCTTCCGTGTAGGCCCTAATCCCACTATCTCTACTTCTTGTCCTGGTTTGATAATACCCCTCTCTACTCTACCTGTCACTACCGTCCCTCTTCCACTAATGCTAAATACATCCTCTATGGGCATCAAAAATGGCTTGTCTAATGGCCTCACTGGCTGCGGTATGTATTCATCTATGGCATCTAATAATTGCCATATCGGACCACACCACTTACATTCCCTCTTCCCACATCCACATTCTAAGGCCTTTAAGGCACTTCCTTTTATCACTGGCACCTCATCACCAGGAAATTCATATTTGCTCAAAAGCTCCCTTACTTCTAATTCCACTAATTCAATTAATTCTTCATCTTCTACCATGTCTACTTTGTTTATAAATACTACTATGGATGGCACTCCTACTTGCCGGGAAAGCAATATGTGCTCCCTGGTCTGAGGCATAGGACCATCATCCGCAGCTACTACCAATATAGAACCATCCATCTGGGCTGCACCAGTAATAGTGTTCTTAATATAATCTGCATGCCCAGGACAATCTATATGAGCATAGTGCCTCTTATCTGTCTCATATTCTACATGGGCAATGGCTATAGTAATCCCCCTCTCCTTCTCTTCAGGTGCCTTGTCTATTTCTTCAAAGGGAATATATTTGGCTAACTTCTGCTTTTCCAATATCTGAGTTATTGCTGCTGTCAAAGTAGTCTTACCATGGTCTATATGACCAATAGTGCCTATGTTTATGTGTGGCTTCTTCCTCTCAAACTTCTGTTTCCCCATCTCTTAACCTCCTCAATGTTTTACTTAATGTCTTCTCCTTTTCAACGGCAATGCTTCCGCCATTTTAGCTGGTACTGGCTCATAATGTGAAAACTGCATCATATAAGTCGCTCTACCTTGAGTGACTGAACGCAGTGTTGTAGCATATCCAAACATTTCTGCCAAGGGGACATGGGCCTTAATTGCCTGGGCATTTTTTCTTATCTCTATCCCTATAATTTTACCTCGTCGGGCTGTAATATCTGCCATTACATCACCTACATATGTTTGAGGCACAATCACTTCTAACAACATAATAGGCTCCAATAACACCGGATTGGCCTTTTTAACTCCCTCTTTAAGGGCCATTGAACCAGCAATGGCAAAAGCCATATCTGAAGAATCTACCTCATGATAAGAACCATCAACCAATTTCACCCTCAGGTCAGTAAGAGGATAACCGGCAATAACTCCCCGCTCTATAGCCTCTCTTACCCCTTGTTCTACTGCGGGGATATATTCTTTAGGAATTACACCTCCAGTAATAGCATCTACAAATTCAAAACCCTTACCTCGGGGTAATGGTTCTATCTCTAACCACACATGTCCATATTGGCCACGTCCACCAGTTTGTTTAATAAAGCGTCCTTCTGCCTTAACTTGCTTGGTAATGGTTTCCCGATAAGCTACTTGAGGGCGTCCTACATTAGCCTGGACATTAAATTCTCGTTGTAAACGATGCACTATAATCTCTAAGTGTAATTCTCCCATACCCCCAATAAGGGTCTCGCCTGTTTCCTCATCGTATCTTACTTTAAAAGAGGGGTCTTCAATAGCAATTTTACGTAAGGCAGTGCCTAGTTTATCCTGATCTTCTTTAGTTTTCGGCTCAATAGCTACGGCTATTACTGGCTCAGGAAATTCTATTGCTTCTAATATAATGGGAGCTCTTTCTTCACATAAGGTATCTCCAGTAGTAGTCTTTCTTAAACCCACTGCAGCCACAATATCACCTGCATATACCTCAGTAATATCCTCCCGTTTATTGGCATGCATTTTTAAAAGACGCCCGATTTTTTCTTTTACACCTTTAGTAGCATTAAACACTGTATCGCCTATCTTCAAACTCCCTGCATAAATACGCAAAAAGGCTAGATGGCCCACATAAGGATCGGTTACTAACTTAAAAACCAAGGCGGTAAAAGGGGCATCATCGGATGCAGGTCTTTCTATTTCCTTCCCTTCTAATGTTTTTCCTTTTATAGGAGGAACATTTACGGGTGAGGGAAGGTAATCTACTATTGCATCTAATAGAGGTTGAACCCCCTTGTTTTTAAAGGCTGAACCACATAAAACCGGAACTAACTTTAGTTCTATTGTGCCCTGGCGCAATGTTTTTTGGATTTCCTCTTGTTCAATTTCTTTTCCTTCTAAATATTTCTCCATGATTACTTCATCAAAATCAGCCAATGCCTCTATCAGTCTTTCCCTATATTGTTTTGCCTCACCTTGAAATTCCTCAGGAATAGGAAGGTATTTATATTTTGCACCAAGAGTTTCCTCATCAAAAACAACAGCTTTCATCTTGACTAAATCAATTACACCTTGGAACAACTCTTCTTTGCCTAAAGGAATTTGAATAGGAATAGGATAAGACTTGAGTCTATCTCTCATCATTTCTATACAACCCTGGAAATCAGCCCCTACCCTGTCCATTTTGTTAATAAAGGCCAATCTAGGCACATGGTATTTATCTGCCTGTCTCCAAACAGTCTCAGATTGGGGTTCTACTCCACCAACAGCACAAAAAATACCTATAGCTCCATCTAAAACACGCAATGCTCTTTCTACTTCAACAGTAAAATCTACATGACCAGGAGTATCTATAATATTAATCCGATAACCTCGCCAGAAGCAAGTAGTGGCTGCTGAAGTAATAGTAATTCCCCGCTCCCGTTCTTCTTCCATAAAATCCATAACCGCAGTGCCTTCATGAACCTCACCCATTAAGTGAGAGATACCAGTATAAAATAGTATCCTCTCTGTGGTTGTTGTTTTCCCAGCATCAATATGGGCAATAAACCCTATATTCCTGACTTTCTCAATAGGTATAATCCTTCCCACCATTACCACCTATAATGAGCAAATGCCCGATTTGCTTCAGCCATACGATGTGTATCTTCTTTTTTCTTAATAGCTCCCCCTTTATTGTTATAGGCCTCTAAAAGTTCATTAGCTAATTTAAGCACCATTCCTCTTTCACTCCTTGCTCTAGCACTATTAATAATCCATTTTATGGCTAAACTAATCCGCCTTTCAGGACGCACTTCTATAGGCACCTGATAGGTAGCACCACCTACCCGTCTGGATTTTACTTCTAATACAGGCTTCACATTCTCAACTGCTTTCTCGAAAACCTCTAAGGAATTTTTACCTGTTTTTTCTTTAATAATATTTAAAGCCTTGTAAAATATGGATTCCGCCACACTTTTTTTACCATCTCTCATCATACAATTTATGAATTTAGCTACCAGTACACTCCCATACTTAGGATCAGGTAATATTTCTCTTTTAGGTGCAGGGCCTTTTCTTGGCATTATTCAACCTCACTATTTTGGTTTTTTAGTTCCATATCTAGAACGGCTTTGCCGTCTGTCTTGCACACTCATGGCGTCTAACGTTCCTCTGACCACTTGATATCGCACACCTGGTAAGTCTTTAACACGGCCACCTCGCACCAGGACGACCGAGTGTTCCTGTAAGTTATGTCCGATGCCAGGGATATAAGAAGTAACTTCTATCCCATTTGTCAAACGCACCCGACACACCTTCCTTAAGGCAGAATTTGGCTTTTTAGGAGTAGTAGTGTAAACCCTCACACATACTCCCCTCTTTTGAGGACATTTAGTCAATGCAGGGGCTGAACTCCTCTTTTTTACCTTTTCTCGCCCTTTTCTTACTAATTGGTTAATAGTAGGCATATACCTTCAAACCTCCCTTAGTCCACACAAAGTTAGCCTTCTTACAGCTTTAGTTTTTATTTGTCAAGACCTCTTAAGAGGCAGCTTGACCTTCCACTTTTTTTATCTGCCCTTCCACTTCTTCAGGCACAATTTCGGGTTGCTCCACTTCTATATTTATAGAGCGATAAACCTTAAGACCTGTACCGGCTGGAATAAGAAGACCAACAATAACATTTTCCTTCAATCCCCGCAAATAATCTACTTTACCGCTTACAGCAGCATCTGTTAATACTCTAGTCGTTTCTTGGAAGGAAGCAGCCGAAATAAAACTTTCTGTTCCTAAAGAAGCCTTCGTAATTCCTACTAATACAGGCTCTGCCTGAGCAGGCTTCCCATTTTGGGCTATAATCTTCTCATTCACCTCTTCAAAAACATATTTATCCACTAACTCTCCTACCACAAATTCTGTATCTCCTGGTTCTAATATTCTCACCTTCTTCATCATCTGGCGGATAATGATTTCTATATGTTTATCGTTTATCCTAACTCCTTGAAGCCGATATACCTCTTGTATCTCATTCAAGAGATATCTAGCAGTATCTTTAATACCCCTTACCCTTAACAAATCTTGTGGATTAACAGACCCCTCAGTAAGGGCCTCTCCTGCCCGTACAAAATCTCCTTCATGGACAGTAACATGAACACCTGGTGAGATAAGGTAACTCCGAGGTTCACCCACTTCTGGTGTGACCACCACTTTTCTCTTCCCTCTTTCTTCCTTACCAAAAGAAATATAGCCATCTATCTCCGTAATCACAGCCGCATCTTTAGGCTTCCTTACTTCAAACAAATCAGCTACTCTGGGTAATCCTCCAGTAATATCTTTGGTCTTAGTAGTCTCTCTGAGAATTTTAGCCAAAATATCCCCGGCATGTATTCTCTTTCCCTCTTCTACCATAATTAGAGCTTCTACCGGAAGATAATACACTGCTTCTCTACCTGTGGTAGTGCGAAGTGTATTCCCTGTTTCATCTACAACACAAATACGCGGACGATAAGAAGTCCCTTTGAATTCCATTACCACTTTACTTACCCTACTAGTCACAGGGTCTATTTTTTCCTGAATAGTCACACCTTCAATTATGTCTTTAAACTTTACTATTCCACTTACCTCAGAAAGAATAGGAGAGGCGTATAAATCCCACTCTGCTAAAAGCTGTCCCGGATGTACTTCTTCACCATCTTTTACTTTAAGACAGGCACCATAAATTATGGGATAACGCTCCCTCTCTCTTCCACCTTCCACTATGGCTAGTTCACCATTTCTATTCATTACTACCAAATCACCCTTTTTTGTCTCCACAATATTTAAATTTATAAATTTTACCTTACCTTGATATTTGGCTTCTAACGTGCTTTCTTCTATGGCCCTCCGCGCTGTTCCTCCTATGTGGAAAGTCCGCATAGTTAGCTGAGTGCCAGGTTCTCCAATAGATTCAGCCGCAATAATCCCCACTGCCTCACCAATATTAACCAACCTACCTGTAGCTAAATCTCGCCCATAACACTTAGCACACACACCGCCTTTAGTTTGACAAGTAAGAACAGAACGAATTTTCGCCCTCTCTAAACCAGATTCTTCTATTTTTTGAGCCGCTTCTTCGTCTATTTCTTCATTTGCTCGCACAATTATTTCCCCAGTATAAGGGTCCACTATATCTTCTAAGGCCACGCGGCCTAATATACGTTGACCAAGAGTCTGGATAATCTCACCTGATTCAATCAAGGGCTCTACCGTAATACCATCAATTGTCCCACAATCTTCTTCTTTCACCACGCATTCATGAGCTACATCTATTAATCTCCGAGTGAGATAACCGGCATTAGCGGTCTTTAAAGCAGTATCAGCAAGACCTTTACGCGCACCGTGGGTAGAGATAAAGTATTGAAGGACAGTCAAACCTTCTCTAAAATTAGCGGTAACTGGGGTTTCAATAATTTCGCCTGAAGGTTTGGCCATCAAACCCCGCATACCTGCTAATTGTCTAATCTGATCTTTACTACCCCTTGCACCTGAATCGCTCATCATAAAAATAGGATTAAAGGAAGAAATTTTTTTCTTTTTCCCCTCTTTATCTTCCACTACTTGTTCAGAAAGTTCTTTCATCATCTCAGCCGCTACTTCTTCGCTCACTTTTGCCCAGATATCAATAACTTTATTATATCGCTCACCATCACTAATCAAACCTTTACGGTATTGCTCTTCTATCTCTTGAACTTGTTGATGGGCTTCTTCTAAAATTTTTTGTTTCTTTTTAGGAACAATCAAATCATCAATCCCAATAGAAATACCAGATTTAGTGACTTGCTCAAATCCCCAATCTTTCAATTTGTCACATAATATCACTGTAGCCTTCAAACCCGCCCGGTGATAGGACTCAGTTATTAATCTAGCCACATCTTTTTTGGCCATTACCTTATTAATAAATCTAAAAGGAACTTTATCTGGTAAAATCTCTTTTAATAACACCCGGCCAACAGTTGTCTCTATCTTCTCTCCTTCTATTTTTACTTTGATCTTAGCATGCAACGCCACTACACCGCAGTCATAGGCTATTCTTACTTCTTCGGGTGAGGAAAAAATCATACCTTCACCTTTAGCCCCTCTTTTTTCTTTAGTCATATAATGAAGACCCAAAACAATATCTTGAGTTGGCAAAATAATAGGACCACCATGGGCAGGAGAAAGAATATTATTAGTAGACATCATGAGTACTCTTGCTTCAGTTTGTGCTTCCACAGATAAAGGCACATGCACCGCCATTTGGTCACCATCAAAATCAGCATTAAAAGGCGGGCATACTAAGGGGTGAAGTTGAATGGCCTTTCCTTCAATTAATATAGGTTCAAAGGCTTGAATACTTAAGCGGTGCAAAGTAGGAGCCCGATTAAGCAACACCGGATGCTCCCTTACTACTTCTTCTAAGGCATCCCATACCTCAGGGGTTTCTTTTTCTACCATTTTCTTAGCGCTTTTAATAGTGGTAGCAAATCCTTTCTTTTCTAATTGGTGATAAACAAATGGCTTAAATAGCTCTAGAGCCATCTTTTTAGGTAAACCACATTGATGTAAACGCAATTCTGGCCCTACAACAATTACTGAACGGCCTGAATAATCTACTCTTTTCCCCAATAAATTCTGACGAAAACGACCTTGTTTACCTTTAAGCATATCACTCAATGACTTAAGGGGACGACCATAGCTACCCGTAACTGTCCTACCTCTACGTCCATTTTCAAAAAGCACATCCACTGCTTCTTGAAGCATACGTTTTTCATTACGAATAATAATCTCAGGCGCCTCCAGTTCTATTAATCTTTTAAGACGGTTATTCCGATTGATCACACGCCGATATAAATTGTTTAAATCCGAAGTGGCAAAACGGCCACCATCTAAGGGTACCAAAGGGCGAAGGTCTGGGGGTAATACCGGAATTACTTCTAAAATCATCCATTCAGGTTTATTCCCTGATTCCAGAAAGGCATTAATAATCCTTAAACGCTTAGAAAGTTTCTTTCTAGTAGCCTCTGAATGAGTATTTGCTATTTGGCTCTTTATCTCTTGCGCTAATTTAGCTAAATCTAAGTCTCGTAACAAATCTCTAATGGCCTCTGCACCCATACCAGCCTTGAAGTGGTTACCATATTTAGCTCGGAGTTCATAATAACGGTCTTCTGAAAATACTTCTCCTTTTTTCAGTGGTGTGTCTTTGGGGTCAATTACAATATAAGACTCAAAATAAATTATCCTTTCTAAATCTCGAACTGTCAAATCTAAAAGATTGCCGATTTTACTAGGAGTGCTTTTCACAAACCAAATATGTGCCACTGGAGAGGCCAATTCTATATGACCCATTCTCTCCCGACGCACCTTAGAAGATATAACCTCAACCCCACATCTCTCACACACAATACCTCTGTGTCTCATGCGTTTATACTTACCACACAAACATTCATAATCCTTCACCGGACCAAATATGCGGGCGCAAAAAAGGCCGTCTTTTTCTGGCTTGAAGGTTCTATAATTAATCGTTTCTGGCTTTTTTACTTCTCCATGAGACCATTCCCTAATTTTTTCTGGCGAGGCCAAACCGATTTTTATTCCTTTAATATCGGTAGGTTCCATTAACTTAGAAAAAAGATTATAAACATCCTCTAATATCATTTTACCTTTGCCCCCTTATTAGAAGTTAATAATTCTACATTTAATCCTAGGGCTTGTAATTCCTTCACCAGAACATTAAAGGATTCTGGTAAACCTACTTCTAAAGTATTATTACCCTTTACAATTTTTTCATACATTCGAGTTCGACCTGCCACGTCATCGGATTTTATAGTAAGCATTTCTTGCAAAGTATACGCAGCTCCATATGCTTCCAATGCCCATACCTCCATCTCACCAAACCTCTGCCCACCAAATTGTGCTTTACCGCCTAAAGGCTGTTGAGTAATTAGGGAATAAGGTCCAATAGAACGAGCATGAATTTTATCGTCTACCAAGTGGTGGAGCTTCATCATATACATTATACCCACGGTTACTGGTTGCTCAAAGGGCTCACCTGTCCTTCCATCATAAACTATGGTCTTTCCACTCTCTGACAATCCTGATTTTTTTAACCATTTTTTAATTTCCGCCTCAGGTGCACCATCAAATACAGGAGAGGCCACAGGAATACCTTTATCCAATTTTTTTACTACTTCTATTAATTCTTTATCGCTCAAAGAAGCGAAACATTGTTCATATTGTTCAGGTGAATAGAGTTCTTTAAGCCATTGCCTTATTAATTCTGGTTTCTGCATATCATCTACCATTTTTCTTATTTTTTGCCCCAACTCTTTTGAAGCCCAACCCAAATGTGTTTCTAAAATCTGCCCTATATTCATACGCGAAGGCACACCTAAAGGATTAAGTATTATATCTACTGGGGTGCCATCGGCTAAATAAGGCATATCTTCAAGGGGAACAATTTTGGACACCACACCTTTATTCCCATGTCTGCCAGCCATCTTGTCACCTTCGCTCAACTTCCGTTTCATAGCTACATACACCTTAACTGCTTTTATTACACCTGGTGGCAACTCATTACCTTGTCTTAATTTATCCATCTTCTCTTCATATCTATTTCTAATCCTATCTACTTCTTCAAAAAACACATCTATCAAATTATTCATTTTCTGCTCTATAGTTTCATCACTCAACCGGAGTTCCTTTAAACGACGTAAAGGGATATTTAAAATTTCAGAAGTAATTTTATCCCCTTTGGCTATTAGGACATTACCACTCAAATCTTCCAAATCGTGAATAACCTTTTGTCCTATCAATAATTTAAGTAATTCTTCTTCTACAGTCTTTTTGAAAACCTTAATCTCAGCATCCCTATATCTTATCAGCTTTTTTATCTCCTGTTCTTCAATCCACTTTCTCCTAAAATCCTTTTCCTTCTGATTTTTACGAGAAAATACCTGAGCATCGATGACAATACCCTCCACACCTGGGGGTACTCTTAGAGAAGAATCTTTGACATCACTAGCCTTTTCTCCAAAGATAGCCCTAAGGAGTTTTTCTTCAGATGAATATAACGTTTCACCTTTTGGGGTAATTTTACCTACTAAAATATCTCCTGGCTTTACTTCAGCACCAATACGAATAACTCCACTTTCATCCAGATTTTTTAATGCCTCCTCACTAGCATTGGGAATATCACGAGTGATCTCTTCGGGCCCCAATTTGGTCTCCCTTGCTGCTAACTCAAACTCCACTATATGGAGGGAGGTATAAACATCGTCTCTTACCAATCTCTCACTGATAATTATAGCATCTTCAAAATTATACCCTCCCCAAGACATAAAAGCGACTAAAATATTTTTTCCTAAAGCTAATTCTCCTCTATCCGTAGCTGCTCCATCAGCTAAAACCTGGCCTTTATGAACCCTTTCTCCCACTTTTACTAATGGTTTCTGATTGAAACAGGTATTCTGATTACTGCGTTTAAATTTATTTAGCTCATACACCTTTACCAACTCATGCAATGGTTTCTGTCCATCCTTATCCAAATATCTTACCACTAGATAGGAAGCATCTACTTCCTCCACTATTCCATCGGCCTCAGCTAAAATACAATGGCCACAATCGCGTGCTACCACTCCTTCCATCCCTGTCCCTACTAGGGGTGCCTCAGTTACTAATAAGGGGACAGCCTGCCTTTGCATGTTTGAACCCATCAAGGCACGATTAGCGTCATCGTGTTCTAAAAAGGGAATGAGTGAGGAAGAAACACTCACTAACTGGTTGGGTGATACATCCATGTATTTCACTTCTTCTGCTCTCACCATAACAAACTCACCTCGAACACGAGCAGAAACAATATCATTTACTAATCTCCCCTCTTTATCTAATAAGGCGTTAGCTTGAGCAATAGGACAATCTCCTTCTTCTAAAGCAGTAAGATACTTAATCTTATCAGTTACCTTTCTATTCTCTACAACTCTATAAGGGGTCTCAATAAATCCAAATTCATTTACTCGGGCATAGGTAGCTAAAGAAACAATAAGACCAATGTTGGCACCCTCGGGGGTTTCAATAGGACAAATCCGTCCATAATGAGATGGATGCACATCCCTTACTTCAAAACCAGCTCTTTCCCTACTCAATCCCCCTGGTCCTAAGGCGCTTAAACGGCGTTTATGTGTAACTTCTGAAAGCGGGTTTGTCTGGTCCATAAATTGAGAAAGTTGGCTGGTTCCAAAGAAATCTCTTACTACTGTATTTACAGGTTTTGAGTTCACTAAGTCATAGGGCATAAGTGTCTCTATCTCCTGTAAGGCCATTCTTTCCTTAATAGCTCTCTCCATGCGGACCAAGCCAATTCTATATTGGTTTTCTAACACTTCACCTACTGCCCGCACTCTTCGATTACCCAAGTGGTCAATGTCATCAGGAGGACCTTGAGTTGTTTTCAGTTCTAGAAGTTTTTTCACTGCCTCTAAAATGTCTTCATTTTGCAAAGTATATTTATTAATAGGAATATCTAAACCCAACCGCAAGTTTAATTTAAAACGACCCACTTTAGAAAGATCGTAATATTCAGGGTCAAAAAACAATTTATGAAAAAAATCTTTAGCCACTTCTAAAGTAGGTGGACTAGTAGGACGCATATGGCGATATATCTCAAAAAGGGCCTTTTCTTGGTCAGGAGTCTTGTCCTCTAAAAGTGTATCTCGTAAAGAAGTATCATATTTATACTCATTAATAAACAAAACTTCAACTTCTTCAATCTTCTCCCTCTTAATCTTCTCAATAATCTCATCACTTATTTCTTGATTGTGATGAGCAATTACTTCTCCTGTCTTGGGATGTTTAATATCTTTAGCAATAATTTTTGTTTTTAATTCTTGCTCTGTGATGGGAATTTCCTTTATCCCCAATTTTTCTAATTGTTTCAGGTGAATCCTAGTAATATAAGTATGAGCGGAAATTAGCACCTCTCCGGTTTCCGGATTGAGTAAATCTTCGGTCAATCTGGAACCCAATAAAAAATCTGGTATAAGTTCAATATAGAAAAAACCATCTTTATATCTAACTTTTTGTGTGGGATAAAAGTAATTTAGAATCTGTTCACTAGTATAACCTAAAGCTTTCAGAAAAAGTGTCACTGGGAATTTGCGTCGTCTATCGATTCTGACATAAAGGCGGCCTTTATTGTCAAACTCAAAATCTAGCCACGAACCCCGTAATGGAATAATGCGCGCGGTGTAAAGCAATTTACCCCTTACATGTCGTAATGCCTTGTCTATTTCAAAGAAAATACCTGGTGAACGATGAAGTTGGTTAACAATTACCCTTTCTACTCCATTAATGATAAATGTTCCCCTTTCGGTCATCAAAGGAATAGTGCCAAAATAAATTTCTTGTTCCTTAATATCCCTTATAGTTTTTTGATTAGACGCTTTATCCACGTCATAAACGGCAAGTCTCACTGTCAAACGCACAGGAGCTTCATAAGTCAGGCCTTGTTCTAAACATTCTTTTTCTTCATAACGAGGATTTCCAATCTCGTATTTTACAAATTCCAGGGCAGCAGTGCCTGCATAATCAGTAAAAGGAAAAACTTCTTTAAAAACCCCTTGCAAACCTATATCTTGACGTTGATCCGGTGGCACATCTTTTTGAAGAAACTGCTCATAGGATTTTTTTTGGAGTTCAAGAAGATAGGGTATCTCCAAAAACTTTTTAATACGGCCAAAACGCCGTCTTACTTCTTTTAAACTAGACACTCTACCACCCATATTTTTACCCCTTTAGAATTTAAAGTATATGCCTGCAGGGTTTTGACAAAAGCAGATTGTTGATTATTGGCATATTTTATTTTATTTCTACAGTTGCACCTACTTCTTCTAGTTGTTTTTTAATGGTTTCTGACTCCTCTTTAGAAATACCTTCTTTAACTACTTTAGGTGCACTTTCCACTAGTTCTTTAGCTTCTTTTAATCCTAAACCAGTGATAGCTCGCACAACTTTAATCACTTGAATTTTATTACTGCCTATTTCTTTTAAAACCACATCAAACTCTGTCTTCTCTTCTTTCTGAGCTTCTGCTGCAGCACCCGGTGCACCTGGCACGGCCATAGCTGGCATAGGAGCAGCTGCTTGAACCCCAAATTTTTCCTCCAATTCTTTAATCAACTCCGAAAGCTCCAGTACTGTCATTCCAGCAATGTAGTTTACTACATCTTCTTTAGTAATCTCTTTTGCCATTTTCCTTAAACCTCCCTATTCTCTTTTTCTTTTTTTATAGCCTCTAATAAATAAAGGAATTTACCAATAATATTATAAAGCAAATTAACTAATTGCCTTGGGGGTGAGCTCATCGTTCCAAGAAGTTGAGCTACTAATACTTCTCGACTAGGAAGTTTTGCTAATGTTTCTATTTCCTCTAAAGTTAAAATCTTACCTTCTGAAAACCCGGTTTTTAACTTGAATCTATCATTCTTTTCCCTAAATTGTATCAAAACTTTAGCTAAAGTCGCAGGGTCTCCATATGAAATAGCCAAGGCATTGGGACCACAAATTTCATCTTTTATCTGTTCTAAAGGTGTATCCTTTCCTGCCAACTGGATAACACTGTTTTTTACCACTTTATACTCTACACCTTCTTTACGTAAATTGCGCCTAAGCTCATTAATTTCTTCTACCTTAAGACCCTTAAAATCCGTTAATACTACAGTTTTTGCCTTCTTTAATCTCTCACCTATTTCCTCCACCAAATGAGCCTTTTGCGTTCGGCTTAACAATTTCTTCCTCCTTCTTTAATTACTAAGTAAACCATGTTTTATCTAGCCACTCGGCGCCTCTATTATATCTAAAATCTTAATAGTCTGCATTTCTCTAAATCCCTTAACTCGCAAAATCCTTTAAAGAAGCAGGGTCTACCTTTATTCCAGGACCCATCGTAGTAGAAAGAGTTACTCCCTTTATATATGTCCCCTTTGCACTCGCAGGCTTCAATCGAACAATAGTTTCAAAAAGAGTTCTTAAATTGTTCAAAAGTTTTTCCTTACCAAAAGAAACCTTTCCAATAGGAGCATGAATAACCCCACCTTTATCTACCTTAAAATCTATCTTACCACCCTTTAATTCTTCTACTGCTTTAGCTACATCAAAGGTAACTGTTCCTGTCTTTGTACTGGGCATAAGCCCTCTAGGTCCTAAGATACGACCAATCTTACCCACTTTGCTCATCATATCCGGGGTAGCGACTACTTTATCAAATTCTAACCACCCATTCTTTATTTTATCTATAAGCTCTTCTCCGCCTACATAATCTGCTTGGGCTTCTTTTGCTTCTTTTTCCTTTTCTCCTTGGGCAAATACTAATACTCTCACCTTTTTTCCTGTTCCATGAGGAAGAACCACGGCACCTCTTACCATTTGATCTGCATGGCGAGGGTCTACACCGAGATTTATGGCCACTTCCACTGTCTCATCAAATTTAGCCGTAGCCATTTCTAAAACCAAATTCATGGCCTCTTCAGCTGGATATAACTTCTCTGCTTCAATCTTTTTTCTCAATTCAATATACCTTTTCCCATGTTTAGCCATTGGCAATCTCCTCAATCAACAATTTCTATCCCCATGCTCTTAGCAGTACCCTCTATGGTCTTTACTGCTGCTTCAAAGGTAGCTGCTGTAAGATCAGGCCATTTCTTTTTAGCTATTTCTTCTAGTTTCTTCCGGCTCACTTTACCTACAACTTCTTTTTTAGGTGTATGTGCCCCTTTCACAATCTGTGCCGCCTGTTTTAAAAGAACAGAGGCTGGAGGTGTCTTAGTGATAAAACTAAAGGAGCGATCTGCATAAACAGTAATTATTACTGGAATAATGGTGCCCTCTTGGTCCTTGGTTCTAGCATTAAAAGCCTTACAAAACTCCATAATATTGACACCATGTTGACCCAAAGCAGGACCTACAGGAGGTGAAGGATTTGCCTGACCAGCAGGAATCTGCAAACGAATAGAAGCAATCACTTTTTTTGCCATCGATAAACCTCTTTATTAAAAATTTTTAAACTTTAGCCAATTGAATTACGTCTAATTCTACCGGCGTTTCACGACCAAATATACTGATAAGTACCCGAACTTTACCCCTATCAGGAAAGACTTCACTTACTCTTCCGGTAAAATTAGTAAAAGGACCATCTACTATTCTTACCTGATCACCTTTTTCCACAGCAAATTTGGGCTTGGGTTTTCTTGCTCTTTCCTCCATTTGAAACTTAATCCTTTCTACCTCCTCTTCTGGAACAGGAATAGGGTTCTTCCCCCCTACAAATCCAGTCACTTTGGGAGTGCGACGTACCAAGTGCCAAAGTAAACTTTTTACTTCTTCATCCTGGTCAAAATCTAAGCATACCAACACATAACTAGGATAAAATTTTCGGGTTGAGGTTACTTTTTCCCCTTTAACCATCTCTACTACTCTCTCCGTGGGAACCAAAACTTCTTTGAAACAACGTTTTACCCTCTCATCTTTTTCATTCTGAACACGTTCTTCTAACCAATCCTTCACTTTTTCTTCAAAACCAGAATAAGTATGAATTATATACCATTTAAAGGCCATCTTAACCCAGAAACTTTCCTATTATAGTAGTATAAATTAAATCAATTATTCCAAAATAAGCTGCTATAAGCAACACAAAAATAATAACCACTACCGTAGAACCTATCAATTCTTTTTTACTTGGCCAAGTAACCTTCTTCAACTCAACCTTTGTCTCACGCAGAAACTGCCTTGTCTGCCCCCACCAATTCAGGCTAGAACCCTTAAATGTCTTTAAAACCTCTCCTGGCACCTTTATTGTTTCCTTTTTTGTCTCTCTCTTTTTCTTTGGCATCTTCAGGCAACAAAATGGCAGGCCAGGAGGGATTCGAACCCCCAACCCCCGGATTTGGAGTCCGGTGCTCTAGCCGTTAGAGCTACTGGCCTGCGTCTTTATTTTCTCACTTCCTTATGAGCTATATGTCTCCTACAAAATGGACAATATTTTTTCAACTCTAAACGCTCTGGTGTATTCTTCTTGTTTTTAACGGTTGTATAATTCCTCCGTTTACACTGAGTACAGGCTAAACTTATTATAACACGCATTGCTCATTACTCCAATATTTTAGTTACCACTCCAGCTCCAACTGTCCGCCCACCTTCTCTAATGGCAAATCGTAATCCCTCTTCCATGGCAATAGGCTCTAATAAACTCACTTCTAAATTCACATTGTCTCCAGGCATCACCATCTCTACTCCCTCAGGTAAACTCACTACCCCCGTCACATCAGTAGTCCTAAAATAAAACTGCGGCCTGTATCCTGGAAAAAATGGTGTGTGCCTCCCACCTTCTTCTTTGGTCAATACATATACCTCAGCCTTAAATCTAGTGTGAGGAGTAATACTGCCAGGAACCGCTAATACCATGCCCCTCTCTACCTCATCCTTCCCTATCCCTCTTAACAATACTCCTATATTATCACCTGCCCTACCTTCATCCAATATCTTCCTGAACATCTCTATACTGGTGGCTACTGTCTTCCGTGTAGGCCCTAATCCCACTATCTCTACTTCTTGTCCTGGTTTGATAATACCCCTCTCTACTCTACCTGTCACTACCGTCCCTCTTCCACTAATGCTAAATACATCCTCTATGGGCATCAAAAATGGCTTGTCTAATGGCCTCACTGGCTGCGGTATGTATTCATCTATGGCATCTAATAATTGCCATATCGGACCACACCACTTACATTCCCTCTTCCCACATCCACATTCTAAGGCCTTTAAGGCACTTCCTTTTATCACTGGCACCTCATCACCAGGAAATTCATATTTGCTCAAAAGCTCCCTTACTTCTAATTCCACTAATTCAATTAATTCTTCATCTTCTACCATGTCTACTTTGTTTATAAATACTACTATGGATGGCACTCCTACTTGCCGGGAAAGCAATATGTGCTCCCTGGTCTGAGGCATAGGACCATCATCCGCAGCTACTACCAATATAGAACCATCCATCTGGGCTGCACCAGTAATAGTGTTCTTAATATAATCTGCATGCCCAGGACAATCTATATGAGCATAGTGCCTCTTATCTGTCTCATATTCTACATGGGCAATGGCTATAGTAATCCCCCTCTCCTTCTCTTCAGGTGCCTTGTCTATTTCTTCAAAGGGAATATATTTGGCTAACTTCTGCTTTTCCAATATCTGAGTTATTGCTGCTGTCAAAGTAGTCTTACCATGGTCTATATGACCAATAGTGCCTATGTTTATGTGTGGCTTCTTCCTCTCAAACTTCTGTTTCCCCATCTACTACCTCCCTAAAAATATGGAGCCCACGACCGGACTTGAACCGGTGACCTCTTCCTTACCAAGGAAGTGCTCCACCGTCTGAGCTACGTGGGCCCTTGGAGCGGGAGACGGGATTCGAACCCGCGACCCTCAGCTTGGAAGGCTGATGCTCTTACCAACTGAGCTACTCCCGCTCACTGGTGGAGGGGGGAGGATTTGAACCTCCGAAGGCAGAGCCAACGGGTTTACAGCCCGTCCCCTTTGGCCACTCGGGAACCCCTCCATCTTCACCTCTGGAGCTGGCGGAGGGACTTGAACCCACAACCTGCTGATTACAAATCAGCCGCTCTGCCTATTGAGCTACGCCAGCACAAACTCGTAATTTAAACTATTTAACTCTAAAAAGCAAGACCTTAACTACCTGTTTTTATCATAGGAAAAATTATTCGTCAATGTTTTAGGACACCCCAAACAGGACTTCGTCAAAGTAATTTTAACAGAGATCCAAATGTTAAGCGCACCTGTCTGCCCCCGCCTGCCGTCGGGCAGGGAACAGGCAGGATGGCTCACTGCAGAATGCAAATTGAAAAATGCAAAATCGCCTTCTGTTAAATTGGAACGTTAGCACGTTAGAACGTTGGCACGTTAGAATTTGGGAATTAGGAACTGGGAATTGGGAACTGGGAATTTCTGTTTTCCGTTTTCTATTTTCTTAACTGTATTTTGTAGGTTAGACCCCAATTCCACTACATTTGACTATTTCATTCCCTCACTATTTCACTACTCACTGATTTAATGTTTTAGCATTTAGACATTTGGATTTTGAAATTTGGATTTTTTAGACCATATTTAAACGTTTGTTCTTTTTGTTAAATTACTTATGGCCTGACTTTGACGTGGCCCTAGTTTTAAAATTGCTTTTGGTGTAAAAAAAAGATATTTTGAAACAGTCTAAATTATTGGGGGGAAACTTATGGCAGATTTTGTTCATCTTCATGTACATACCCAATATAGCATCCTTGATAGCACAATAAAGTTAGAAAGTCTGGTAAAGAAGGCAAAGGGCCTTGGTATGCCTGCTGTGGCAATGACTGATCACGGTAATCTGTTTGGTGTGCCTGAATTTTACGAAATGGCCAAAGCACATGGCTTAAAGCCCATCATTGGTTGTGAAGTGTATCTGACTAACAACAGAGAAGAACCAGATAAAGCGAAACTGTATCATCTGGTGCTTTTAGCAGAAGATGAAATAGGATATCACAATTTGCTAAAGCTGGTCAGTATTTCTTTCCTGGATAGGTCTTATTATAACCCCTGCATAGATAAAGAACTTTTAGCTCAACACTGTAAAGGCCTGATTGCCTTAAGTGGGTGCCTGCATGGTGAGATTCCACAATTGATAATTAGGGAAGATGAAAATTCTGCCAAAAGGGCTTTAGAGGATTATGTTGAAATATTTGGCTCAAAAAATTTTTTCTTAGAGGTTCAAGCAAATGGTATTCCTGAACAGGACATTGCCAATAAGGGCCTAATAAAATTGGCCAGAGAATATAATCTTTCGCTTATTGCTACAAACAATTGCCACTATTTGAACAGGAGAGATGCCTTTGCCCGGGAAGTTTTGCTCTGTATTCAAACAGGGAAAACCATTAATGACAAGTACCGGAGGCATTTTTTTGATGAGTTTTACTTTAAGTCTCCTGATGAAATGAGGGTTGCTTTTAGAGAAATACCTGAGGCAATTAAAAATACCCTTCTCGTTGCCGAGAGGTGCAATGTAGATATTCCTTTAGGTAATTGTCACTTTCCTAAATTTCCTGTTCCTCAGGGAGAAACACCAGAGAGTTACTTCAAAAAACAGGCAAGACAAGGGTTAAAAAGAAAACTTGCACAGAGAGGATTAAAAGCACAGCAATATAAAGCTTATTTTAAACGCCTGGAATATGAGCTTAAAGTCATTTGTGAAAAGAAATTGGCAAGCTACCTTCTTATAGTAGCTGATCTTATCAATTATGCTAAGAAAAAAGGAATTCCTATAGGGCCTGGCAGAGAAACGACTGCCAGCAGCCTTGTAACTTATGCCTTAGACATTACTGATGTTGATCCTTTGCTACATGGTCTTTTCTTTGAGCGCTTTTTAAATACAGAAAAGACCGCACCTGATATATCAATTGATGTTTGTATGGAAAGAAGAAAGGAAATATTCAAATACATTGTTCAAAAATATGGAAATGAACATACTGCTAGAGTTATTACATTTGGCGAAATGTGCTCGCGGCCACTCCTTAAAAATGTTGGTAAAGTATTAGGGATGTCTCACCAGGAAGTGAATGAAATCGCTAAACTTGTACCATTTGTAAGGCTTAAAGAAGCAGTTAAAAGTGAACCCAGACTGAAAAAACTGGCAAAGAGTAATTTCAAGGTAAAACAACTGTTAGAGGTTGCGCAGTGTTTAGAAGGTCTTCATCGCCATGTTTTAATGCACGCTACACGGGTAGTTATTTCTGATAATAAGCCCTTAATGCATTACTCGCCACTTTATAGGACTCCCACCGGAGAAGTGTGCACTCAGTTTGACACAAACGGAATAAAAAAGATTGGCTTGTTCAGGTTAGACGTATTGGGAGTAAAAGATTTAACCGTAATTCAAGAGACTCTTGATTTGATAAAAAAACATAGGGGAGAAGATATTGATCTTACCCGGATTCCTCTTGATGATAAGCCCACCTATGACTTGCTATGTCGGGCTGATACTGCGGGTGTACCTCAACTTGAAAGTTCGGGGATGAAAGAGCTTCTGCGTAGGTTAAAGCCAAATTGTTTTGAGGATTTGATTGCCTTGATTGCTGTTTATCGCCCTAGTGTGCTCGCAAGCGGAATAGTTGATGAGTTTATTAATCGTAAACACGGCAGGGTTGCTGTGCGATACCCACTGCCTCAGCTTGAATCTATATTAAAAGAGACCTATGGGCTGATTTTATATCAAGAGCAGGCAATGCAGATTGCTCTCAAACTGGCAGGATATACCTTAGAACAGGCAGACAATCTATGCAAAATAATGAAGAATAAGGAATCAAAGCTGATAGCCACAGAGCGCCTTCGGTTTATAAAAAAAGCTGTTAGGAACGGTGTGCCTAAAGAAAAGGCAGAATATGTTTTTTCCTTAATGGGGGAAATTGCTGGCGGTCTAGATAAATCCCATGCCACTACCTTTGCTTTAATTTCCTACCGTGCTGCTTATCTGAAAGCACATTACCCTATTGAATGTAGGACTGCTTTAGCTGGAGTTGGTCTTTGAGAGTGGGAGTAGAAAGACGAAAAAAACAATGAGCAAAACACAGGTCTTGAAATTTTTCAAAAATCAAGAGCCCACTCTTTTATGAAATTCCTATCCCAAAAGCTTTCTTTGAGTTTTACTCCTTATCCAAATTAAATAAAAAATGCGTTTAGTTCCATAATTGAATGGCTGATATGAGGGCCTGCCCTAACTCTGATTTATCTTCTTGAACTCCTATCCATAAACAATACAGGCTTCTGACTCAAAAAATTGAGCCAAAACAAATGCCTAAAAACGCTATTATAAAAAAAGGAGGTAAACATGTTAAAAAGGAACACCCCAGCTTCAACAAAGACAGTTTTAACAAAACTTTATCGGGTCATACATCGAAGTTATAAAAAGGCAAAACAGCCTGGTTTTTGTCAATGCAACCCCGAATACCTCTTACCCATAGAGTGTTTCGATGTAACTCCATTTAGTTTGCCGAAATATCGGTTTTTAAACATTGTTTTGAAGGAAAAGTTGTCAGTTATCTGGAGTGCCGATGATGTTTACATGCCAAAAGAACTAAGAAGCAAAATAATGCCCAAAGTTTTTGCGCTACTGGAAAAACAGGGGTTCAAACACATCCAGACATCCAAATCACCCTATACAACAGAGTTTATGGAAACTCAGGTGCTTTTAAAACACGAAACGAAAGGGATTTATATCTGGTTGAATTTGAATACGAGCATAGAAATAAGCATCGCTTCTTGTAGGAAAGAAGAAAGCATTGTCAATAAATTAATAAATATGATTAGCAGCATTGTGGATCAGGAGCTTCAAGAGAAAGATAAAAGTCTTTCCATTACAGTTTGGTTTGCAGACTGTCGTGGACTTGTTCAACGCTGCATTCTGGCCAGGTGTTCAGAGGAAATTATTTTTGATCTTCCCTTCTTACCTCTACCCAATGCAACATTTATCAAGGACTACCTTTACAGTCGTGCGCCTATTCTTATCCTATTTGGTGCTCCGGGCACAGGTAAGAGCCTCT
>Ga0190305_1000029_pt1 | contig 41087 bp, 40 predicted proteins | sample 48700723_MG_FD_161678 | JGI IMG/M metagenome (GOLD analysis project Ga0190305, IMG submission 161678) | Hydrothermal vent sediment bacterial communities from Southern Trench, Guaymas Basin, Mexico - 4870-07-2-3_MG | ecosystem: Environmental > Aquatic > Marine > Hydrothermal vents > Sediment ... | reverse complement strand
TATTTACCACAACATCACCCGGACAAGTAATAGTAGGGTTTTCGTTATCGGTAACAGTAACAGTAAAGTTGCATTCGGCGAAATTAGCTGCTGCATCTTCAATATGATAAGTTACAGTTGTTATTCCATTATTAAAAGCAGTACCCGAAATATCGTTAATGCCGGTAGCAGGAGAATTTCCTGTTGTGGCACCAGTCATCGACCAAGTCTGTAGAGTAACTCCGCAATTATCAGTAGCAGTAGGCGCTATTCCATTTACCACAGCGCTACAATTTCCAGCATCATTATTTACAACAACATCACCCGGACAAGTAATAGTAGGATCTTCTGAATCACCAACATTAACTGTAATATTGTCGTTTCCTTGACAACCATTATCATCGGTTACTGTGTAAGTTAAGTCATAACTTCCTACTGTTGCATTATTAAAAGTAGGAGATTGAATATCTGTAAAATCTAAGGATGTTGCTCCTACATCAGACCATAGATGATTAGTATATGCACCAGAGCCTCCAGAAGGATTTCCGTTAAGTATTATATCTCCAGAAGGACATGTGTTTGCAGGATCCGGTGTTATGTTTGGTGTGGGATTAGGCTCGTTTGTAATTAAAATATCGTTACCCTGTTTTGTACATCCATTGTCATCAATAGCATAAGTTTCATAAGTATCTGCTGACAATCCTGTGAATGAGCCGTCTTCATCATAAGGAGGTCCGGCAGGAATTACTAATAAATCGCTTTTACGAATTAAATAATAATCTATATCACCTGTACCACCTGATGCTGATAAGTCTATTGTAGCATCGCCTGATCCGGCACATTCAGGTTTCGAATTATATGAGTTAAAAACAATTTCTTCAGGTATATTAATATTATCTGGTGGGTTGGTAAAGAATATATCTACGGATTTTGGACCACAGCCATTAGCATCATTTATTCGAACTTGATATAATCCTTGATCTATTCCTGTAGCTATTTTTGTTGTTTGTCCTATCGATATATAATCGGTTCCATTATGTTTGTACCAATCATAAGAATATGGTTCTGTTCCATCTGATGGGTTAGCTTCTAAAGCAGCATCATTCCCGTCGAAACAAGTTAAAGGTGTTTGCACTGTAATACTTCCGGCACTGAGAGATGTAGGTTGCGTAACCGGTTCTGCTTGAGAAACCGATGAGCTTTGATCGATAACTTGAATATAGTAATCATTAGAAGCAGGTAAAGAACCAAAAGTATAATCAGTTAAGGGGGTATTTGAATTATATGCAATTCTTGTTGAACTACCTAACCATGGTGGTCCGTCCCATAATTCATATGTGTAATTGGCCGTACCGTTAACATTATATATTCTAATGCTTCCGTTATCAGATTCGAAACAAGTTAAATTAGTTATTTCTGTATCAAATGTAACTCCTTTTGCCCCTTTTGTTTTATAATTTATATTATTAATTTCGATATTACCCGATTTTATGTTTTTTGTGGATATTGGTAATGTAGAAAAGAAATTATTATCTTCATTGCTAATATTTAGGTATGAGTCTTCTTCGAAATATATTTTTTCGAAATATATTTTTGAGTTATTTACATCGAAATGTTTTTCTTTATTTCCGAGACTTTTAAGTTCGTGGCAATTTATTTCCTTTTCATTAACATTAACAAATCCTTCTTTAAATATGATATTTTCTGAGGTATTAAGATTATTTTTTAATACCCAAGAACCACTTCCATTAAATTTAATGTTTGATTTTATTTTTTTTGCAATATTAATATTTTGTTCTTTTTCTTTTGTTTTTAAAACAATATCGCCCCAAAAATCATTTTTAATATTTTCATCGATAACTAAAGAGCCATGTATTTCTAATTGAGCTTTTGTGAGTTTTTTAAATAAAAACGACTTGCTTCTTAGTGTAGGAGTATAATTATTAACTTCCCAAAGGAAATTGTTACAAACTGCAGTGTTTTTTATTAAAACATATTGCTTGTTCGATGAAAACGAATTATTATCGAAAAATACATTGTCGTTTATTGTTGGGATTGAAAATCCTCCGACACCGCCACTTTCTTGTGCCCAATGCGATGTATTGTTCCATTCGCCACTTCCGTTAATCCAATATCTGTCGGCTGAGTAGCTTTGAAAACTAAAAATAACTATAAAAAATAATATCTGCGATAATTGTAATATTTTTCTCATATTTTTGAAAATGAGTTTTTAAATGGCGATTTGTTGATAAATGTAATACAATGTTAATAAATTTTTACGGTATTGTTGGTGTAATTGTTTCAAATTTGTTTAACGCAGATGATTTTATGTGTTTATTTATCAACAAAAAATGCATTTTAAGAAAAATTTTAATTTGTCGTATGTTAATAACTTAGTTAATGTTTTAAACCTTTTGTTATTACTTATTTGATTTAAGGAATTAGAGATAAATTAATTTAAATTATTAATAACATATTTTTTTGTAAGATATTTAACAGGAAACCAAGCAGCAAGCCAGCCAATAATTAATACAGTAATAAAGATAATTATTATATCGATAAAATTCATGGCTACGGGGTATGTATTAATAATAAACGATCCGGCTCCTTTCATTTGAACTATACCAAATTTTATTTGTAACCAACAAACAAATGAACCAATTATTAGTCCAACAATTGCGCCGGCAATTGATATCATCCATCCTTCGTAGAGAAAGATTTTGCGGATTGATTTTAGATTTGCTCCCATACTTTGAAAGGTAGAAATATCGTTTTTTTTATCTATTATTAACATACTTAATGAGCCAATAATATTAAATGATGCAATAATAAGAATAAATGTAAGAATTAAGAATATTGCCCATTTTTCCGATTTCATAATTTTATAGAAAGCTTCGTGTTGTTGAAATCTGTTTTTTACAACAAAATCATCTCCTAAAATTGTTTGTATTTTATTTTGGATATCATCAATATTATAATCTGGTGATATTTTTAGTTCTAACGAGCTAATATTGTTTTTATATTCGAGTAAATCTTTTGCAAAATCTAATGGAACAATAATATATTTAATATCGAATTCTTGCTGAATACCAAAAATCCCTGAAGGGAATATGTATTTTCTATTAAAAGCTTTTTCGGGATTCACAGAAATAGATGCATTTCTTTTAGGAACATAAATAATAATTGGGTCGATATAGTTTAATCCAAGAGAAAGAAACACAGCAACTCCTTGTCCTACAACAGCATATTCTCGATTTTTGTCGTCATGAAGCATAAATTTGCCACCAACAATCATAGTATCTATTCCGGAAACTTTACAGAAGTTTGAATCTACTCCTTTTACAGTAGCAAAATATTGATTATTATTATATTTTAATAGTGCATTTTCTTCTAAAGTTTCAGAAAAGAATTCAACACCATCAAGAGTTTTTATTTTTTCGATATTGGGATTATGATGATTAAAAGTTTTTCCTTCGGCAATCGAAATTTTTAAATCAGGATCGAAAGAGTTATACATCGATTCTATAAGATTATCGAAACCATTAAATACCGATAATACAATTATTAGTGCAGCAGTTCCAATAGCTACTCCAAATATCGAAATAAGAGAAATAATATTAATGGCGTTTTTCGATTTCTTAGAAATCAAATACCTTTTTGCTATGAATAATGGAAAGTTCAAATGTTTATTTTTTTGCTTTTACAATCAATCCCGTACCTTCTGTGTGCGTTTTATTTAAGTCTAATAAGTTTAAAACAAGAAATATTGGAAGCGTAATAATATAATATAAAGGTAAAATAATAAAAAATAACTTGCTAATATTTAGCATAGTTATAGGATATTTCATAGAAATTTTCCAAGATATATTTCCCGGCTTTCCATAAGAATATTTTGCTGAGATATTTTTAAATCCTGCTTTTTCTAATTTATTTGTAATATCGTTTACGTTATATCCATCGCGTACATGTTCGTCGATAAATGTATGTTCGTGTTCATCGTGAACATCTGAACCTCCAATGTCAGAAGGAGTTGAAATTAATAATATTCCGTTTTTTTTAAGCGAATAATAAAAATTTTCAAATACTTTAATATCATCTTCGATATGTTCCATTACATCAACCGAAAGAATTAAATTATAGGTGTTTTCTTTCGAATATTTTGTAAGATCTGCATATTCAAATTTTACTTGATTATTACGATTTATTTTTTCGAAGAAATTGTTACAATCATCAATTTGTTCTTGTTTTATGTCGATACCGGAAATTTGCCATTGATGACATTGTTTAGAAAGGTAATACGAATATTGCCCAAATCCGGAACCTGCATCTAAAATATTAATAGTACCACTAACATTATTTTTAAATTTGTTAATTTCTTTTCTGATATGCCATGCACGTAACAATAGAATATCTAATAATGAATAAAAAATTTTTCTGAGAAAAGTGGAATTATTTACTATTTGTCCAATAGATTTTTTAATTGGGTCGTATCTCATTTGTTATTAATTAGTACAATAAAAAGTGTAAAAAAAAATATAGATAAAAATAGTGTTTTATATGTTAAGTAGATTTTCAATATCTTCAATTTTATCTAATGTGTCGTCTAGAAAGAACTTTAATTCAGGAACCTTGCGTAATTGATGTCTAATTTTTTTTCCTAATTCATAACGGATTTGTTGTTCGTTTTTGTTAATATGAATAATAAGTTCTTCTTTTTCTTGAACAGGGAAAAGACTTAGATATACTCTGGCTACCGAAAGATCAGAAGATATTTTTATTCCTGTAACAGTAACCATATTTCCCTGACAAATTGTATTAGTATTTTTTTGAAAGATAATTGCTAAATCTTTTTGTATAAGTCGTTCTATCTTATTTGCTCTTGTATTATCCATAATGGTAAAGTCAATTAATTACAATATTGTTCAAAATTAAGCAACATTATTTAAAATTTATCCTAAAAATAAAATTTTTAATTTTTTTTTGACTTAATATCGTTTCTATAAGACAAAATGTTTATAAATTATGTGGGAATTAAAATAATAATGCTTTTGAAAGTCTTTAGCCGATAAGTCGAAATTTTTAAGCTTTATAAAAAGAAACATAGTGAAATTTTCATAAAAGACCTTGGTCTAACCCAAAGTCCAGCACGTTTCGCATGTATATATTTAATACAAAAGTTACCAGTTTGAAACACAAAAATACAATTATTTATCATGTAAACAATTGTTAGTTTTTGTTCAAACTCAGGTTTGATTTTTAGAAGTGTAAAAGGACAAAAATAGGAATTACTTATAGGAGATTTCAAAAGATTTACAAGCAAAACAATTATTAATAACCCAAAAGAAAGTAGAAAAGAAATACTGCTTGAGTAATTTATAAAAACCGGAGCACAATCTTCAAATGTAAATAAATATCAATTTTGGAGGTGTAAACCAATAGAATTTTGTAGTAATAAAGTAATAGATGAAAAGATTAATTGTATTCATAATAATCCTGTTGAAGACGGTTTAGTTTACAAACCAGATGATTATGTTTATAGTAGTGCAAGAGATTATAGTGGTAAAAAGTTATATTGAATGATGTTATTGTTATTAAATAAAAACCACACGATACAATCGTGCGGTAGCGGTGATAATTACTATAAGCACTCGTGAAAACTGGCAAATTAAAAGTTTGCAATTTCCCACTTATAAATAATTTTACATCACCCCGATCAAACTCACAAACAATCCCGGGTTCATAAATTTGTTTTATAAAACCTTCTTTCACTGATGATGCTATTTCTCTTACATAATTACAAATTGTTGTATAACCTATTTCATAGCCTTTCGATAACAGGTATTCATGAATATCTATTTTTTTTCATTATTTGTTTATGCAAACCCTGATTACGCTTTTCTGTATTCTTAATTTAAGCAATTTTTTATTTCTTCTTCTACATCTTTGACCAACTTAACCTTAGTCCTTCCAGATACATTATAACACGGCTTACTCTACAGTCCTTCTTCTAAATGAACTTTTATTTTAGAATTACTAATTACCTGAGTTCGATATAAGATATTATATCGAACTCAGGTAATTGTCTTTTCGTGTTCATTGATGTATTTACGAACTACACTACGACTTATTTTGTTAATTCATGAAAAATTTCTTCTAGATTTTTTTCTTTTTCCTGAAGCGAAAGAACGCTAATTTTATTATCTACTGCATATTGAAAAATATTTTGTCTGATATCGGTATTTTCGATACTTTCGAATAGAAATTTTTTCTTACTTATCATTGCAACACGCCTAACACCAGAGATTTTCTCAAGAACTTCTCTGTTAACTTCTGTATTAAACTCAGCAAAAATTGTTTGATAGGCTTCCGCAATATTTTTTGTAATATCTTTTACTTTATCGTTAGCAACAATTTCGCCTTTATTAATAATAATTATTCGGTTACATATTGCTTCAACTTCCTGCATTAAGTGAGTCGAGAGCAATACTGTTTTTTCTTTTCCTATTTCCGAAATCAAATTTCGTATTTCTATTATTTGGTTAGGGTCGAGTCCTGATGTTGGCTCATCGAGAATTAAGATATTAGGATCGTGAATTAATGCTTGAGCCAGACCCACTCTTTGTCTGTACCCTTTCGATAGAGCCCCGATTTTTTTATTTACCTCGTTAGTAAGTCCTGTTTGTTGAATTACCTTGTCGATTCTGCTGTTTGTTTGCTTGCCTAGATTATAAATTCCGGCAACATATTTCAGATACTCTTTAATATATAAATCTGTGTATAATGGATTGTTTTCGGGTAGATATCCAATATGTTTTTTTATCTCTAAAGAGTGAGTATTAATATCAAGATTGTTAATAAAAACAGTGCCCGATGAGGGAGAAATAAAACCTGTGATAATTTTCATGGTAGTCGATTTCCCAGCTCCGTTTGGTCCTACAAAGCCGGTTATTTCGCCCGCAGAAATTTCAAAACTAATATTATTAACAGCTTTTTGTTGTCCGTATATTTTTATTAAATTTTGTACCTTAATCGACATAGTTAGTTTTTTTATCAGCTACGAAAATAATAAAAAATAAGACATTATTTGTTATTTTCTACTTATAACTAATATTCTAAACAAATAAGCAACAAACAACAGCATACTCATTTTGTATTCTGTCTTTTAGGAATATTGACTTTACATTAGTTGATGTTTTTTGTAATTTGTAAGAAAGTTTTATTAACAAAAAATACATCGTTCTGAAAATTATAAAAGTAAATATTTTGTTTTTCCTTTTTTTAATGATTTTTTCTTGTGGTAAAAAATCTGCCGACCAAGAGCCTAATAATACTATTCTTGAGGCGTCGGATGTCGTTTTAGGCGAACCTTTTGCATTAAAAATTCTCCTGTTGGCGATGTCGATGTCGATTGGTTTAAGTTAGAACTTAAAGAACAGGGATATTTAAAAATAGAATCATTAGCAGAACCTGAGAATGTTAAATTAGAAGAGGGATTTGTATTATTAGATGAATGGGAAGCTACGAAAGAAAAAGGGTTGAGAAAATGGAAAAAACTTCCCGATGCGTTATTTATTCCTGAAGCCGGTACTTATTATTTCGCAATTATCGACGATTATAACGATGCCGAAACAAAAGAAGAAGTTCAAATAGAGTTGATTTTCTTTACGAAATAGATGAATCTAATAATGACTTTAAAGAGGCAAAACAAATAAATCGCGGAGATACTATAAATATTGTTCTTTTCCCAAAAAACGACAAAGATTTTTTAAAATTAATATTGTTCAGGGAAATAAAATTCTTTGCACGTGAATATTGATGAGGTGCAAATAGAATTTAGATTATATATTGTTGATTCGAACGATGCGAGTAAATATATTATAAAAGGAAATTGGAAAAAAGTTCCTGCAGAGTGAGATGTTACTTCCGGTCAAGAATAGTTCATTCTTATTAACGATGCTTACGAATATGAATGGTGTATATAAGAATATTGAAATAACCCGTTATTACTGCTTGATTTCAAGCACAAATCTAATGCGCTTTTGACTTTCTGTGTGTTAAATCTTACATCGAATTCAGGTTAATAGTTTATCTTTCTGTATTTTTGAAAAAAAATAATATTTAGAAATGGAGAGTTATAAATATTGCAATAACGTATTCAATTATACCCGACAAAAAACTTCTGAAGTAAGTATCGGACAAGTGAAAATTGGAGGAGATAATCCTATCCGACTTCAATCGATGACAAATACTAATACTTCTGATATTGAAAAAACAGTTGAGCAATCAATTAGAATATACGAAGCAGGTGGAGAAATTGTACGCTATTCGGCACGTGGAGTAGCCGAAATTGAGAAAATTGCAGAGATTGTTAAATGTTTACGAAAAAAAGAATGTGATATTCCTACGGTTGCCGATATTCATTTTAGTTCTAAGGCAGCATTAATGGCAGCTCAAATTGTCGATAAGGTACGAATTAATCCCGGAAATTTTATCGATAAAAGAGCTTCGTTCGAAACATTGGAATATTCCGAAGAAGAGTATAAAAACGAGATGAATAGGCTAAAAGACAAATTGATTCCTTTATTAGACTTATGTAAGAAAAATAATACAGCGCTTCGAATAGGAATAAATCACGGTTCTTTATCCGATAGGATAATGAGCAAATTTGGCAATACTCCTTTGGGAATGGTTGAGTCGGCAATGGAATTTCTTAGAATTTGCAAGGAAGAAAATTTCTGCAATGTTGTTATATCTATGAAATCGAGTAATACGCGGGTAATGGTGCATGCAAACAGAATGTTGATGAATAGGATGATGAGCGAGAATATGAATTTTCCAATTCATCTTGGTGTTACAGAAGCAGGCGAAGGCGAAGATGGAAGAATAAAATCGGCTGTTGGGATAGGTGCTATGCTTAACGATGGTATTGGCGATACTATTAGAGTGTCGCTTACCGAAGCTCCGGAAAAAGAAATCCCTGTGGCTAAGAAAATCGCGGATTATTATGTTGGTAGAGAAAAACACGAGAAAATAAATGAAGAGAATATAGGGTTTAATCCTTTTGAATATAACAAACAGGGAAATAATAAAATCAAGAATATTGGAGGAGAAAATACTCCTGTTGTTGTATGGGATTTATCCAACGAGAGAAATGTAATTGTGAAACCTAAATTAACTCCCGATTATATTTTTGTCGATGATATTGAAAAAATAAATAATATCCCTTTTAGCGATGCCCACATAATTGTAAATTATAATAAATGGATTAATAAATCAGATTCTTATAATGTGTTTCCAATATTTTCTTCTCCCGAAAAATTTGTTGAATCAACAAAAGTTTCTGAGATGCTTAATTTTATCTATATTAACGAAAAAACTATCGACAATGTATTAATTAACAAATTAAGTATTTATAAAAATATTGTATTAGTAATATGTACAAACAACGAACATGCATCTGGCGTTTATCGAAGCCTGTTTTTTACATTAAAAAAACAAAAATCAAATATTCCGGTAATAATAAAAGGAAATTATAACGAAAACAATATTGAAGATTTACAACTGAAATCATCCTGCGATACAGGTGTCGTATTTCTCGATGGATTCGGCGATGGCTTGTGGTTGTATAATAATGGGGAAATTCAAAATTTAGATATTTTACAAACTACTTTCGGAATTTTACAAGCAAGTAGAGTGAGAATGTCGAAGACGGAATATATCTCTTGTCCGGGATGTGGTCGAACACTTTATGATATTCAAACTGCCGTGAAAAAAATACGCGAAAAGACATCTCATCTAAAAAATCTGAAAATCGGAATTATGGGTTGTATTGTTAATGGTCTCGGCGAAATGGCCGATGCCGATTACGGATATGTAGGTGCTGGTGTAGGTAAAATATCATTATATAAAAATAAAAATCTTGTAGAGAAAAATATACCCGAGAATGATGCTATTAAAGAACTAATAAATCTGATTAAAGAGAATGGCGACTGGCACGAACCGGATAATTATTAATTACATCTTATAATCTGATATTAATAATTTTTATTCTATTAATTAACTTAGAAAACTACTATAAATATTGGAAAAATGAAAAACTTGGTTGTTTTAACAGGAGCAGGAATGAGTGCCGAAAGTGGTATACGTACTTTCCGAGATATGGGAGGTTTATGGGAAGAGTACGATGTTATGGAAGTTGCTAGTCTTCAAGCATGGGAGAAAAATATAGATCTGGTATTGCGATTTTATAATGAGAGACGTAAACAATTATTATTGTGTATACCCAATAAAGGACATTACGGTTTAGCTGAACTCGAAAAGTATTTTAATGTAACTATTATTACACAGAATGTTGACGATTTACACGAAAGAGCCGGAAGTTCCGAAGTATTTCATTTACATGGTGAGTTAAAGAAAGCAAGAAGTACTGTCGATGAAAATTTAATTTACGATATCGATGGTTGGGAACTTAAAAAAGGAGATAAGTGTGAACGTGGATCGCAATTACGACCACATATTGTATGGTTCGGAGAAGCAGTACCTGCCATTGAAAAAGCTTCTGAAATTTGTCGGACTGCCGATATATTTGTGGTTATTGGAACTTCTTTAAATGTATATCCTGCCGCAGGATTAATAAATTTTGTCCCTCGCGATACTCCGGTTTTTCTTATCGATCCTAACCAAGTAAATTTTCCAAATAGGAATGTTGCTTTTATTAAAGAAAAAGCAGGTACAGGAGTCGAAAAATTAATTGAGATGCTTAAGTAATATTATCCGAAATTTTAAAAAATGAACTCATGAAATACAGATTAATAATAGCATTTATTTTAATGGCAAATATGTCATTCTCGCAACAATTTGGGGGAGGTGTATTTGCCGGACTAGATATCTCTCAGCTCGATGGCGATGGTTGGGGAGGATATCATAAAGCAGGAATTAATTTTGGCGTATATACTAATACTAAAATAAATGAGAAACTGGCTGCTCAACTGGAATTAGCGTACATTCAGAAAGGAAGTAAATCGGATGCTAAAGAGTCCAATTACAGTTATTATAAGTGCAAATTGAATTATATTCAGATGCCTTTATTATTAAAGTATAAAATTAACAGTAAAATTAATGCCGAAATTGGTATTGCCGAAGCTTATCTTCGTACTGCGTACGAAGACGATGGAGGTGGAGATATAGAACCCGATATAGCTTTCGACAAATGGGAGTCGTCTTTGATTATTGGCGGCTCATACTATCTTAATAAAAGTTTAATTGCCAATGTAAGATTAAATTATTCTGTATTTCCTGTAAGAAAACATCCGGGAGGACAATCATTTTTGTTAAATAATGGTCAATATAATAATGTTATATCGTTTTCTGTGTATTATAAAATTGTTGGTGCAGCGAATTAATATTTTGTTAAATCTAAAATAACTATAATTTTATTAAAAAGCGATAATCTTATTTTTCCACCGGAATTACTTCGCGATATGTTTTGTGTATTTTTTGTGGCAAAAATATGTAAATTTGTAATTTGCAAATTCTGTGAAACTGCGTAATGTGGTGTAATAGATAGAAATAATTGTAATTATTGAAAATGAAAAAAAAACAAAAAATAATTGTAGCAGTAACAGGTGCCAGTGGAGCAATATATGCAAAGCGTTTGTTCGATAAATTTAATAAATTAGAAGACCAAATCGAAACATTAAATATTGTATTTTCCGATAACGCAAAAAGTATTTGGGAACATGAAATAGGTAATACCAGTTATGCCGGTCTCCCATATAAGCAATACGATAATAAAGATTTTTATGCTCCTTTTGCTTCCGGGTCGGCAGGTTTCGACACTATGATTATTTGTCCGTGTTCTATGGGAGTGCTTGGTAGAATAGCAAATGGCATATCTAACGATTTAATTTCGCGAGCAGCAGATGTAATTCTAAAAGAACGAAAACGCATGATTATTGTACCACGCGAAACCCCATTAAACTTGATACATATTAACAATATGAAAATAGTAACCGAATCGGGAGGAATAATTTGTCCTGCCAATCCATCATATTATAGCAAGCCACAAACAATTAATAATCTTGTCGATACTGTTATCGATAGAGTTTTAGAATTAGCAGGCTTTAGTATCGACACCTTTCGTTGGGCTTAAGTCCATGCTATAGCTAAACTTGCAATACTTACTTTAGTATTAGGAACTTCTAAAATTGCATTTGCACATGCCTCAAGGGTAGAACCGGTTGTTACAACATCGTCAACTAAAAGAATGTGCTTGTTTATTAATTGATTTTTTTCTTTTAATTTGAAGATGTTTTCTACATTTTTCCAGCGTTCAAATCGCGATTTATTCGTTTGTGTCGATGTGTGAATATTTCTGTAAAGATTCTTGCAATCTACAATTTTATTCATTGTTTCTCCCAATCCCATTGCTATCCAATCGCTCTGATTATAACCGCGTTTGCGTAATTTCTTAGGATGTAAAGGCACTGGTATAATAATATCAATATCACTAAAATCGCTGTTTTTTATTTCGTTTCCCAAGGCTTTCCCAAGGACAAATCCAATTTCTTTTAAACCATGATATTTGAATTTGTGTATCATTTTCTGATATTTACTTCCTTTTGTATAATAGTAAAAGGCCGAGGCGTTTTCAATTTTTACCCTTCCCCAAAATAATTGTGCTACAGGATTATCTTTATCTAAATGGAATTTTGTTTTTGGCAAGTTATATAAGCATTTGGTGCAAATATATTCTTCCTGAAATAGTAAATGTTCATTACAAACAATGCATAAATCGGGATAAAATAAATTTAAGAAATCTTTTAATCTGTCTTTTAATTTCATTTTCCGTAAGCATTGAATCTTGAGTAAAATACTAAGTTATACAATATATTTTTATTGTTGAAGAAATAGAAGCTCTAAATTGTAAATTATTTTTGTTAATGTTTTGGGCAACAGCCGGGCTTTTCGCTATATTTTTTTCCTTTGCGTTAAAGCTTGCTAAATCGTGCGTGGACTCCTAAAGTCGCATCCGTCGTTAAAGCAAGCCTAAGCTCTCATTAAAAAGTATGTCGCTTCAATCCCTGTTGCAATAATTATCAATAACCTGAGTTCGATATAAGGAATATGACATTCTTATATCGAACTCAGGTTAATAATAAATACATCTTGTATACCTGCATCATGTAGTTAATATTAAATCAAAACAACAAATAAAAAATAATTAGTTTATCCTGTTTTACTTATTATTTCTAAGATATTCTTATTTAAAATATTTATATATTTTCCTTCAAGGGATATTAAATTATCATCAACAAAATCATGAATAATTCGAGTAACAGTTTCACGTGTTGTGCCAATGTATGCTCCAAATTCTGTCCTAGTTAAAGGAATAATAAATTTGTCGGAGTTAAAAATATGATTCGAAAAGTAAAGTAAAGTTTCAGCCGTAGATGCTGTAAATTGTTTCTGAGTTTTGTTAACACACCTATTAAAATGTTCTATGGTATCTTTGCTTAAAATTACAAGAATTTCGTATGCAAATTCTCCATTTTTTAATATGAATTCATTAAACGATGCTAAATTAATAAAACAAGCATCTGTTTTAGTAAGCGAAGTAACAGAATATTTATGAATTTTATCGGCAAAAACCGATGGTAATCCAACAAATATAGGTCCTTTGTCAATTTTTAGTATCTCTTCTTTATTTAATGGCCCGGTTAAATGAATTTTTACAATTCCCGATTTTATAAAAACAATATTAGTTGTAAAAGCTCCTTGTTTGAAAATTTTTTCGCCTTTTTGAAATGAAATGTTAATACTGTTTTTACATAATTTGCATAGTTCTTCGTCGTTTAATAACGATATAGGAATCGATTTAATCTTGCAGTTTGTGCAATTACATTCTGTAAGTAATTTTTTCATATTTCTCAAAATATAAGACCCCTAATTTATAAAAATGTGATTAGTATCACAAAAATATATGCCAAAATTCTCAAAAAAAACATACTTATCGCACAGACTTAAAATTTAAATCATCAGAATTTTAAACAATCTTTGTTAAATAATTAACAATAAAAAACAATATCATGGAAGAAAACAAAAAAATGTGTTTAGCTTTATTTTCCGGAAGCTTAGATAAATTAACTGCTGCAGGAGTAATTCTTAGTGGAGCTGCTGCCGACGATATGGATGTTGATATTTATGTTCTCTTACAAGCTGCAAGAGCATTTAAAAAAGAAATAGCAACTAATAGAGATGAATTGAAGCTTGCCGAAAATTCTCATTTACGTAAAGAATTTTTAAGCTCATTAGATAAATTAAATGTTAAAGAATGGCACGAATTTTTTAAAGAAGCAAAAGAAGTAACTAATGTAAAAATTCATATTTGCGGATTAGCCGGAAAAATTTGGGGTGGAGAAAAATTAGAAGATTTTATCGATCTTGCCGACGATATTGTTGGTATTTCAGAATATATTACAGCTGCCGAAGAAGCCGATATACACTTATTTATTTAAAATAAATTAATAAATTACAACTATGACAACAGAAGAATTAAAAACATTAGTAGTAAATAAAAGTGTTGATGCAAGAGGTACAGCATGTCCGGGACCATTATTAGCTGCCAAAAAAGCTATTGCAGAATTAGCATCCGGCGAAATTATGGAAATACTATCTGCCGACGAAGGAACAAAAAAAGATATCCCTAAATGGGCTAATAAAAAAGGACACGAATATCTTGGAACTGTTGAAGAATCAGGTTTTTTTAAAATCTTTATGAAGAAAAAATAACAAATTATTTTCTAATATGTAATCATCGAGTATTTAATTTTTTAAAAATACAGATTATAGATAATGAATAATGATTGCATTAATTACACTAAAGTTTTTTATTGGATAATCTAATAAAAAACTTTAGTGAGATTTTTAAATTCCATTTTCTCGAAAAAATAAATACTAAAATTATTTAATCATGGATAATCCGAAGATTTTGGTTTTTTCTACCGAAAAAATATCAGATCCGGCTATCGATTTAGCCGGGCTATTGAAAAAACATTATCCTGCTACTGTCTATACTGTTATTGTTCCTTGTTCTAGTGCAATAAAACCAAGATGGATATTACATGCTTACGAAAAAGGTTTTGCAGGAGTGTTTATTGCAGCCGACGGAACAGATTGTTCTTATAGCGATACATGTAGCCAAAAAACTGCAAAAATAGTGGAAAAAACTCATAGCTTAATGAAAGAAAAAAATATTGATCCTGCCAGATTAAAGATGGCTGCAATATGTTCTGTTTGTACCGATCCTTTTGTTAAACATATGAAAACGTTTACTAAATATCTAACCGAAAATAAGGAAAATTAATAATTGTAAGAATATGACAGAAAGCGTAAAAAAATCGGAAGAATATGATGTGCTTGTTATTGGTGGTGGGATATCGGGTGAAGAAGCTGCATTAAATCTTGCAAACCTTAACTATAAGGTTTTAATGGTAGAGAAAGATTTATCAATTGGGGGTAAGATGATTCACCTAAGTAAAGTATTTCCTACCCTCGATTGTGCTGCATGTATAACAACTCCCAAAGTGTCTGAAACAGCACGACATCCGAATGTCACAATTTATACATATAGCGAAGTAATAGATATTGAAAAGAAATCGGAAAAAGATTTTAGAGCAATAGTAATAAAAAATCCACGATATGTAATCGAAGATGCATGTACCGGATGTCAGTTATGCGAAGACGCCTGCCCTGTTACTGTTAACGACCAATATCAATTCGATTTAGTAGGGAGAAAAGCTGCTTATGTCCCTTTTAGTATTGCTAATCCTAGAATAGCTGCTATAGATATCGAAAATTGTATTCTTTGTGGAGCATGCGAAAGAGCTTGTCCGGCCGATGCAATTGATTTTTCGCAAGAGAAAGAAGAAATTGAAATAAAAATAAAATCGGTAATTGTTGCTACCGGATTCCAATTATTTAATCCGGAGTTAATTCCTCGTTATGGCTATGGAAAATTTAAAAATGTTATAACTTCAATGCAAATGGAACGACAACTTGTTCCTACTCGCCCTTTTAATAATGTGTTGAGACCAAAAGACGGTAAAATGCCCGATAATATTGCCTATGTATTATGTACAGGCTCGCGCGACGAAACTGTAGGAAACCCTATCTGCTCGCAAGTTTGTTGTATGTATTCTATTAAACAGGCTCAGCTCATTATGGGTGCCTTACCTATGGCAGATGTTACTATATATTACTTACATATCAGGGCATTTGGTAAAGGCTTTAACGAATTTTATCAACAATCGAAAGATATGGGTGTTGAATTTGTTAAAGGAAAAGTCGGTCGAATATCAGAGAAAGATGATGGAAATTTAATCTTACGATACGAAGATATTCAGGAAGGAATAGTAAAAGAAGCCGAACATGATATGGTGGTTCTTTCTGTTGGAATTCTTCCAAACAATAATATTGCTTCTATGTTTAATGATAAACTAGAACTCGATAAATTTAATTATGTAAAACAAATTGATGAGTTAGCAAACCCTGCTCAAACAAATATCTCTGGCGTATATGTTGCAGGAACTGCTTCAGCTCCGATGGATATTCCCGATTCAATTCTATCTGCCGGTGCAGCATCAGCAGAAACTGCCGGATATTTGAGAGGAGGTTACAATGAGAAATAAAATAGGAGTATATGTATGTCAGTGTGGTTCTAACATCTCCGACTATGTTGATGTTGAGAAAGTAAAAGACGAAGCAAAAAAAATTGATGGTGTTGTACTTGCAAAAACAACAATGTTTGCTTGTGCCGATTCTACTCAACAAGAAATAGCAAACGATATTAAAGAGAAAAATTTAGATGCTATTGTTGTTGCATCTTGTTCGCCAAAATTGCACTTGTTTACATTCAGAAATGTTGCAGATAGAGCCGGATTAAATCCATATAATTATGTGCAAGTAAATATTCGCGAGCAATGTTCTTGGGCTCATTCCGATAACCCTCCTCTTGCTACCGAAAAAGCTATACAACTGGTAAAGGGAGGTATAGCAAGAGTAAAATTCTCGGAAGAACTAGAAACAGTGAAAATTGAATCGAAAAATTCTGTCGCTGTTGTTGGTGCCGGTGTTGCAGGAATGCGTGCAGCAATAGAAATGGCCGAAGTAGGAACTAAAGTTTACCTTATCGAACGCGAACACTTTGTTGGAGGACGCACCTCGCAATGGAATGTCCTTTTTACAACTAACGAAACCGGACAAGAAGTAGTATCAAAACTTTATAAAGAAGTTATAAAGAACAAAAATATTACTTTATATACAGGTACCGATATAATTTCAAAAAAAGGTAGTGTTGGAAATTTCGATATTAAAATAAAAATTAGACCTCGATATATTAAGAAAGATTGTATTCTCGATTACGAAAAATTTGATAGAGCTGTAGAAGCTTGTCCTATTGAAGTTGACGATAATTTTAACTTTAATATAACTAAGCGAAAAGCAATATTTAGAAATTATAAAAGTGAATTTCCCGAAATTCCTGCTATCGATTGCAAAGTGTGTAATAAATGCGGTAAATGTGTAGAGATTTGTGGAGATATCGACCTTAATCAAAAACCTGTCGAAAAAGAAATTAATGTTGGAGCTGTTCTTTTAAGTACCGGTTTTAATCCTTACGAACCGGAAAAAGGAGAGTTCGGATATTCAGAAATCGAGAATGTTATAACTCTTCAACAATTTAAACGCTTAATAGAAATTAGCGACAAGAAGCTTATATTTAAAAATAAAGAAATAAAAAATATAGCTTATATATATTGTGTTGGAAGTCGCCAAGAAAACGGTAAAAATAAGTATTGTTCAAGATACTGTTGTACATCTGCAATTCATACTTCTATACTCGTTAGAAATAAATACGAGAATATTAATAATTTCCATTTTAATAGAGGTATTAGAACATACGGAAAGCAAGAAAAATTGTATCACGAATCATCAGAGAATGGCGATATTTACCTACAATCATTTGCAGACTCTCCTCCTACAGTTGAAAAAACCGATGAGGGAACAATAGTTAAAATTAACGATATTCTTACTAAAGATAAAGAATTAGATATTGTTGCCGATTTAGTTGTTCTGGTAACCGGAATGGTGCCTAGAGAAAATAAGGATTTAATAAATAGCTTTAAAGTGCCAATTGGACGCGATACTTTTTTTAACGAAATTCATCCCAAATTACGTCCTGTAGAAACTGTAATTGATGGTGTATTGATTTCCGGAGCATGTCAGGCTCCATTAAATATTACAGAATCGGTAAAATCGGCTTTGTCGGCTAGTGCTAAAGTTGTTTCTTTAATCGGTCACGGAGATATAGAGCTTGAACCTACTATGGCTGTTATTCATAACGATAAGTGTAATTGGTGTAACGAGTGTAGTGATGCTTGCCCTTATAATGCAATATCAAAAACAAAGTACAATGGTAAAGATGTTGCTATTGTAAATAAAGCATTATGTAAAGGCTGTGGTATGTGTTTGCCTGTTTGTCCCGAAAATGCAATCGATTTAATCGGTTATACCGATAAAGAAATGGAAAGTATGATTGATGCTTTAATAAGTTAATAATGTTTTAAAATATAAAACAAACCATTGCTGAGATAAATATTGCCACATATAGTTATAAATAAATATATGTCAAACAATCTCGAAGCAAGGCATAATTTATAATGTATGAAAACTATAGATATTATTAAGAAAAAAAGGAAGGTTCCTGATTCTGTAAAAGCTAAGTTAAAAGAATTTACAAAATTGAAAAAACAGATCCTTAAATCTCTTGAAGATGGGAGAAAATCAATTCCCGAAATTGTCGAAGAAATTAAACTTCCTTACGATGTTGTTACATTTCATCTTATGACACTTTTAAAATATGGAGATATTGAAGTTGATGAAATAGATGATATGGACGAGTATTATTATTACAAATTGAAAAAGTAGAATGATATGGCTAGAATAAATCCTGAATTTTCAAAAAAAATTTCTAAATATGGCGGATTCGATTTAAACGCATGTTACAATTGTGGTAATTGCACTGCGGTTTGTTCTTTATCGGATGCAGATAATTCGTTCCCTAGAAAAATGGTGAGAAATAGCGTCTTAGGTCTCGATAAAGAAATAGAATCTTCTTTAGATCCTTGGCTATGTTATTATTGTGGAGAATGTAGCGAAACATGTCCTCGCGAAGCCGATCCTGCCGCATTAATGATGTCATTACGAAGGTATTTAACCTCGTGTTACGATTGGACCGGATTAGCAGGGAAATTATATGTTTCTAAGATATGGGAGTTTGGCTCAATTCTTTTTCTTTCTGCTCTTGTCCTTGTTCTTTTTATTTTCTTTCATGGACCAATGACTACCGAGCTTACTGCCGATGGAGGTGTGAAGTTAAATACTTTTGCCCCTTGGGAAAAAATTGAAATTGGCGATTGGCTAATGGCAGGAGTATTGTCGTTTTTCCTTTTGTCGAATATATTTAATATGTTTCTGAAAGTAATTGTGCGAAATAAGGAAGTAAAAGTGCCATTAAAAATATATTTTACCGAAATCTGGAATCTTGTTTTGCATTTTGTTACTCAATTACAATTTTCAAAATGCGATAGCTTAGAAACAGGAAAGAAATATAATTTCAATACTTACTGGATAATCCATTTATTATTAGTAACCGGATATGTTTCTATGTTTACAATAATAGTGGTGTTTCTCGGATGGTTTCAGACAGATAATATTTACGATTGGTGGCATCCTCAACGATTAATAGGATATTATGCTACTGCAGCATTATTAATTGGTTTAATTTACTTTAGTTATTCCAGATTAAAAAAGAATAAAGAACGAAGTAAAAAATCGCACATTACCGATTGGACATTCATTGTTTTGTTATTTCTTACGACTATTACCGGTATTTTAGTTCATATATTTCGAATTTACGGCTTGCCAATGCTAACATATTATACTTACGTTTTTCATTTAATGGTACTTTTCCCAATGTTAATGATTGAAGTGCCATTCTCGAAATGGTCGCATTTGGCATACCGACCTCTTGCAATGTATTTTAATGCTGTGATTAAAGCATCTAAAAATGTAAAGAAGAAATAAATTTATTTGGTTCTATGTTTTTATACTTAGTAGTTGATAAATTTTATATTATTCCCGATTAAATATTCAACACTAAGCTTATTGTACATTCTATTATAAAAGAGCCATTTATTTAAAACATTTAAAATCTCTCGATAAATATATTGAGGGATTTTTTTTGTTAAATATTTGCATTATGAACATATGTTCATTATCTTTGTACCGGAATTAAAAAGTAAATTTATGTGTCCTCGACCAAAAAGATATAGAAGAGTTTTTTCTCCACCTAAGATTAAAGGTTTTAAACCTTTCGGAGTTCCATTTGTTATGAGCGAGTCTGTATCGTTGCAATACGAAGAATATGAGGCTATTCGTTTAGCCGATTATGAAAATTTGCCGCAAGTTGATGCTGCAAAAAAAATGGATGTCTCAAGGCCTACATTTACAAGAATATATGAAAAGGCTCGTAAAAAAATTGCTGAAGCAATTGTCGATGGAAAATCAATAATTATTGAAGGTGGTAATGTAGAGTTCGATAAACAATGGTATAGATGTAATAATTGCCATAATGTTTTTAATGCAATAGGCAATAATATTGTTTGTCCTAATTGTGATTCAACTGAAATTGAGCATATTAATAATAGTATTTATCAGTGGAGAAATGGAAGAGGAAAAGGACATGGAAGAAATAGAAATATTGAAGATTCTTGTATTTGCCCAAACTGTAATACAAAAATAAAACATATTCAAGGTGTACCTTGTAGCGAAAGCAAGTGTCCTAACTGTGGAGAATTAATGGTTAGGTATATATAATTATTAACTAATATAGGAGGTTATTATGCCAAGAGGTGATAAATCAGGTCCTCAAGGAATGGGACCAATGACAGGCCGACGCATGGGAAATTGTGTTGGAAATGAAAATACCGGTTATGCAAACAATCAAGGATTTGGATACGGTTCTGGAAGAGGAATGAGAAATGGTTTCGGTGGAGGTTTTGGACGTGGCTTCGGAAGAGGCTTTGGTTATGCCGGAAACTTACCTTATTCCGGAAATCAAAATGTTCAAAATGCTTTTAATAAAGAAGCTATTGAGAACGAAATGAAAATTCTGAAAAGTCAAATGTCGTTTTTAGAAAGTCAACTTTCTAATATCGATAAAGACGATAAGGAATAATAATTATTGTATTTATAAGAATTTACTTATCCCAGACCTAAGTCTGGGGTAAGTAATACACTGTTTATATGGCTTTAGCTATAAACGTGAATATTGTTTTAAAGAAAATATAAAAAATAGAAAGGAATAAAGTAATGAGAAATTCAGGAAGTGGACAAGGTCTTGGCAATGGTCAAGGAAAAGGACTTGGCAGAGGCGGAGGACAAGGAAGAAATAAAGGTGGAGCATTTGGTACAGGGGGGTTTTGTGTATGTGCAAAATGTGGTGAAAAGATCTCACATGCACGAGGCGAAAAATGTACAAATTTTAAATGCCCTAAATGTGGACATACTATGATTCGTGAAGAATTATTAAATAAATAGTAAGTATTGTGATATTAATTAAAAGTTTATAAAATTAGAATCAATGAAGATAGCAATTGCAAGTGGAAAGGGAGGAACAGGAAAAACAACCTTGTCGACTAACCTTGCAGCTTATATTTCCGAAACAGAGAAAATTGTTTTAAGCGATCTGGATGTTGAAGAACCAAATTCAGGATTATTTATTAAAGGAGATTCTGTTCATAAAGAAGATAAGTTTAAAATGATTCCTGTATGGGAAGAAGATAAATGTACTTTGTGCGGAATATGCCAAAAGGTATGTAATTTCCATGCAGTAATACAATTGGGTTCACAAATTATGGTATTCCCGGAGTTGTGTCATGGCTGTTATGCTTGCTCAGAATTATGTCCCGTTGAAGCCTTGCCTATGGTTCCCAAAAAAATGGGAGAGTTAAAAGAATTTAAAAATGGCGATATCTCTTTTATAGAAAGTAGACTAATTATTGGTGAGGAGCAAGCCGTTCCTCTAATTGCTCAAACACAAGAATATGTCGAGAAAAACTTCTCCGAAGATATAATAAAACTGTTCGATTCTCCTCCGGGAACATCATGCCCGGTAATTGAAGCTGTTAAAGATGTTGATTTTGTTATTCTTATTACAGAACCAACTCCTTTCGGATTTCACGATATGAAATTGGCTGCCGAAACAGTGAAAGAATTAAAAAAAGATTTCGCAGTTGTAATAAATCGATATGGAATTGGAAATAACGATGTAATAGATTATTGCGAGAGAGAAAATATACCAATTTTAGCTAAAATCCCTAATAACAGGAAAATTGCTGAACTGTACTCTAAAGGTGAAATTATTTATACTCATGTTCCCGAAATGAAGGATGAATTAGAGAAAATAAAAAATTATATTTTTAATTTACGAAAAGACAGAAAATAATGAAAGAGATAGTTGTAATTTCAGGAAAAGGGGGAACAGGAAAAACTTCTTTCACCGCTTCTTTAGCTTATTTGGGTGGAAGCGATGTTGTAGTTGCCGATTGTGATGTTGATGCCGCTGATATGCATCTTCTTTTAAAACCGGATTTTGCTAAAGCTGAAGAATTCTTTAGTGGCGAACTTGCTGTAATTAATCAAGATAAATGTACTAAATGCGGAAGATGTAAGGAAGTGTGCCGCTTTAATGCTATATCTATTATAAATAATCAATATATTGTCGATTCATTATCGTGCGAAGGTTGTGGGTATTGTGCCAGAGTGTGCCCGGTAAATGCTATTACTAACGAAGACTTAAATGTTGGTAATTGGTATATATCAAATACAAAAGTAGATAATACTCTTGTGCATGCAAAACTTGGTATTGGTGCCGATAATTCGGGTAAATTAGTTGCTAAAGTGAAGAACGAAGCAAAAAAAATTGCCGTAGAAAATAATAAAGATTATATTATTGTAGATGGATCTCCGGGAATTGGATGTCCTGTTGTATCTTCGCTCTCGGGAGCAAATTTTGTAGTGTTAGTTACCGAGCCTTCGGTATCGGGCTTGCACGACTTGAAAAGAGTGTACGAATTAGTGAAAAAATTTAATGTTAAAGCGGGTTGTATTGTTAATAAAGCAGATATTAATAGTGATAAAGCTAACGAAGTAAGAGAATTTCTTAAAGAAGAAAAGATTGTTCATATTGCCGATTTTCCTTACGATGTATCTTTTACAGAAGCAATGACCGAAGGAAAAACAATTGTGGAATTCGATAATGGAGATTTGAAGAAGTTAGTTGTTGATAGTTGGAATAAAATTAAAGAGATTACAAAATAAAATATTGAAAATTATAAATTTAATAAAAAATATTACTGATGAGAATAGCATTTACAACAAAAGGAACAGAATGGGATTCTAATATGGATCCACGTTTCGGAAGAACAGATTTTTTTCTTATTTACGACGAAGAAAAAAAGAAATTCACAGAATTCGATAATAGAGCAATTGGTGGAGAAGCACATGGTGCAGGACCTAAAACCGCTCAACAATTATTCGAACTAAAAGCCGAAGTATTAATTACCGGAAATGGTCCGGGTGGTAATGCAGCTACAGTTCTAGAAAAAGCAGGTATGAAAATATATGTTGGTGCCGGCGAGATGACTGTTAAACAAGCATATGATGCTTATAAAAATAATGAACTAAAAGAATTTTAATTCATATTATTATAGAGGATGTAATTCTATGCATCCTCTTTTTTTATTAAAAATTTTAAAATATGAAAGTAGCTTTTGCAACCGACGATGGAGAGAAGTATATAGACAATCATTTTGGCGATGCCAAATATTACGATGTTTATGAAATTTTGGAATCGGAAAGTAAGTTTATTAAACGAATTAGTAATACTACCGAAGAGGATGATGAGGAAATTCATGCCGATCCTAAAAAAGCTAAAGGCGTAGTTTCTTTGTTTAAAAATGAAGATATTCAGACTGTAGTATCGAAAGTTTTTGGACCCAATATTAAACGAATTAGAAAGAAATTTGTATGTATTTTAATGAATAACCAAAATATTCAAGATAGCATTAAAATTGTACAAGATAATTTGAATGCTATTTCTGATGAATGGGAAAAAGGAGAAGATAGAAAGCATCTAAATTTAAAAAATATTTAAAACTCCAAGAATTTTATTCGATATTTATTAATGATAAAAAAAACAATAACTATTATGCCAAAAACAATCCCTTTTGATAATTATTCCGATGAATACGAAAATTGGTTCGTTAAGAATCCTTATATATTTCAATCGGAATTAGAAGCATTGAAAAAAGCAATACCTAATTTTGGTGATGGAATAGAAATTGGTATTGGTAGTGGAATATTTGCCGAGCAATTAGGTATTAAAGAAGGTGTAGAACCTTCTGAAGCAATGCGTCTGAAAGCTGTTGAAAAAGGAATAGATGTTGTTAATGGTGTTGCAGAGAATTTGCCGTATGCTAATAATAGCAAAGATTTTGCTCTAATGATTACATCTATTTGTTTTGTCGATAATATAAATAAATCGTTTAAGGAGATTAATCGTGTACTTAAAAGAAATGGAAGGTTAATTATTGCTTTTGTCGATAAAGATAGTCCTGTGGGAAAAATGTACTCAAAGAATAAAGACAAAAGCTTATTCTATAAAGATGCTATTTTTCGAGGAACAGAAGAATTATATGAAATATTAAAAATGGAAGAATTTACTCTTGAAAATACTTATCAAACAATAATAGGGGAGATGGATGAGATTAGCAAAATTCAAGATGTTAAAAGTGGATATGGACAAGGAAGTTTTGTTGTTATAGAAGCAAAAAAGAAATAAAAACTATTATCATATGGAGTTAACGGTATTAACAGAAAATGTTGCAGGTGGTTGTTTTATCGCCGAACATGGATTGTCGTACCTTATTGAATGCGACGATAATAAAATTCTTTTCGATACAGGACATAGTGATGTGTTTTTGAAGAATGCCGAACAATTAAAAATAAATCTCGATGAGATTAAAACTCTTGTATTAAGTCATGGACATTGGGACCATGGAAATGGTTTGAAATATATAGAAGATAAAAACCTAATATGCCACCCCGATTCATTTATTAGACGATTTAGAAAAGCCGATATTTCATATATTGGTCTTGATTTATCGTATGAAGAAATAAAAAGCAAATTCAATGTAATTGTATCGAAAGAGCCATACAAAATCTCAGAGAATATAATATTTCTTGGCGAAATTCCTCGATTAAATTCATTCGAAGCACAAACAACTAGTTTTGTCGACGAGAACGGAATTGATGATTTTGTTCCCGACGATTCGGCTATTGTTATTAATTCGAAAAAAGGATTAATAATTATTACCGGGTGTGGACATGCAGGGGTTTGTAATACAATAGAATATGCTAAAAAAATTACAAGCAGAAATAAAGTATATGGTGTAATTGGAGGATTTCATCTTAAAGATGCCGATATAGTTACAAAAAAAGTAATTGAGTATTTTAAAAAAGAAAAAATAGAAAAGATTTATCCTTCTCATTGTACTGAGTTGCCTGCTTTAGCTGAGTTTTATAATAATTTTAAAATTAATCAGTTAAAAACCGGAATGAAAATTTGTTTTTAGGATGGTATTGAAATTCAAATTTTGATTTCAATTGTGAATAAATTAACAAACAAATTTTGATATTTAAAAATAAAATAACATTCTTAGTAATAAAAAATCTGAAATATCAGTTTCCTGTTTCTAGTAGGATAACATTGTTTATAAACCATAAATTTGTAACTATCTCTGGTTTAAAAAAATGTAATTTTTGAAAAATCGTTTAATCAAAAAAGTATATGGAAATAATTAACGAAGAAATAGAAGAGTTATTTAACAAAATACCAATAATGGTATTATCAACAACCAATAATAATGTGCCAAATGTTGTTCCAATTGGCTCGAAAAAAATTATAAATGCAAATACTATATGGACAATTGATACTTTTCATAATAAAACAAAACAAAACATATTACAAAACGAAAATGTAGCAATTGCTATGTGGCATGGTAGTAACGGATATCAAATAAAAGGAAAGGCAAAATATTATTCAGAAGGCGAGATATTTGAAAGCGGAAAGGAGTGGATATTAGAATCGAAACCCGATAAAATAGTTAAAGGAGTTATAGAAATAAAAGTAAACGAGGTGTTTTCGATAACTCCGAATTACGAAGATGCCGGCAAATTAATTAGTAGTATATAGCATCTGTAAGAAAACAGCGAAAGAACTTAGGTAATGGTCGGACATAACCTTATTTTTTGATGTTATTATACTGAGTTTTTGCTAAAACAATATATAAACTCTATACTATGACAAAATAAAAAATAAATTTAATTATCGATATGGTATTTATCTACATCAAATACCGAAAGATTAAGTCGTTTGAAAAAGAAAGATGATTTCAGCATGGGAGATATAGAAAAAATTATTGATAAATATTTAAAAGGAGGAAATTCTGATGACTAAAAAAACAAAAATTGGAATAATTATATGCGATCGTTATAAAAGTTGTGGTGGTGGCAAATGTTTCAGAGCAATGACTAATAGAGAAGGAGCTTTCGATATTTATAGTAAAGACGAAGATGTAGAAATTGTTGGATATTCTTCGTGTGGAGGATGTCCGGGTGGAAATATTGAATACGTTCCCGAAGAGATGAAAAAAAATGGAGCAGAAGTAATTCATCTTGCAACAGGTTTTGTAGTTGGCTATCCTCCGTGTCCATATATTAATCATTTTAAAGAAATGATAAATGATAGATTTGGATTAAAAGTTGTTGTTGGAACACATCCTATTCCTCAAAAATATCTTAATACACATACAAAGCTAGGTACTTGGAAATCATCAGAATGGGAAGAAATTATTCAACCAACATTAGCAAACGAAGAAATAAGATTAGCATATAATTAATAATTAAATTTTATCTCATAAATTTGCAAAATTATTATTAATAGAAAATTAAATATAATAGGTTTTTGGAACCTGTTAGATTTAAAAAATATAGAACTATTAATTAGGTAGTATAAAAAAATTAATTATTATTAAATATGTATAAGCATCTTTTTGGCCCTGTCCCATCGCGACGTTTAGGAATGTCTTTAGGAGTAGATTTAGTTCCGCATAAAGTATGTACTTTAAATTGCGTTTATTGCGAATGTGGTCGTACAACAAATCTTACCATCGAAAGAAAAGAGTATGTGCCGTTCGACGAAGTATGTAGCGAATTAAAAGTTATTATGGCTAATAATCCCGAACCCGATTACTTTACATTTTCCGGTGCAGGAGAGCCAACATTAAATTCTCGAATAGGCGATGTATTAGATTTTATTAAGGATAATTGGCCTAAAATTCCTGTTGCTGTTCTTACAAATGGCAGTTTGTTTTCAAACAAAGAAGTTAGAAAAGAATTATTAAATGCCGATGTAGTATTACCATCTTTAGATACTGCTTCTGACCGGGCATTTAGAAAAATGGATCGTCCATATTCAAAACTCGATATTAATGAATATATTCAGGGACTTGTTGATTTTAGAAACGAATTCTCAGGAGAAATCTGGCTCGAAGTATTAATCCTTCCGGAATATAACGACGATGAAGAAAATCTAAGACTCTTAAAAGAAGCTTTTCTAAAAATTAAACCCAATAATATTCAGGTTAATACTCTCGATAGACCTGGCACAGTAGATAATCTTCGCCCAGCAAATAAAGCAGAATTACAACATATTGTTGATTTCTGGAATTTAGATAACGTAGAAATTATTGCTTCTGTTCCTGAGCGAAAAGATATAAAAGCTTATCGCGAAGATACAGAATCGGCTATTCTAGAAACAATAGCCCGACGCCCTTGTACACTCGAAGATCTTGAGAAAATTCTAGGAATACATATTAACGAAATTAATAAATACCTCGGAGTTTTAGAAGAAGATAAAAAAATAGATACAATACGACAAGAAAGAGGTATGTTTTATAAATTAAGATAATGTGACTAATGTTACATTAATTTATAGTGAATATTAATTAAATCATATTACATTTGCATAAAAATCAGTGTTATAGAAATAACAATGTAAAAATTGAAAAAAACATGAAAAAAATTGCAGTACCAGTACTTGACGGAAAATTAGGAGCTCATTTTGGGCATGTAACAGAATTCCATTTTTTCGAAACAGAAGGGAAAGAAATTAAAAATAAAACTATTGTTGTACCTCCAACACATTCACCGGGAATTATTCCTAAGTGGGTTAGCGAACAAGGAGCTACAGAAATTATTGCAGGTGGAATGGGACAAATGGCAATCGATATTTTTAATAAAAATGGAGTTAATGTATTTATTGGAGCCCCAATCGACACACCGGAAAATCTTGTGAAAGAGTTTGTTAATGGTACTTTAATAACAAATGAGAATCTTTGCGATCATTAATTAGTTTTGTTATGAATCCAAAATGCTTATTTTGTTTCTCAAGAGCTTTCGAGAAAGTTTTGTTCGAGCACAACATTACGAATATTGAGAAAGTAAGTTATACAAAAGAATTTTTTGCCTATTTGTCTATAATCGATGAGAATGCTTCGGCTCCCAAAATAGCAAGAGATATTCATGCAAAATTTCGCGAAATATTAAATAATAATGATCCGTATAAGGAAGAAAAATTATTTCATAATAAGAGCATTTTAAATATTTATCCTGAACTGGAAAAAAAAGTAAGCGAATCGGATAATCCTTTTAATACAGCTTTACGACTTGCAATTGCAGGTAATATTATTGATTTTGGACCTGCTCAGGAATTCGATATCAAAGGTACTATTAAGAAAGTTGAAAATTCAGATTTTGCTATCGATAATTCACAGGAATTAAAAAATGCTATTGATAATGCCGATAATATTCTTTATCTTGGTGATAATTCCGGCGAAATAGTTTTCGATAAATTGTTTCTACAAACAATTGATCACCCTAATGTATATTTTGCTGTTAGAGGAGCTCCGGTAATTAACGATGTTACTATTGATGAAGCAAAATTTGTTGGAATCGATAAGTATGCAAAAATAATTTCTAACGGATACGATGCACCATCAACACTTATTGAATATGCATCTGATGAATTTTTAGATGTTTATAATAATGCCGATTTAATAATATCGAAAGGACAGGGAAATCTCGAAGGATTACTAGAAAATCCCAGAGAAGATATTTTCTTCTTGCTGATGGTTAAATGTAATGTAATTGGCGATATGATAGGTGTGAAAAAAGGCGATTTTGTTGTTAGACAGAATATTAAAAAAAAGAAATTAATTATATAATACGTTCAATAAAAATTTATTGTTATGACAAAATATGATGTAATAATTATTGGAGCGGGTCCCGCTGGAATAATCACCGGTGTAACTGCCAAAAAACAGAACCCAAAAAAATCTATGTTAATACTTATGGAAGAACCAAAAGGATTAGTTCCTTGTGGTATTCCTTATATTTTCCATAAACTTAATTGCGTTGATGATGATGCAATGGGTCCAAAGCCTTTTATAGGTCTTGGTGGCGATGTTAAAACTGATGCTGTTACTGATGTCAATTTAGAAAATAAAATAGTAACAACAAAATCTGGTGAAAAATATAGCTTCGAGAAACTTGTGTTTGCTACTGGTTCTACTCCGGTTATTCCAACTTTTATTAAGGGTTATGATTTAGAAAATGTATTTTATATTAAAAAAAGCTATAATTATATATCTAATCTGTACGAACAGTTAAAAGATAAAAAGAATATTATTGTTGTAGGTGGTGGATTTATTGGTGCCGAAGTTGCCGAACAATTGTCATTAAACGAAAATAAAAATGTTACTCTTATCGAGAGCGAAGAGAATTGTTTCTCAAAAGCTTTCTCAAGCGAATTAAGTAAATATGCTACTGAAACTCTTGATAAAACCGGTGTTAAGGTTCTTACATCAACTCGATTAAACGAAGTAAAAGGTAGTAATGGCAAAGTGTCGTCTGTTGTTCTTGGTAACAAGGAAATTGAAGCTGATGCTGTTATTATGGCAATAGGATATAAGCCAAATACAGAATTAGCAAAGAAAGCAGGTCTCGAGCTTAATAAAATGGGTGCAATAATAACCGATAATTACGAACGAACAAGTGTAAAATGTGTTTGTGCTGTTGGGGATTGTTCTAAAACTATAGGATTTTTAACCGGAGCTATGGATTATGTTATGTTAGCATCTACTGCTACTGCCGAAGCTCGTGTTCTAGGAAATAACTTATTTGGTATTAAAGTAAAGAAAAATTTTGTTGGAACATTAGCTGTATTTTCAACAGAAATAAATAATGTTGCTTTTGCTGCTGCCGGTGTTAACGATAATAATGCTTCTCTGGCAAATATCGAATATGTATCTGCAGAATTTGTTGATGTTGATAGACATCCGGGAACAATTGATGATTCATCTTCTTTGGGTGTTAAGTTATATGCGTCGCCTGTAGATGGTGTAATTATTGGTGGCGAAGTATGGGGTGGAAAATCTGCCGGCGAAATAATAAATACTATTTCATTAGCTATTCAAAAATGTGTTACTGTTTATGAACTAATATCATTACAAGTAGGAACACATCCATTACTTACTACTGCTCCTACAAAAACCGCTATGATAAAAGCTGCAGAAGGAATTATTGGTAAACTTAGAAAGTAGTAGTGTGTTAACAGATAATAATAAAAAATATTTTATAAATAGCTCAATGCTTTATAGTGTTGAGCTATTTTTGTTTTAATGATTTTTTTGTAGTAGTATAACTTTTTTTATCTTTATAATCTTTAGTTAATAGATTATTATGAATATCGAGAAAAAGAGATTTATACTTAGCCTGATTTTTCCATTGTTCTTCATTAGTATTATATGGATAGTGAAAATTGCTGAGCTTGTTTTTGATGTAGATTTGGGGTTTTTAGGAATATTCCCTTTAAGAATCAGCGGTTTGCCGGGAATAATTTTTGCACCCTTTATTCATGCAAACTTTAAGCACTTATTTGCAAATACAATACCTCTATTTATTTTGGGTATTGGATTATTTTATTTCTATAATAAAATTGCATATAAAGTATTTTTCCTAATATTTCTTTTCTCGAATATCTGGCTTTGGTTTGGTGGACGTGAAGCATATCATATCGGTGCTAGTGGATTGATTTATGGTTTGGCATTTTTTTTGTTTGTTAGTGGAATGATAAGAAAAAATGCTAATCTTATGGCAATATCTTTATTAGTTGTTTTTTTGTATGGAAGCATGATTTGGGGTTTGTTTCCATTGAAACCAAAAGTGTCGTGGGAAGGTCATTTATTTGGTGCATTGTCGGGGGTAGTGCTTGCTATATATTATAGAGATAAAGGACCAAAAAGAAAAATTTATAGTTGGGAACTAGAAGAAGAAGATGATGACGATGACGATATAAATGATATTGATAATAACATTGACCTAAATTATTTTTATAAAGAAAATTCTGAAGAAAACAAAAACGCCAATGAATAAGAGGTTTGTAATATTATTGATAGTATTATTTGTGGGAATAATAAATTGCAGTTTATATGCACAAGAATTAAATTATGTAAAAATTGGCTATGCGTCATTTTATGCCGATAAGTTTAATGGTAGAACAACAGCAAACGGCGAAAAGTATTATCATAAAAAAATGACAGCTGCTCATCGTTCATTACCTTTCGGAAGTATAGTGAAAGTTACTAATTTGGAGAATAACAAATTTGTTGTTGTTAGAATTAACGATAGAGGTCCATTTGTCGATAATAGGATAATAGATTTATCGAAGTCGGCAGCACAAAAACTAGATTTTGTCGAAAAAGGAATTACTAAAGTAAAAATCGAAAAAATAGCATCTTTAGATGATATAAATAATATTGATATAAATAATTTTAAATACTATAAAATAAATGTAAATGAATATCATCCAAAAGCTTATGGTGTACAGATAGGGAGTTTTGGCGAAAATAAAAACTTAATGAGTTTTATCGATAAATTTAACAACAAGTATTCAGAAGAAGTAATTGTTAAAAGCCGAAAACAAAGAAACACAGTAATATATAATATAATAATTGGTGAATATGAAAATAAGAACCAAGCAGAAATTGTAAAACAAAAATTTCAAAAACAGTTTCCCGATTGTTTTGTTATTGCATATTAAAAAAGTTTAGGTTTTGAAAAATAGCAGAGCTTAATAACCTGAGTTCTATATAAGGCAATATGACATCCTTATATAGAACTCAGGTTATTAATTAAATTTATGCCGAGAATAATATTATAAAATGTTTTGAACCATTATTGCTAAATAAAAATCGATTAATTAATTATAATTAAAGGAGTATGCAATATATTAGCGAATTGTAATTTTGAGTCCACTCCGAAAAGCCGCTAAGAGATTAACTTTACAAAAAGACTGAAAGCTATAAATCTGTACGTCAGTTTGTTATAAATCCGATAAGCGGCTATAAATTGACAACTTTAGTTTTCGGAGTAGTCTCAATTTTTAAAAATATTTAATTTAGGAATTGTACTTATGATAAATATTCCAGTTTTGGAAATATTGTGATGATGCTTGTTGCTTGTTTTTAGAATATTGTTTTATATTTTTAAATATTAGTCTTTTAAATTGCTTAGTATAGTGAAAAAGATTAAACCTTATAGCTTATTTAGTGTCATAATACACAAAAATTGAGATGTATTCGAAAAATATTATTTAAATTAATTTGCTAATAAAAATGAATTTATATCCATTATATAAAAAGAAATTTCACATAGTTATTTTTATATTTTTTGTTTGTTCAGTATCATCATATGCTCAAGAAAAGAATTATTCATCGTCGCAGGAAGTTATAAAGCTTTATAATAAAAGCCAAATGTTTTATTCTAGTAATGATGAGATAATTAATGGTTGTGTGTATCCTCTTCCCAATTCTAGAATAAAAGGAAATCCTTATCTCGAAGATCAATGGACAGAAGCCTTATTGTTTGTAAACAATAAAAAATACACAAATCTTTTTATCAAATATGATTTGATAATTGATGATGTTATATTAAAAGCCGATATGGGTGATGGTACTAAAAAATTTGTAAATCTCAATAAATTTCAAGTTGATTCATTTATAATCAATAACTCATGTTTTATTAATTCCCGTTTTTCCCCTTTAAAAGATATGAAACGAAATTATTATGAGAAGATATATAAAGGAAAATATTCATTGTTAAAAGTATATAAAAAAGTGTTTATTAAAAAATACTCAAATATTACACCTTATGGGAGTTATTCTGCCGTAAAATCATATATATATCTTTGTCATAATGAGCAGATAAGAAATGTTAATAGAAAATCATCTTTCTATAAATGTTTCGAAGAAGAGAAACGCAGTGAGATAAAATCGTTTATTAAAAAGAATAATATTAAATATAGAAAAGCAACTAAAATTCAATTAATTGAACTTATGAATTATTGCTCAAACTTAACATCTAAATAATATGAAGCATAAGATATTTTTTCTTTGGTTTTTCTTTTTAATAATTTTATCAAATGCTTTATTTGGACAAGAGAAGAAAGATGATATTTATATAAAAACACAAAATTTAAGTTGGAATGATTTTTTAAAAAATATTGAGACTGAAAATAATGTGCGTTTCTTTTTTAAAACAGAGAGTATTCCTAATGTAGATATAATAGTAAAACATGATAGTGTTTTATTAATGCAAATTTTAGAAGAAAGTTTTTCGTCGTATGGGATAAAAGTTTCGAGAGACGATAGAGGAAATTATTTTTTATTCAAAGATTTTTCAATTAGTTTAAATTTTAATAATCTATTTTTAAAAAATAGCAGTGAAGAACAAGAAGAAGTAGATTATATAAATAATGATGATGATTATTTGAAGACATATCAGAATTTTATTTCCGAAAGTGTGGTGATTGGCACAAAGGGGAGGGGAAACAAAAAAGCTGTTTTGAGTGGCTATGTTACAGATTTTAGTGATGGGAATACTATTCCGCAAGCACGATTAAAATTTGTTGAAACAAATTTGTATGTAATTACAAATACTAATGGTTATTACGAAATAGAATTAAAGCCTGGGAACTATACTTTATCTGCTAATAGTTTAGGAATGTGTGAGAAGAATTATAAATTAGAAGTTAATTCTAGTGGCAAATTAGATATTCCTCTTAAAATAAATTCAATTTTACTTGATGGAGCAGTTGTAACATCAACACGTAATCATAATGTAAAAAGCACTTCGATGGGCTTTGAAAAAATTTCTGCAAAAGCAATGAAAGAATTTCCTGTAGTATTAGGAGAACAGGATATTGTTAAGGTTGCTTTGTTATTGCCGGGCGTACAAACAATAGGAGAGGTGTCTTCTGGCTTTAATGTTAGAGGAAGTCCAGCAGATCAAAATATGTTTTATATTAGTGATCTTCCAATTTATAACTCATCACATTTGTTCGGATTGTATACCACATTTAATTCGGATGCGATTAGTGAGTTTGAGTTTTATAAAAGTAATATCCCAATAGAATATGGAGGTCATCTATCTTCGATATTTAATATTAACACAAAAAAAGGTAATACAGAACATCTATCTGCTAGGGGAGGAATAAGTCCATTGTCGAGTAAAGCTCTTATTGAAGGTCCAATATTTAAGGATAGTAGTAGTTATCTTATTAGTTTTAGATCGTCATATTCCGACTGGTTGTTGAAACGAATAAATAATTTTGATATTAAAAATTCGGAAGCCTCGTTTTATGATGCTCTTATGAATTTTTCTTTTAAATTATCAGAAAAAGATAATATTGGTTTGTTTTTATATGGGAGTAATGACTTTTCTGATCTTGCTTTCGGTATTAGAAATAAATATACCAATTTGGGGGCTTCAATGAAGTGGACTCATGTTTTTAATCGAAAATTTTTAAGCGAGTTGAGTATTGTTAAGAGCCAGTATTATTATAATATGGAGAGTTATGAGATTGAATATTTAGCATATAAAAATTCTTTTGAATTAAATCATAACGAAGCGAAGCTGAAATTCAAATATTTTGTTAGTGGTAATCAAACAGTTCAGTTTGGTGTAAATGCTAAATTGTATAATTTGAACTATGGTGATTTCTTGCCATTAAACGAAGAATCGACACTTTTGCCTATTGAATTTGAATCGGAAAAGGCTATTGCAAGTAGTTTTTTCTTGTCGGATAGTTGGGATATATCGGATAGGCTGAGTATTGATGCAGGTATTAGGGGTACTTATTATGCTTATTTAGGACCTAAAGCCATTGTTTCATATGAAGAAAATTCTCATATAGATATTTGTAATATTGTTGATACTGTGAATTACGAAAAAAATAAAATTATAAGCGATAATACTGATATAGATTTTAGATTCTCCTGTAAATTTGAGTTTATTCCGACTTTTTCTGTAAAAGCAAGTTATAATACTCTACATCAATATATTTTTATGCTCTCTAATACAATTTCTGTTTCACCTACAAGTAAATGGAAATTAAGCGATCCGCATCTTAAACCAATGAAAGGAGAGCAATATTCGTTTGGTTTTTATAAAAATTTATGGTATGATAAAATAGAAACTTCGGTTGAAGTATATTATAAACAAATCTATAATCAAGTAGAATATGAAGATGGGGCAAGTTTTTTGACAAATCAATTTGTCGAGACAGATATCATTCAAGGCGATATAAAGGCATATGGTATTGAATTTATGTTAAAGAAAAAAGCTGGAAAATTAAATGGATGGATAAATTATACTTATTCTAATGCGCAAGTTAAAGCTTTAAATTCTCAAACCGGAGAAATGAATAATCAGGGTTTTTCATATCCTGCAAATTACGATAGACCTCATGCACTAAATCTTGTAGTAAATTATAAAGCTACTAAGCGAATTAGCTTGTCGGCTAATGTTGTGTATTCAACCGGACGACCTGTTACTTTCCCTACTTCAATATATTATCAAAAAGAAATTCAAATAACTGGATTTTCGAGACGTAATGAATATCGCCTTCCCGATTATTTCAGAACAGACCTCTCAATTAATATCGAAGGGAATTTAAAGAAAAATAAATTAGCTCATGGTTCATGGTCAATTGGATTTTATAATTTAACAGCAAGAAAAAATCCATATACAATAGTGTTCGAAAATGATAATGGAAGAATTAAAGCTTATGAAATTTCTGTGTTAGGAAGTGTTATTCCATCTATTAGTTATAATTTGAAATTTGGGAATTATGAAAATTAAAAGTCTATTATTAATACTTACAATAATTGTATTTGGGTGCAGACATGAATTTTTGTTTGAAACAAGTAAATATAATCAAACAATGGTTGTTGAAGGATTAATTTCTAATGAAGAAGGTCCTTATACTATTAAATTGTCGTTGTCGGCACCTATTAACGATGTGAAAAAAATTCCTTATGAAAATTGTATAGTAATTATTAATGAGAAAACAGATAGTGCATTGGTTAATATAAGTAATTCTGAAGAATTAACAGAAGTTGACCCTGGGGTTTATGTAACATCGGAAGGGGGTATTCAAGGTGTCGTTGGTAATTACTATAGTGTTACAATATTAACTCCTGAAGGAAAGGAGTTTAATTCCGAATATCAGAAAATTATTGAACCAATTGAAATTGATAAGATTTATACAGAATTGAAGTATATAGAAGATGAAGATTATCCATCGATATTGCCTGGTTATCAGTTTTTTATTGACACGAAAGATGCCCCCAATAAGGATAGATATATATTGTGGAATTTAAACGAAACATTCGAATATACAGCCGATTATGAGCTATATGCTATTTATTCTAAAGGAAATATCCTAATCGATGGTATAGATACTCTAACAAACTACAAAAGTCTTCAAAAATGTTGGAAGACTCAAAAAGTAAATTATATTTTTACAGGAAAGACTTTGAATTTATCGTTAAATAAAATTACACATCAACCATTACATTTTGTTAATACAACAACAAAAAAATTAAGTGAAAGATATAGTTTATTAGTTAGACAATACACAATAAGCGAAAAGGCATATTATTATTGGAAAGGACTCGAAGACCAAAGTTTAAATGATAATGTGCTAGAAGCAACACAACCATATAATGCAAATGGTAATATTAGAAATGTGAATAATAATAGTGAAATAATATTTGGTTTTTTTACCGTGGCAGCGGTTGATAAACAAAGATTATTTGTGGAAACTCCAAGTGTTCCTTTTTATTATACAAAATGTTATATTGCTCTTGATTTGGATGAAATATTTAAACATCGACCAAAACCAATTTTTTTAATTGAAATTGAAGAAAATGGACACATGGGCGCTGTATTTGAGAATTGTATCGATTGTCAATCTGAAGGAGGAATAAATGTAAAACCAGAATTCTGGATTGATAAATAGAATGTATAAATATATAATGCAATTTCAATTATGAATTATAACAATATATATCGAATATTTATTTTAGTATCATTATTAATAACGTCTGTGAGTATTTATGGACAACAGAATGACGATTTGGATATTGCTGATGTTGTCGAAAGTATTAAATTAAATACTGATAGGGATTTATATCTTTGTGGAGAAGATATATTCTTTAACGCAGATTACTTTATTAATGGAGAAAAAACTTACCCTGTTTTAAGTAATGTTCTTTACTTAGAATTAATAGAATGCGAAAATAGTAAGTCAATTTTTCAGAAAAAATTAGAAATTGTTGATTTTAATGTTAATGGCATAATTAGTATTCCTCAGGATATTGTTCCAGGGAATTATTTGCTTAGAGTTTATACTCGGTATCAACGTAATTTTTCGGCACTTAATTTTAGTTCTCGGTTTTTAACTATTCTTAATCCTAATAGTAGTAAATCGATAAATAGTAATTCTACAGAAGTAGACTCTATTAGTATTGTTGCAGAAGGAAAAATCTTGTTAAATGGAATAAAGAATAAAGTTGTTATTAAAATCCCAAAGTATTTGCTTGATAAGGATAACAAATATTTTGTAACAGATGAGAATAATAAAATTTATAAAGAAATATATCTATTAAATAAAGGTTTAATTCAAACAGAAATGATATTTAACGATTCTAATAAGTATAAACTTTGTATAATTAAAAATTCTGGAGACACTTTATTTAAGCAATTCCCCAAAATACAAGATAAAGGAATTCAAACTAATGTTATTGCAAGTGCTAATAATATATATTATAAAGTTAAAGTAAAAGATGATAATAAAAATTTGCTAAGAAGTAATTACAAATTAAAATTATATTCAAATGAATATAGTTTGCAATATAGTAAGAATGTAAGTATTGATAATTCCTTTTTCGATATAAATATTCCTTCTAATGTGTTAAATAATGGAATAAATTATATAGTATTATTAGATGAGAACGAGAATATAGTAAGGATTAATTCAGTATATAAATTGTTTTCGCAATTTAATAAGATAGATATAAAAGTTAATAAAGATAAGTTTAGTACAAAAGAAGAGATTAGTCTTAGTTTATCGGCAGAGAATAAAGAAAAGCAGGAATTCCCGATTGTTTCGGTTTCTGTAATTCGACATGGAACAAAAAGTGAAGCCGGTAATTTTTTGCCATATTCTTACTTGAAATATCCGGTTCTTATAGAAAATTTTCTTGAAGAAAGTAAGATAAATAGTGAATTGCATGAACAAATTATGATTCTATTTGATAAAGAAATAGATGTAAGAACCTTTGACAATAGAATTAAGAAATCAAAAAATAAAGAATTAAAGTATATTCCAGAAGTTCGAGATGTTACAATAAGTGGTATTCTGAGAAATAAAAAAACCCAAAACCCAATTCCTAATCATAATATATACCTTTCGGTTTTATTTAATTCTAATCAAATTCACATATACAAAACTAGAGAAAATGGAGAGTTTGTTTTTTCATTAAATAATGTTTATGGGAAAAAAGATTTATTTTTATGTTCCGAGACTTATGATAAGGAAGATGAAGAGCATGAATTATTAATAGAGAAATCTTTTTCGTCAGATATCCCTCCTTTTAGTTCAATGCCTTTGTTTGTTGGTTCGGCAGAAGAAGACCTTGTAAGAGAAATGTATATTAATGCTCAAATTCAAGAACGATTTTGTAAAATTCAAGAAAATAAGATTGAAAAACAAAGTAATGATTTGCAATTTAATTTAAATGATAATAAAAAAACTATTCTGCTTGAAAATTATGTTAAACTTGAAAGCATGCAGGAATTGTTTTACGAGCTTGTACCAAGTGTTTTAGTAAAGAAATCTAAAAATCAATATTATTTTGAAGTGTTAGGAGAGAATGATTACATTCTTAGAGGTAAACCTCTTGTTTTATTAGATAATGTTATAATATTCGACCCAAACAAAATAATGAAGCTAAAACCTTCTATAATCGAGAAAATTGAAGTAATAAATAAAACGTATATTCTTGGATCGAATACAATGAATGGTATTATTATGCTAAGTACTAATACTGACGATTTTGGAGGAATAAAGATGCCCAAATCTGCTACATTTATTGAATTCCAAACTATAGAAAAGCTCTCTAGTAATGTGATTTTTGATGGATGTATACCTGATTCATTATCTAGAATACCTGATTTTAGAACTACATTATACTGGAATCCTAAAGTTAAATTAACTAATAATGGGCAGGATATTCATTTTAATGCATCTGACAGAAAAGGAATCTACGATGTAGTTATTCAGGGTTATATGTCAAATGGTAAAATTTATTATGGAAAAAAACAAATAAGTATTTATTGATTAATTATTTTAGACAAATATAATGGGCAATAATAAATACTAAAATGCAATATAATAATCAAAATAATTTATATTCTAGATATAGTTATCTTGAAAATAAACATATCTGTCCGAAAGAATAAATTAGGGAAAAGCTCAAAATTTCCAAATTTTGAAGTGCAAACTTTAAAAAAAATATGAGTTTTATTCCATCGCATAAAAATATATAAAAAAACGGATACTCCATTATTAAAACAAAGAGACTACTCCGAAAACTAAAGTTGTCAATTTATAGCCGCTTATCGGATTTATAACAAACTGACGTACAGATTTATAGCTTTCAATCTTTTTGTAAAGTTAACCGCTTAGCGGCTTTTCGGAGTGGACTCATAATTATAATTAAAGGTCGTTAAAAATAACGACCTTTTTTTGTGAGATTTTTTTTGATTACGTATGAGTACAGGAATAATTTTTTTATGAAATAAATAAAAAAATTGTATATTTGGTTAAATTACTAAAAAAAAAATGTATAAAATCAATATAAGCTTTTCAGAGTAGCCGAAAACTGTATAGAGTAGGCAATTAATAAAAAAAAACGAAACATGGAAAATGCGCAATCAGTTGGTACCTTTGGTATCATTATTTTTTTGGCTATCATTATTTTTTTGATAGCATCTCAGTGGAAAATTTACACAAAAGCAAAACAACCCGGATGGGCATGTATTATTCCTATTTATAACGTAATAGTATTATTAAGAATAGTAGGTAAGCCTTGGTGGTGGTTGCTTTTATTATTAGTTCCTGGGCTTAACGTAATTTTTGGAATTTGGATGGTAAATCTTCTTTCAAAAAGTTTTGGTAAAGGCGTTGGCTTTACAATTGGATTACTTTTATTGTCGATTATTTTTATCCCAATACTTGGTTTTGGTGATGCTAAATATGTTGGACCTGCAGGTATAGAAAAACCTTAAAGAGTAACAAATAAAATTTAAATAGGTAAAAAAGACTAATTGAATTAGGCACATTGTAAATACTTTAAAATACTTTATATTTGGAGAAACAAAAACTATAAATATGGAGTATCGGTTTAAAAGCTTAACAATTTTTGAATTTCAGCAACGATTTTCTAATGAGGATTCATGCT
>Ga0190305_1000025_pt1 | contig 44275 bp, 37 predicted proteins | sample 48700723_MG_FD_161678 | JGI IMG/M metagenome (GOLD analysis project Ga0190305, IMG submission 161678) | Hydrothermal vent sediment bacterial communities from Southern Trench, Guaymas Basin, Mexico - 4870-07-2-3_MG | ecosystem: Environmental > Aquatic > Marine > Hydrothermal vents > Sediment ... | reverse complement strand
TGGAAAATTTTGAAAAATTTTGAGACACAAAATCCACGCAGTGATTTTGGTCTATGTTTATGGTTTGGAAAATTTTGAAAAATTTTGAGACACAAAATCCACGCAGTGATTTTGGTCTATGTTTATGGTTTGGAAAATTTTGAAAAATTTTGAGACACAAAATCCACGCAGTGATTTTGGTCTATGTTTATGGTTTGGAAAATTTTGAAAAATTTTGAGACACAAAATCCACGCAGTGATTTTGGTCTATGTTTATGATTTCAAAAACAGCCTATAATAATGATTAATATATAAATCTCCATAAAAATTTTCATATGTAAAGACACAGATCCTTACGTAAAAACTTTTTTTTTCAAAAGGTTTTTTATACTTCACCTAAAAGTTCAACGTATAAATTTTTCTGCGGAAACTTTATAAACTAATTTTATTGATAATCATTATGGTAACTGGTAAAGTTGTGCAATTTAGAAGAGGAAGACATACATTAACTGAAAAGCATATGTTGATTGAAGTTGAAGAGATTATTTCTAGAGAGAAAGCAGCTGAATTAGTGGGTAAATCTGTTGAATGGAAATCTCCAGCAGGTAAATTAATTAAAGGAAAAGTTTCAAGCGCTCATGGAAATAACGGAGTTATTCGTGCTATTTTTGAAAAAGGATTACCTGGGCAATCTGTTGGAACTGAAGTAAGTATAAATTAAAATGGCAACATTAAGAAAAGCTAATGCATATTCAAAGAAAAAAGTTATTCCTAATACTCGTATTTCTAAGAGAAGACAAAAATCTTTTATTAAAGTTGTTCCACCTCAAAAAATTGTTAAATTTGAGATGGGAAAAATTTCTCAATATAAAAAAGGAAAATTACCTCATATTTTAACTGTTGTAACAACAGAAAGAATTCAAATTAGACATAATGCATTTGAAGCTTGTAGACAATATGTTAATAAAAAATTGGATAGAGAATTAAATGGACAATATATGTTTAAAGTTGTTCCATTTCCCCACCATATTCAAAGAGAAAATAAAATGATTACTGGTGCTGGCGCTGATCGTATGCAGACAGGTATGCAATTGGCTTTTGGTAAATCTACAAGTAAAGCTGCAATATTAAAAGAAAATGGAAAAATTTTCATTCTTGCTTTGCCAAATGAAAGAGCTGTTGTTTTTGCAAGAAAGATTATCAAACAAATTAGATCTAAACTTCCTTGTAAGCTTAGAGCTGATTATGAAAAGCTTGAAGGAAAACCCAAACAATAATTTTGTTACTATTTCTAAGGAACAACAAATAGAAAGACTTATATAGTCTAAAGTTGTGGATATAATATACCTTAATGATTAGAAAAACATAAGGGAGGATAAAATACACAAAAATGACATTAGATAAATTCGCATACGGTGCATTGGCTGAAAAGATGCAAAGCAATAGAGTAGATGATAAATATGTTAAAGGTGCTCTTGATGCTTTTGCTGATAGTCAAGACGCAGGTTTTAGTGAAATGGCAAAAGGTTTTATTGAAGGTGCATACTCAGATAAACGAAGTCTTAAAGTTGCAGTAGATACTTATGCTATGGAACACCAAAAAGTTATGCAAGATGTTAAAGGAGAAGATTTAAAAAATTGGTATTCTGGAGACATTTTAGATGGATTATCAGATGCTGATAAAGCTACTTTTGAAGGTAAATTGACTGCACATGGAGATGAAACTTATGGAGAAATAAGCAAAACATATCGTTTAGCAGCTAATAAAGTTAAAGCTCCAGAGGGAGATTATACTGCTGAAGAAGTTGCTGCTGCAAGAGAAGTAGTTGATAAATACCAAACTTTTATGGTAACAAACCAAGAGTTACAAGATTTCAAATTGGAAGGAATGAGAGCTAATACAGTTCTGTTCGCAAGAAAAAGACATTTGAAAGACTTGGCTTCAAAACTAATTTAATTTTTTATTTTTTTTATAATTTTTTTCAAGATTAATCTTGAAAGAGTTGAATCTTAGATTCAACAAAAAAACAAAGGTAAACAAAAATGAAACTAGAAAAAGAGAGCGATTTGAAAAGATTAATAGATGTTTTTGGAAATATGTCTCTTGGAAAAGTTAAGATTGGGGATAAGAAAGCTTTTATTCTTGAGAGAAATGATTCTCAGGTTGTTATTTTAGAAAAATATTTAGGAAATGGCCTTCAAAAAACTAAATATCAATTTTCTGATTCTAATAAACCTTTGAGACCTAAGGGAAAACCAGAAATAATTTATGAATTCCATAAGGATTTTGCTTATTTTAGAAATCTTTATGATGAATGTATTTTTACTTGAAATAATTTAGAACAAATTATAATTCTTTTGCTATGCTCAAAATTAATATATTGAATTATTCGTTGTGTTAGCAGATATTAATTGGGATTAGAGTTTTAGAAAAATTAAAAAATTTTAATTCCCAGAAACTATTTTTGTAACCAAACTTACCATTACTTTTAAGAATTGTTCAGCTTTTTGTTGCCACATATCTATTTCTACTCCTTTTAGATCAGAAATTTCTTTATGATCAATTTTTTTATGTAAATAATAGAGATCTTTATACCAAATTAAATATTTCATTTTTAAAAATCCTTTATCTACAAATGCTTCTTTTAAATCTGTTATTACATGTTCGGGCGAAGGGGGAAAATAATTTGCTGCTATTAATGCTGCATGTGCTGAATCTACCATTGACCAATAAACACCGTCGATTGCTGCAAGTTCTGCGGCTTTACTTCTTGCAATATGACTTGGTGCTCTTTGTAAACATTGATAAATTGCTTCAGGAGTTCCTTTAATTTTTCCTCGCAATAATAAAAATTTTAATGGTTCAAAAAATCCACCATGATCTAAAATTGCAAAGCCGTGTCTAATTATATTAAGAACTACTGGATCTCCTTTTAATAAATCCTCCCACCAAGTGCTCAATTTAATTGTATTAAGATGTATGCTTCCTTTGTATGGATTTAATTGCAAAATTTTATCTAATTCTTCCCTATACCAGGCAATTAATTCTTGATCCCAATTTAATGAAACATCATCAATAACAATAATTATGTCAATATCTGAACCTGGTTTGACTTCTTTTTTTTCTACTGAACCAAAAAGAATAATTGATTTGATTATCTTATCAAATTTTTTATAAACTTTAATTGCAAAATCTGTTGCAATTTCATGATCTGTTTTCAATTTTAAAGTTTTAATATCTTTAGAAGTATTTTTTAAACCTTCATTTTTTGAAGATTTTTTGTTAACTAATTTTTTTGAAGATTTCTTAGTTACTTTTTTAGTTGTTTTCTTTTTTTTCACCATCTTCTTTATATTGTTTTGAGTTATTTTAACTTTTTAAAATTGTGGTTTTTGATTAGGGAACCAATTGTTCGCTTTATTCATTATTTTTAACATTATTAACGCAATCGGCGAGAGCATCTGTTATTTTTAAAATTTTGGAAGTTAATAAATATATTTTATGTTTTACCCTTGGGCAATAATTTAATGTTTTAATAACAAGACGAAGTCAAGCAATTACTAAAATCCTCCCCCACCCATTCTTCCTTGTCCTGTTTGTCCCCTTGAACCTCCAAGACTTTGAGGTAATTGTGAAAATCCTGATCCAAATGTTTGATAATGGGTATCTGGAAGCAGTTGACCATATCCTTCAAGATAACTTTGTTGAAAACCTCCTGCTTGTGACCAAGTTGGACCATTGCCTGAAGAATAAATTTGTGAACCTGTAGCTCCTAAAAGTTCTTGAAATGGATTTGTTTTGAAATGTTGAAACCAACCTCCAACTTCATTTATTTTTCTTGCTCTTTCTCCTTCATCGCCTATCGCTTCTAAAAGTGCTTGAACAGGAACATTACCCATTCCAATTGGTAAATGTGTATCTGAATAACCAAAATTATCTGTGATGTGAACATGTTTTACATGTTTTCTTATTTGCTCTGCTTCTTTTACTAAATGTTCTTCTTTAAATCCATATGCTTTTGAAATATTTAAATGACCTACATCAAAAGTAACACCAATTAATTTTTTAGCCATTTGTTCAGCTTTAGATTTATTTACACCATCTTTAATTGCTTTTTCCACAAATTTTTCTTGACTTTTTTCTACTAAATTTTTCAAATCCTCTCCTTGTGAAAAACCCATTCCTTGGTATAAATTTTCTATTGAAACTACTGGTGCCCCTTCACCATGTTCTTTATAAGAATGTAGCGCTACATTTGCAAATGTTTCTGAACCTTTATCTATTGAAAAATCTTCTATACTTTCAAATAATTTTGGTTGTAAATTTTTTAATCCTTGAATCATACTAAAAATAGCTTCAGATTGTGTTGTAGGATTCTGGGAAAGAATTGTAGGTTTACCCTCTTTATATTGTAGTTGTTCTGAATAATTTTTTGAAAGTTTATCTAAATATTTTAATTCATCTTTATTATCCTCTTCTTGTGCAAATTTATATACTTTCGAAAAGGCTGCCCTCATTTTCATCTCTGCATCATCAATATGTGCCTTTGCAGAAACTATTTTTTTAAATTCCGCATATTCTCCCTGATTTAATTCATTTATTTTGGTATGTCCTTGCATAACATCAATAAATCTTCCTTGAAAAAGAGGATTAATATTATTTAAAACTTTATCTGCACTTTCTCTTTTAAATTCCATCTCTTTTATGGTATCGTCCCATTTAGTATTATTTAGTGCATCAAGTTGTTCTTCAGGAGAAAATTCTTTTACTTTAACTTCTCCACCTTCTCCCCCAGGATAATATTTGATTTCTTTTTTTGCAGGCGCTAATTGTCCTGTTTCCCTATCAACTGCTATAAGCATTTCATATTCTTTTTTTCCATCAACCATCTTAAATGTTGAACCAGAAGTATTTGAACCATGAATTGTTACTGGAAGATTTCCTTTTTCGTCTAAAATTGCTGCTTTATCCATTACATCTTTTAATTGTTTTTCTATTAATTCTCTTTTTGATTCATCCCATCCTTGTTGTCCAAAACCTGCAGGATCCATTTCTTGAATTGGTGCATGTAAAGAAAGTTTTGCACCAGCAAGTTTTCCTTTTCTACGCATTTCCTCCCAATGTTGTTTAGGAATTGTATCAAATGTTGGCATATCCATTGTTGCAAGCTCTATTAATTGTGTTCCAACATTTAGGGATTTGCTTAATTCTGAAAGTTGGTTTGCAGTTCGAGGATCAACGGTCATTCCCATTTGACCAGCAGGAATTAAATTTTGTTTTCCTAAATAATGTGGAACAGATTCGCTAGGATTAAAAGAAGCATAACCTGGCTCATATAAATTTTCAATTGTGTAATCACCCATACTATAATAAGAGTTATTTAATTTATTAAATTATTGATTTGTAGTTAAAAATTGAAACAGAAAAAATTGAAGTTATATAATTGGTGTATGTGGAGATTTGCTAAATAAATTTAGAATTGATATACTAAAATTCCTGAAGGTGATTTTAGAAATTTTAAATTTTAAATTAATAAGAATATCTTTATCCAGAAAATTTTAGTTTCACAATATTTTCATAATCTAAACTTAATAATGTCTTGCCCTCGGGCATTAATTTGATTATATTAATTCTGAGCTAAGCAAGGTTATTTTTGAAAAAAATTAAAAAATCAAACATCTCCAAATTTTTTCTTTATTAAATAATCTGTTCTTTTTGTATCTTCTGGTTTAATATATTTTACCTGATTATTAGTTGAAGGTTTGAATTCAGAACTTAATTTTCTTGGATCACCATACATTCTTTTTAATTTATCAAATTCTTTTTCTCCTTCAGAAAGATTTTGATTTGTAATTTCTCCTTGAACTTCAGCAGTTTGATATTTTCCTTCAACTCCTTGAAAGAGAGCATATTCAATATTTTCTTGTTCTTTATCTTCTTTAGGAATTTCTCTTTCTGGCAAATCTTTTTCTAAATTTGAAATAGGAACAACATTTCTTTCATCTAAAGAAACTTGTTTCCAAGGATTTGATAAAAAACGATTTAATGCCATGTTTTCATAATAATCTTCTTCTTGCACAATTTCTTCTAATTCTTCTTCGTCTTCTTCTTTAGAAGAATCTTCTTCTATAATTTCTTCTTTTTTATCTTCTTTATCCTCTTTCTTTTTTTCAGGAAAAATATTTTCTTTACTTTTTTCTTCTTTAGACATGAAAAAGTTAAGAAAATGAAATATTTAAGTTTTTTCTTGAGGAAAATTTTATAAGTTAAATTTGTTATTTTATTAAATGAAAAAAATAATAAAAAAAATATTGATTTTAAATATAATTTGAAAGAATATTTTAGTTTTGTAAAAAAATATAAATTGCTTTTTGGATTTATGGTTTTGGCAGTTATTATAGCTGAAGCTCTTTATGTGGTAGATAAATTTTTATATAAAAGGATTATTGATGATGCCGAACTATTTGTTGGGGGAAGTTTAATGCAATCTGTTTTTATCCAAACAATTCTAATTATTGCTAGTATTTATCTAGGAATTGTTATTTTTAGAACTTTTTTTAGTTGGCTTAATGGACATTTGTTGGCTATTCTTGAACCAAAATTAATTTATGATTTAAAACAAAAATATTTTAACCACATTTTAAATTTATCTCATAAATTTCATGCTGAACATAAAACAGGTTCATTAATTTCTAGAATTTCTCGAGGAGCAGGAGCAATTGAATCTATGACAGATTTGTTTGCATTTCAAATTAGCCCTTTGATTTTGCAATTTATTATGGTCTTTACAGCAATTGCTTTTTTTACAGTTGAATCTGCTTTGGTTTTATTAATAATCGTAATTTCATTTAGCATATATAGTTTATATTTACAAAGATTACAAAAAGATGCACAAGTTGAATGGAACAAATCTAAAGATAAAGAAAGTGGTTTTATTGCAGATGTTTTAACAAATGTTGAATCTGTTAAGTATTTTGGAGAAGAAAAAAGAATTGGAATGAGATTTAATCGATTAGCTGAACAAACAAAAAAACGTACAAAAAAATATTGGAATTATTATGCCAAAATGAATTTGGGTCAAGTTCTTATTCTTGGTATTGGTTTATTAGGATTAATGTATTTTCCATTTGTAGATTTTCTTGCAGGAAAAATAACTTTAGGTACGATTGTATTTATTTATGCACTTTATGGAAATGTTGCTAGCAATTTATTTAGATTTGTTTATGGAATTAGAAGTTATTATAGATCTATGGCAGATTTCCAAGATTTATTTAATTATGGAAAAGAGAAAAATGAAATTAGAGATAAATCAAATGCTAAAAAAATACAAATAAAAAAGGGAAATATTGATTTTCAAAATGTTAATTTTTCATATGATAAAAAGAAAATATTAAAAAACTTTAATTTGAAAATTAAATCTAATGAAAAGGTAGCATTTGTTGGCCATTCTGGTTCAGGTAAAACTACAATTGTGAAATTATTGAATAGACTTTATGATGTTAATTCTGGAAACATATTGATTGATGATATAAATGTTAAAGATGTTAAACAAGAAAGCTTGAGAAATGAAACAGGTATTGTTCCCCAAGAACCAATTTTGTTTGATGATAGTATTTATAATAATATTAAATTTGCAAGACCTACGGCTACAAGAAAAGAAATTATGGAATCAATAAAATTGGCGCAATTAGATAAAATTGTTAAAAGTTTTCCAAAGAAAGAAAATACAGTTGTTGGTGAAAGGGGAGTTAAATTATCAGGCGGAGAAAAACAAAGAGTTTCTATAGCTAGAGCAATTTTAGCTAATAAAAAAATATTAGTTTTAGATGAAGCAACTTCTGCATTAGATTCTCAAACTGAATATGAAATCCAAAAAGCATTAGAGAAATTGTTAGAAGGCCGTACTTCAATAATTATTGCACATAGATTATCTACAATTATGAAAGCAAACAGAATTATTGTAATGGATAAAGGCAGAATTGTTGAACAAGGTAGCCATAATGAACTATTACTAAAACGTGGAGAATATTATAAGCTTTGGAAAATGCAAAGTGGAGGATATATTCAAAATTAAATTTTAAGGTTTTGTAAAAGTATAAACATCATACGGGCTGAAAGGTAAACTTCCCATTCCATGTGCTTTTTTGTAAATATCGAATATTAAATAGTTTGCTACTTTTGCTTCATTGATTGCTACATTCCTAATGTAATTTTTTTCTACCCAATCATCTTTTGTAATTTCTTTATTTTTATCTTCTTTTTTCTCTTCTTTCTTTTTCTCTTCTTTTTCATTATAAAAACCTAAGAGTGCCAAAAAGGGGTTTGAAGTATCTTTAATTTTCTTTTTTTCTTTTTCCTTTTCTTTATCTTCAATAAATTCTTTAATATCTTCTTCAATAGTTTCCAAACTTTCTGTTGTTGTTCCTTCTATTAATCCCAATGCATTACTTAAATCTGAATTATCTAATTCATAATTTAATTTATCTAATTCTTCTGAATTTAATGCATAACTTCTAAATATTACTTCTGCTCTTCCTCCTACAACATAACCTTGTTGTGTTCTATTTGGAATTCCTCTAAAAACAAAATCTACCAAAACACATAAATAATAATCTCTTTTTTGTTTGTATTTATTTGGATATGTTGAAGAAACTTTTCGTTTTCCTAAAAGAGTTAGTTCTAAAACTAATGAATTGAACATTTTTACTAAAGCAGGATTTCTTCCAGATTCAGACATTTCTAATTCCTGGGCTGCCTTCATATATGGTTTTGCCCAACGAGAATAAAGTTTTAATGAAGCTACTTGACTTTTCAAATATGTTTTTTCTATTTCAAATCTTTTTCTTAATTCTCCTTCTGATTGTTTTATCCAAATATTAAATTCATGTAATCTTGGTCTTAAAATTCTTTTTACAATATCATTTAAATCTAATTTTTCTATGTCTTTATCTTCATTAACGAAAAGAAAAGCATCAATTAAAGTATTAAATCCTGATTGACCCAAAGCCATTGCTTTTATCGAAGAATTTCCTTTATTTACATCTACTTTGTCCATCCAAATTTGTTTTAAACTAAGTAAAGCCTGTTGTTTTTTTTCAGAATTATTATAATCTTCATATGATTGTAATCTTATTTTAAACTCTCTCAAGTCATAAATTAAATTTAATATACTTCTTAAAACAGTATTAATATCTCCTAATAATTTTGAACCTTGTTGTTGCATGATGGAAATTCTTTGTCCCATTTCTCCAAAATGTTGTGAACCTGGACTTGATACAAAATTATCTACCATTTTTTCTGCACCCAATCCAAAATCATTCATTAAATCTAATATAAAAAAATAAATTGGTTCCAAAGTTTCTGTTGGAGAATCATAAACTAATTTATGTTCTGATTCTGGCTTACCCTTTTTTTTATAATATGGACTTATTTCTTTTATCATATCATGAATAGATTTTATTTTTGCCATGTAAAATAAGGGTTAGATATCTTTAAAAAATATTGGATTGAAAATTGTTGAACTAAAGTTCAAAATTAATAATTAAATTAACCGCTTACCGTCTCACTTCTTTCCTAGCACAAGAATCTGCTTTCGCAGGCCGTTAAGGGATATTGTTTAAGATTAGATTTACAAAAAAAATTAATTCAAAAAAGAAAAAAAATTATATCAAAATCACCAACATACTTAAAAAGATTTTATTCTTGTTTTTATTATGGTTATCTGGAAGAAAAAAGAAAAGGGATATGTTGATTTATCTGAAAGAATGAGAAAACAACAAGAAAGAACTAAAAATTTTGCACAAGGTATTTCTTCTGAGGAAGAAATTACCAAACCTTCTTCTAGTGGTTCTGGAGGAGGATTTTTTGGAAGTTTTTTTGGTGGAGGAAGTTCAAGTGCATCAAATGTTACAACTCCTATTGAAACTGAATCTGTTAATCCTGATGAAAGAAGAAGAAAACTTGCTAAAAGATTAATTGAAATGACAAAGAAAATGGAAGATATGGAAAATCAAATTTATCAACTTAAACAAAAGGTTGAAGTTTTGGAAAGAAAACAAAAGTTGGGATACTGATAAATTTTTAAATAACTTTTTTTTAATTTATTATGAACATAAAATTAAAAATATATTTTTTAAGAATAATCTAGATAGTTAGAATATTATTTCTTTATTTTTCCAGAGGAATTTTAATTTATTCAGGAATTACTAAAAAAATCCAATAAATTTGAAATATTCTTTGAGTTTATTAACTTTAGAAGCAATAGGAGTTATTATAGATAAATGGGATTGCCTACTTCATCCAATTCAGGAAAAATTAGGTGATGTGAAATCATTTTTTGGATTATTTTTACTTAAAAAATATATAAGAAAAACAAGGATTATTTCAATTTTTCTTGGAGCATTTTCATAACTTTTTTATTTCTCAATTAAATTAATAAACTAATTCTTCCATCAATTATTATGACAATTAAAAACTTAAATGAAAAAATTAAAGCTTATGCTTTGAAAAATGCAATTGCTCATGGTGGAAAAGCAAATTCTGGCACAATTGTTTCTGCTTTATTTAATGAGAAATTAGAAAAATCTAAAGTTAAAGAGATTATGCCTAAAATTCAAGAAATTATTGAAGAAATTTCTGATTTAAATTTGAATGAACAGAAAAAAGAATTTGAAAAGTTAAAAAAATTTACTAGCGAGAGAGGAATTCGTGAAGGTTTACTTAAATTGCCTAATGCTGAAAAGGGTGTTGTTATGAGATTTGCTCCTTCTGCGAGTGGACCTATGCATGCTGCCCATGCAATTGTTGCTGGTTTAAGTATTAATTATGTTAATAAATATGGTGGAAAATTCTATCAAAGAATTGAAGATACAAATCCAGAAAAGACTGATCCTGAAAGTTATAAATTATTGACAGAAGATGGAGAATGGTTAAGTCAAGGAATTTCTAAAACAATTATTCAATCAGATAGAATGGATTTATATTATGGTTATGCTCTTGCATTAATTGAAAAAGATGCTGCTTATGTTTGTGAATGTTCTGGTGACAAATTTAGAGAATTGGCAAAAAATAAAAAAGAATGTCCTTGTAGGAAAAAAACCATTGAGCAAAATATTAAAGATTGGGAAAAAATGTTGACTAAAAGTGGATTCAAAGAGGGGGAAGTTGTTTTAAGATTTAAAACTCCTGAAAAAGAAAATGGAATGCAAAATAAAAATCCTGCAATGAGAGATTTTCCTTTAGCAAGAATTAATACTCACGAACATCCAAGACAGGGAACAAAATATGAAGTTTGGCCACTAATGAATTTATCTGTTGCCGTAGATGATATGGATTTAGAAATGACTCACATTATTAGAGGTAAGGATCATAGAGATAATGCGCTTAGACAAAAAATGATTTTTGAAGTTTTTAATAAACCAATTCCTTGGACAGGTTATTTAGGAAGAATACATTTTAAGGGATTAGAGTTTTCTACTTCTAAATTTAGAGAAGGAATAAAAAAGGGAATTTATTCTGGATGGGATGATTCTAAATTGCCGACATTAATTTCTTTAAAAAAAAGAGGTTACAAAGCTTCTGCATTTTTGAAATTGGCTGAACATATTGGACTTTCAGAAGTAGATAAAACAATTGATGCAAAAGATTTTTTTGAGTTATTAGATAATTTTAATAGAGATTAGAAAAAAAATTCTTGAAAAATTTTAATAGGCAACTCATAAATTTTTGCTTTTTTAATAAAAAATAACCTTATTACACGTGGCCCAGAGACTTTTTTGAAAATCTTCTTTGTTTAAAATAATTATTTCAAAAATAATCTATCACAATAACATTTTTATACTAGTTTTTGTATTATTTTACATAGCTTAACGCTAAATAGAAAATTAAAAGGAGGTTGATGAAATGAAAAATACTAAAGGTTTATCGGGTATTGTAACTACTCTAATTATTATTCTTCTAGTTTTAGTTTCGGTGGGTATTATTTGGGGAGTTGTTAACAACCTCTTAAATAAAAGTACTGGAACAATTGAAACTAGTACAAAATGTCTAGATGTTGATGTTCATGCTACAAAAGTTGTTCAAGGAAGTGCATTAGATAGTTATAATGTAACTCTTTACAGAACTCCAACTGGAGATGGCGTAGTTGGTGCAAAAATAGTTTTTGTTAGTGCAATTGAAAATTCTGGAGCACTTGATTTTGGAGCAACATTAGGTCCATTAGATAGAATTACAAAAGAAGTTATAGATGCAATTGAAAATGCTACAAAAGTTGAAGTTACAACTTATTTCGAGGATGATTCTGGAAATCAGAAATACTGTCCAACAACAACTACTTTTGAATTTGAATTAGCTTAAGTTTAAATTTATTTTTTTTTATTTTTTTATTTTACCGAACTAAAGTTTGGTATTAGTATGCTAAAATTTATGCATGTGATGCTATAAATTTTAAAATTATGATTAGTCCAAGAAAAATTTATTCGTTGAATTTTAATTTTATAATAGCTCTACAGCTTAGAATACCTTTATGTCTGTGCCATAGGCGATAATTTAATATTAATTATAAGAAAAAAAAATTATTTGTTCTTTTTCACAATATAAATTTCATCATTTTTTCTTACACGAAAAGGAAATTTGATTCCCACTTCTTGTCCTTTTTTGACTGATGAAACTGATTTGTTGTTTATTTCCAATTTGTTAATTTTCATTTTTTCCATCCCAGTCGTTTTTCCGATGATAACTATATCATCTCCTATTTCTAATTTTCCTGTGTTTACATAGATTGTTCCTACATTAACTTTTGGATAATAGTGAATTATTTTTCCTATGAATTCTTTTTTATGCGTTGCTGAGGAATGTTCTACATTAGAAAAATCATCACTTGTTGGAGTTCCCAAGTAAAATCCAGAAGAAAATCCTTTTGTATAAACTGTGTTTAATTCTTTGATTGAATTTTCAATTTCCTCTTTCGTTAATTTTTTATCTAAAGCTTTCTTATAAATTTTAACTACTGTTTCTACATATCTTGGATCCCTATTTCTTCCTTCTATTTTAAATGAAGTTATACCTGATTGTTTTAATTTTTCTATAAATGGTAATGTACAAAGATCTTTTGCTGACATAATTGTTTGTGATTCCACCCTCAATTGTTTTCCTTCGGGATCTGTTATTAAATAAGGTCTACGACAAAGCTGGGTACACATGCCTCTGTTTGCTGATCTACCAAAAAGATGTTGAGATAAAAAACATCTTCCAGAAACTGCAACACACATTGCACCATGACAAAATGATTCTAATTCTATTTTTGTTTTCTTTTTTATTTCTTTTATTTGTTTAAGGTTTAGTTCTCTTGCTAAAACTATTCTCTCTGCACCTAATTTTTTGTAGAATTTTACTGTTTCTGAATTTGAAATTGAAGCTTGTGTTGAAATATGAAAAGGTATTTTGTATTTTTTACATAATTGAATTACTGATAAATCCCAACAAATAACTGCATCAACTTTTCCTTTAATTTTTTTTATTATTGATTCTAATTTTTTTAATTCATTATCGTAAATTATTACATTTAACGTCAAATATTTTTTTACTTTTTTTCCGCAAATTTTGTTTATTTTATTTAAATCTTTAATTGTAAAATTTTTTGCGTTTGCTCGCATTGAAAATTCTTTTAGTCCAAAATAGATTGAATCTGCTCCTGCTTTTACAGCCGTGACTAAAGTTGGAAAACTTCCTGCTGGAGCCAATAATTCATATTTGTTTTTCATAAACTAGAAGAGAAGGACGAGTTTTTAAGATTAATCTAATTAATTTTGTTACTCAATTACCTAGTGATTTTAACTTGTCTCCCTAAAATAGTTATGAAACTTTATATAGACTAAATTTCATTTGTTATTACATTATACAGCTTGTAGTAACATAGCTTATACATACATACAATATGTTGTATATTATAAAATAAAATGAATTGTCCATTTTGCGGAAATACAAAATCCAAAGTAACAAATAAAAGAGATACTATCGAAAGTACTCGAAGAAGACGTGAGTGTTTAAAATGCTCTAAAAGATTTACAACATATGAAAAAGTTGTTGAAGTTGACATTTATGTTATAAAGAAAAATCTTTCAAGAGAAAAATTTGATATTCAAAAAGTAAAAAAAGGTTTAGATAGAGCTTTTGAAAAAAGACCTGTATCAAAAAATAAAATTGATAAAATTGCTCAAGAAATTGAAGAACAAATAAGGAGAACTGGAAAAAAAGAAATTAAAAGTCAAAAAATTGGGGAGATAATGATGAAAAAAATAAAGAAATTGGATAAAGTGGCATATGTTAGATTTGCTTCTGTATATAGAGAATTTGAAGATATTGAAGATTTTAAAAAGGAGTTGAAAAGTTTGTAAAATGGTAGAAAATTTAGAAAAAAAAATTTATAGTTTTGATGAAGCATTCAAAGATTCAATTGATTATTTTAAAGGAGATGATATGGCTGCAAGAGTTTGGGTTAATAAATATGCTTTAAAAGATTCTCAAGATAATATTTATGAATCTAATCCAGACCAAATGCATAAAAGATTGGCAAAAGAAATTGCACGTATTGAAGCTAATTATAAAAATCCAATGAATGAAGAAAAAATTTATGGTTTAATAAAAAATTTTAAATATCTTGTTCCCCAAGGAGGACCAATGACTGGGATTGGAAATAATCATCAAGTTGCTTCTTTGTCTAATTGTTTTGTCATTGGAGATGAAAAACCTGCTGATTCTTATGGGGGAATTATGAAAATTGATCAAGAACAAGTACAATTGATGAAAAGGAGAGGGGGTGTAGGACATGATTTGGGTCATATTAGGCCAAAAAAGAGCGAGGTTATGAATTCTGCATTAACTTCTACAGGGGTTGTTCCTTTTATGGAAAGATATTCTAATTCTACAAGAGAAGTTGCTCAAGATGGAAGAAGAGGGGCATTAATGTTGAGCATACCAATTAAACATCCTGATGCAGAAGATTTTATTGATGCTAAATTAGAAAAAGGAAAAGTTACGGGTGCTAATGTTTCTGTTAAAATTGATGATGAATTTATGAATTCTGTTTTAGAGGGAAAAGAATATACTCAACAATTTCCAATTGATTCTAAAAACCCTAAAATTAAAAAAAATATCAATGCTAGAGGTCTTTGGAAAAAAATTGTCCACAATGCTTGGAAATCTGCTGAACCAGGAATTCTTTTTTGGGATACAATAATTCGTGAATCTATTCCAGATAGTTATGCTAATCAAGGATATCGAACTGTTTCAACTAATCCTTGTGGAGAAATCCCTTTATGTCCCCATGATAGTTGTAGATTATTAGCAATGAATTTATTTAATTATATTGAAAATCCTTTTACTCCCAAGGCTAATTTTAATTATAATTTATTTAAAGAACATGCTGGATATGCTCAAAGAATCATGGATGATATTATTGATTTAGAACTTGAAAAAATAGACAAAATTTTAGATAAAGTAAAAAAAGATCCGGAAGATTATGAAGTTAAAAGAGTGGAAATTGACCTTTGGAATAAAATAAAACATAAAGCTAAGGAAGGAAGAAGAACAGGAGTTGGAATAACTGCCGAGGGAGATATGCTTGCCGCTATGAATTTGAGATATGGGAGTGATGAAGCAATTAAATTTTCTACAAATATTCATAAAAATTTAGCTTTATCTGCATATAGAACTTCTGTTGAAATGGCTAAAGAAAGAGGAGCTTTTGAAATATATGATTGGAAAAAAGAAGAAGGAAATCCTTTTATTGAAAGAATTAAAGAAAATGATCCTAAATTATATGAAGATATGAAAAATTATGGAAGAAGAAATATTGCTCTTTTAACTATTGCTCCAACTGGAACCACTAGTTTAATGACTCAAACAACTTCTGGAATTGAGCCTGTTTTTTTACCAGTTTATGAAAGAAAAAGAAAAGTTAATCCAAATGATAAAAATATTAAAAAAACAGATGTTGATGAAGTTGGAGACCATTGGGAAAAATATAAAGTTTTTCACCATAAATTTGTTGATTGGATGCAATCAAATGGTGAAGATGTTATAAAAAATTATTCTGATGAAGAAATAGAAAAATTAGTAAAAAAATCACCTTATTATAAAGCAACTTCTGCAGATGTTAATTGGGTTCAAAAAGTAAAAATGCAAGGATCTATTCAAAAGTGGGTTGATCATTCTATTAGTGTAACCGTTAATCTTCCTGAGAATGCCACAGAAGAAGTTGTGAGCAAAGTTTACATGGAAGGTTGGAAATCTGGTTGTAAAGGAATTACTGTTTATCGTGAAGGTTCCAGAGAAGGGGTTTTGAGTAGTGGAAAAGAAAAAAAGAAAGAAGGTGGATTAGAAAAAATATTTCCAGATAAAAGACCTACGAAAGTAGATGCGGAAGTAATGACTTTTAATAATACTTTTCAAGATAAAGATGGAAAAGAAAAAACTGAAAAGTGGGTGGCTTTCGTAGGTTTAATTAAAGGAAAACCATATGAAATTTTTACAGGAAAATCTAATGGAGATGTTTTACCTGTTCCAAAAGAAGTAAATTCAGGGAAAATTATTAAAAAAGAAAATGGAGTAAAACATTATGATTTTCATTATATGAGTAGCCATGGATTTGAATCTGTTATTGGGGGCATATCCCATCAATTTAACAAAGAATATTGGAATTATGCTAGAATGCTTTCTAGAATGTTAAGTGAAGAAATTCCTTTAGAAAAAATAGATTCAACTCTTTCTAAATTAGAAGATACAGAAGGAATAAATTCTTGGAAAAGTGGAGCAAGAAGGGCCTTGAAAAAATACATTCCCGATGGAACTAAATCTGAAAATGTTTGTCCTGAATGTCATTCTGAAAGTTTAGTTTATCAAGAAGGATGTTTAATTTGTAAGTCTTGTGGTCATAGCAAATGTGGTTAATATAAAAATAAAAACAATTTTAAAGAATAAAGATGTTTTTTAATTATGATTCTTGGTATTGGAGGTCCACCTGGTGCAGGAAAAGAACAAGTTGGAAAAATTTTTGAAAAATATGGCTTTGAATATTGTTCTAGGGATAATTTGAAAGAAAGAAAAAATAATTTTGATTCAGAAAAAAATTATGTTGTTGTTCCAATTATTAAGAAAAAAGATCTTGAAATTTTTTCTAATTTAGAAGAATTTAATTTTATTTTTGTGCATGCTGATCGAAAATATAGGTATAAGAGATGGGGGGAAAAAATAAAAATTCAACCTTGGAAATGGAAAACATATTCTCAATTTGTTCATTATGAAAAATTCTCAAAAGATTTTTTGAATATTGCTTATAAAAAAAATAAATATTATAGTATAAAAAATGATTCCAGTAAAGAAAACCTGGAATTAAAAATTTTAGATGTTTTAAAAAAAATTAAATCTAAAGGACAATAAAAGATTTAAAGAGGGTTTATTTTTTATATTTATGGATAATAAATTAGTTTGTATTGTAGGAATGGCTGGTTCAGGTAAGACTGTTATTTCTGATGAATTGGTCAAAAGAGGATTTAAATTTCTCAGATTTGGTCAACTAACAATAGATATTCTTCAAGAAAAAGATTTAGAGATAAATGAAGAAAATGAAAGAATAATTAGAGAAAATTTAAGACAAGAACATGGCATGGGAGCTTTTGCAAAATTAAATATCCCAAAATTTGATAAATTACTAAAAGAAGGGAATGTTGTAGGAGATGGTCTTTATAGTTGGGATGAATACAAAATTTTAAAAGAAAGATATGGAAATAATTTAATTATTTTAGGAGTTTATGCCTCTCCAAAAATAAGATATGAAAGATTAGAAAAAAGAAAGTTAAAATTAGATGATAAAAATTTAAGAAACAGACCCACTACAAAAGATCAATCTAAATCTAGAGATTATGCAGAAATAGAAAATAGTGATAAAGGTGGTCCAATTGCAATGGCAGATTATTTAATTGATAATACAAAAGAAATTTCTTATTTATTAAAACAATTAAATGAAATATTTAAAAAAATAATGCCTGAAAAAAAAGAACCTAAAAATGAATTTAATTCTGAATATTTAGGAAGAAAAAATCACATTTCTTGGGATGATTATTTTATGGGTGTTGCAATTTTATCTTCTCAAAGAAGCAAAGACCCTTCTACACAAGTTGGGGCTTGTATTGTCGATACTGATAAAAAAATTGTTGGTACTGGTTATAATGGGGCTCCTAGAGGCATTGAGGATAAGAATTTTCCTTGGGCAAGAGAGGGGGATTTTATGAACACCAAATATGCTTATGTTTGTCATGCTGAATTGAATGCTATTTTAAATTCTACAAAAGAAAATTTAAAAGGTTGTACCATTTATGTTGGATTATTTCCTTGTAATGAATGTGCAAAAGCAATTATTCAATCAGGAATTAAGAAAGTTATTTATCTTTCTGATAAATATTCTGATCTTCCTGTATTTATGGCTTCTAAAAAAATTTTGGAAATGGCTGGAATTGAAATAGTTAAATTAAACACTAAAGTTGATGCTCTTAAATTGAATTTTGAAAGGGTTTGATTTAACTCAATTCATTCATAATTAATTATTAAATTATCGCAATCGGCGAGGACATAAATTGTTTCTCAAATAATTCCTTATTCCAACAAGGGCGGAATGAAAATTAAATTTGCGTTTAGCAATTTAATTAAGCGGGGCTATTGATTTAATATTTAATATAAACACCTAAAAATTTATATATTAATTTTTCAAATTTTATAACATGTTAAAAATAAAAATTAAAAAGTTGAATTCTGATGCAAAAATTCCAACTTATGCAAATCTAGGAGATGCTGGAATGGATATTTATTCTTGTGAAGATTTAGTGATTAAACCTAAACATCGTGCTTTGGTTAAGACAGGTATTTCTATGGAATTTCCAAAGGGTTATGTTGCACTAGTTTGGGATAAGTCCGGAATTGCAAAAAAAGGTTTAATAAAAATTGGAGGAGTTATAGATCCTACTTATCGAGGAGAATATATGATAATGATGCATAATATTTCAAGTAAAGATTATATTGTTAAAAAAGGTGAAAAGATTGCTCAAATATTAATTCAAAAAGTTGAAGTTTCAAAAATTGAAGAAGTTAAAGAATTATCAGATTCTAAAAGAGGAGCCGGTAGTTTTGGAAGTAGTGGATTAAATTAAATCACTTTAATGGAAAGACAGATTTAATCCAATCTAAAGATGTTTCCAAAATAGATGTAATTTTTTAAACAGGTGATTTAAATTAAAAAAAACTTTTTGTCATAAACTGATTTAATATTTTTCCAAATATTTTATAAATTTTTTCATATAAATTTTCTATTCAAATTGTTACATATCTATTATTTATCGATAGTTGGTAATTTGTATCTACTTAATAATTACTTGTATTTCTCCCTGCAATTCTTCCTTTTTTTAAATATTTAGTATTACTCAAATAGTCAAACTCCAAAATATAAAATTTTATAAATAATTTTTTCTATAAAAAATAATGGTAATAGTTCCTGAACTTACAAATGGAGAATTTAAAACTTTTTCTAAAGAGGGCATTGTATTAATTGATTTTTTTGCTGAATGGTGTATGCCTTGTATGATGATGAGTCCAATTATTGAAGATTTGCAGGAGGAGTTTGATGAAAAAATTAAAATTGGAAAAATTAATGTTGATGAAAGTATTGAAATTTCAGAAAAATTTGGAGTTAGTTCTATTCCAACATTTATTCTATTAAAAGACGGTAAAGAGATTTATAGAATAAATGGTACTTCAACTCAAGATGAATTGAGTGAAGAAATTATGAAACATCTTTAGAAACGTTTATAAAATAAATATTTCTTTTTTGATTATTACAAAATTAATTTGTAATGTCAAAATTATATGGCTTCGTAGCTTCCACAAGGGATATCAAAAAGCATAAGAATCTGCTAAAGCAGGTAACTCCATTTTATAATGGAGCCTCATCCTAGGAGGTTTCACTAATTGCTATAAAACATAAACAAACAATGGCTTCGTAGCTCAGCCTGGCTAGAGCACTGGACTTTTATGCATGACTCTGTCATACGTTCTTCGTGAACGTCACAAAGAAATCCAGGTGTCGCGGGTTCGAATCCCGTCGAGGCCATAAAATTTTTTAGATAATTAAAAAAATATCTTTAAGATAAAAAATTGGTTAAACGAAAGATTTATAAACTAATTTTTTATCAGTTTGTTATTGCATATAGTTAGACTTTGGTGTGCAATATAGAATTTAAACTCCGACGATAAAAAAAGATGCATACTCTACAACCTAAACATATCAGACTTGATGAAAAAGAAATTAATGAAATTTTAATGAAATTAAATGTATCAAAAGCTCAGTTCCCGAAAATTCTTTCTACTGATTCTGCCTTACCAGAAGGTTGCATTGTTGGAGATGTTATTAAAATTGAAAGAAAACAAGAGGGGGAAATTTCTATTTATTATAGGGTTGTTGTAAAATAAAATGATTAATAAAAATAAACATATTATTATAAAGAAATATCTTGAAAATCATTCTTTAGTTGAATCAAATGTTACTTCTTTTAATGAATTTATAGAACATAGAATGCAAGAAATTGTTGATGAAATTTCTGGTTCATTGCGACATGAAGAAGGTGAATTTGAAATTAAGTTAGGTAAAATTGAAGTTGGTAAACCAATTATTACTGAAGCTGATGGAAGCACAAGTAAAATTATGCCCTTCGAAGCAAGAATTAGAAATTTAACTTATTCTGCACCAATTTATTTAGAATTAACTGTTAAAAAAGATGGTCAAATTGATTCTGAAATTGTTGAAATTGGAAAAATACCAGTAATGGTTAAATCAGCAGCATGTAATACTGCTAAACTTTCTAAGGAAGAATTAATTCAAAATTATCATGATCCTTTAGATGCAGGAGGCTATTTTATTATTAAAGGTAATGAAAGGGTTATGGTTATGGCAGAAGATTTAGCTGAAAATCAACCTTTCATAGAAGAAAATGCAAAAAAACAGTTAGTATTAAAATTATTCTCATTAAAAGGGACTTACAGAATACCTACAACAATTATTGAAAATAAAGAAGGATTATTTGAAGTTTCTTTTTCCAGATTTAAAGATTTGCCAGCCATTGTTCTATTAAAAGCTCTGGGACTTACAAAAGAATCTGATATTGCTAAGTATATTGGTAAAGAGATAGACAGTGTTATTGTTAATTTATATGAATTTGTTAATTTGGCTACTATTGAAGATGCTATGATGTATATTGCTGAAAAAACAAATTTACAAGGAACAAAAAAAGAAATTTTGGATAGAGTTAAACAAAGAATTGATTCTTATTTATTTCCCCATATTGGACAAAATAAAGAGGATAGAATGAAAAAAGCTACCACATTATGTAAATTAATTAAACAATTTTTAATTGCTAAAGAAAATCCGAAAGTTAGAACCGATAAAGACCATTATGCAAATAAAAGAGTTAGATTATCTGGAGATTTATTAGCTACTTTATTTAGAGTTAATTTAGGAATTTTAGTTAGAGATTTACAATATTCTTTACAAAAATCTTCAAAAAGAAAGAAATTTTTCTCAATTAAAGTATTAGCTAAATCTACATTATTTTCTCATAGAATTGAATCTTCTATTGCAACTGGTTCATGGACAGGAGAGAGAAGTGGAGTAACTCAAAATATGGATAAAACTAATTATTTAGCAACAATTTCTCAATTACAAAGGGTTTCTAGTATGCTTGAATCTGGGCAAGAAAATTTTAAAGCAAGAACTTTACACCCCACTCATTTTGGTAGATTCTGTCCAATTGAAACTCCGGAAGGTACTGAAATTGGTTTAAGAAAAAATTTAGCATTATTGTCTAAGGTATCAACAAGAGTTGAAATTGATGAAGAAAAATTTATTGAAACTTTAGAAAACATTGGTCTTAACAAAGAGGGCATAGAAGGATTAGAAATTTTTTTTAATGGAAACCACATAGGAAATGTTGTTGATACTAATTTATTTTTTAAAGAAATTAAAGATATGAGACGAAGAGGAGAACTTCCAATTCAAATGAGCCTTAATAAAAATGAAGGTTTACAAACGATTACTATTTCAACAGAATCAGGGAGAGTTTTAAGACCATTGATTATTGTTGAAGATGGTTCTTCAAAAATGACTAATGAAATTTTAGTTCAATTGGAACAAGAAGATCTAAAATGGGACGATTTAATTAATAAAGGTATTATTGAATATATTGATGCTTCAGAGGAAGAAAGTGCTTTAATTGCAGTTTGTGAGGAAGAAATAAGCCCAGAACATACACATTTAGAGGTGGATAGTGTTGCATTTTTGGGTGCTATTACAAGTCTTGTTCCATATGGTAATCATGATCAGTCTTCAAGATTAAATAGAGGTTCTAAAACACAGAAACAAGCTTTGGGATTATATGCTGCTAATTATTTATGTAGGTTAGATACGGATGTTTCAATTTTACAATATCCTCAAAAACCTTTGGTTAGAAGTTTTGTTTATGATACATTAAATACATATCCTGCAGGTCAAAATTTAACTGTTGCAATTATGACTTATGAAGGTTATAATATGGAAGATGCTTTAGTTTTGAATAAGGGCAGTCTTGACAGAGGTGTTGGACGATCATTTTATTTCAGACCATATTCAGCTGTTGAAATGAATTATGCAGGGGGATTAAAAGATGAGATTCAAATACCTGAAAAAGATACTTCAGGGTATAAAATGGAATCATCATATGAACTATTAGAAGATGATGGAATTGTTTCTCCCGAATCTAATGTTAAGGAAGGACAAGTTTTAATTGGTAAAACTTCACCCCCTAAATTTTTATCAGAAGCCAGAGAAATTTCGGTTAGAACTAAAAAAGAATCAAGTATTACATTAAGACAAGAAGAAAAAGGAATTGTTGAAGCTGTATTTGTTACTTCAGATAGTGAAGGGAATAGAATTGTTCAAGTTAAAACAAGAGATCAAAGAATTCCTGAATTAGGGGATAAATATGCTACTGCTCATGGTCAAAAAGGAGTTATTGGAATGATTGCTTCTGAGGAAGATATTCCTTTTACTGTATCAGGAATCAAACCTGATGTGATGTTTAATCCACATGGTTTACCTAGTCGTATGACCGTTGGTTATTTATTAGAATTACTTGCAGGTAAATTGGCTTCACTTAGGGGAGAAATTGTTGATGGTACTTCTTTTTCAGGTGAAACTAAAAAAGAAATTGAAGAGCAAATGAAGGATTTAGGATTTAGATTTGATGGTAAAGAAACGATGTATAATGGTATTACTGGTAAAAAAATGGAATCAAAGATTTTTATAGGTAGTTTATATTATTTAAAACTTAAATATATGGTTGGAAATAAAATACATGGAAGAGCTTCTGGTAAAATTGCTTTACTTACTCGTCAACCTATTGAAGGTCGGGCTCGAGGTGGTGCTTTAAGACTAGGTGAAATGGAACAACAAGCATTAGTTGCCCATGGTGCATCCTTATTATTAAAAGAGAGATATGATTCAGATAGAGTTGTATTGCCAATTTGTTCTAAATGTGGATCAATTGCAGTTGAAGATACAATTAGAAATAAGGTTGTATGTCATGCATGTAATTCCGAAGAAATTGAACCTGTTGAAGTTTCATATGCTTTCAAGTTATTAGTTGAAGAATTACAAGGATTACATATTAACACTCAATTTGAATTAAAAAACAAATATGAATAATTTAAAAATAAAAAATACAACAATAAAAAATGAAAAAAACAATAAGTAAAAAAATTGGAGAAATTAAATTTTCATTACTTAGTCCAGAGCAGATTAAAAAAATTTCTGTAGCTAAAATTGTAACTCCAGAACTTTATGATATTGATGGATATCCTGTGGATGGAGGTTTAATGGATTTAAGACTTGGTGCAATTGATCCGGGTGTCAGGTGTAGGACTTGTGGAGGAAGAATTAAAGAATGTTTAGGTCATCCTGGTTCCATTGATTTAGCTAAATCTATTATGCATTTAAAATATATTCCTTTAATTGAATTAGGACTTAGATCTTTTTGTCATGATTGTGGTAAATTGATGTTATCTGATAAGGATTGTGAAAAATATTCTCCTAGTGAAAGGGCTAAAAAAGCAAAAGATGCTAAAAAATGTCCTCATTGCCAAGCTAATCAAGAAAAAGTTAAATTAGACAAACCTACAAACTTTTATAAAGGAAGAACAAGAATTTTTCCAACTGAAATTAGAGAACATTTGGTCAAAATACCTAATTCTGAATTAAAAAAAATTGGTGTCAATCCAATTACTTGTCGTCCTGAATGGGCAATTTTAACAACTTTATTAGTTCCAGCTGTGACTGTAAGACCTTCAATTATTTTAGAAACAGGTGAAAGAAGTGAAGACGATTTAACCCATAAATTATCAGATATTATAAGAGCTAATCAAAGACTTTGGGAAAATTTAAATGCTGGAGCACCAGAAGTAATTATTGAGGATTTATGGGATTTATTGCAATATCATGTTACAACATTTTTTGATAATACTGTTGCTAGAGTTCCTCCTGCAAGACATAGATCAGGACAACCTTTGAAAACAATTACTGAAAGAATCAAAGGTAAAGAAGGAAGAATTAGAAAAAACATTGCTGGTAAAAGAGTTAATTATTCTGGTAGAACAGTAGTAAGTCCAGATCCAAATTTAAAAATTAATGAAGTAGGAATTCCATTTGAAATTGCTAAAATTGTTACTGTTGCTGAAAATGTTATTGATTTAAATAAAGAAAAATTATCTACACTTATTAGAAATGGCGAAACATGGCCTGGAGCAAATTATATTATTAGACCAGATGGAAGAAAAAAGAAAATTACAAAAGAACTTCAAGAAGAAATTATTGAAGAAATAAAACCAGGATATAAAGTTGAAAGGCATTTACAGGATGGAGATGTAGTATTATTTAATAGACATCCCTCACTTCATAGAGCTTCTTTAATGGCTCATTTTGTAAGAGTGCTTCCAGGAAGAACTTTCCGTATGCATCCCGCTGCAGCTGCACCATATAATGCAGATTATGATGGAGATGAGATGAATATACACTCTCCTCAAACTGAAGAAGCAAGAGCTGAGGCTAGAGAATTATTAGATGTTAAACAAAACTTAATTTCTCCTAAAAATAATACAAACTTAATTGGTTGTATTAAAGATGTTAATACTGGAAATTATTTATTAGGTAAAGCTGAATTTACTAAAGAAGAGGCAAATCAATTATTATTTAATTCAGACATTGATGAAGAAGTTACAAAAAAAACAATTTCTGGTACAGAATTATTTTCATTAATTTTACCTAAAATTGATTTTGTAAATAATTCTATTGAAATTAAAGAAGGTAAAATTATTTCTGGAGATATTGATAAAACAACTTTTGCGGAAGAGGATGGAGAATTAGTAAAAATTATAGATGCTAAATATGGGAGAAATGAAGCTTTTAATGCTATTAGAAAGGCGTTCAATTTAGGTAAAAATTATTTATCTAATCGAGGTATTACTGCATCTGTTGAAGATTTTGATTTAGATGAAAAATTAATTAATGAAGGTGAAAAAATTGTTAAAGAAAGTGAAAAGAAAGCTAAAGAAATTATTCATACATATAATGAAGGATCCATTGAATTAATTCCAGGTAAAACTGCTGAAGAATCAAGAGAAATTCATTTACTTAAATCATTAAATGAAGTTAGAACAAAAATTGGTGCTATTGTTAAAAAGGATTTTCCAGAAACTAATCCGGTAAGTAGTATGATGAAAGCGGGAGGAGGAGGAAATATATTAAATATTACTCAAATGGCTTCTTGTGTTGGTCAACAAGCTTTTGCAGGTGGAAGAATAGATATTGGTTATACTGAAAGAACATTACCTTTCTTTAAGAAAGGAGATTTATCTCCTGCTTCAAGAGGATTTATTAAAAGTTCATTTATTAAAGGTTTAAGACCAGATGAATTTTTCTTTCAAGCAATTACAGGTAGGGATTCATTAATGGATACTGCATTAAGAACACCCAAATCAGGTTATTTGTATAGAAGATTAGCTAATGCTTTCCAAGATATTAGGGTAGAATATGATAAAACGATTAGAGATGGTTCAAATAATATAATTCAATTTAAATATGGTGACGATGGAATTGATGTTTCAAAAATTCATTTAAATGAAGAAGTAGCTCCTGGCGAAGCTATTGGTCTTGTTGCAGCACAATCTTTTGGTGAATCTTCAACACAAATGGTTTTGAATACATTCCACATGGCAGGTGTAGCTGAAATGCAAGTTACAACTGGTTTACCAAGAATTATTGAAATCTTTGATGCTAGAAAAAAACCCTCTTCTCCAAAAATGGAAATTTATTTAGAAAAAGAATATAATAATGAAGAACAAGCAAAAATTTTAGCTGAAAAAATTAAAGAGGTTAGATTAAAAGAAATTTCTTCAGAAATTAATTTAAATTTTGGAAGTAAAAAAATTATAGTTACATTGGATAAAAATGGATTAAAAAGAACACATATAACTATAAAAAAAACTGTTGAGAAATTGAATGATTTAGGATTTGATGTTAAAGAACAATCAAATACTATTATTTTAGATGCTGCTGCTTATGAATTTAAAGAAATTTATCAACTTAAAGAAAAATTAAAAAATACCATCATCTCTGGAATTAAAGGTGTTGAACAAATTTTGATTGTTAAAAGAGGTAAAAATTTTGTAATTGTAACTCTTGGAACAAATCTTAAAGAAGTTATTAAACTCAAAGAGATTGATAAATCTAAAATTATTTCAAATGATCTTCATGAAGTTGAAGGAATATTTGGTATTGAAGCCGCAAGACAATTAATTATTAATGAAGTTAAAGAAGTTATTAATTCACAAGGATTAGATATTAATGAAAGACATTTAAAATTAGGTGCAGATGCAATGACAAATACTGGAGAAGTTAAAGGAGTTACTAGGATGGGAATAATTGCTCAAAAAGCTTCTATTCTTGCAAGAGCTACTTTTGAAACTCCAATTAAACAATTTGTAAACGCCATAATTAAAGGTCAAACGGATAAACTTGAAAGTGTTATTGAAAATATTATTTTAAATCAACCCGTTCCTGTTGGTACTGGTCTTCCAGGATTGGCTGTAAATGTCATTGGTAAACTTACAAAAGATGAAAAGGAAAAAAAGGTAGTAGATTCAAAAATTATTGAAGCAAGCAATGAATGAACCTACAATGACAATTTTTATAAATAAGATTAATTATATTAAATTAGAGACAATTACAAATTCGCTGAATTAGCGAATTTTCACACTCACCTTCGATAAGGTAACGTTCAATTCACCCTCCGCGGATTTTGCTTTAAACTAACGTTTATTGGCAAAATTCGGAACATGTTCGCCCTTCTGGTGTTTGTTAATTAAAACAATTATACGCTGAAGTGTATATCCAAAATTAAGAATATATGATAAGTACAATAAACATGCAGGATATGAGACATTTGAATCTTTTTTCAAAAATTACAAGAGTTCAAACAAGATATTGTTTTGATTATAATAATATTTTAATGTTTTGTATTCCGAAATCTAAAATTTCTCAAGCTCTAGGAAAAAGTGGAGAAAATTTGAAAAAAATGTCAAATATTTTAAAAAAAAGAATTAGAATTTTACCAAAACCAAGAGATATTCAAGATGCGGAAGCATTTATTCGAGGAATAATTAATCCGGTCACATTTAATAGTATTGAAATAAAAAATAATGAAATTATTGTAAATGCTGGATCACAAAATAAAGCTGCACTTCTTGGAAGAAATAAAAGAAGATTAATTGAAATGCAAAAAATTGTTAAAGAATTTTTTGGAATAGAATATAAAGTTATTTAGATAATATTAAATATTTCTATTTGTTTTAATTGTTATGAAAAAAATTATTAATGAAAAAAACTATTATGTGATTTATCAAGGCAAAATTGATGAATTAAAAAATCAATTAAACTATTTAATTGAATTGTGGAGACCAAATTGGAAAAACCAAATAATTGAAGATGTTTCTAAATTAGAAAAAATAAACATATTTGAAAACAAAGAAATTTCTGACATGTATCAAAGAATTTACTATTCTAATGAAAAAATATTTTATAGGGTTAATTCCAGTAATAGATTTATACAAAAATGGGTTTTTCCAATAATGAAAAAAATATCTAAAAAAGCCGACGAGAAATTTATTAAAAAATATTCTAAAAATGCGCTCGAAATCATTGTTGAAAATGAAAATAATAGCAAGCTTTAAAAACTAAATTTCTTAACAATAACTATATCGAGATTAAAATGGGATTAAAAAATGCTGCAAAAAAAATAAATGATAGAAAAAAATTTAGATGGAAATCTAGAAAATTTAAAGTTCAAATTTTAGATCTTTATGCGAAATCAGATCCTTTGGGGGGTGCTAATCAAGCGAAGGGAATTGTTATTTCTAAATTCCAAAAAGAAGCTAAACAGCCCAATTCTGCTATGAGAAAATGTTGTAAAGTTCAATTGACTAAAAATAATAAACAAGTTTCAGCTTTTATTCCAGGTAATTTAGCTCAAAAGTTCATCGATGAACATGATGAAGTTATGATTGAAAGAATTGGTGGAAAACAGGGAAGAAGTAAAGGAGATATTCCCGGAGTAAGGTATAAAATTCTTAAAGTAAATGATCAACCGTTATCAAGATTGGTAAGTGGAAAGATAGAGAAGGGTAGAAGATGATAAAGCAATTAAATTACAATCCTGCGAAGATTATGCTATACAAATTTCTTCGGAAAGGTAGAAGATAAAATGACTGAAAAATTTAAAATTTTTGATAAATGGGATATTACTGAAATTGAAGTTAAAGATTCTGGATTAAAATCTGCAATTAATTTAGAACCAAAACTTGCTTTAAAAACTCATGGAAGAAATGTTGTTAAATTTGGTCAAGTTAGAGTTAATATTGTTGAAAGACTTATGAATAAATTAGCTTTGGCGGGACATCGAGGAAAGAAGCATAAATTTGAAGTTGGACATGCTACTGGAAAATATTCTAAAAATATGAAAATGGTTATTGACGCTTTAGAAATTGTTGAGAAAAGAAAAGAAGAAAATCCGGTTCAAGTATTAGTTAGGGCAATTGAAAAAGCTGCACCAAGAGATGAAGTTACAGTTGTTGAGTATGGTGGTGCTAGATATCCTCAAGCTGTTGATGTTTCTCCAATTAGAAGAGTTAATTTAGCTTTGAAATGGCTGGTTCATGGTTCTGGGGATAAAGCTTTTGGTAAAAAGAAAAAATTGGCTCAAGCGTTGGCTGAAGAAATTATGATGGCAGCTGATGAAAATGGAGATAGTTTAGCTTTGAGGAAGAAGAAGGAATCAGAGGCTCAAGCTGATAGTGCTCGTTAATAATTTTGTTTCTTTTTGGTTAAAATACAAAGATTTAATTTTTTACGTACAAACGTACGTTGCGAAATAATTTTATATCCTCTTAATAAAAAATAATTCAAAATTAGGGAAAAAGAAAACATAGTTTTGAAAACATATTTATTTATAAAATATTTTTAATACCTTTTTTTATGACAAGGATAAATTCATTTGAAGACGGAATAAATTCATTGGAAGAGGATCTTTATATTAGAGCAATTAATGAATTTAGAATTGAATTTGAAAATAATGTTTTATATTATTTGGTAAATCATTTATTATCAAAGAAAAAAATAAATTCAGAATATTTAAAATCAGAAGTTAAATATTTGAATAAATTGTGTGAAAGATATTATATTAAAAAAATAAAATTAAAAATAAATTCTGAAAAAGAAAATAGAATTGTTGATGAAATATTAATTTTAATAAAAAGAGCAAAAAAGGCAATTGATTATTCTTATTTGGATATTGCAGATTTTTATTATAAACAATCTAATTATTTTACAAAGCTTAAATTAAATAAAAATTTTTCAATTATCTTAAAGGATATTTTAGTGAATTATAATCATAATATTCCAAAAAAGATTTCTAAAGCTCCAAAAGAAGAAATAATTTCAAAAAATAAATCTTTTTCTGGAGAAAATTTTAAGGAATTTAAAAGTAAAATTTATCAAAACTTTTCAAAAGCATTAAAAATTTCTATTGATAAATTCTTTTTGAAAATTTATGATTATTTGATTGAGACTGATTTGAAAGAAATCAATTCTCCAAAAATGTATTTTTTAAAAAAAGATTTTGTAAAAATTGGTAAAAAATATAGCAAATTAAAATATAATGTTAAAATTAGAAATAAAATTCCAAAAAATATTAAAGATTGTTTTTTAGATGAAGTTGCAGCTAATTTATTTAGAGTGAAAGAAATATTTATTTACAATGATTAAAAATCATTTGATAATTATCTTTTAGAATAAAAACATCTTTATGCTTCACATTTGTTCAATGTATAAAATTTTTTTCAGAAATATTTCCATGCACCGATGAATTGGTACGTAAAAATGTTTTTTATAATAAAAACATTTTTAAACTAATTTTTGTAAATCTTATTTATGGTAGAAATAGTTGACTTAATGGAGAAGCAAGATCATATTAGAAATATTGCTATTGCTGCACATATTGATCATGGTAAGACAACGTTTTCAGATAATTTACTTGCTGGTGCTGGTATGCTTTCTGAAGAAACTGCAGGTAAACAAAGAGCTTTGGATTTTCACGAGGATGAAGCAGAAAGAGGAATTACAATTGATTCAGCTTCGGTTTCTATGATTCATCAAGTTGATGGAGAAGATTATTTGATTAATTTGATTGATACTCCTGGACATGTTGATTTTGGTGGAGATGTTACGAGAGCTATGAGAGCTGTTGATGGATGTGTTATTTTATCTTGTGCTGTTGAAGGAGTTATGCCTCAAACTGAAACTGTTGTTAGACAAGCTTTGAAAGAATTGGTTAAACCTGTTTTATTCATTAATAAAGTTGATAGATTGATCAAAGAAGTTAAATTGACTCCTGAAGCTATGCAAGCTAAATTTATTGCGATTATTAATCATGTTAATCAATTAATTGAAAAAATTGCTCCTGAAGGATATAAAGAGAAATGGAAGGTTGGAGTTGGTGAAGGAACTGTTACATTTGGTTCAGCATTCCATAATTGGGCATTAAGTGTTCCATATATGAAAAAACATAATATTACCTTCAAAGATATTATTGATGCTTATGAAAATGATAATCATAAAGAATTGGCCAAAAAAGCACCCTTACATGAAGTTGTTTTGGGAATGACTGTTACGCATCATCCTGATCCAGTTACAGCTCAAAAATATAGGATTCCAAAAATCTGGCATGGAAATACAGATGTAGAACCAGGTAAATCTATTATGGAATGTAATCCAAATGGAAATATTGCTTTTGTTCCAATTAAAATTACCATTGATAAACATGCTGGTGAAGTTGCTGCAGGAAGATTATTTTCAGGAACTTTAAAACAGGGTGATGAGGTTTATATGGCCTCTGCAAAGAAAACGGTTAGAATTCAACAGGTGTCTGTTTATAAGGGAGCTAAAAGAATTTTAGTAGATAAAGCTGTTGCAGGAAACATTATTGGAGTTGTTGGATTAAGGGATGTTGTTGTTGGTGAAACTGTTGCTACAACTGAAATTGAACCTTTTGAAGCAATTACTCATTTATTTGAACCAGTTGTTACAAAATCTATTGAAGCACTTAGAGCCGCAGATTTACCTAAATTAGTTGAAGTATTAAGACAAGTTGGTAAAGAAGATCCATCATTAAAAATTACAATTAATGAACAGACTGGTGAATCTTTGATGTCTGGAATGGGAGAATTACATTTAGAAATTATTGAAAATAGAATTAAAACTGAAAAAGGTTTAGAAGTTAAAACTTCTGCTCCAATTATTGTTTATAGAGAATCTGTTGTTAAAGGTTCGGAAGCTGCTGAAGGGCGATCTCCAAATAAACATAATGCATTCTATATTAAAGTTGAACCTTTAGATGAAAATCTCTATTCTAAAATTCAAAGTGGCGAATTGAGAGAAGGAAGAATCAAGAAGAAAGATGAGTCTGTTACTCAATGCTTAACTGGGATGGGTTGGGGAAGTGACGAAATTAGAAATATGAAAGATATTTACAAAGGTAATGTTTTATTGGATGAAACTCGGGGTGAAGTTCACATTGGTGAAGTTATTGAAATGGTTATGGATGCTTTTGAAATGGTTATGGATGAAGGTCCTTTAGCTAGAGATCCATGTATGAAAATGAGAGTAACATTAGTTGATATTAAATTGCATGAAGATGCTATTCACAGAGGTCCTGCTCAAGTTTATCCTGCTGTAAGGGATGGCATTAAAAATGCAATGAAAACAGCAACTCCTTCATTGTTAGAACCATTACAAATTCATGTGATTGAAATGCCAAGTGAGTATATGGGAGCCATAACAAAATTAGTTGGTGGAAAGAGGGGTCAAATGCTTGATATGAAACAAGATGGGAACACTGCAGAAATTACAGCAAAAATTCCTGTAGCTGAAATGATTGGTTGGAGTAATGATTTAAGATCAACTACAGAAGGAAAAGGAACTTCTTCAATTTTGGATCAAACTTTTGAAAAAATTCCCCAAGCTTTGCAAGCTGGAATTATTAAATCTATTAGGGATAGAAAAGGATTGGCTGAGAACCAATAAGTTAATTACATTAATTTTTTAGTGGTAAAATTAGAAATATTTATAAAAAATGAAAATATTTATTTTGTATGTATATTGAAGATAAACTTAAAATGTGGGCATTTGGCTTAACTTTTGTTTCTTCTTTTATTTTTGGAGGAGGATTTTATGTTGCAAAAAGTATCGATTGTGGGGAATGGAATTTAAAAAAACAAAATGCTATTTATTATGAATTTAATAATTTTTCAGAGAATAAAATTCCAAATAAAAAAGATTATTTTAATTGGGCAAGTAAAACCTTGAAGTTTGATGAAATTAGAGATTATGATACTCAAATAGCTGAAATTAGGGCAGAATTAAAAAAATCAAGTCACAAACCTCTTTCTATTCAAGATTTTAAAAACTACCTTGAGAATCATAAAAAAAATTAATTTTATCGAACATATAATGTTATTTTTTTCTCGGAAAGTTTTATAAACCTAATTTTTATTAGTTTATTCATGACAGTTAGGATGTAATTCTGTAATCTGTCTAATTTATAGTAAAAAGCTACAAAGGAGGATAATCAAATGGCAAAAGAAAAACCAAATATGAATGTTGTGTTCGTTGGACACGTTGATGCAGGAAAATCTACTTGTGTAGGTAGAATGATGTTCGATGGTGGTGCAGTTTCTGAACAAGAAATGAAAAAACTTAGAGAAGAAGCCGAAAAACATGGTAAAGCTGGTTTCGAATTCGCTTATGTTATGGATAACATAAAAGAAGAAAGAGAAAGAGGAGTTACTATTGATTTATCTTATAAAAAGTTAGATACTGAAAAGTTTGCAATTACTATTATTGATGCTCCAGGTCACAGGGACTTTGTTAAGAATATGATTACTGGTGCTTCACAAGCTGATGCTGCTTTCTTAGTTATATCTGCTCCAGGAGGTGTACAACCTCAAACTACTGAACACTTATGGTTATTGAGAACTATGGGTGTTAAAAATTTATCAGTGGCTGTCAATAAGATGGATGCTGTTGAATATTCTGAGGAAAAATATAATCAAGTTAAAGCTGATGTTTCTAAATTATTACAACAAGTTGGAATTAATCCAGAAACTACTGCTTTTATTGCATGTTCAGGATTGATGGGAGACAATATAGTTAATAAATCTGATAAAATGTCTTGGTATAAAGGACCGACTATTAGAGAACAAATCGATCTTTTCCCGGCTCCAGAATTACCAACAAACTTACCTATGAGAATGCCAATCCAGGACGTATATGAAATTACTGGTATTGGAACTGTTCCTGTAGGAAAGATTGAAACGGGCATTATGAAAGTTGGTCAAAAAGTTAAAATTTTACCAGGTAGAACTGGTGAAGGAGTTGATGGTGAAGTTAAAACTATTGAAGCTCATCATGAAACTCATCCTGAAGCTCCAGCTGGAATGAATGTTGGTGTTAATATTAGGGGAGTTGGTAAGAAAGATTTGGCAAGAGGAGATGTTATTTGCGAAGCAAATCATCCCATACCAATTGTTGAAGAATTTATTGGTCAAATTGCGGTAATCAATCACCCAACTGTGTTAGCTAAAGGATATACTCCTGTTTTCCACATTCACACTGCTCAAGTTCCATGTCAATTTGTTGAGTTAATCGCTCAAATTGATCCGAGAACTGGGGAAGTTATTAAAGAAAATCCGGACTTCTTAAAGAATGGAGATGTTGCTAAAGTAAGACTTAAACCGCAAGGTAATCTAGCTTTAGAAACTCAAAAAAATAATCCTTTCATGAGTAGATTCGCAGTTAGAGATGCAGGTGCAACTGTAGCAGCGGGTATGTGTTTAGAAATCACAAAAACAAAGTAATTTTACTTTAATTTTTATTTTTATTTTTTTATAATTTTTTCCTCGAAAGAGGAATAATTTTTTTGAAAGGTGACTGGGGTCTTTTATTTGACAAAACAATCTTTCTCTTTGCGGAATGAATAATTATCTGGAAACAAATTCTGTGTTGATTATTGGATTTTACTTTTTATTTTTTTTTATTTCCACATACTTCACGAAATTTATTTTATCCATTTGGAAAAGAAATATTTAAAAAAGATTATTCTTTTGATTTGACATGGAAGATAATCCTTTAGCAGGAAAATGGGTAGTTTTATTAGATGAACATATAATAGTTTCCGGAGATGATATAAAATCATTATTTGAAAAAGCAAAAAAACTACATCCAAATAAAAAATTAACTCTAGCAAAAGTTCCAACTAAAGAATCCATGATTTATTAAAATGGTTCTAAATTTTAGATATCATGCAATTGATGGTGCTACTAATGGTTTGAGAAAACCAACAATTCCAGTAGAATTTAAAATGAATTCTGGAGGATATGTTGAAGTAATGTGTTTAATTGATTCTGGTTCTGATGTGATAGTTTTGCCAAAAGGTCTTGCAGATTTAATAAATTTAAAAATTCACGAAAAATCAACTTCTAATGGGATTGGAGGAGAAGTACCAGTAGACAAAGGTTATGCATCATTTAGAATAAAAAAGGAACGTGGTTACCACACATTTAATGCAAAGGTTGAAGTTTTACATACCGATGATATTCCTGTAATTTTAGGGAGACAAGGATTTTTTGATAGATTTAAAATTACAATTGATGAAAAAAATAAAAAAGTAACATTAAAAGAACATTCTCCCAAAATTTCTAAAAAAATAAACAAAAAATAATTTTACCACAAAAATCCTTAAATAGTCAAATTATTTTTATTTAACATGTTAACTAAAGATATGCATAAAAAAGATGTTGAAGAAGTTTTGAAAGATAGGGGTGATTTTATTCAGATTGATTATTTAACTAATTATTTGAAAATTATGCCGCCTTTGGAAATGAGGAAATTTGCTTCTTTGAAACTTGCTGAAATTTATTTTAGAAAAGAAATGTATGTTGATGCTGCAAAGATGTTTAAAAATATTGGAATGAATTGTCTAACTTTTAAAGATAAACAAAAATATTATTCTAAAGAGGCTAAAACTTATGTTTTGGCAGGGAAGTTTGAGGAATCTGATAAAGCTTTGAAGAGAGCTTTGGCCGAGGGTAATTCCAGGGAAAAAAAAGAAATTTATGAGAGTATTGTTGTATTTTATGAGGAGATTGGTAAAAAACTTATGAATAAATTGAAGAGAGAGAAAGCTTCTAAACTTTATGAAAAGTTGTTTAGGATGAAATTAAATGATGAAGAAAAAGAAGAGATTAAGGAAAGATTGTTGGATTTATATGATAAACTTGGTAAAAGGAAAGAATATGATTTTTTGAAGGGTCAATGAGCTCACTTAATTAAACTAATTTTGTTAAGTTTACTTTTCGCTCGTTTTGAAAGCAAATAATTATTTGAGATATAAATTCTGAGTGGGTTATTGGATTTGCTAAAAATCTTAATAGATTATTGGAGGATAATTATTTCTTCTAAATTCTAGAACCACATTCTAAGAATTTATTTTATCTATTTTGGATTTATCTGGCAGTCATTTACCCAAACTTTCTAGAAAACTTTAAAAACAAGTATAATTATTATTTATTATTAGAAAGTATTACAGAGATTATTATAACTTAATTTACAATATCACGTTCACACTCAAGGTTCAAAGAAACTAGCGGAGAATTCTATAATATTTTTCTAAACTGAGTTTTTAAAACTTAGATAAATTAAATATGGAGAAAAAAGAAATATGGCAAAAGTAAATCAAAGATTTTCGTTTACCATTTTAAGAAATTAAAATGGCAAAAGTAAGTCCAGTGTCGATTAAATATATGATACATGCAAGCTTAAGTGCAGAGGGTAGTTTAGAAAAACCTGATGTAATTGGAGCTTTATTCGGACAAACTGAAGGATTGCTTGGAGCGGATTTAGAGATGAGGGAACTTCAAAAAGAAGGTAAAATTGGTAGAATCGAAGTTGAAATTGGAAAACAAGAAAAAAGAACTATTGGTACTATTAGAATTCCCACTGCACTAGATCAATCTGAAACAACATTAATTGCTGCTGCTCTTGAAACTATTGAAAGAGTTGGTCCTTGTGATGCTCAAATTGAGATTGAAAGAATTGAAGATGTTAGAGGAAGTAAGAGAGATTACATCATTGAAAGAGCTAAAAAATTAATGATGGGTATTGAAGGTGCTACTGATTCTAGAGAAATTTCAAACCAAATTAAGGATTCTACAAAAATTGCAAGTGTTAAAGAATATGGTAAAAATAAACTTGCATATGGTGGAGATTTGGAAAGCAAAGAATTGGTTGTTGTTGAAGGTCGAGCAGATGTTGTTAACATGGTTAGAGCTGGAATCAATAATGTAATTGGTATGAATGGTACTAAACTTCCTGATGAAATTAAGGAATTAAGTAAAGATAAAGAAATTACTTTATATCTTGATGGAGATAGGGGTGGAAAATTGATTGCTCAAAATGTTATGGAAAATGTTGATGTTAAATACATTGCAGTTGCTCCAGATGGAAAAGAAGTTGAAGAATTAACTAGTAAAGAAATTCTTATGAATCTTAGAAAAAAGGTTCCTGCAGAGAAATTTTTTTACAATAGTAAAAGGAAAACTTCAACTGAGAAAGTTTCAAAACCTGTCTCTGAGATTGAATTAAGTGATGATAACAAATCAAAGCTTAAAGAAATTTCAAAAGAAATTGAAGGAACTGGAAAAGCGATTCTTTTAGATAGTAACCTTAATGAATTGAAAGAAGTTTCTGCTAAATCTATTGGTGGAAGTTTGAAAAGAATTAAGGATATTGTAGTAATTGTTATTGATGGTGCAGCAACAAATTATGTTATCAAAGCAGCTGAAGAAGTTAATGTTCAAGCTATTGTAGCGAAGAACTTTCAAACTACTGATACATCAATTAAGTTGTTGAGTTTGTAGGGAGAAAAATTTTAATTTTTATATAACCCTCTTTTGAGGGTTTTTTTATTTTTTTATTATTATTCTTTTAGAGTGAATAAATTTCATGAAGTAGTTTGGAGATTTAAAAAAAGTAATTATGTAGAAAACAAATTTTGGTTGAATTATTAGATTTATGAAATTGAAAAACAAACATTCAAAACACTTATATATTGACAAAAATTTTTCTTTTCATGATAGATTATTATTATAAAAAAAAGAAAGAAGATAAAATTGAGAAAATTGATAATTTTGTTGAAGGGTCTTGGGTCAATGTTGTTAATCCTTCTAAAGAGGAGATTGATTTTTTGGTTAAGAAGTTTAATTTGAGTGAGCCAAATTTTATTGATGGTTTGGATATTCATGAGAATCCAAGATTTGAAATTGATGATAAGAAAGCATATATTTATTTAAATTGTCCAACAAATAAAATTAAACATGAGTATGATTCTTCTTTTTTGATTGTTTATTCTAAAGATTCATTTATCACAATTGCTAAAAATTCTTTGGAAATTTTTGATAGAATATTAAATTCTAAAACTAAATTCTCTGCTTTTTCAAATTCAAAAAATATGACAAAAATTTTATTTTTGATTTCTAGATTATTTGAAACTTCAGTTCATAAAATTTTGAAAGACACTAAAACAAATCGTGCTCAATTAGATAAATTGAAAAATAGAGATATTGAAAAATTGATTAATTATGAAGACCAACTTAACAATTATATTGCTTCTTTTGGTGGAATTACTAGTGTTTATTCTAGAGTTCTTCGAGATAAATCTGTTAAGTTTTTGAAAAAAGATGAAGAGATTGTGGAGGATTTAATTATTGATTTGAATGAAACTTTGAATTTATGTAAACAAACTTTGAAAACTATTTCCAATATGAGAAATTATTATTCTACTAAACTCTCTAATGATTTGAATAAGACTGTAAGTTTATTAACATTGGTTACAATTTTTATTTCTATACCAACGCTGCTTACTAGTTTTTATGGTATGAATGTTAATTTGCCTTTACAAAATAGTGCAAATATTCTTCCTGTTTTGGGAGGGATTGTTTTAGCTATTTTTGTTGTGTTTGGTTTGATTTTGAAAAGAAAGAAAATAATTTGAGGTTGAGGTAAATATAATGCTCACAAAATTTTAATTGCTAAACGCAAATTAAAATATCTTACTGCCTCACTTCGTTCCCAGTACGAGAACCTGATAAATCAGATCACTAAAAAATTAAATTATCTAGAAAATAAATTCTTAATTGATTAATTAGATTTTGGAATATTGTTAAACTCAAATTATATTTGTGCCACAAGCTAGAATTAAATGATTTGATGTTGAGTAATAGAACAATTTATTTATTACCGACGAAAAAATATAATTTACCACAACAAAGTTTATTAATAAAAAAACATTTAACTCTTTGTTTAAACATATTGTGACAAAGATTAGGGTTCTTGTATGAAAAAGTCACAGGTTGTTTAAACACTTGGTAAAAAATTTTGTTACTGTATAATTATACAAATATGTTATCACCATAAAGTTTATAAAGAAAATTGATGATTAATTATTAACTGAAAACAATGTTTTTGGGGGAATTAAATATATGAAAAAGAGCAAAAAAATGAATACAAAAAACCTATTGGTTTCTTTATGTACTTTTGCAATGTTACTAATGTCTTTTGGTATTGTTAGTGCTACTGACACATATAATATTGATACAGTAACTGTTGATGGTATGAATGTATCTGCTAATAATATTAGTGTTGTTGCTGGTGAAGATATTACTATTAAAGTGTATTTTACTCCAAATGCAAGCGATACTGATGTTACAGTAACTGCAGAAATTGAAGGCGAAAAAATTGAATTTGATGCTTCTACTGGTGTTTTTGATGTTATTGCAGGAAAAACTTACAAAAAAACATTATCTCTTGAAGTTCCATACGAACTTAAAGATGAAATTAATAACACTTTAGAGTTGAACATTGAAATTGATGGTAAAGAGCATAAGACTGAAATGGCTTATACTTTAACTGTTCAAAGACCTTCATACAATGCTGTTGTTAAGTCTATTACAACTCCAAACTCAATTGATGCTGGCGAATCTTTCCCAGTAGAAATTGTTCTTCAGAATTTAGGTTACAATGAATTAGAAGATATTTACATATCTGCTGAAATTATTGGACTTGATGTTATTCAAGGTCCTAAATGGTTAGGAGACTTGGTTTCTTTAGAAGTTTGCGATGATGATTGCGACTTAGAAGATACTGTTGCTGGTAAACTTTACTTAGAAGTTCCATACAATGCAAAAGCTGGTAGCTATGATTTAGAAATTACTGTTCAAAATGATGATACTGAAACTGTTGAAGTTAAGTCAATCACTATTGGAAATGATTTTGAATCTAATGTTATCGTTTCAACTACTAGACAAGTAGTAGCTAAAGATGAAGATGCTGTTTACGATTTATTGATTGTTAATCCGACAAATAATGTTAAGGTTTACAAAATCGTAAGTGAAGGAGATGTTTCTTTTACTAACACAATTGTTGCTGTTCCAGCTGGATCTAGCAAAGTTGTTTCTGTGATTGCAAGTTCTGATACAGATGGAGAATATGCATTTGTAGCTAACGTTTTCGTTGGTGACAGACTTGAAGAATCAGTAAACTTACAATTAACTGTAGAAGGCAAATCCAATAACTCAATTGTTATTTTAACAATTGTTTTGGCAATTATCTTCTTGGTACTTTTAGTTGTACTTATTGTACTATTAGCAAAGAAACCTAAAAAAGCAGAAGACTTCGGCGAAAGTTATTACTAACTTAGCTAAGTAAATTCTTATTTTATTATTTTTTTAAAATCTCCCCTTCGGGTGGAGGGGATTAATTTTTTTATTTATTTAGAAATTAATCGAAAAATTTTCTTTGAAAATTCTTGGGGAATAATTTTTTTATTTATTTAGAAATTAATCGAAAAATTTTCTTTGAAAATTCTTGGGGAATAATTTTTTTATTTATTTGGAAATTAATCGAAAAATTTTCTTTGAAAATTCTTGGGGAATAATTTTTTTATTTATTTAGAAATTAATCGAAAAATTTTCTTTGAAAATTCTTGGGAAATAATTTTTTTATTTATTTAGAAATTAATAAAACAGAAAAAGAGGAAAGAAATTTACTTGAACTAGTTCAAGTTATTAATGTGTTAAATTATCACTATCTGTGAGGGTATTGGATGTTTGAGGATTTATGGAAATATTTTATTAGATGAAAAATTATTTTTAGATAATTCCTTACTTTGCAAAAAGCAAGTGAAAAATAAATTTGTGAGGTAATTTGATTAAACAAAAAATTAAACTTGACAAAATTAGTTTAGTTGCATGGAAGCAATTACACTTTTAAACTAATAACCTTACTAATCCCGTCATGCATACTTATACCAAATAAATTAGTTGCATTTGTTATGACTTCATCATTGTGAGTTATTATAATGTATTGTCCTTTTTGCATATATTTTTTTAGAAGATTTGCTAGACGTTCTGAGTTTCTTTTATCTAGTGCTGCATCTATTTCATCTAAAATATAGAATGCATAGGGTTTTAGTTCTTGTATTGCAAAAATAAGGGAAAGTGCAACCATTGTTTGTTCTCCACCTGAAAGAGATTTAATATCAAAATATTTTCCATGCCCCATTTTTACTATTATATCTACTCCTGCTTCAAATGGATCTTTTTTATTTTGTAAATCTAAAAATACTTGGCCTTTTGTTGAAATTTGTGAAAAATTTCTTGTGAATATTCCGTTTAATTCTTCTAAAGTTTTTAGAAATACTCTTTTCTTTTTTATATCTATTTCATGAATTATTTTCAATACACCTTCTTTTTCTTTTGTTATTATTGCAACTCTTTCACTGATTGCATCATATTCATTTTTAATTTCTTCATAAACTTCTAATGCCCTCATATTTACTGTTCCTATTCTTGACAACATATCTTCTGCTTTTCTTATTTTTTCTAGAAGAATTTCTCTTTTTATTTTTACAATTTCTACGTTTTGAAATTCAAGTATTTCTATCTCTAAATTTTCTATTTCTGCATCAATTTTTGCTTTATCAATTCTAAAATTATTTATTATTTGTTCAAAATTATAAACTGTATTTTTCTTTTTTGATAATTCTCCTTCATTTTCTCTTATTTTATGTTGTAATAAATCTCTTTCAGCAATATATTTTTCTGCTTTTTTAATTAATTCTTCTTCTAATTTTCTTTTATTAACTAATATTGAATCTTTTCCTACAATATTTTTTTCAAGGGAAACTAATTCTTCTCTTAAATCCTCTTCTTCTCTATCAAATTGTTTTAAAGAAATTTTTGCTCTTTCTAATTCTCTTTCTTTAAATGCAATTTCTGAAGATAAATTTTCTTTGTTTCTTAATGAAATATCTTGAACTTCAATTTTTAGATTTTCATATTTTTCTTCAATATTTAAATTTTCATCAAAATTATCTTCAAGATATTTCTGTGTTTTTTCTAATTCAGTTAATTCTTTTTTTGTTGATTCTATTATTTCGTGTAAATTTTTAATTTGTTCATTTTTATCACTGATTGTTCTTAATTTTGATGAATCGCTTTGTCTTTTTTGTATTTCGGAATAAATAGATTCTATATCTTTTACTAAAATATCTTTCTTTGAATAAATTTCCCCCATTTCTTTGTCACAATCAGAAATTTCTTTTTCTAAATTTGCTATTTTTGGATTTGCTTCTTGATTAATTGAATGAATATGATTTTTAGTTATTTTGTTTTTACAAAGTGGACAAATATCTAATTTTGCTATTTTTTCTATTACTTTTTTTTGCTCTTCAATTTTTGATTCATTTGTGTGAATTATTTTTCCTATTTCTCTTTCTCTTTTATTTAAATTTTCTAAAAGTTCTTTTTTTTGTACCCGCGAAATTTTTAATTCTTCTACTTTTGATTCTGTTGTTTTTTTATCAAATAATTCTATTGATAAACTATTTATTTGTTTTAAAAGAAATTGAGATTCATTTTCATAATTTTGCAATATTGTTTTTTTATCTTGTAATCTATCCCTAATAGTTCTTAATTCTGTTTTAGTCATATAATATTTTTTTCTTTCACTTTCTAATTTTTCTAATTCTTGTTTTTTAATTTTAAGTTCTTTTTTTATTTTTTCTAAACTGGGGGATTCTTTTTGTAAGAGATTTATTGAAATTGTGTTTTCTTTTATTGAATCGTTTAAATTGATTCTTTGTCTATCTATATCTCTTAATTTTTTTTCATAACTTTCTTTTTTTACTGTTAATCCTGCAAGTTCTGCTCGAAGATTTGCAATTTCTTGATTTAATTTTTCTTGTTCTAATCCTGTTTGTCTTTGGATAGTTGTATTTATTTCAAAAATTTTTTCTTCTAATGATTCTACTGTTATTTTATATGTTAAAATTATTTTTTTTGTTTTTTCAATCTCTTTATTTTTAATTTCAATTTGATCTTTTATTTCCTTTTTTGATTTTTTCTTTTTTTCTAGTTCTTGATAGATTAAACTTTTTTTGAATTTTCTTACATCATTTTCTAATTTTTTGTGTCTTAATGCTGCCTCTCTTTCTTTTTCTAAATTATTTAGGTAAGCTGTTCTTTCTCTTAAAATTGTTGAAATTTCTTTTAGTTTTGATTCTGTTTTTTCTAATTCTTTTAATGATTTTTCTTTTCTTGATTCATATATTGAAATTCCTGCAACTTCCTCTATTACTTGTCTTCTTTCATCTGGTTGCATTTTTGCAAAGTTTTGTATTTCTCCTTGGAGAACTATATTAAATCCATTTGGGTCTATGCCTGCTTGTGCTAGAAGTGCTAATATTTCTTGTCTTGTTTTTGTTTGATTATTTATTTTGTAAATGCTTTGGCCATTTTTTCTTACAATTCTTTTTATAGATACTTCTTTTTCCAGTAATGCAAAAATTTTATTAGAATTATCAAATATTATTTCTACTGATGCTTCTTTTGATGGTGCTGCACCTTTTGTTCCTAGGAAAATTAAATTTGAAGCTTTTGCTGCACGCATTGATTTTATTGAAAGTCTTCCTAATACAAAACATAGTGCATCTGTTACATTTGATTTTCCAGAACCATTTGGACCTAGAATCACATTAATTCCGGGTGTAAAGGGTAATTCTGTTTTCCTTGGAAAACTTTTGAATCCATGCATCACCAATTTTTTTATATAAGACATGATGAGAATAAGTAATTGGGTTTTTTAAAGATTTTAGTTGTTTTAATAAAAGATTTAACTCACTTTGTTCGTAATAAGAAAATAAAATTATCACAATCGGCGAGGACATTGATTATACTATAACTTTGGAAATCACTAAACACAATTTAGGCCTGATGCAAGAAGGTCATCCTTTATGGAATGTTTTGCCATTGGGCATTAACTATATATTCATTCTGAAATTTATTTCAGTAATTTTAAAAATATAAAAACTAGTGAGTTAATGTTTGCTGACTTAAATTATCAAATGCTTTTTTCCAAGTTATCCATGTTTTTCTAAATATTCCTTCATCTTTGTGTTTTAATGCAAATTTGTGGAGGTATTTTATTGTTAATGGATCTGAAGT
>Ga0190305_1000024_pt1 | contig 45041 bp, 61 predicted proteins | sample 48700723_MG_FD_161678 | JGI IMG/M metagenome (GOLD analysis project Ga0190305, IMG submission 161678) | Hydrothermal vent sediment bacterial communities from Southern Trench, Guaymas Basin, Mexico - 4870-07-2-3_MG | ecosystem: Environmental > Aquatic > Marine > Hydrothermal vents > Sediment ... | reverse complement strand
AAAGAAAAGAAAAAAAAAAAAGAAACCGGTGATAGAAGATGGAAGAAGCACATCTTCTAAGTTCCTCGGAACTACAACATTTTGGAATTAATTCAGAAGGTCATCATTATAAAATAGGAAATAAAATCTATCCCTCAAGCACTACTATTCTTTCAATTTTAAGGAAGCCTGCAATCGAAGTATGGACAGTAAAAGTAACCGTTGAATATCTCAGTAAGAGATTAAACGATATAATAAATGGAAAATTAGAGTTAAATTCAAAAAATGCTTATAAGATATTAATTGATGCAAAAAGGGAGCATCAGAAAATAAAACAAAAAGCGGCATCTTTAGGAAAGGATGTACATAAAACCATCGAATTGATCTTTAAAAGAGAAATAAGCATTTCGGATTTACTTAATGCTATTGATAATGAAATCTATCCATCTATGACAGCTTTTCTTGCTTGGAACAATCTACACGATATTGAAGTTTTAGGAAGTGAAGAAGTTGTTTATCATGGTAAATATAAATACGCTGGGACTTTAGATTTCAGGTGTGTTCTTGATGGAGAAAAATACATTATTGACTTCAAAACATCGAAACATATATATCCAGAAATGCTATTACAGTTAGCTTCATATAAATATGCCTATGAATATCTACATCCTGATGATAAAGGATATATGGTAGGAATTTTAAGATTAGATAAATACAATAAAAAATTTGAATGGAAGACTTGGAATAATGATATAGTAATTAAAGCTTGGAATGCTTTTAAACATCTTGTAAAATATTATCATGAGGTGAGAAAATTAAATGGGAGTATATAAAAAAGCTCTTGTGAAATATATTAATCGCATTGAAGAGGAGCAAGTAAGACATATATTTTGGAAATTATTTGATGGTTTATTGGACAGAAATAATAAAGAAGAGTGTGCCGCATTAGTAGGCTATCTTGCTGAAGTGGTAGAAGATGAAAATTAAAAATATGATTGGAAAAATCAATTTTATCAAACGCTATGATTATCAAAATAGCTTTTTAGATTTAACAGGAAAATTAATTACTTCAATTAGGCTTTTAAAAGAGACAGATAACAATAATGATATACAACAATTGAGTAGTCAAGCCAAAGAAATAGAAGAAAAGGCTGATATAATAGTTCATGACATTTATGAAAAGCTACTTTACGACCATACACGAGTAACAGAAGAAATATCCGACATTCGATATTTTGTAAAGAAGGTTGATGACATAATAGATGAAATTGAAGAAGTAATTTGGCGTATATCGGCATGGTCACAATTAGGTTATAATTTAGAAGTAGTAGATAATTATTTTGGTAGATTTATAAATTTAGCTGAAAAATCTATAATATCTGTATCAACTGCAATTGGTTGCCTATCGAATTTCTTAAAATACAATGATACTATTTTAGAATGTATCAAAAAGATTAATAAATATGAAAATCAAGGAGATGCTCTTTATCGTGAAACATTAATAAGAATAATGAAAGCTGATTTTGAAGAAGAGAAACAGAGAATATTATTATTAGAAATAATTAAACGATTTGAACGAATTCTAGATAGTGCTGAAGATGTGGCTGATATTATTGATACATTTAGATTAAAAGGAAATATATAAATGGAAAACTTAGAAGGTTTATCTTTATATGAAAGACTAAGATATGAAGAACTAAAAACTCGTACAATATACTTACGAGGCGAAATTGATGACTTAACTGTTGAGGATTTTAATTTAGAAATTTCGACAATACGAGATACTCCAGAATGGTTTAATCCTATTACTATTAGATTAACATCTACTGGTGGTAATGCTTACTTGGCTTTTGCTATTTATGATACTCTTAGAGAACTATCATTATCAGGGAAAAAGATAAAAATAATAGTAGAAGGTTTAGCTGCAAGTGCTGCTGCTATGATTATTTTACAAGCTGCGGATAGACGATTAGCATATCCTACTGCATCGTTTTTATTGCATGAGCCTCGTAGGTGGACTATGTTCAGAGACGAATCTACATCTCAATTAGAAGATGAAGCAGCAGAACTTAATAGAATAACAAATAAGGTTATAGAAATTCTTGCATCTCGATGTAATAAATCTAAAGAAGAAGTAAGACAATTAATACGCAGAAGAGAAGTATGGATGGATGCAAAAGAAGCAAAGGAATGGGGACTTATTGATGAAATTATAGGTGAAAATGAAAAAATTAAAATTCAGAGCAGTGATTCCTGAAAGAAATGCTATAATCTATTTTACATTGAGTGACTTACTACAAGATAAATTTTCTAACAGAGTGATTTTATGGAAGTGGTTAGAAGAGGGTAATCAACCTGATTTATTTATAGGTGTAAAAGATAAAAATAATAGAGAGATTTATGAGAATGATATTGTAAAACTCCGCAAAGCAGAAGGTATAGTGGAATTTAGAAGAGACTATGGATGTTGGGATGTTTCTCCACTTCCTCCATCAAATTGCTACTTTCTTATGTGGGAAGAAAATTGGTCGGAAGTTGAGATAATAGGTTATAGACACTATAATTTGCTATGGAAGAGATGGGAAGTTAATTATTCTATGCCAAAAGAAAGATGAATAATAGAATTTATAAATTTAGAGCTTGGCATAAAAAATTAAAATGCTGGGGGAAGCCGTGTATCGGCATTGATTTTGACAAATTGGAAGCAACTTTTGGACTTGGAGTTAGATATTTGTTTTTTCATAATAAAGAGATAAATGAATCGCCAACTGTCTTTTCAAGTGAGAAAGTAGATATTTTGGATATTCAAGATAAAATAGTGATTATGCAGTATACAGGCGTAAAAGACAAAAATAATAAAGAAATCTACGAAGGTGATATAGTAAGATACAATGATAAACTCACTGGGGTGATAGTATGGAAGTACACAGGGTTCGTACTCGAACTATTTAATGAGAAAAAAAGTACAATTATATTATGGTATGATATAGATAACAGGGATAATATAGAAGTCTTAGGTAATATCTATGAGAATCCAGAATTAGTAGCGTTTTTATATGAGGAGGTATAAATTTCGCATCAGACGCTCATATTCGTTGCTCATTGCAATTTTTTTCATTAGGTAATACTTTACTATACCTTTAATAATTTATTGCGTCTACGCTTAAATATATGCGTGTTATGGAAAATTAATATATGGAGGTAGAGTAGAATGAAAGATATTATAGAAGAAATACTAAATATATTTACAATGCCGATGGCGTATGAAGTGGAGGCACACAGTAAGATGCTGTCCGATAAAGATAAAAATGAACTAATGGAAAAGGTAAGAAAGAAATATAAAAGAGAGCTTGTTAAGTTATTTGATAAGCTTGATAAAATATAGATGATATTAAAATGAATGAAGATAAATTTGATTATTATCTACAACTAATAAAAAATACGCTTGAAGATAGAGGTTCAAAATACAATGATGCATTTCATAAGACATGGAGAGAATATGGACGGTATACTACTCAGATACTATTGACTATCAAATTAAATCGTTTGAAGAATATTGAATTTAATAGTGAGAATCTTAAGGATATTGAAGATACATTAATTGATATTGCAGGTTATTGTATTTTATCGCTTATAGAAATAAATAAAATAAATAAGTAAGATGTTAAGAAATAATTTTGTTGCTATTGCATGTTTCGTGATAGGTATCATCTTTATTACAGGACTGACTGGGGTGGTGAGTGTGAGTGCCGCTGCACCATCCATCACCAATTGGTCTTCTACTGGAGGAAACCCAACAAATAAAGATAATCCACAAGACCTCGTATACAAGGTTCAGCCAGAAGATAGCATCACTTTCACTGTAACGGCAAATGAAACCTGCAACTTCACCTGGGAGGTTATGCGTGGAGCAGAAGTTCTTCAAACGCATGAAGAAAACAACACAAAGACAAGTTCTTTCATATGGCAAGTTCCAAATAAAACATCTACATGGGATATAGAGGTAGAAGTATCTAACTACAAACCACCAATAGGTCCCTACAAGCAAGACCATAAAGTTTGGACTATTACCACATCTGAACTTATAGCTGTAAATCTTGGGGAAGACATTCAGGCAGCGTTAGATTCTCTTCCTGTAGAAGGGGGAGTTGTTGAATTAAAAGAAGGGACATGGAATCTTTCAAATGCTGACACCCCTATACAAATAAATAGAAGCAATACAACATTGAGAGGTCAAGGAAAAGATAAAACCATTCTTCATGCCACCGAGATATTGAACAACTCACTTATTAGGGTTTCAACAACTAGCGATTATGTAGCAGTAGAAGATATGTATCTTCATGGCTTCTCTTGTGAGGGAGGGGATTATTCTTCGAATCTTGCGATATGGGGATGTAGACCAGAAAAAGAAGATGCCTATACAAAATACTCAGATTTGCTGATAGACAATGTTTATATGGCATTTCAATATGGTTATGCTATGAGTAATTTAATACAATATTGTACCGTGGAACATGTCAAAGTGTTTATGGATTGCCATATTGAGCGTGCTACAATCAGACATAATGTATTCCGTGACGGAGGAACGGGTGTAGTTATAAAATTTAATGCTGGTTCCGATAATATTTTTACCAACAATGTCATTGAACACGTTACGGGATGGGCACTGCAACCTTATGGTATCTCCCCTCGCAATACAATTACAAATAACATAATTAGACATGTCTACAATGGTTATGGTATATGGATGTGGACTTATGGCAGTGTTGTTAAGGGCAATATTATTCATGACTGTGAACGCGATGGCATTCGTATATATGATACTTGGGCGTTTGGTGACCCATCAATGAATATAAACAATGTTACTAACAATTTAATATATAATAATATGGGGAGTGGAATAATAACAGAGGTAGATAGAACAGAAAATAGTGTTATGAGAACTGCAAATATAATAAACAATGTCATCTACGGAAATGGAAAGGATGGAATTACATGCGACGGTCTTCTTAGAAATACAGCGTCGGCTGGTACGCCTGTGTATGTGTATAACATAAAAAATAACATAATAGCTGGCAATAAAGAATATGGAATTAACTATATTGGTGGAATAAGTATAAATCTCTCATATAATGATGTATACAATAATTCTCTCGGGAATTACAATGGAACATCAGCAGGCACAGGTGATATCTCTGAAGACCCATTGTTTGCAGACCCCGATTATGGCGATTTCCACCTGAAATCCCAATATGGCAGATGGAATGGTTCGGCATGGGTCAATGATAACGAAACAAGTCCTTGTATAGATGCGGGAGACCCTTCTAAAAAAGACCCGGACGGAACAAGAATAAATATGGGCGCTTATGGCGGGACGAATGAGGCTTCTAAAAGTCAACAAAGAGGCGATCTTAATAATAATGGTAAAATAGGTGATACAGGAGATTTGATATTAATGTGGCAAGCTTATTTAGGCATACGTGAAACTGATTGGAGATATGATTTGAATCAAAATGGAAAAGAAGCAGATATGGGAGATATGCTAATGATGTGGTTTATATGGCAAATAAAAACAGATATTGCATTATTTCCTTTTATACTATAAATGAAAGAATTGAAAGAATTAATTGATAAGAAAAAGTTAAAACAAGAAATTGAAAAACTGGAAGATAATTTACGACGATTACACGGATTTTTAGAGGATGATTTCAAAATATTAAAAATGGAAATTGCCTATCACAATGGAAACCCGTCATATAGTGTAGGCTCACCAGAAGATGATTATTATTTTTTAGCTTCTCTTGATTATAGTGATAATTTCAAAAATGAATTAATAGCAGTTGATGAAATACTACAAGAAAAGAGTAATCATGGTCGTTATATCAGTTTTAAATTAAAAAGTGAAGGAATAATAGTTTCACCTATACTATCAAGGATAGAATTTGAGAATCTTATTCAATTAAAGGAAGAGAAAGAAATTCGTCAACTAATAAAGGAATATTTCAAAATCTCTCACTCACTCGAAAAAATCAATCAAGAAATAGATAAATTTTCTAAAATATTAGAGTATCAAAGAAGGCTTAAAGGAGAATATCAAGATGAAGAGGTAATTGATAGCATATTTAAAATCTTGGAAAAGAGCAATACAGTAAAAGATGAATTTATTACCCAGCTACATCTCAGAGATCACGAACTAAAAGAAAGATTTGGGATAGATATAGAAGAAATCGAAAAGAAGATACGAAAAATATATTGAGTAAAATGAAAATATGTAAATGTATGAGATGTGGTGCAACAGGAAATTTTTATATATTTAGAGAAGCAAGTAGAGATAGTAGTAGTTTGAAATGTTATAGATGTGGATATAATAAAATAGAATGCTATGATGAAAGAGGATATGAAGATTTTGAAATTCCAGAATCCGTCAGACAAGGCTATAAATGGGCAAATTTAAAAATAGGTGAGACTACTTAAAAGTGCAAGCTGATATTGAAATCTATAGAAGATGGATAGCAGAATTTAGACATATTTTTATAACTCACTCTCCCTATCCAGTGGGTGTTAGGTGGGCGAATTCAAAAAAACATCTTTATGAACGAATAAAGGACTATTTAGAATCTCATCAAGATATGTTCCTTGAAGCAATTGTCAGGGAGGAGCGAGTAAAATTTAAGATTGGAAAGAAAAAATATGATTTGTTGATGGAAAGAAAATATTTTCATCGTGGGAATTCAAGTCTTCCGATATTCAAAAAAGATGATAAGCGAATAAAGATAATTAGAAAAAAGAGATTTTTGGGATTAGAATGAATTTTAAAGAATTTTTAGATGGAAAAAGTATTGTTGATATAAATGCTAATTATTATCCTGATGTAGCAAATATTCGTAAACAGTTAGCTTCTTATGCAGAACTAAAATTCAATGAACAATTAATAAGTGAATGGTTTGATAGAGGTAAGGAGATTCTATCATTACATGGAAATGAACTACATATACACGATTTGTCAAAACTTATTCTTTTACCATACTGTTATTCAATTTCAACCGAGCCTATCATGGATCAGGGATTACCATATTATCCGCATTTCAAGAGTAAACCACCAAAGCGATTAGATTCGTTTATAGCACAACTTATAGAATTTACTTCTTATGTAGCAAATCGTACACGAGGAGCGATAGGTATTCCTGACCTTATATTACCATTAACTTATTATGTCAAGAAACAAAAACTAAATCTTACTGAACATCAATTTAGAAACGAATTACAAAGACTATTCTATTCATTTAATCAACACTTACGACAAGGTGCAGAATCACTATACACTAATATTTCATTTTTCGATAGATTTTATTTAGAACACTTATTTAAAAACAATGTATGGGATTTAGATATAGAAGATTTAGAAGCGGTACAAAAATCAGTAATGAGATGGCATACTGAAGAAATAAGAGTTCAAATGCTACGATTTCCAGTAATAACAGTTGCATTAAAAACAAAGAATTCATATATACAAGATAATGAATTTTTGAGGTTTGCACTTGAACAAAATATCGAACATACTATGTATAATTTCCTTGGTTTACCTCATCTTGATGCTATTGCTTCGTGTTGTAGACTTATATCAAGTAAGAAGCCATTCTTTAATTCTTATGGTAGCGGGGGAGTACAAATTGGTAGCCATCAAGTTGTAAGTCTTAATCTACCTGGAATATTTATCAGACATCAAGATGATTTCACTGAAAGAACAATAGAAGATTTAAGACTTGCACGCGAATTTCTTGATTGGCATAGAAAATTACTTAAGGAACATCAATATCTTGATGCTACATTTGAACTTGGATTGCGGACACTTAGCAGAATGTATTCCACAATAGGAATAATAGGTGTTTGGGATTTAAAAGAAGTAGCAGGTTATTCTTGGGATGAAGTCGAAGAAGTTTTGAAAATCATAAGAAAAGAAATAGATTCGTGGAAAGGATTTTATAATTGTGAATTAGTGCCTGCTGAATCTGCTGCTATAACTCTTTATGAAGCTGATATGAAATATGCACAGGAAACGAACTCGCCATTTAAGGATTACTATGATACAGGTAGGATGTATGCTAATCAAATTGTATCACCTTGGGAAAAGATGAATATCGGTAAACGAGTAAGAATTACAGGAAGATTATCTAAATATTTCGATGGCGGTCAGATGATGTTCATAAATGTTCCGAGTCCGTTCCAGAATATTCACCAGATGGAGAAAGTGGTAAAAGGTGTAATAAAGTTTGGAGTACCCTATTTTGCATTCGATACTTGGTTAGTTCGATGTAAAGATTTTGGTCATATAACACTAGGGGATACTCCAATATGTCCTATATGTGGTAGTAAAGATTTGTTCTGGTTTAGAAGAATTGTAGGATATTTTGTAGAGCAATCAAACATGCATGAAAGGAGAACAAGAGACATTCCGCGAAGAGTAGTAGATGAAGGATGATAATCCAGTGTAAACACTGTGGTAAAGTATTTGGTGTAATATTAAAAGAAAAAGAAAATGGAGTTACACTTAAGAAAATAAATCATTTAGAAATGGAATGTCCATATTGTGGTAATAAAATAATATGGAGAAGAAAAGATGCCACATAAAGAAAGTAATATAAAAATTAAAGAGAATCTTACTAAAGAAGATTTAACTACGATAGAAAACATCAAATGGCTTGATAACCAATTAGAAAGTCTTGTTAAAGAAGTACAAAAACGCTTTCAGGTGGATCGGGAACAAGCTTTATGGGAGATAGACATTCGACTTGTTTTTATGCATGACTTGCGAAGGTGATGATAAAATGGAACAACTCTCAGCTAAGGAGAAAGAATATTTTAATAAACAATTAGATGGTTTTATTAAGGAAGTACAAGAACGATTTCTTCTGAGTTATGAAGAAGCAGTTTGGACAATAATTAATGGTATTTTAAATACTCCTCAATTTCGGGAGAAATTCTATATTTCAAACAATCTAACTTGGAATGAGAAGAAGACATGGATAAGAAATTTAAAAATAGTACAAAAATATTAGACTCACTCGAATGTTCAAGAATATGTTTGAAGAAAATAAAGAAGATAAAGACTGGGAGGTTTTCTTTGCTTGATGACAGTTACAGGAGCTGTCATTTTAGTATTTCTTTTGTTTTTCCTCGCATTCTATCTATTTATAAAAGGAATCTTTGGTATATAAAATGTTTGAAAGATTTAGAAATTGGATAGATAAGTGGGTAAATCCTATAACAGATTTCTTTCTGATGATAATGTCCATGATCTTAATCGGTATGCTACTTATTGCATTGTATATCACGCTATGCTTACTTATAGAATCTTACTTTGGCATCTAACAAAAATTCGTTGCAAGACGCTTATATCCTTGTTTCATGCAAATTTTTCAAGCTACCCTATATCTTACTATTCCTAACCAATAAAAATTTTCTTATACGCTAAATATGAAGATAGAAGAGGTTATAAAATATCCAAAATTAGGATATATAAGAGAATCTCCTTATGGTGGTAGAGAATTACTTGGTAAATTAATATTTTGGGAAGAAAAACGAGATGGTTCTAACATACGATGTTTCTTAGATGATAGTGATAATATCCAATTCGGAAGTAGAAATAAAATACCTGCAAGTGATGATTTGTTAAAATCAATTGAAAATACAGGTTATATAGATACACTCAAAGAGGCACTTTATACAGAGAAACATCAATGGAATCATGATATAATTATATTTTTTGAATTATTACAAAAAGGTAAAAGTCCTTCTCGTATAGAATATCATGAAAAAGATGACATTGCGGTATTCGATATTTATGATATGAATGGAGGTTGGTGGAACTATACTAAAGTATATCAATTCTGTTATCAATGGAAGTTACCAGTAGTGAAATTATGGGCAGTATCGTCTCATTCCGCTATCGAAGGCTTGGAAAAACAGATAGAAAAGATGCTTGAGAGAGCAAAGAGAGAAAACCGAGAAGGCGTAGTATTCAAGTCCTATAATGGTGATGAAGTTTATTTCTTCAAAGATAGATTAGATATTCCACATGAAAAGGATATAGAAATTAATATAGACAAAGACACTCCTAAATATCCAGAACTACCTGAAGCAGAAGTTATGAACGAAATACAAAAAGTTTTAGATGAAATAGGAGCTGAACAATTTGGGGAAAAGAAAATAGCTATGCCTCTTATAGCTCAATATGTAGCAGCCGAAGCGAAAGCGAGAATGTATTCTGTACCTAAAGGACTATATTCATATTATTTAAAGAAATTAGGAGAAATACAATATGGAAAAGAATAAATTGAATATATCAATCAATTCATACTACTTCAATCTACTATTTACAATATTATTTACAGTATTAGGCTATTTTGTTTATGATGGAGTTAGGGGCGCACTGGGGATATTTCTTTTGTGTTTGTTATACAATATTTTTGTTTTGCTAAGTGTGATTCCATTTGGAGGTTGTATTGGTCAGGCAGTTTTAATGGTGATAGTTTCGCCTAAAATATTGGATTTAGTCGGTTTATATCCAACTTGGTTGACAGCTACTATGTTCTGGATTTATCTCATATATGGAATATTTATAACTTTTGTATCTTCAATAATTTATTTAGCGATATTAAGTAAATAGTATGCTATCGGATAGTGAAATTTTAGAAGAAATAGAAAAAGGAAATATAATAATAAAACCATTTAGAAAAGAACAATTAAATTCAAATAGCTATGATGTGCGATTAGGCGAGTATTATGCAGTAGAACTTAATGGTTTTCACATTGTATATCCTCTTGATGAACAGAGTGTAAAGAGACACTGGAAAATTAAAAAAACAAATAGTGTGATAGACATACGACAAGGAGAAACAATATTAGCACATACTCAAGAGATTATTGGAGCTCGAAAAAATATAGCAACTAAGATGAATGCGAGAAGTTCAGTGGGAAGATTAGGAATATCAGTTTGTAAATGTGCAGGATTCGGTGATGTAGGTTATATAAGTAGATGGACAATGGAAATTACTAATCATTCACGATATGCTTGGATATCTCTTCCTGTGGGTATGCGAATAGCACAAATATCATTTTTTAGAACCGGTAAAGTATTAAATGAATACAAAGGAAAATATGGTCAAGGTGAATGGACGCCTGAAGATATGATACCGAAACTGTGGAAAGATAAAGATATAATAAAATGACTATGATGTGTCCTTATTGTGGTAAGAGTTTCGATGTAGCACTGAAGGTTGAAAATGAATATACGGGTATTACTATCGTATTGTGTCCATTTTGTAATAAATATTTTGAATATAATAGGAGGTAGATATTATGCCAAGACCGAAAGAAGAAGTAATGGATTACGCAGATGATGAATTTCTTACATACCTAGAAGATCATTTGAATTACATCGAAGCCTATACCTATCGGTTAAAGATGATGATGACCGTATATAGAGAAGTCAAGGAAGAATATGGAGAGGGATTAGGTTGGATACCTACAAAAGAGATCATAAACAGCATCAATGATTTAAAGAAAAATCTCGATGCATTTTTCTTTGCAATTCTTGCAGATCAACGGTCATTGATATCGTCATTAATAATGTGGCGTAAATCAAAAGCTGCCAAGAAAAAGAAAAATAAAAAGACCGAGAAGAAACGAGAAGAAGTAGACCCTTCTATAAGATAGTGTTTTAAATAAGAATATTTTTTTTTAAAAAAAAGAGAGAAGAAACGATGTGCATACTAACTTTATATTTTTGTAAAAAATGTTCTATAGAATTTTATGGAGATTATAATGTTACTTACTGTCCATTTTGTGGAAAGGAATTGAAACATATTGGGATATTTGATATAAGTGAACTTGAAGGGATAGTTTATAATCTTAGATATGTACCTAATGGAAAACTCAGAAAGAAATTAAAACAAAAAGACAAGAGAAAAGAAGATAAGATGAAATCTCATCATGAACATATTGAAAGGAAGAAAAAGGAATTCATGAATGAACTAAGAGGAGTATTTCAATCAATGATCAAAGAAAATATGCCTTGGTATAATAAAACTACTACTGTTTTTGAAGAAATAGTAAACCGATTTGAAAAGATTTTTGGTAAAGTTTAAAATGATAAATTGGAAAATTCCAGATTATTTAAAAAGAAAAATAAGAATACAAGATATACTAAAAAACTTATTTGGTCACTGTGATTGTGGTGAAAGACTAAAACAATGTGAAAAAGACAAAGCATATTGTGCAAAACGAATTAAATCTCTATCAAAAACTTTAACACATTCAATTATTTTACCGGAAGTTACAGATCACAGAAAATATGTAAAGGAAATTAAACCTTGGAAAATCATAAGGAAATTAGGAAATTTCGATTTGGTAACTGCTGATGAAATCTATTATGCACTACCTGTAAATTCTTGGATAAAAATTCTAAAATCTATTCAGCCTCAAGTTGAAAAGGTATTAGAAAAATGGCGAAGAGATATATCTGACTGTGATGATTTTGCGTTAGTAACAGCATCTACCGTGGCAGCGTCATTTGCCTATGACCCTTTTGAAAGACAAGTAGCATTTGCTATTGCATGGTCAAACACTCATGCTTATGATCTATTCATAACAACAGAAGGCACTTGTGAAATCTACGAGCCTCAATCTAATGCTGTTGTTGGACGATTAGGTAAAACTTCAGGTATCTACGAAACAAAAAAGATTTGGTTTATGGGATAATAATATATTTAAAATGCAAATTTATAAATTTATCATTTTAGGTTTAGTTCTAAGTGTTACTCTCACACAGTTTCTTTCAATAGACAATACTAATGAACATTCCTATATCAATGACACCTATGTATGCTATGACTTCTGTCGAGATTTGATTTTCTCTGCATCAAAATATCATATATATCTTGATTATATTTATGTACCTAAAAGAAATCACATGATGACAGGATTATATAATCCAGTCAATCAGTCAATCTTAATTATTGAACCTCAAAATGATAATATTGTAAGTAGTGTTCCTGTAAATAATAATGAGTATATTAGAATACCAGTATGGAATAATAAATTTTACTATTTTAATCTATGATACTATTAATAAATTGCACCAGACGCACATATCCTTGCTACAACAAAATTTTCTTCATAAGATAATAATAAAGTATTACCAACTAAAAATATTGCGTCTATGATTGAATATGGAGGAGTTTTGATAACATGATTGAAATTGAATTGGAAAATAAAATATTTAGAGATATGTTGGAAGCTATATATGCTATAAGAGATGAAGCGGCATTGAATTTTACTGATGGCGCTATATATTCAAGAGTTACTGATTATGGAAATGTGGTATTAGTAGAAGCTACTATACCAAATGATTTATTTAGTGGTTTATCTTCAGATGAGAATAGAGAAGTGGGTCTAAATATTGAAGACTTATTAATCTATACTAGGTTAGGTCCTTCAGCAGATGATATTAAAATCATGATTGGCGATAAATTCAGAATGAAGACTGGTAATTACGAGATAGAAATGGATATTTTTGAAACTTCATACCTTAAAAGTAAAGCTAAAATTCCCGATGAATTTGAATGTAAATGTAATGTAAATATAAATGAAATTAGAAAGATTGCTCGTGCTGCCAGTCAAATCCAAAATGATGTATTGGTGTTTGAACTCAACAACACTCATGAATTACTAACTATTTCTTCTGAAGGCGATAATGAAACTATCAGAGTTGATATACCAGTTAAAGATAAATCTAATGTAGATGTTTTTAATAAGTTAAAATCAGCCTACTCTGTTGATTACATGCTTAAAATCATTAATGCTCTATACAATATCGGTATTTATGAAGTAAGTGTTGCATTTAAAGATGATTTCCCTATAAAAATGTCATGTCCTCTTCATGAACAAGGCAGCCTTACGTACTATATAGCGCCTCGTATTATTGACTAGTTCAAAATTTTGTGTGAGACGCAAATAGAAGGCGCTCATTAAAATTTTTATGGTTAACGTATATAAAACTATTACCTTTATTATTTTATTGCGTCTATCATTAAATTTGTGCATCTGATGCGATTTTATAGGCAGTTGTTAAGAAAAACGATTTGTCCTGACTGTGGAAGATACATACAAGAAAGAATATTATACCGGTGGAGTGATTTTGCAATGTTCATATTGTGGATTCTATCAAATGCTTCCTATAAGTCGCAAGAAACAAATACCATCTAAAAGAAGAGAGTGTACACTAAGTAGTAAAAGCTATAAAAGAAATGCGTGTAGACTGATTCAAAAATTCAGTGTAGTTGTTTGTCTACACGCTTTAAAATATATTTAATTTATTCTATTATATTTAAATTACTTCTATAATATATGGTAAAATCATCTCCATCGCTTATCGTAGTGCAATCCACTGTTCCATTAGTTACATCCACACTTGGTACATCTATATCTGCATTATTCTTCTTTACTTTATAAACATCACCACTGGAATATATTGGATTGGAAAGACCAAGCTTATCAGAAATACCAACAGAGACTGTAATATTTGTATTGCTTTCAGAATAGTAAGTCACTTTGGTTACGGTAGCAAATGCCTTACTGCCATAAATATCGGTGTGACCACCTGCAGCTATTTCGGTATTCGGTACCGTAAGCGTTTCTGATATGCTAATACCTCTTGCATCTATACCTCTAATCACTATGTCACCACCGTCAGGTGTTTGAGGATTCCCGCTATCTGTGTTAGTTATCCTTATCATTACATTCCTCGGAACGTCTGGGTTAGTTGTGTCTGTGTGGTCTGCTCCATCTGGTGTTATAGCTGCATGAACATAATCTACATCTTCAGCAAGAATATCCATAAAGAGGTCGGAATGGTATTCATACATATTTTTTACCGGTCCATCACTATTCCGTTGTAGAGCATTTACCAAATTATTACGCACAGTTGAACCGGCATCATACCATAATGAAATTCCATAATTTTGATGATAATTTACTGAATCCTCTTTATAACATAGATTTCCTAATATTACATTACGCTTCGTGCCCCATGTTGTAATTCCACCAATCCATCCTTCGTTTGCTTTGTTATTATCCACACAAATATTTTCAGTGACGACATTTTTTTCACTTTCAGGACGCAAATATATTCCACTGTATTTACAATTTTTCACAATATTGTAGCTAATAACATTATATTTAGAAGAACTTATTCCAGCACCTAAGTCTATGCCATTTACTGGAGCTTTGTAAACATAGTTACCAAGAATTGTATTCCGATCACCAATATTTAGACCACATTCAATGAATTTATTGCCGATTATAACGCTGTCATAAGCAAGTGTTCCACCAAGCCCATCTGAATAGAACACATTACCAACTATTCTAACATTTTGAGGATTTGCTATACCACAGTGTCCATTTTTGTAAAAAACACAATTAATAACACTTACTTGACCATTGTTCCATAACATCAAGCCATCATGGTCATTTTCTATGAAGAAGCAATTTGATACGGTGACATCGCTTGCACATGATATCACTAAGCCATTTGCCCAGCTTCCTTTACCATTTTTGTAGAACACACAGTTTGTTATACCCACATAACGAAGTTCGGATGATTCTATATGCACTGCACCTCTATTATTCTCGAAATGACAGTTATCAATAATTACATTCTTACCTTTTATATGCTCAATACATATGCTCGAACTCCATTCATTTCGACCACAATTGATAACTTTACAGTTGGTTATCTTTACACCATTTACGATATTGTCTTGCATAGTAATACCCGCATGCACTGCATTCTTTATAGTACACGAATCGATTTCTAAGTTTTGGATTTCAGGAACCTGATAGCCAGCTGAAACAGAGATACCATGGTATCCTTTTTCAATAAACAGTCTTTGCAGTAATATATTGTATTTTACAAACCATGTCTGCGCTATCTCAATTAAGGTACCATGAGAATTTATTATTGATAAATTCTTGAGAGTGATATACGACCTATTAATAATAATCGAGTAAGAGCCTCCCTGAAAGTCTAAAATAGCAACACCTGCTTCAGCTGGCAATCCTTCTAATGTCAAGAAAGTTTTATCAAGATTCAAGTCATCTCCAAGTTTATAATGACCACCGAGTAATACTATTCTTATTCGTCCATAATCGTAAGTTACGCTAAGGGATTCCCCGGATACTATTGAAGTTGTTAATAGAATAGGTTTTATCCTACCTTGTGTTACATCGAGTTCATAATCTTCATTTAATGTGTATGTCACACCATTATTCTTAACTTCCTCAGATGTCTCATGTATGAATGGCTCAGATAGTGCATACCAATTATTCAACACTAAAAAGTCCACTCTAAATGTGTAATTATTTGATGAAGTTTCTATATATATCTCTATATTTGTAAAGTTTGCCAACGAAAAACTGCCACCATGCCATCCTGGGCAAGTTAAATCAAATTCTATATGCTCCCAATCATCGCTACGTAAATATGTATCCCATTTATAATAATTTCCGCTCCCATCAGAGAGTTTTAACGTAATTTGCTTTCCTGCACCTGCTTTTATGTAAAATTCCACAACCGTATACGCACTCCAATCGAAATTACCTGTTAGCTTAACTCCGGGATTGTCAGTTGTACCACCTACAATTTTTAATGATGCTGTACCTTCTTTTTTATCTGATGTATCTTGCGATAATGTTTCATCCCCGCGTAATGCTGTCCAGCCATTTCCAATCGGGTCATCCATGTCATCAAACGTACTAAATTTCGGTATTATAGTATCAGTCTTAGTTTTAACTCCCGCAGCTATAGCATTTTCTATTACACGCACATCATCAACATCAGCTTCACCCACTGCTATTATATGTCCTTCTTTATCTCTCGCATATATTTTTTCATCATCTTTATATACAACAGCCGAATATGATCCTATATATTTCATATCTCCAAAATATTCCAATTCATCATTTATATCATCTATTAAATATTCAAGACCTTCTACCTCGTCTTGTAAATTAGGATAAAGAGCACGAGTTAATCGTACCGCATTAGCCCAAATTCTTTCTAATGCAGGATAACTATATGAAGATTGATTGTCTCCCATTTACTTATATTCTAATACTATTGTAGTTGATGATATATTACTACAATTTGAAATTTTTAATTGTATACCATTAGTTGTCTCTATTACATGATTGAAGCTTTCATTGTATTTATAACCACCTGCACTACCTAAACTATAAGTCTTTTCATAAGTCCATCCATTTGCATCATCAATACTTACTTTTATATAACCACTTGAATTTGAAGTTAGTATCATAAGTTTGTAACCTGTAAGTGTTACTGTTGTATTGAATTGATACATTGTTGATACTGTACCTGCACCTAATAAATATTTATCGCTTGATGATGGATTTTCAAGATGGAATGGAAGTAATCTATGCATACTTGGATTAATTCGTTCTGCACTTATTTCAGTAAAGTATCCTTTTACAGCATATAATTCTTTCCATCTGTTACCCGATTCCCCTAAGGAAAGAGAATTATCTTGTATAGGCACAAGATTAGCATCACCTATCCTTACCCAGCTTTTATCATATCCTCCCCATATCCAAATTCTTGTCCTTAAATTTCCTTTTCCATCTCGCGTTAGGAGGAAAATATCACTTGCAAACTGAGGAGCATTTTCATCATATAATTCAATCGCACTCCCCTTCGTAGTTTGGAAATTACCACTATATAAAAACAATCCATCACTATCTACAATCACATCACCCTGAATCTGAATTGATCCATTTATAGATGTGATCACATCAGTTTTTAACGATGTACTAAATATCCCTTCCGTCCCATAAATCCCCTTCCATCTATAACTACTATTACCTAAATCTTGATAATTATCATCATAAGGTAATACATTAGATTCTCTAAATTTAATATCTACAAAATCAGCTTTACCGGGTATTTCAATACGAGTAGATGCAGGACTATCATCACCAGGTGTACTAATTAGTATTTTACCGGGAAGACTTGAATTACATGAATACAATCTTATGGAAGGTGCATATATATCAAAATCAGAATATAACCACAACCCTACACTACTATTACCATATAATCGTGAATCTATTTGTAATGGTTTTTGACAAGTGAGCATAGCTTCTGTCATTGTATCAATAGTATCAGTCTTTATTCCACTATTGCATTGCAGTTCGCCTGTCATTGGCTGTGAACCATCTCTCGATAATTTTATATTACTCAGATTACAAATATCTGTCGTGTTTGCATTTATTAAAGTTTGATGATATGATATGTTACCTTCGTTTGTTATGATATGGTCTCTTATAGCATTCATTCTTGCTGCATTAATAACCGTTACATAATCCTTCCAAATCTCCAATTCAGCCATTTTATTTCAAACTCCTAAATATCGTACTTAAAGATTTATAACTTCTACCTAAATATAAAGTAGTATATAAACCATTTTCATCTAAAGTATATCTTAATGATTTTAATTCTAAAATTTTATTGATACCGGGTAGATTAACTCTAACTTTACCGAATACAGGATAGACTAAATCAGCAAGTGTAATTTCTATTGCATCTGTTAATTCATTTCTTGTTTTTAGTTCTTGTTCTGCCCTTTGTCTTGCATCCCATTCAGTTAAAACCGTATCATCTTCTATGAATATTTCTTTATTAGAAGTGACCATTTCATCTACCGCCTCACCTATTATATATATATCATTACCAGCACTGTCTTCTCCTATTTTAACACCTCGTACATGACATCTTCTATAACTATCTTCTTGTGATGTTTCTACACTAATATTTGTAATTTTTGAATTTTTATCAATTGTGTATTTTATTTCGTCACTTTTATCTTCAATTACTAATGTATTACCATTAAGATATAACATACATTTATCACCAAGAATTCTATATAAACAATCTAAAAGCGATAATTCCCAATATTTGAAACTTAAATCTACAATATCAACATCATTTGAAGATTTGTTTGTTATGTCCATACCTGTTAGACTTATGAATTGCTGTATTACTTCAGAAAGAGTACCATGATACTTCTGTTGGTCTCCTTCTTTTAAATACCGATGTGCTAATTCATCAAATCGTGATATACATTCTAATTCTGAGATTATATTGCCTTTGCCTATTATTGCTTTTTGTGTTTCACTTTTTATTTTACCCATAAATACTACTTTTTTTAATCCTTTACCAAGATGGATACTAACATCCGAATCTATAAGTAACTGTCCATTATGTACAATAGTAATTATAGCACTGTCATCAGTAAAAGGCTGGTTAAGAATTATCTCTCCACTAACCAAAGGGAAAAAATATGTAAACCATCCATCAGGTGTTGTTATTTGTGCAACTCCTTTTATATCAGAAGAGGAAACAGTTGGTAAATAATATGAAATATCACCACATATCGTATAACCACAAATTGCTATTCCACATATCGCTCGTGTTCTTTTTCTCATAAATAAGCATTACGCCAAGTTAACCTAATGGAAGCGTTACTGTTAAGATTATCATATCCTATAAATATTTTATTCTCCTTGTTTGGATAAAGATAAACAAAACCTTTATTTGCAAAACTTACAGGTGCTTGCACATCAATATTCGTTATTGTAGTAGAAGTAGTAGCAACTAAATGCAAAAAGAAATGATGTTTACCTAAAAGATTACATTCGCTATTATAGAGAGGAAACTTATAAGGAGAATTGACAAACAATACATCATGCATATAATTAATATCGGTTGTACTATTAAGAGTTATGTATGCACTTATATTTCCAGCACCGTTCCAATGACCTTCGGGTATATTAGAGAATGGAACTAATGAATATAATCCAAATTGAACCCATTCACCTGAATCTAAAACTATTTGTGAAGCATTAACTTCTGCACCTGACGATTTTTCTAATATACAACTATCAACTTGTTTACACTCAAAAGGATTAAACTTATAATAGTTAGAATCATTATAATGACCAATTTCACCTACAAATACACCATTAAAAACTAATTCTGTACTTCTATCTAATAGACTTCTAATCTTAAAATTCTTAACAGGTGTTTTGTATTTTATTTGTTTTACTATGGTTTCATAATTATGAGTGACATTAAATATTTGTTCGCCAGCAATTGTCTTTTCATAAAATATTAGTCCATCACCAGCAGTAGAAGTGTTATAGATATTTACCTTTGGAGTAGTATCATTATAGTTAGGGTTTAACTCAATAGCGAAAGTATCATAACCAGAAGGATTAAATCTCAAAGTATGAGTGTCAGACCAATTATTTCCATTTATAGTAAAAGATTCTAAAATTATGTTAGGATTAAAAGAGCGATTATTGACTTCGATTATAGTTGCTGGATAGACATTTATAAACATTTTACCATTGAAATTCTGACTACCTGCAATTTTTACCTCGATGGGAGCAAAATAATCAGTATCAGGTTTATGAATAACTGAAACTAAAGAGAAACCTCTTAATCCGATTTGAAATTGATTAAAGGCGAGATGGGATTTATGATAATCATAATCATATTGAAGTGTGTTTTTGTATCCAATTAAAATAGGATTCCCATCATAATTATTTAAATGGATAAACTGAGCATCACCAAAATTTTGAATATTTGTTTGAATTACCTGCCACTCGCTTAGATTAGAATTCCAAACTGATAAACTCCAGCCATTCGATTTTCTAATACGATCAAAAATATATTCACGACCATAAGTTATATACAATTGTAAATAATGGATTTTTAATATAATATCTCTATCTACTGCACTGGTAGATTTAACAGCAATAAAATTAGCAACATATGGTTTACTAACGGGAATACGATTCCAAAATACTCGTGAATCTGCATAATCTAAGAGTTTTTTCTGTCCTATATTAAGTTCTTGCCATTTCCAACCACTTTCATTTTTATAACTTGGAAATAAAATACCATTTGTATCAAACCAATTAGCATTAGGTATATTTGTTAATGCTTTTATATCACATTCACTTGCTTTAATTACACTATAACCTGTGACATTATATGATTTACTTGTTGATGAAAAACTCTTTATTGCTGAAGCTAATCTATAGCTATATATTGCAAATTCTAATGGGGTCTTAACTTCCCCATCTACATTTAAAGTTATTTCTGATTCAGTATTATTTAGTTTAAAGGATGTTGTATTTTCAATCGAAGAATATTTATAGGGATCAGCAACTATGAATTCCAAATCTATTTCTTTATTATGAAGAATAGGTGCTTCTAATCGTGAATTTCTCCTATCGAATTCAACATACTGAACATAACCATCATATCTTTGTAATTTCAATTTATCGGCACTATGTAGCTCTTGTATCAACGAACTAAGATTTTTAGAATAGGCTTTAACTCTTAAAGTTGCACTACTTACTTCTTGTGATACAAAACTCCCTCTTTCTCCTATGAATTTAGCATGAGTGGTAGCAAGTGTAGTATCTTCATCAAATTCTATTGCATTAAAAGTAGCATTTCCTATCTGCCATACTGAACTGATATTTGTCATGTATAATAGGCAGCTCTGTATTTAAGAGTTAGTGTTGTATTAATATTTATATCTTTTGAATAATAGTAAGTGGTGGGACCGTTAGGAATAGCCCAGGGGAGAGGATTATACATACTACCTAAGTCACAACTAACATGAAGACCAGAAAAACTACCACCTTCAAGCTTCAAGAAGAATCGTTCATATCCTCTTAAATCTATCTCAGATGAACCTATGTAACCTGTATGATTGTTGATATAATTTATTTCATAAAATGATTCATTCTCCCCTGAAACGTAAATTTTTGAAACATTACCATTTAAATATAAAGTAGGAACATCAATAATAGGATAATTTGGTGAAATTAAATAGGTAATATATCCACTTTCTAAATTAACAAGAGAAGAAGAAATATTTATCCCACCTGACTTTTCATAATAACTATCATATATATTTTCAAAAGGATTAAATATAAATTTATCACTTACTTTACTATTCAGCTCATAATGACCCTGTATCCATTGTCCTTGTAGTCGAGTTATTCTTAAGGGTTCTAATTCATCATGAATTTCAATAACTTTTAAAGTTTCTATCTGACTATATTCTTTAAATATAGATTTACCTACATGTGTATTGCTAACATATTGAGCACTTTCTTTTTGTTTACCATAGATTCTCGTATTCACCTCGACCTCCCCACCACATATTTCTAAAGTTGTCGTGCTAGGCATATTATATAATTCAACTGCTGGTAGAATTGTTGCATTCAAAAGTTCTTGCTTTAATTGCAGTAAAATTCCTATATAAGAAGCATTGGGTAAATAATTTATTGATGCTAATGGTATAAGATGTTCACCTGACCAGTTGTTACTTGGTATTTCTATTGTACGATATATATAATCTCCTATTGCATCTGAAGCAGCATTTACTATATGAATTTGAACTGTGTTATTCGGAATATTGTTTATTCCTTTGATGATTCCATATTGTGTAATTTCATAGTATCGAGGTATGATTGTAGCTATCCTATGATTTTTTCTAAATACACGAATACGAAGATAATTAGTACCTGTCGAACAATAAGCGCGAGTGGTATTTTTGGTATGTCGCTGAGCGTCAATTAGTAAATCCCAACCCTGAGGACAACTATTAGGATCATCATACTTAATTCCAGTTTTTTGATTATAGAATAAAAGCATTAATCCACCACTCGTATTCCAATTATTTGAGTAATTTATGGAAATATCTATATGTTTTTTACCAGTATCCGTAGTGCGAGTATTCAAATTTCGGGTAAGCAATGGATCCCAAGAATTATTTATATTATTCCAAATAAAAATGTTTATTCCATCAGTCCAGTCATCCCGGGGACAGAAAACTATTGGAACTTTTACGTCTCCCAAGATTTGAATTTCATCTATGTTAGTATCGTTTTTCAAATCAACAAATATTGCTCCTTTTGCAGCGGTTAATCGTTCTGTTAGTAAATTTATATCACAAGGACAAGTACATGGTATATAGGTATAAGTACTGTCGGTCATCGGGAAATCAAAATAATAATCATCCTTTAGCCATAAGCATTGAATGATGTCAGGATGGTTTAAGCTATGTTGTGAAGAATATATTCCCCAGTCCCATTTGACCATTTTATTACCACATGAAATATTACCACTTGTTAAATTGAGCGGAGGAAGGATATAATTGTAATGCCAGTTATAATTATCCCAAAAATCTCTCCATCGTGGTATAGCCACATAATGCATATAGAGATGATCGAATCCAAGTTGATCTGCTCTGCCAAACGATAATGAACTACCAGAATCTGAACCTGTAACCGTTGTTTTATTCATATCGTAAACATCAAAGTGAAGATCAATAGGTATTTTAGTATCACCAAGTACAGGAAGAATATAAAATGAACCAGTTTGATTTTCTAAATTAGTAGTTACTTTAAACTTTTGACCATAACACAAAGGATCAGTAGAAGTAATATCAACATCTACAATATATAAATCTTCAATTCGACCTGCTTCTATTGGGTGTTTATGTATGTGAGTAGGTACACCATAATATCTTGAAGTTTCATTATATCCAAATTCTATTTCTTCGTGTTTATATAATTCTTGTAATAAGTTACGATATTGAGATTCATTTTGTAAATATAAAGTAAAATGATGTTCAGCGGGAAATAACCCTAAATCTTGGTAGTCGTTTCTATTTCTCCCTAATATGTCAATAGGAGCGTTACCATTTCTATAATTATATTCATAGCTGATAATCATCGCACTCGCATTATTTCCAAAAGTTACAATAGATATATTTGATGAAGGACGGCCATTCTTGCTTTTTAACCAACTGGGATAGAAATAATAATTATCTGGTTTAATTCTGATTTTTCTTTTCATTGACTTTAGAATGTAGATCGTACCGCTTTATCTATCTCTCTTCGTACTATTTCCTTGATCTCTTTCTGAGATACACCCTGAGGTGGCTGACCCTCAAACTTCAGATTTATATCCACTTGATGTCTTTTGACTTCTGTTATTTTTTCTCCTTTAGTTATTGGAATAGTAGGAGTTGTTATCTCTTCAGTAATTTTATTCCACATCGATTGGTAAAATTTAGGTTTAACTTTGATTTCTTCTGTCCCGGTTGATGTTATTTCAGTCTTTTCTTCTACTGTAAGTTTTTCTTTTAATCCAGTACCAAATAAATCTAATAATTTCTTTCCTTCTTCATTAAGCTCTATATTGAGAGTTATAGGCTGAGTTTCTATTTGTTCTACTATTTTATTCCAGTCTTCCATGAAATTTTCACTATTTAAATCTAAGGTTATTTCTTTTTCTGTATCTATATCTTTTACTTTTTTAACTGCATTATCTATACGCTCTAACATATCATCCCAAGTTTTGATATTAAGTAACTGTTTTAGATCATCGGATAATGTTATGCTCCTCAATGAAGTTTCCATTTCATTTACGTATCCCATAGCATCAGCTATTTGCTCCGGTAAAGTTTTAGTTATAGTAACTTCAGGTGCTTCAACCTCGCCCGCCTTTTTTATGATTTCTTTAATATTCTTAGGAAGCTTACTTGATTTCTTTTCGACTTCGCCATATAAATCAAGAATATCCTTAAACGATTGCTCACTGGTTTTTGATAATGATTTAGGCACACCATAAATATCATGAAGTGAAGATGTTATACCGGATGTAGCTTTATCCCATTGCTCTTCCAGATCTCCAACTCCTACCGTACTGTCATGTATTAGTCGCAAACTTCCACTTAACCATCTCCACCCTTCTTTATATGCCTCTCGCTCTGCATCAGAAGCAGCCTCCATTGATTCTTCTTTAAACCGTTCTGCAAGTGTTCGAGACTTGATTGCTGCCTCAACTATCTTTTCAGATGCTGCTGTCTTCTTACCTTGTTTTTCATATTTTATAGCCTGATTAACTAGTCGCCCGATAGTTTTAACTTCATTATTATATTCACTAATTATATCACGGGTTTTGCCTGCTGCTTTCTCTTCAATATCCTTTATCTCATCCCAGGTATCATACATTCCTGAATATGCATCCACTATATCTAAAGAAGTTTCGTATAAATTACGAGTAGAACTACTTAAATCATCAAATGTTCTTCTTAATTCTTTATTTAAGCGTTTTAAATCTACCTCAGCCTTTATTACATCTAAAATTGCACCTTCTACTTTTGCATATTGAATTTGTAACTTTTCAGTTGTTCCAAGATATTTATCTGTAAGTTTATCTCTTTCTTTTAGTAACTTATTAGTATCGAAAAATGCATCAGCTTGTTTCTTTTCAACTATTACAAATCTATCACCCATCCATAGAAGGTCATGACCCGTTTTCAATAGTGCTTCATGTACCTCAACACCTGTTTCACCGATTTTTATTGATGTGCCGTGAGCTTCGTTATATTTTTCAATTGTTCTTACTACATTTTTATAAGTTAATGAAGTTTCATCATTAAGAGCTATTTCTGCTCGTCTTGTTTGCGATTGTTTATCCCATAATCCTAATTCCTCTTCACCAAGTTTATGTGTTGCTTTAAATATATTTTGAATATCCCTAAAATTTTTAAATTCTTTTTCTGTTAGTGTATCGTGAGTATTATAAACATTAATTATAGCATCTGCTGTTTTTTGTGCTAATGCGATTGAAATCATATCAAGTTTATTTAATTCTTCTTTTCGTTTACCTTCGTCTTTTACTGTTTCAATAATATTTTGTCTCAAGACAGGCTCGATTTCTAACCATTCATCATATTCTTTAATTGTTTGTAAATCACTTTTTCTAACATTATTTTGCTTTTTGACCCATTCAACGCCTTCTCTCAATGCTATATTTCTTTGATCCCAAATTTTACCCTCAAGTTCAAATGCTTTAGTTGCATCTTCTGCGGATTCTTTTAATTCCTGCATGCCTATTGTCATAACTCGCTGCGCTTCATTAAAATGTAAACTGGCACGGAGGAAATTACCTCCCATCATTTCTATGCCCCCTGCAGCCAATTTGCCAAACGCCTTTGCAGAAAGAGTGACATAAGAAAAAAATCCTTCAAAAACAGAGGGTAATTTATTCACATGCTCATATAGCCTATCTATTTCCTGGATATAAACATCTGTAGCAGTTGTAGTATTTTCTATTTCATCATTTAGTTTATTAATAACCTCTAATGCTTTAGCAATTTGTTCTTCTACTCCTACTAATGCACCCTTAACACTAAGTAATGAAGGTTGTAAAGCCTCACCTAATTCTCTCCTTGCTGCCTCAGCACGATTCTGAAATACTTGTAATTTGGCGGATGTTTTAGTTATAGCAATTGAATATTCTTTCTGTAATGATGTACCCCATTTTAGTTCTTCATGTGCCATTTCCATATTTTTTACCAATTGAGGATAATTCTCAGCAAGTGTAGCAATAGCAAAACCCGCAACTTCTCCAAAATGTTCGTATGCTTTTTCTGTCCTTTTAACACGTGATGGTATTTCATTAAGTTTCTTAAGATACATCATTAATGCCTTCATGGGGTCTTTTTCTAATGTTTCTGCCCACGCCTCAGCTTGACTTCCCATAAATTTAGTAATCTTAGAAGCGTTTGAAGCTAATTGCTGGAATACACGTCTTAACCGAGTGCCTGCTCGTTCACCTGCCATACCAGCCGCTACGAGTGTAGCAGATAACGCAGCTGCTTGATCCACTGTAAAGCCCATCATCTTTCCCGCCGCACCTATATTTTTCATTGCTGAAACTATTTCTTCAGTTGTTGCTGCTGTTGTATTCTCAAGTTCATTTATGACAGCACCTAATTTTTCGATTTCAGTAATAGGTAATCCAAACGCTTCACGTATTTTTGCTAATGCTTCTGCCGCTTGATCCGCTGTTAATGTAGTAGCTATACTTAGTTTTGCAACAGCTTCGGTAAAGGAAAGTAAATTTTGAGTACCTGAAATACCAAGTCGCCCAGCTTCACTCGCTATATTTGCTAAACTTGTAACAGCCATAGGTACATCCTTACTCAACTTAGTTAATGCATCACCTAATTCATACATCTGATCAATTGTAAGATTAGCAGTTTTTCTCACTTCGTATAAAGCATCCTCAAAAGATATAAATGGATCAAATAACCAATTAACAATCTGTCCAAGAGTGCGAAGAGCAGCATCAACTAAAAATATGGGACCAAGTGTTGTAAGAAATCCCATACCAACTTTCTTAACTATACCTCCTATACGTTCAATGCCACCACCCAATTTACCCCAAGTTGTACCATGCCTGCGAAGACTTTTATCTAACGTCAATATTGCGGAATTTTGCATTTTCGTTGTAGCATCAAGTTCTCTTCCTAACAAACGAGCCGTTTCTATCTGGCGTACTCGCTCTTTTAATTGCTGACGTAAAGCTTTATTTACTGCACTTATACCTTGTTTTTCGACTTCCGCTGCCGCTTTTAATTGTAATGCAGCTAATCTTCCTGACCGTACTTCTTCTTTAAAAACTTTTCGATTTGCGTTCAACAAAATATTGAGAAGTTTATTAATGTTCGTTTGTTTTTCCAGTTGAGTATTAACATTTCGGAATGAAGATGCAGCAGCTCTTTGAGTATCCGCCATTTGTTTTGTTCCGGTAGCTATTTTATCAATAGTGTTACCAAAAGCTGAATACTGTTTGACTGCTTTCTTAAAACTTTCTGTATCGCTTCGATGCCATTTATGTGTACGCTGTAATGAATCACTTAATTTGTCATAATTACGTACGGTAGATTGAATTATTCCTGAGCCTGACTTCTGTATCTTATATGCTCGTTGTAAAGTACTACTTAATTTACTATAGTCCTTAGACGAAGATCGTATGATATCTGCATTGAGATGCTGCCATTTAGTACTATCTTGTAGTGTCTTACTGAGCTTATCGTGTTTTTTAATAGAAGCAGTTATTGTTTTTAAACCTGATTTTTGTTGCTTATAACTTGCTTGAAGCGAAGTGCTAAATCTATCATAGTTTTTAATTGTGGATTGAATAGCTTCGGCGTGTGACTGTTGCCACTTACTGGTTTCTCTAAGAGATTGATCAAGTTTATTATAATAAGCAGTGGAAGACTGAAGAGCCTTTGTATTACTTATATGTTGTCTTGCGATAGTCTGAGTAGATGTAGCCAACTTTGTATTTGCATCATATACACCTTGAAGTTTCTTTTCTATTCCTGAAAATAAAGGAGTAAAATTCTTAAATGAATCTCTATAAGCATTAGAAATTATTCGAGTACTATGTGCTAACTTAGTTATCTGTGCTTGTAGTCTTTGAAGTGTACGATCTACGACACCTGCACCAGAAATACTAATTCCTACATTATATTCATAATCAGGCACTTTATCTCAATTTATTCTTCCGGTAATGTCACTCTCTTAAATATTAAATCATGCAAAAATATATAATCTTCTCGTAGTAGATCATCCAACTCTATATCCTTGCCTATGATAGGGTCTTGTAAAAATACCTTAAATAATTCATCAATTACTGGTTTAGAATATATTTCTTCAGATGTAGAACTAATACCTAATTTATCTAATATTTTCAACAAGGTATAAGGTGTAATATTATTAACAGTAACTTCCAATCCACTTGGACATTTAATTTTTTCTATTTTTTTCTTTTTGTAGTCTTCTAATTTCATTTCAATAAACCTTTCCTCCTAAGCTCTTCTACACGCCTTAAATGCTCTTGGAGCTCTTCACTATTCATAGTTTTACTTCCTTCTTCAGAACGGGCAGTTGCCACTAAAAAATCTAAATACAATCGTTCCATTAGACTCAAATCTTGATATTCGTCTAACAGATCCGAGGGGCGTAAACCAAATCGTTCACATACCACTCGGATCAGGTAGAAAAATCCTTGTTATCATCCCGAATCTCTTCAAGTTCTTTTGCATCAGTTAATCTAATTTGTTTAATAATGGCAGATAGAATAGCCTTAAAGTCTTCAGAAGTAAAATCTTCAACGGTGATTTCATCAGGAATAACTGGTGATACTAAATATGCTTTGAATAGCGCTTCGATATGTGCAGGAGAGAAATACTCATCACTCTCATCTTTGAATTGCTTCCGTATCTTTAACGATGTAAGTGGCGAAATATCTCTTGTTTTTATTATTAGACCTGACGGTAATTTATAGGTTTTAATTTTACCTTTCTTGTATTCCTCAAGATTCATTTGTTCACCTTATATTTTAATAAATATATTATTATACCTTAGTGAATTTAGTGAGTTGATATATTTGTTGCATCATAATCCACTGATTCAGTAACTATATCACCAGCACCGACGGATGTTCTGTATGAATGGAATTTAACACCATAAATTACTCTATTATAATCCGCAGAATCACTACTGGATGTTGTATTCATAAGTATCTTACACGACTGAAGACCTTCACCATACATACCAGTTGCAGTGAGCAAGTCAAGATGACTGTTATTACCAGCATATATAATCTCATTATACGTAGCATTCTTGCTATATAAATTTCGTTCTAATGTACCTGTAACTTCCTGAACACCCTCAATCATCGAAACAGCATCCCTTGAACCTATAACGAATACTTTGTCAATATCAACAGAAGTATCCATAGTAAATGTATTTAATAGCGGATTACGACCATCATGCCAAATGCTTTCATTAGAACAAGACTCTAATCCTATTCTGATTCGATTCTTCCAACCCTTAATCGCACCATATTCAGGCATATTAATCTACCTCCTCCTTATAACATATTATTATAAAATCGCATAATACGCATATATTTAAGCGTGAACAAAATATTTTTCATTACCTAATATTTTATATTACCTTTACAATAAAATTGCAATGAGCACTTTATATATGCGTCTCACACAAAATCTATGCTTCCACCTTGACATGTATTACTGCTGATTGGAGTATCCATTTTTCAACTGGTGCATATTCTAAATCTACGCCGCCTTTATAATCCAATTCATACCATTTAGATTCGTCATGACGTAAAGTTCTTAATTTTTCCATTACAGCATCTAAATCTTTCAGTAATCGTTCACCTCTATAATCATAAGGAACTTTTGTAATCAAGTGTATTTCTAATTCTATAATCGAATATTCATCATCTTCCAATAAACCACCTCTATAAAGAGGAGTAATTCTAATAGGTACAATAAGACATATAGGAAAGTAGTCAGAAGCAGTAGGAAACCTCAAAAAATGCATCACTTTATAACCACTAAGTACACTATCTATTTCATTCTTCAATGTATCCATTACCGAATTTAATTTATCTATTAATGAAGTCATTTATTAACTTTCCTGATTTTATATATTTCACCTATGGAATTTATAGCCTGTTTAAGATAAGTTTCTCCTATTTTCTTGAATTCACCTGCCGATGATGGCACTTCTTCTGTAAATCCACCTGTACTTATCGTAAATAAATATGCTGTATAGAAATTGACCGCTGCATCTTTTGCATCTGAACTCACTTCACTTAGAATATCAGAAGGATAAAATGTGTTTAACCACACATTAGCAAGGTCTTTTAAATATAATAATTTCTCTTCCTGCTCGCCAACATCAAGTTCTAATATATGCCTAATTACATTAATATCTCCATAATCACTCATTTCTTCCTACTCGGATTTATATAAAAGAATTTTTCTTCATAAAAATGATAGCCACTTGAAGTACCATGTATTATAGCATAATGACCGCCCGGTTGGAAAGAAGTATTTGATAAATAAACATTAAGAGTGTATTCACCCGTGGCTTCATGATTCATGGGTTTATTTTCTATCACTTTATTATTATCAAAATCCACAATATCAAGATAAATTTCATCAGCATCTGCTAATTCATCATTAGTGTCACGAACTTCTATTTTAAAACTAATACTATCTCCAATTTCGTATCTTTTCTCAACCATCTTGCTCGATAGTCTCTATATCAATACTAATATTAAATTTCTTAATATCAATAGTTAAGTATTTTATAAGAGCTTGTGCCTTTTTTACTGTCGTTAATATTGGAGAAAACAATAAAGGTGCAGTTAATGAATACTCATAAATCATTTGTAAGAGTGGAACAAATTCAGCATCAGTGGATACAGTAAGTGTAGCTACACCTTCATACTCGCTACTATAAGTATCTTTAAGAATGGCTGGAATAATTGCTTCAATCATATTTTCAAGTGCCATTTTAGAAGATACATTAAGAGTATTACTAAAATTGATTATGAAAAGTATCGTGGATAAATAATTAAAGTAAAGATTTATAGGAATATTTAAGTCTCTAATTAAACTACTACAAACATTTGCATCCAAATTCTGGATAACATGACTATCAATAACCGTTTTTATAATAGGTACAAATGCATTATCAATTGTGAAAGAAAGAATATTTTGTTGTTCAAGAATTTCTGTAATTAAAGGATTAATTATAAGAGGAGTATCAAATCTTGAACTAATAAAATTTTTATAATTTGATTTTAAACTTAAAGACGAATCAGCAGAAAGAATACTGGTAAGAGAAATGTATTGAGACCCTAATGCTAAAGGTATAACCACTGAACCTACTACATAATATTTAGAAGTACTAAATAATAAAGAATTAATTAGTGTATTTTCATGAGAAAAAGCAAAATTTTCATGAACATCGAGTGATAATTCCACGTTTAAAGGAGTAATAGCAGATAACCAACTTGGATAAGCATAATAATAGTTATCAGCATAAATTGATGGTTTAAGAATACCTATGAGACCTTTTTTTCGAGGAGAATAATAAACGGGATAAAGATAAAGCGGAACTAAAAGTGATTGAAGTAAAGATAATTGAAATACATCACTAAGTTTACTATCAAAAATTAAATTAAATGGAATTTTACAATAGTATTTCTTTTGATATGTATCTTTTAGTTTACAATCCTTTGAAATTGAATTTTTAGAAATTAATTTAGATGAACTTTTACAATTAAGAGGTATTTCTATATTTAAAGGGGTAATTCCGGTTATTTTTAATAATTCTTTTTCCAACGGGTGATAGAACATGCAAAATGGGTCGGTGTATAATTGCCAGATTTCATCAGCAGCCAAAGGTCGATCATAAACCATGACAATAGAGATTATACCATCGAAATATCTTCCGGTCTGTTGTGGTTGATGTCCAATTTCAAAATAATCATTTGGAGTTTCAGGAGTAGCAGTAGAAGTTCCGCTCTGTTGCACTCCGTTTACATAAAAATATAGCGTTCCCGAGACCCTTGTCATAGCCAGATGATACCACTGTCCTGTTGAGGGAAAATCATACTGGCTATCTATCCAAGCCACGTTTCCGTATAGGGCAATAAAGCTTTGATCGTCAGAACCGAAACCCCAACCCCCACTGTCATCTCCGTTATATACAAACAATCTAATACCTGAAAGAACAGAAGGATTCACCCATGCTACCACAGAAAAATTATCAACGGTATCTGTAATCCTTCCTCCAGTAGCAACAAAATCATCACTTCCATCAAACTTCAAAGCAGAGCCGATTTTTTCTACTGTCCAACTCGGACGATGCCCCGCTGTGCCACCACCAAGCGTGCCATGATTCCCATGACCGCTTAAATCATACACGATATTGCCACCACCTTCATTGAACAGCCAGCACCCGACAAGCCCATAAGCGAGTGGATGATATGGATTGAGAAGCACACCGTACATGGGCTTTTCATACGGATGCCACAGTCCTGCACGATGATGAGAATGAATCATACTATTTCCTGAGAATAAAGCATATACTTCAGAGTATTTCCACTTGATGCAAGAGACGTGCCAGCCTTATTTTTAATGAGTAATTTACCTTGATCGGGAGTAGTTAGTAAATATCTTGCGAATACACGTTGTGAGGTATTCTCTGCTCGCAACGGTATAATTTTATCAGGCGCTCTTGCAGGTGTTACTGTGTCTGAACCATCTTCAAAATCACTACCATTCGTTCTTGGAAGTAACCACAGATGAATAGCAGGATTAGTTTGTCCACTAAGATTAACCGTGTTAAGATAAATTTCAACATCCATGTACATCTTGCGATTTGTAGATGCAAAATCAATTGCTGAACCCACTTTATTGCTATTATTTCCCAAAGAGTTTAATTCTGAGCTTAAGTAGGTTACAGGCGAATTATATGCAGTCCATCTTAATTCTGACATTTATACCTCCTTCAATTTAATGATATGTGATAATTAGAAATAGTAAAATGAAACTTATATTTTTCTCTTTTTTCTATAAACTATAATTAACCTTGCTTCACAATAACTTGAGCAGTAATTTTCAATGCATCATTTTCACCTAAAATTTGTTTATCAAAAACAGCTCGGAGCAAACAATTTGAACTACCATTACTTGCATTTTGAGAAACTACTACTTCACTTAGCTCATTGGATGGTAAATCGTTATACACCCATGAAGAATTCCATTGTGCAATATATGAACCATTAGCATTCGTGAAATAACTTGCATTTCCATTCTTAAATGAGACTTCATCACCCTTGAGACCAGTATCAGATTCACTTGCCGCTTCAGTATTATTGCCTACACCCATACCATTATATGAATATGGCGAACCAAGACCAGTAAGTAACTTTGTAATATTAGTTTTACCACTATTCAATATCTTGGAACTGGTAACTGCCATTTTTAATCTACCTCCTTACGAATTTCTCCTAATTTTCTTTTTAATTCAATATCATTATTAATTAAATCAAGTAATGCTTTAACAATTATTTTAGAATCATCATCAAGAAAGCCTGTATCACCAACAACTTTAGTACTACCATCAGCATTAATACGTTCAACAATAATACGATACCGAAGAGGTAAATTATCAATAATCATTTTTTTTAAACAATAACAGTAGGCTCTGGGGAAACGTATTTGCGTATTCTAAAATTATCATAGTAAATATCAGTAAGGCTTCTGCTTCCACCCGCAACATGTAAATTTCCTGAAGTATAGGTAGTGTCTGATGTAGTTAAGGTTTCTTCCCCGTTATTTATAACAACTTTTGTTTGTCCTGACGTTAATTGTATGCTAATACGAATCTCTGTATCCCAATAATTGTGAGTTCCCTCAGCTAAATTGTGCCACGAACCATCGTAGAGTCTGATGACAACATGTCCCGCGTCGTTTATCTGAAGCAAATAGCCATGCTCATGATAAGCGTGAACATCATTTTGAGCGTACCACGAAATTAAATTAGGTGGTGCAATACTCCCTGATATGTCATGATTATACATTATGAAATCAGCGGCTTTGCCTGCCTCAAAAGCTATTTCAGATCCATCGACTGCCGGGTCCTTGGCTAGTCCGCTATTCTCTTCTTGGGTCTTTTTTATCTTCAGCCTTCCATCAGTCTCTTCAATTGAACCATAAGAGCCCGTAACTTTATCAACCCATTTGTTTGGGTCTTCACTATTATCATCAAAATCATCGAAAAACTCGAAAACAGTAGAGCCATCACTCGCAGAACTGGCAGAAGGATTACCATAAATTATCCAAATATCTTTAATTCTATTTGCTGGGATATATGGTATTTTACACCATATAATTGCTTCAACTGAACTCCAAGATTCTATCCAATAAGGTAATTTTTTACCGGTATTATCACGAAATCTTATATCACTACCATCTGGTTTACACTTTTCTAATGGGAAATTATCTTTAGTAAGCACTATCTTAACTTGATAATCTCTTAAATCTTGATTAACACCTTTAATATAAATTGGTCGTATGTAATTAAAATTACGATATGGTGAATGAGGATTCTTCAAAGGTAATGGATGTGGTAAAGAATATTTTGTCATTCTAAATATAATCAAAAAAAATATGTTCTAATTATATATGATTACACTGTACCCTGTGTTGCATATACTTTCACGTTACTTACATTCTTATCATCTTGATTCAAAACAGTAACTCTTAGATATTTAGGGTCGGGACATATAGGCACGGTTATACGAGAGGTTGAGCCCCTATCTAATTCATTGTCGAAATACCCATAGGGTGCAGTATCAACTCCACTCCAATTATGCTGAGCTGTATAAATTCTGAGCTGGACAGGATGAGAAGCATTTGATGCATATTGAGATTCAACTGTTAACGCTAATTGTATAGTAGAAGATAAATCAACTGTACTACAATCATTTAAACTCGATTCAGTACTCGCATTCAAACTATCAAGAGATAATATTTGCCAAGTAGATTTGTTTAATGCCATATTATTCCTCCCCTCTTTTTTAATATAACTAACTATATATTGCTATACGTAAATGTTGTTCTGCTCTATATTTCACCCACTTACGAGCTCTTATATATGCACGCTCTATAAAATTATTTGCTTTATGACCTCTTACTCTACAATATAATTTTCCACAAATAGCACCAGCAGGCTGTCGTGGATAACAAATTTTTAATGCTTTCTTTCTTACAGGATATATCCAACCACCTAAACGAACAGGCTTTACTACATATTTAAGATGTGGCAATTTATGAGCATCAAGAACCACAGCACCTCTGTATCTACCTTGCTTTCTAATGCAGTTTGCAGGATTCATTAAATAATTATAGATTTTATTTTCTGACCATTTATTACCTTTAGATTTACGAGGTGCTGTTCTTAATAACTCTCGCCTAATATCCTCTAATATTTTATTTCGTGCGTTATGTAGTTGTAATAGTATATCTTTCGATAGGATTGCTGGGCTCTTTCCCGCTAAATTATAATCCAATACTATCCTGAAAGCCATAATTAAAAATCAGCTAAATATGGGAAGTAAGAAATATTCAAAACTCTTCCTCTTCTATTAACTGGTCTAAAATCTTTAGGTTGTGGTTTGTAGCCATCGGGAAATGTAAGATTAGCCCAATTGTATTCCCATGCTGTTATAGAAGATACATTCTGCATACCCTTATTTCTCAATCTCTGGTACTTCTGTGTAAATATTTTATATACTTCACTTGCCATATTTTGCGTTCTATCAAAATTTTATTGTTATCCTAATATCTTTCTATGTCTCGTTGATTTTATTGCAATGTAACTTAAATATGAGCGTCTGATGCAAAAATTTAAATGGGTTGTAAACCCTCCCCTCTTATATAAATAATAACTATGATAGAAAGGGAGGGCTATTATTATTAATTAAGTATCTACGATGATAGATTAACAGCAGCCTGGAATAACCCTTTGACATCAAAACGCATAGCAACCTTTAGATTCATCAAATCGTTCCGTGGGTCATTAAACTTCTCAAGTGTGACGTCATTGTACATACCTATTGCAAGCACTCGTGAAGAATCGAATACTGTACCCTTTATCGTACCACCCCATGAACCATTTGAGTCTGTAACCGTAAGCAAATAAGGTTTTAAACCAAGTATCTTACCACCAAGTTCCTGTGTTCTAAAGTGACCTGTCTCACCTGAATATTCATAAGTGAAATGCGGGTCTTTGAATATATCTCGCTCCATTTCTACCGTCATTAGTAGCGAATCAGCATTGTAACCAGCATTTTTGAGTGTAAATACCGCATCAGCTATAGAATCTATAGGTTTAGTTGCATTATAGCCCTTAGTATCCATCGCCTGACTTAAAAGTGTATCAAGAGCCTTACGATTAAGTGTATTCTCCGCTTTCTTACCCTCCTCCCTTAACCGCATCTCTACAATATCGAACATGCTATCCTTGATAAGCTCCTCTTCAATCATTGCTATTTCACCATACTTTTTCGCATCAAACCTAACCTCTGTATAACTCTCATTCTTTGCTACCGGATAGTCAGATGTAGGCGGTATAACTGGCAATACATCATTCAATCTTGTCTGATGAATAATTACACGATAAGAAGGTGTGGGTAAATTCCACGTCATACCTCTGAAGACATCTCGCATTACTCGTACACTATCAACACCCTCAATAACTTTCTTTAATACCTCTGTCCGTACAAGGTAACTAGCATTCACAGCCGAAGTCTCTATTAATTCATGATAACCCGCAGTTGCCTCATCAGCCTTAAGCGCATTTAGAGCCTTAGCACGTTCATCATCAGTCTTTGCATCTAAAACATTAAACAATTTACCTAACGTACTCATTTTATCTTAACCTCCTTTTATTTATATACTCGATATGTTGGGCGCATCTATCAGCTTCATTAGTACTACACCAGATGATGCGGCTTTAACTGCATAACCAATAATAAGTGGATCTTTAAGACCACCAGTCGCTTGAGCTACTTTACCTGCAGCATCAGGAACTATATATTTGCCCGCAGCAATAGCACCCGTCGCATTAGCATATACCTCAGTTGGTGCAGTTACAACACCAAGCCATTCGTCCTTAGCTACTGAATCCATAGCTATGCCAGCAAACGCATAACCACTGCAACTAGCATTTGTAGTCTTTTTTACTGTTTCGTCGCCAGAAATGTAGAGAGCGTCACCAGCCGTTATAGCCTCACCAGCTAATCTCCTCCTTATTCGAGGATTAACATCATAAACTATATCTCGTAATACCATTTTTATTACTCCTTATTTTAAATTCGTATTGTTATACTCCCATCATCCGACTCCAAAAATGGAGAACGGTATTCTTTCTTTTCCTGTTCTTCTTTCAAGCTTTTAGCAAATGTTTCGATAGGTGTGTCTCTAATATCATCAACCTCTTTCTTTATGGCACCAAGAGATTTCTGCAACTCTTCTATTGTACTCTGTAACTTCTCCTGTGATTCTTTCATTGCTAACAACTCTTGAGGAAGTGAAGACTTTTCATCTTCAGTCAGAACTTCAGACTTTTTTGGATATGGATATTTTGCAGGAAACGGATATTTACCTTCCTTTACGCCTTTAATCCATTTCTTTATCTCTTCTCTTACAATTCTTCGAACATCAGCCTCTGTCAATGCCTTTCCTCTTTCCTCCTTTAATTCTGGAAAAATATCTGACCAATCACTAAATGGGTCTTCAGTTAGCTCTTCGGATTCCTCCTGCTTCTCTTCTTGTTTCTCACTTTTTGCCTCTTCTGCAACTTCTTGTTCCTCATTCTTCTCATCATCTTTCTTTTCTTCTTCCATAATCATATCACCTTTCTTTTTAAACTTTTCCTATTTTTATTTGGAGAGTGATATATCTATGTTAGAAATATGACGAATCCTATGCTCATCATCTTCATATTTAGAATCATAAATGTTCACACTCCCAATTCTATAACCATAGTCTCTCTCTGCTATTAATGCTACATCAACTGCCTTCTTTATATTTGTGCCACGAGCCTTTAAAACACACTCCTTAGTTTTTAATATAGCATATATATAATTAGCAATGTTTTTTGTACCAATTTTCAATTCTTGTTCCATTTAATTCTTCTTTCGCTTTTTTGATTCAAAATATAATTATTTACTCAAAATCTCAAGAGAAGTATGTGGATTAGCAGGTGCAGATGTTACTGATGTTTCAATATAATAAGTGTCTCCAAGAATTTCTGAAATACATCTATCTCTATTACAAACTTGTTTTACATTCTGAGCAGGATTTTTAATACCAAACTTTATACTAAAACCACGAATTTCACCATCAAGTATCTTTTGTATTATTCTTTGTGCAACTGGAATGTCATTTCTTAATTTAAAAATTAAATATAACTTGTTACCTATAAGTGCACTTTTTCTATTTTTATATTCCATGAGCATCTCGCCGATACAAGTGGAAGTGTGATTGTCATACAAACCTCGAAATTTCTTAGGTGTTTTTTGAATAGACTCCCAAATTTCTCGTAATGCTTCTGGTGTTAATCTCTCATTTTCTAAATCTACTGAAGTATCACTTACATAACCACCAATTACAAATTCACTACTCTTTTCAATTACCTCACATTCGATATCATCGGAATTACTTAATGACATTTTGTGAATGGTTTCTTGTGGCACTCGCTCGACTTTTAAACGATAAAGAGGATACCAGTCCGTATAACTCCCAAATGGTTCATCATGAATATGCAGATATTCTGGCGTATCATCATAAGGAATATCAAATACAGCAGAGAATTGACGATAAAGTCTAAATCTAACTGCTTCTTTAATTATCTCTGGCATATCGGCATCCCGCATAACCAAATCAACATCTGCACCCTTACCTTGAGTAGCAAGTGAACCAACTAAAAGAATAAAAGGGTCACGAATAAGAAATGATTTAAAAAACTTATCTACATCTTCAAATGTAAATCGAGGTGGGTCTCTACCAGAAGGTGGAGTAGGGGCATAATCTTCTTCATCTTTCAATCCTTCATAACTGAGCTTCCTTATCTCTTCCTTTTTCATTACTTTCTTCTTCTATCACATATAAACTATAACAAAACGGACAATATGCAAAGATACTTTTAGGAATTCGTTTCAATTCAATATGACACAAAGGACACTCTTCCATGTTTAATATGCCTTCAGTTCGTTTTTTTTAAAAAAAATTGTTATAATCCACGAGAATTACAAGAATCCGAATGCCAGCCTTGAAGTCTCAGTATTTCAGCATCTTTTTTAAATGTTTCTGTTCCTTTATCAGTGAGGGGATGATAAAACATTTGTGCTAATATATTTGGACGAATTGTAATTGCATCCACGCCTATCATATAGGACTTAATAACATGCTGAGGATGACGAATACTTGAAGACATTATTTTAGTCTCTTCGTTATTTACTATAAATGCAGATTTCATAATTTCAAGATTCTCAATAGCATCATGACCAATATCATCAAGTCTACCTATTAATGGACAAATATAAGTGGATTTAACTAATGCTGCTAATAATGCTTGGTTTAGTGAATAAATTAAATGTAAATTTGTTTTGATACCGACAGAAAGTAATTTTTGAGTGAGTTTAAGTCCATCCTCAGAAAATGGTATCTTAAATACTAATTCCTTTTCTTCAAGGTCATCACATAACCTAATCGCATTATCAAACATCTCAGTAGTATTAGCTCCACTTACTTCAAGATGAATCTCACCAGTAGGCATTCTTTTTCTTATTTCTCTTATCATCTGCTTAGTATCTGCTATTCCTGCTTCTCGCTGGAATGTAGGATTTGTAGTCACTCCTTGAATTATACCTAAATTATAGTAATATTCGATAGCATCAAAATCAACGGAATCTAAAAATATTAACATTTTATTAACCTAATCAGTTATGCAAGGCATCCCAAACAGGCTTAACAACTTGTATCAGTTTCTCAAACTCTGAAAACGATAACTGAGTAGCATTATCACATAATGCGTGCATAGGACTTGGATGACACTCAACAAAAATACCATCAACACCCGCGGCTATCATAGCTTTTGAAAGAGTAGGAATATATTGTTTCATGCCTCCTTGAAGAGAATGAGAAGGAATACCATATTTTCGGACTGTGTGACCGGTATCAAAATAAACAGGATAGCCAAACTGTTTTAGTTCGTAGATACTACGAGGATCAACAACCAAATCATGATAGCCAAACATTGTGCCTCGTTCTGTAATCATTATCTTATCATTCCTGCAACTCTTAATTTTATTTATGATATATCCAACATCTTGAGGCGCTAAAAATTGTCCTTTCTTAATGTTTATTGGTTTATTAAAAGAAGCCATCCGTTTTGTCAATTCCGTTTGCATACAAAGAAAAGCAGGTAACTGAAAAATATCTATAATTTTTACTAAGTCAGTATCAAATTCACAGAGATTATGAAAATCCGTAAGGAGAGTTAAATTGAATTCATCTTTTAGTTTCTCAAATATCCTAGTACTTTCTTCAATAGAAAGACCCGAAAAATACTCCATACTTGTTCGATTGTCTTTCTTAAAAGAAGATTTATATATTAGATTGAAATCATATTTCTTACTCATCTTAACTAAGAATTCGGCTGTTTCTAATGAGATATTCTCAGACTCTAACACACAATTCCCAGCTATAATATTTAGTTTCATATTACATTACACATGAAATATATTCTGCTATCCTTAATTCATCCATTGTATCAATATCCCAACCTTCAAGCATATCCACAATCTTAATATAGGGATTAAATCCAATCCTTCTTTTATATTTCTTAAACAACTCCTTTGAAAATATATAGAGTCCTGAAGTTTCTTGTATAATCGGTTTTAAATCCTGAGTTCTTGGTACGTTATCTAACTCATAATTCAAAGGTTTACCATCAAACCAACAAAAAGAATAAAGTTCAGTAGCTAAAAATGCAGAATCGTAATCTCCTATCTCTATTTTATTAATCATATCCTGAATAGTCTCAGGCTTAATAAACGGAGATGTGCAGCTTAGAAATACAATGTAATCACCGTCTATATCATCTATTATACTTTCAAGAATATCATTAAATGTAATATTATCTCCATCGAGATGAGAAGGTCTTTTAATAAACAAATATTTTAAATCCGAATCAACGTAATTTTGAATACATTCCTGACTACAATACAGGATAGTTTCAGAAATGCTATCAACTTGATTGAGAATAGAAATTGCTTTACTTACAAGAGGAACACCATTAATTTCTCTTATGCTCTTAAACGGAACTCGCTTACTATTCAGCCTAACCGTAACATAACCTTTGAATCTCATACTATGTCTTCTAATTTTGCTCGCTTGAATACTTCTAATTTCCCACCAACTGTAGCATTGATAATTTCTCTTCCATCTTTTTCATAAACTCTTTTACAAACTTCATAAGAAGCAAATACCTTAGACCAATCACCCCTAACCCCGCCACCTCCGAGATTTTCAGTTATTAACCCATCAAATCTATGTAAGCCTGAATAATCACAATCACATCCAAGCAAATAAACTTTTTCAAAACCCATATAATATGCCGCTTGTAAACATATATCAATGATAATAGTGTCACCATTATATGCACCTACCGATAAATCCTTAGAAAAACACCCAGAAGACCACATTGAACCAAGATGCCTTATCAAATACACTTCACTTTTCTGGAACGGTTGAAAATAATCCAACTGCGTTGCATAACTTGCAGCTGCGCCACCTGATAAAAATAATATCGTATTAAGATTCAAAATGCCCTTAAAATGTCTTTGCCAAACTTCAAAATCCGTTACAGCATAATAATTACAATCAATGCCGAATTTTGATAATCCACGATATAGTGTATTAACACCAAAAATTATCTCATCTTTTATTAAACTAAAATTTGTCTTATTTAGAGATGGACCGGTACCTATTATAAAACACCGCTCGCCTTTATGAATATCCTTAAACTTCTTCAATGCTTCCCCGCTCTTCCACATATTTCTTTACTGAATTGAATGCTTTATCATCTATTATAACATCATAAGTAGGCTTATCTATATTAAGAATATGATATTTGACTCCCCACCTATGTAATTGTTGTTTTGTAATACTCCACACATCTTTATGTTTGAATTTACCTCGTGCTGTCCATAATATTATTGTATTACCTTCATCATATAATTTATTTATTAATCTTATAGCTTCGGGATTAGGAACAGCTTTATCGAAATTAGCACCTAAGTCCTCAAGTGTTATCACACCATCAATATCAACTGCTATAATTTTCTTCATGAGACCTTCAAATTTAAGCTACAATCGAATTTTATGTATCGGTTAATATAAAATATAGGTATAAGAAAAAAATTTTATTATGCGCCTTCTATTTGCATCTCACGCAATTTTTATTATCCACCAACACTCATACATCGCTTGCATATGAAATTTGAATCTGACGGTTTTAATCCTGTTGCTTTATCAACAAAATCTTTCCGCTTCTCTCCATTCCAAATCTCTTTAATAGATTCCCTTTTGAGATTGCCCCAGATATATCTACAAGAGTAATCCATGCAGCAGGAAACAATATCTAGATTATACAATATATGTAGTCCATTAACGAAACGCCAGCATGAAAAGGAATGATACTTATCAATTGCTCGATAGAATTCATTAGCCTCTTTCCAATCTTTCATTTTTACTTCGCCTGCTCTATTATGGAATTTAAAATAATCAACTTTTACATTCGCAGGATTAAGGTTATTCTCTTTAAATATTCTAACCCAATAATCATGGTATTCTTTTTCCGTGAAATAAGTTATAGTTCCATCTGCTGATGCCCCACTACCTCTTAATATTGTGATCACCTGTCCATCATTAATCATTAAATATTCAATAATATTATTTAGTGTTTGTGCGTAGTTTTTCCTTCTCATTATAGATTCATAGGTTTCTTTATTTATCGCGTGATGTGAAATCCATATATGAGATTTATGAAATTTATCATATTTAGTAATGATATCAACAAGTTGTTCTGCAAGTTTAGGTGTCAATTTCATTGCGTTAATTGAAAGTTCAATATTACACTTAGGAAAATACTTAAATGCTAATTCTATTCGCTCAATTAATTTATCATCAAGTGTAGGTTCATTCATCAAATAAGGACAAAACTGACCATCGAAATCAGGCTGTACTTCTTTTATTCTTTCTAAAACTAACACATAATCTTCATCACTCATCTTGCCCGGATGACTTTTCATCCACGAATAGCTTGAAGGACAGAATATACAATTACCATTACAACCAGAAATTGTTTGTACCTGAATCAAATTGAATTTCATCTCTCCTATAAAATGTAATCTTCTTTTTGCTTTATGAACTTTTCTTTATCTACATTCCAATTGAAATTGTTGTAAGCATAGAATTTACCACGAACTATCTCAAATTGATCAATTTTTGTATAATATACATCCGTAAAATCAAATGGTGACCGATTAGCAGGATGATTATATGAATATGCCATCAATTCATTATCGAAACGAACTTGATAACCAAGCATTAATAATCTATGCAAGAACTGTATATCCTCATAGCCCCAACCTAAAGCATCATATATCTCACTATAACCATTAAGTAATCCCATATCCTCTAATGGATAAATTCCAAATGAAAATGTAAACATCGGATTATCAACTTTGAAATAGCGAGTCACACCACCAAAATTAGATTTCCATTTCTTATGACCAAGACTTTCCCATAATTTTTCACCAATTACTGCCCACTTATCATAAGTCTGCGAAAAATAATCTATATCTTCAGCAACTACATCCCAGAAATTTGGCTTAAATTCTAATGAATCATCACATCGTAATATGTAAGGACTTTCAGCATACAGAAGTCCAGTATTAAGAGCTTGAGAAAAATCTCGTTTTGTTTTAATATATTTTTCTTTCACTGGAGCGTAAACAACTTGATAGTATTCTTTCTTATGTTCTTTAAGGAAAGACTTTGTATCCTCATTATAATTGCTGTCAATTACTATTAATTCCGCATCGGTAGAAGGATTCACAAATACAGGCTTTAAATATGATTTATCACGATTTGTAGCTATAATTATAGAATATTCGGGATTTCTTTTGCTCATTTCAAAATGCCTTTTATTTCATCCTTGACCAGTAATCCAATTAGTGATAAAACACTAATGAGTGCTATCCAGAATCCAAGACTATTTGTATGTATCAATGCCACTATTGTTATTAATATTATACCAATTTTAGTAATATCCCGTTCGGTAAATTCAATTGCATCTATTGCTTTCATACTTCTTTTATAAGGAAACTAACAACCTCCTCTTCACGTGCTATCTCATATAATTGCTTCTTTATATATTCTATATCCTCCTCAAGACCTCTACAGGTCATCTGTATTTCAAATGCTTTCTTCATGTGCAAATCTCCTTTCTCTTATCCCATTCAGGATAATCTTCCTTTTTAAAATATTTAATTTTTGTTTCTAACATTATAGGATGATAACCCATATCCAAATGACAATAGGGATTTTCAGGTTCAGGATCAGCAGTTGCTTTCCATA
>Ga0190305_1000018_pt1 | contig 49762 bp, 39 predicted proteins | sample 48700723_MG_FD_161678 | JGI IMG/M metagenome (GOLD analysis project Ga0190305, IMG submission 161678) | Hydrothermal vent sediment bacterial communities from Southern Trench, Guaymas Basin, Mexico - 4870-07-2-3_MG | ecosystem: Environmental > Aquatic > Marine > Hydrothermal vents > Sediment ... | reverse complement strand
ACATTGTTGCTTATCAAATAACAGAAAAATCTGATTTTAATTCTTATATTCACAATGATAAAGAATATAAGCACACAGATGAGTATGAAGATATTAGGAGCAAATATAAATTAAGTCAAACTCTCGATTATGATTCTATTCAATATTCACCATCATTGGATTATGAAATTGAATTAGAAGGTATGATACTTAGACCTGGCAATGTCTATAAGGAAGATATGCTAAAAAGACAAGAAGCAAATCCTAAAAATGATTTTTGTTGGCGTTGGTCAACAAAAATTATTTGATAACGAAAAAGTTTTTGATTATCCCAAACCGACATCATTAGTTAAAACTCTCTCTTTTTTAGCAACAAATCAAAACGACCTGATCCTTGACTTTTTTTGCTGGTTCAGGAACAACAGGTGATGCAGTGATGCAACTCAATGCCGAAGATGGTGGCAACCGCAAATATATTCTCGTGCAACTACCCGAACCCATCGACCCAAAGAAAAACAAAACCGCTTATGACTTCGTCAAGTCCTTAGTTTTTAGTGATGAGTTTTTAGTTGAAAACAATGAACTCAAAACTGATAAAACTACCATTTTTGAAATTACCAAAGAGCGGCTAAAAAGATAAATAGCGAGTTAGATGAAAAAACTAAAAACTAAAAATGCAAAAATTGGAAGAAGAATTCCCTACCGATGAAACAAAAAAAAATAGAAAAACTAAAACAACAAATAACTAAAAACTCAAAAAAAAAAGTTATTAAGAAACTGTACTGCTTGATTTCAAGCACAAATCTAATGCGCTTTTGACTTTCTGTGTGTCAAATCTTATATCGAACTTAGGTTATTAGATACAAAAAAAGACCCCAATTACTTGGAGTCTTTTTTTTGCTGTCCGACCAGGGCTCGAACCTGGACTCTTCTGTACCAAAAACAGATGTGTTGCCAATTACACCATCGGACAGTTTTGTTTTGTGTGGTGCAAATGTATAAAAAAATTATTATTGTCAAAAAAAATTATTTAATTTTTTTAAAATTATTTTTCATTACTGTATTTTTCTAAACCATCATCGGTCATAATCCACTTTTGATTTAACATTCTTTCTTCCCATATAGATTCAACTGTATATGCATAATTCAATTGTTCTCTGATACTTTCGTCGAGAAAAATTATTTTTCCAACAGGAACTTTAATTTTAATTTCTACTTCGGGGAATGTCCATTTCATACCGTTTTCTAAATAAAAATACGGATCGAACTCAAGAATAGTATCATTCTGAAATAATTTATAATTTATTGTTTTTGCAATTTCAATAGCCGCATCTTTGTTTGCTCCTCTTCCTTTTTTCTCTATAACTATATCAAATTCTTTAGAGTTGCTTTTTTCTATTTCTATTTCGGGTATAGCATACAATTTATTTTTATCGTATTTGTCGGCTAATATTTCTATCTCGTCGTCGAATATATACAATTTTGTTGTATTGTATTTTTGTATTGATGATGATTTTAAATACAAGATATTCTTTATTGGTTCTTTAAACTCAATAGTTTCTGATGATTTAGCAGTTATTGCATAATTTTTTGCTTCGAAAAACGATACAGATATTAACATTAACAAACTTAAGAACCAAGCAGTAATTCCAACTATTGCTATTAACTTATCGTTTGCTTTAAAACGGAATATTAATTTAAACCCACCATAAATAATTGCGAATAATGGAATAACAATTACTAATAACGAGCAAACAACAATAAGAAAAGTACTACTGTCGCTAACAAAATAATTTAGCATATCCGGGATAATTATATTGTGGCTATTAAATATTCCCCACGATGATATTAAAGGTTCGCTAAATGCAAGAGTTCCAATAAAAGCAACAACTAATCCGAGTCCAATAATAATAAATACAATACCAATAATAATAAATATGAATTTAAATATGAAACGGATAATTTCGTTTATTCCCCTAAAGAAAGTAGCGAAAAAGCCTCTTGTTTTACCATATTCTTTCGATTTTTTAATTTTACCTAAATTTTGTTTTACACTTTCATATTCGTTTTTTACATTTTTTTCAATATTCAATATTGAAAAATTCTCACCCTTCATTTCGAGTTTTTGAGCAATAGTTCCTGCTGGAGGAACAATAATCCATAAAATGATGTAAATAATAGCAGTAACGCCATAAAACATTAACAATAATACAAATAGCAATCTAATAATTACCGGATCAACATTAAGATACGCCCCAATACCCGAGCAAACTCCACCTAAAACTGCATTATCATGGTCTCTATAAAGTTTTTTAGTTTTCTTATGTACTACAAATTCTTCATTAATATCATCCGGCGAAGCAAAATCTTCGGGTTTTCCTAATATCTCAATTACTTCGTTTATATCATCTATATTAATAACTTGTTTCTTTTCCGATTTTTTTGTTTGTAATAATTCAGCTATTCTGATTTCTATATCCTTAATTATTTCTTTTCCTTCTTCTTGTTTCCGGAAATATAATTTTATCTGCTCCATATACTCTTTAAGGAAGACATAAGCATCCTCGTCGATATAGAAAATTACATTACTGATATTTATTTTTTCTGTCTTTTTCATCGCATCAAATTTTTACTTTTTATCTACATTAACTATTGAATCAACTGTTTCTACTAATTTGTCCCACGATGTTTTTAACTCTTTTAAGCATTCCTCACCTTTTTCGCTAAGCGAATAGTATTTTCGTGGTGGTCCTTGTGTAGATTCTTCCCAGCGATATTTCAACAGTCCTGAGTTTTTCTGTCGTGTAAGCAAAGGATATAAAGTTCCTTCAACAACAATTAGCTTAGCATCTTTTAACTCTTCTATTATTTCGGAAGAATAAGAGTCTTTTTTAGATAATATCGATAATATGCAATATTCTAAAACGCCCTTTTTCATCTGTGCTTTTGTATTTTCGATATTCATTATATTATTTTTAATTAATATTCGTTAATTATAATTCTGTTACTTATTCCCATTTTTCATATTATCTTTTACTTTTTCGAATTCGTTTTTTACCGATTTTTTAATATTCTCGATAGTAACAGCTTCGCCTCGCATCTCTAATTTTTGTGCAATTGTACGTGCTTCCGGAATAGCAATCCATAACACTAAATAAATAATTATTCCCGAACCAAATAATATAGTAATAAGAATAAAAAGTATTCGGAATAATACAGAATCGATATTAAAATATGCTCCCATACCGCTACATACTCCACCTAAAATGCGATTGTCGGAATCGCGATACATGCGTTTACTTATATGTATATGATATACTTTTTTCTTTCCTGTAGATGTATCTTCTGATTCTTGAGTAAAATCTTCAGGTTTACCCAAAATAATTATAACATCATCAACATCGCCAATAGAAATTACTTCTTTATTTACACTTATTCTTTCTTTAAATAGTTCGGCTAAGCGAAGTTCAATATCGCTAACTATTTCTTTTCGTTCTTCGATATCGGAAAATTGAATTTCAATAGCATTTAAATACTCCTTAAGTAATTTATATGCTTCGTCGTCGATATTAAAGACAAGTCCACCTAGATTAATACTTATTGTTTTATTCATACTTATATATTTTAATTGCTTTTACTTATTTAATAAATATTTACCGGTTTCCCGATTTCTATAATATACCATACTTTTGATATTGTGTCTCGTGAATTTTTGCTAGTATTAATTTTTATCGAATCGGAATTATGTGTATTTGTAAATAATTCAACAGCACTTTGTATTTCTATATTAAGATTATTACTACATTTATCGTTCGAAATAAAAGTATTATCAGAATCTGAAACAACAGAATTATTTAACGAAGATGTAAACATTAATAAAATACAAACTAATATTTTCTTTATAAGAATAAACATAATACTATTCTTTACATTGTTATAGTCTTTGCAAAGATATGTAATTATTTTAGTACTTTGTATTGCAAAGTACTAAAATAATTAAAATAAAATTTATAACTATTATGCAATACTCCGGAAACATACTAAAAATGCAGACTTCGTTAGATGATAAAATTCAATATTTTTTGCCTATTGGGGAAAATAAAATTTTTATGAACGAACTAATTGGTCGAAAAATTGAATTTTCTTTTAACGGACAAATCAATTGCATTAAATGCGGAAGACTTACAAATAAATCGTTTCATCAGGGCTATTGTTTCAGGTGTTTCAGAACAGCGCCCGAAACAGAAGAATGTGTTTTACGACCTGAGTTATGTCGAGCGCACGAAGGAATAGCACGCGATATGGAATTTGCAAAGAATCATTGTTTAAAAGACCATTATATATATTTAGCTCTTACAAGTGGATTAAAAGTAGGAGTAACTCGAAAAACACAAATTCCCACACGTTGGATAGATCAAGGTGCAACCGAAGCAATAATAATAGCCCAAACTCCAAACAGATATCTAGCAGGTGTAATAGAAGTAAATTTGAAAAAATATTTTGCCGACAAAACAAATTGGCGTAAAATGCTTCAAAACGAAACTGTTAGCGGCATAAATTTAACTAAAGAAAAAGAAAAGGCTTTTAATAAAGTAAATGCCGAGTTAAAAGAATACTTTCTTAAACAAAACAAGATAACCAGCCTTGTTTTTCCGATAGAAAGATATCCTGAAAAAATTTCGAGTATAAATTTCGAAAAAACAAATAAATACTCCGGAGTTTTAATCGGCATAAAAGGACAGTACTTAATATTCGACGATAATAAAGTGCTGAATATTAGAAAGCATAATGGATTTTATATGGAAATAAATATCTAAAACCGCAATGCTTTCTCATTTAAAATAACATCAAAATATCTAAATAAGAAATTTTCTAATTTAAAAAGTATCTAAAAAATAAATGAAGTCTCTAAAAAATGAAGTTTTAATTTAATTTGTCATATTGAGCACAATAACAATATCTCATTTTTAAACTAATAAATTAACTTTGTTGAGCTCGTTTCTTCAACTTCGCTCAGAAGAACAACAATCCGGCTTTTTCGGACAAGCTCTTTAAATTAAAAATAAACACACAGTCACAAAATAGAAAAAAATCTTTATTCATCCCATTTCGATATTGTTCCACCAAGCTTATTGGTAATTGTTTCTTTTTCGGGTTTTCCGAAATAGCTTAAATCGGCACCTGTATTAATAGTAGCTTCTATTTCTTCTTTTGCAACAACTTCGGCTTTTCCTCCAGTGTTTAATTTTATAAATACTTTATTACACTGTAAATTGGTAGCCGAAAGTATCCCGCCTGTATTAACATACGATTCTTGTTTATCGACATTACCCGAAACAATAATTTGAGCTCCTTGATATACATTAAATTCTATTGATTCGATATTCGTAATTAACTCAATTTGGGCAGCACTTGTAGCTTTAGCAACAAAATTATTTGTTATTATAGTATCTTTAATAACTATATTGGCAGAAGCATTTGCAGTTATTCCTTCCAAATTTTTGTATGTAATAAATACATCAATATCGGACTTGTTAAATAAATTCGACATCATTTTTATCTTTAATGTATTATTACTTAATTCGGTAACAATATCTTTGGGATTAATATAATTAGAAACAATTTTAACTTCTTCTTTGTTTCCTTTAATAAGTTCAACATTCATATTCCCTGTTATTATTACTTTATTAAAAGGAGATAGTACACGAATATCGGTATTCTGTGCTCGTAACGAAAAAATGCCTAATGTTAATAAAAGAACTATTACTATTACACCTTTATTTTTCATGTTTTTCATTATTTAGTATTTCTATTTTTTTTATATTAAAACCCTGCAAGGGTTGAGTTTATAAACTATATTGTAATTTAATAATTAAAGCAATTATTATACCATAGTAAACTAATTTTTCAAACACTTATTGTTATGTTTTTGTATATATTGAAACTGTGGACAAAGCTTACATCGAACTTAGGTTAATATATAGCATAATAATGCGAATGGTATAATAATTATGTATTTATTCACTCGTCGCTACAATTAAAATTATTTTTTTATATCAACAACAACAGGGCAATGATCGGAATGAACCACATCGTTTAGTATATATGCATTATTTAATTTTGCTTTAAGTTCATTGCTAACTAAATGATAATCGATACGCCAGCCTAGATTTTTAACTCGAGATCCTGCCCTATAACTCCACCAGCTATATTTCTCGGGTGTTTTGTCGAATTCTCTGAAACTATCGATAAAACCTGCACCAATCATTTTGTCGAACCATTCTCGTTCTTCGGGCAAGAATCCTGATGTTTTCTTATGTCGCTCGGGATGATTAATATCTATTGCCTTATGACAGATATTATAATCGCCACATGCAATAATGTTTGGTCTTTCTTTTTTAAGATTATTGATAAAGGTATAAAACTCGTCTAAATATTCCATTTTATACTCTTGTCGGATATCTCCTGTAGTTCCGGCCGGGAAATATGAATTTACAATAGTTAAATTACCAAAATCTGCTCTTAATAATCTTCCTTCGCTATCGAATTTTGCATTATCAATACCTTTCTTCACAAAATCGGGTTTCTTTTTTGAGAACATTGCCACACCGCTATATCCCTTTTTCTGAGCCGAAAAACAGTTACAGAAATATCCCGCTTCTTTAAAAGTTTCTCCGTCGATTTGATCTTCTTGCGCCTTTGTTTCCTGAATACAAAAAATATCGGGCGATTCTTCCTTTAGCCATTCTATTAAATCTTTTTTTAATGCGGCTCTTATTCCATTTACGTTATAGCTAATAATTTTTGTCATATATGGTATTTTATATTTTTTAGTATCAAACAAATATGAGAAATATTTTAATTTTATTCTAAATTTGCAAAAATAATTTTCATTAAAATATTTATAATTTGCCTCAAGGATTAGTAATAAAATCGACAGGAAGTCGGTATTTTGTAAAAGATATCGAGACACAATCTATTTTCGAATGTATTATTCGGGGTAAATTCCGTATTCAGGGAATTAAAAGTACGAACCCGATAGCTGTTGGCGATATTGTAAGTTACCAAATAAAAGAGAAAGAAGAGATAGGTGTTATTACAAAAATCTCCGAAAGGAGAAATTATATAATTCGCAAAGCTACAAACCTGTCGAAACAAAGTCATATTTTAGCTGCAAATATCGACCAAACATTATTAATTGTAACAATTGCATATCCCGAGACTCATTCTTTATTTATTGATAGATTTTTAATTACTGCCGAGGCATATAATGTGCCGGCAAAAATAATATTTAATAAAATAGATTTATATAATTCTAAAGAGTTAGAAGAATTAGAACGGCTTACAAAAATATACGAAGATATTGGTTACGAATGTTTACATACATCGGTAAAAACCGGTAAAAACATTGATGCTGTAGCAAATTTATTAAGCAATAAAACAAGCCTGATATCGGGTAATTCCGGCGTAGGAAAATCGTCAATAGTAAATGCTATTAATCCGGATTTAGACCTAAAGACTAGTGAGATTTCCGAATCGCATAAATCGGGTAAACATACTACAACATTTGCCGAGATGTACAAAATATCAGATAATGGATATATTATTGATACACCCGGGATACGTGGTTTTGGTCTTTTTTATATAAATAACGAAGAACTATCGCACTATTTTCCCGAAATATTCAAATTCTCAGATAAATGTAAATATTACAACTGCACTCATGTACATGAACCCGGTTGCGCAGTAAAAGAAGCCGTTAAGAATAACGAAATTAGTCTTACCAGATACGAAAATTATTTAAGTATACTTTTAGACGAAACTACTAAACACCGATAAAAAAGCATTTAATACTATGCAAATAAACTAGTTTGCCCCAATTGATATTTCGTCATTACCTTTTCCGACAAAAGGAATTCCTATTTTTATTCCGGTATAAACATGTTTGTTTTTTTCGAAACCGGCAAATACTTCGAAATTAAAAAGTAATAATATTTGATTTACTCCATAGCCAAATTCGTAATAAACATCTTGTCCTTGATTTTTAAGAATATTAAAATATAAATTCTCTTTAATCACCGTTTTACTGATTATTGGTAATCTTTTTACTAAAATTCTATTATTCGTGAGCTTAATATGTCCTTCGAAATAAGTTCTCGATGTGCTGTATTTATAATAATCAGGTAATCTAAATTCGAACGATGTATTCGATGTTATTAAAAAAGGATTGTTTGTATTATAATGTTTATAATCGGCAAAATATAATTTGTTGGTGTTTAGAAATTTTCCTGCAATAAATTTATATTTTATTCTGCCTAATTGTCTTTGACTAAAGGAATGGTTAATTGCGGTTTCTAATCTATCGAAATCGACATCGCTATTTAAAAAGTTTGAAATACCCTTAGTGTAATTAACCGAAAATGTTGGATATTTAGAATACATCATTTGTTTTGTTTTACCTAATATTTTATAAAAATATCGTGGAGTATAACTAAGTCCAATATTTATTATCGAGGCCGTATGATTTGCGATAAGTTGATTATCGAAATTATTTATTTGCGGAATATTTTCGGTATAGTTATCTTTAAATGGATTTGTTAAATAAAAATCTGTATTGTTTTTTAATTGATGTCTTTTGGCAAACTCGAAATCTGTTTCTAAAGTTAAACCATTAACAATATCGATTTTATGATTAATTTTTGTAAAATCTTTCTCGTAAAGTTTCATGTGATTTTGTTTTAAAAACAAGCTTGTTAACAAATTCAAATTTGGTGGTATACCATTTCCCGAATTAAAATCTGATGTTTTTCTTCCTGCATCGAGTTTAATAATTGCTCGCTTAAGCCCATTGTATGTATAATTTACTTTTAAATCGGCAAGCATTCTTTCTCGCGAAACAGCATATCTGACATTATTCTCGATTTCCAGATTTCTTCCATTATTAATCGCAGTTCTATATTCAAATTTTTCTGTTATTAATAAGCCATCGACAGTATTGAAATTAAAATTTTCGAGTTTAAATAATCCACTAAATGAGAACGATGAAGTATTTTCGGAATATGAATATCTATTACCGAAAAATATATCACCAAATTTCATTTTTTGCTTAGCCAAACGAACAGAATCTTCATATTCGGGATTGTTTTCTATTTTTGTTTGTATAGAATCTTTTGCCTTATAACTATCTTTTTCGTTAACAGTTAGAGGTATCGGACGAATAGAATTCCAATACGAAACAGTTCGTAAACTAGCACTATCATCGAACGAATGACGGTTCTCGATTTTTAATGGAGGTCTTGAAGCCGATTTCTTTACTTTCTCACGAATTAATCGATTTAGTTTTTTCGATTCCTTTTTCGAAAGATCATCTTTCTTTACAAGCGATAATATTTCTTTTTTATCAACTTTATCTTTTTTTGTTGCACCATAAACATCATCTTCAACTTTCTTTTTATCGGTATAATCGTTCTTTAATGATTGAAATATACTATTGTCGATTTTTGTATTTAATGTGAGTTTATAATCTGACACTGATGCAACATAATTATACAAAAAATTAATCCCAACAACTTTTGCATTGATTTTAAAGTCGTGGCTTATAGGCATCCATACATCAAATTTTACAGGGGCATAAATTTGGTTAATATCGGCTGTAAACATATTTTGTTCTATCTTCAGTTCTACACTGTGTAAACACCAAAAACTATCGACAATAAAAATATATCCCGAATATACATCGAAGCCCTTATGCTTTGGGATAACTTTTATTTTGTGTATTAGAAAATTTCTATCGTAAAACGAACCATCGAGTTTATATCTATAATTTGCAAATGCCGATTTACTTATTGGAGAAGTTATTCCGTTAATATCGTTATATAAACTAAGGGCAACAAAATTCATTGGCGAAATATTGTTCCCCTCGCCGGAACTTCGCAACGAGATAACTTTCTGTTTTAAACTATTAGGCAAGGTAAAATTTATGTCGGTAATATTTTCGGTTACAAAACATTTACCTTCTTCAAGGCCGTCTTTTTTTAGTTGCCGTTTTAATAGTCTCGGAATTTTAACTACGTTTCCTGTTCCCTTTAAATATACTCTGCACGAATATTCTTCAACCTGATTAAGGTAGTAAGTACTCAGAGCAATAACTTTCCGCATTATTCCGTATGCAGGATCTTCGCCGCTTGCCAATATTCGCACTTCGGGTATTTTATAGATCTGTTCTTCGAGAACAATATTCAGTATCTCGGTACTATCGGATATTGAAACATTAATTACTTTAGTTTTATATCCAAGATATTGAATTTGAATCTTGTATTTTCCTTTTGAAAGATCTAAATTATAATTACCATTAATATTTGATGTTGTTCCATTATAATCTGAGGTAGAATATATTGTTGCAAATGGAATTGCATTACCTCGATGATTTGTTATTTTTCCTTTTATTCCTTGCGCAAAACACACTGAACTAATAAACATTATATTAACAAGAAAAAATATATATTTCATAATGGATAGAATAATAAAAACGACTAATTATTTAAACTCACCTAAATTATTATTTTTGGTGACAAAAATTATTAAAAACAGTTAATCTCAAATAATTACAATAAAAAGTCCTAGTAGAGTTTCATTTTTTTAATTATCTATTTTTTTAATTATTTCTTTCAGTTTCTTACGAGCCAATTTGTCGACTTTTCTATTATAATCGCTAATTTCTGAAAGCCCTTTTTTCTTGTGCGATTCAATTTCTATTATTTTTATATTCTCAGTTTTTATTATTTCGTAAAATAGTTCTACTTTTTCTCGATTAGCAATATCTGTTCCTTTTTTTGTCTTAAAATTAGAAGCGCAAAGTTTCTCTTCTCTACCAATAAGTCCTTCTACATAAGCGCTATCGGTATAAACAACTATACTATATTCTTGATTAATTTTTGCTTCTATATACTCTATGCTTTTTATTACAGCCAACAGTTCCATTGCATGTTGCGACGAGTTTGTCTCCGAATTCCATAATATTTTCTCATTATCGGCAAAAAGAATACAACTTGCCCAAGTTCCAATTTTATGTTGAGGATTATAACTTCCGTCGGTAAAAACAGTAATCGATATTTGCTCTTTTAATTTAATATGGCGTATTTTTAATACAAATATATACATTAAAATTTTTATCGAGAAACAAAACACTAAAGCTTTACAAGGACTTGAAACCTAAATTTTGTTTTAAAAATAATTCCAAGATTTTTGCTTTACGACAATCAAAATTATATTTTTGCCCCGTAATATTTGCCCTCGTAGCTCAACGGATAGAGTACCAGTTTCCTAAACTGATGATAGCGGTTCGATTCCGCTCGAGGGTACATAAGCTTCTTGCAGATAATCTGCAAGAAGCTTTTTTATATAAAAATGATGTTGCAGTATTAAACTATACTATCTTTTATTTATCTAAATATTTTAATATTATTGTACTAAATAATACTACTTAGATATGAAAAAATATATTTCTTTTATTATACTGGTTTTTATAAGTATTAATATTTTTGCTCAAAACAAGCAGAAACCCTTAACATTCGATGATATATTAAAATGGAATAGAATTACAGAAAAAATAATCTCTAACGATGGTAATACTGTTGTTTATAAAGTAGCTCCTTGGACAGGTAATACTGTTTTAAAAATTGCTAATAAATCGGGAAAAGAACTAAGATCGATAACTTCAGGAACCTCGGCTCGCATAAGTTGTGATTCGAAATATGTTTTATTTACAATAAAACCAAGAACCGAATTAATTAGAGAATTAAAACTAAAGAAAACTAAAAAAGAAAATATGCCTAAAAACAAATTAGGTATTTTCGAAGTACAAAGCTTAAAGCTCGACACAATTAATAATTTAAAATCGTATAAACTTCCTAAAAAATGGTCGGGATATATTGCTTACCAAGTTGAAAAAGAAACTATAAAAGATACTGCTAAGAAAAAACTTAACAAGGAAGAATTAGACGATGAGGGTTATATGTTAACAGTAAAAAATCTTGATAAAGGAAACAAAATAGAATTTCCATTTGTTACAGATTATATATTTGCAGAAAAAAAAGAAATACTTGCCTTCGTTTCAGCCGGCGATAATAAAAATTTTAAACCGGGAGTTTATTACTATAACCTAAAAAATAAAACTCAAAAGGCTATACTTCTTGCAAAAGGAAAATACAAACAACTTTCATTTAATAAAAATGGCGACAGATTAGCTTTTTTAGCCGATACTATCAGCAATAAAGAAGATAGCTATAATTTATATTATTGGGATAATACTTCCGGAATACAAGAAATAGCAAATAATACAAACAAAAATATCCAAGAAAATTGGGAAATAAGTGAAAATGGGAATATTAAATTTTCGGAAAAAACAAATCGCATATTTTTTGGCACTGCACCAATTAAACCTGAAGAAGACACAACAATTCTTAAGGAAGAGATTCCAAAACTTGATATCTGGAAATGGAACGAACCGGTATTACATTCTCAACAGTTATATTCAAAAGAAACAGATTTGAAAAAAACTTATTTAGCTGTTTGTAATTTAATAAATAAAGAAGTTGTTCAATTAGAAACTCCCGATTATACAAGTATTGAATTAATAAACGACGGCGATGCCGATTATGTTTTAGCTTATTCTAATTTGCCTTATTCTGTTCAAATAATGTGGGAAGGATATCCATATCATAACGATTTTTACTTAATAAATATAAAAACAGGCAAATCGGAATTAATAAAAAAAGACTGCAGAGCGATACCAGAAGTTTCGCCAAATGGTAAGTATTTATATTGGTACAGTGCAATTGATACAAGCTGGAACACTTTTAATCTTAAGGAAAAAAAAGAATACAAAATTACTTCGCCAAATACAGTACAATGTGCCGATGAGTTAAATGATGTTCCAAACTTAGCTTTCGATTACGGCTCTCTGGGTTGGCTTAAAAACGACGAAGCATTGTTAATTTACGATCGTTATGATGTATGGAAAATTGATCCGGAGAATAAATTGATGCCCATAAATTTAACCGTAAATGGGAGACAGAATAAAATAAATTACCATTATCTTAATTTCAACAGAATAGGTAGATGGAATGAGGACGAGAAAGGAATTGATATTTCAAAAACTGTGTATTTAACCGGACATAACGAAATAACAAGAGAAGATTCTTACTATAAAACTTCTTTTATAAAAGCCAATGCTCCTAAAGAATTATTATTAGGAAAATTCGAATTAAGTTATCCTATTAAGGCAAAAGATGCAAATGTTTTCATTTATACTAAAGAAAGCTTTAAGCAGTTTCCTGATTTACTATTAAGCAAAAACGAGTTTAAAAATGCAAAAACAATAAGTAATGTTAATCCACAACAAAAGGAATTTTTATGGGGGACAAAAGAACTTTACTCTTGGACATCCATAGATGGTCGCAAACTCGAAGGCTTATTAATTAAACCTGCCAATTTCGACCCAAACAAAAAATACCCGATGATAGTTAATTTTTACGAAAAATCGTCGCAAGAATTGTATCATCATCAAATTCCTGAGGCAAATCGCTCAACTGTTGATTATCATTATTATTCGAGTAATGGATATGTAATTTTTAATCCCGATGTTTATTATAAAGAAGGATATCCGGGAGAAGATGCTGTTAATTGTGTTATGCCTGGTGTTACACAGCTAATTAATGATGGTTTTATCGACAAAAATCATATTGCTGCCCAAGGACATAGTTGGGGAGGTTATCAAGTGGCATATTTAGCTACTCGCACAAATTTATTTGCTGCAATTGAATCTGGAGCTCCTGTTGTTAATATGTATAGTGCATACGGAGGCATAAGACTTTGGTCGGGACGAAATCGCTCGTTTCAATACGAACATACTCAAAGTCGTTTAGGGAAATCGATATGGGAATCTCCATTACGTTATCTGGAAAGTTCACCATTATTTTTTGCCGACAAAATTCAGACACCATTGCTTATTATGCATAACGAAAACGATGGTGCAGTGCCATTTGATCAAGGAGTAGAGTTTTTTATAGCATTACGCAGATTGGGAAAACAAGCTTGGCTGCTAAATTACAACGAAGCCGATCACTGGCCCACTATAGTAAGAGATAAATATGATTTTCAGATTCGTATGGCACAGTTTTTCGATCATTTCCTAAAAGAAAAACCAATGCCTTTATGGATGGAAGAAGGGATTCCGGCAATAAACAAAACACATGAAACAGAATATAATATTATAAAATAATAAACCTACTAACCTAAGATATTAATTTTCTGCTTTATTTACACTTACTTACCCAAAGCTTCGGCACCGCTAACAATTTCAAGAATTTCGTTGGTAATTGATGCTTGTCGGGCTTTATTATATTTTAATTGAAGATCTTTAATAAGAGTAGTAGCATTATCGGTTGCCTTATGCATTGCCGTCATTCTAGCACCATGCTCAGAAGCAATCGATTCCATAAATGTTTCGTAAACTTGTATTTTTAGCGATTGAGGAATTAAGTCGATAACAATTTCTTCTTTTGATGGTTCGAAAATATAATTAGACTCAATATTATCATCATTTTTATTTTCTTCGACAGACACTATTTGTATAGGAAGAAAATGCTCTGTACTTAGTATCTGAACAGCTGCATTCTTAAATTTATTATATACAATAATTATTTTATCGAACTCTTTATTAACATACCTTCGCATAATATCTTCAATAAAAGGTAAAGCATTTTCAAAACTTAAATTATCGAATATATTACTCTCGTAACCAATAACATTATACTTACTTTTATTGTTGTTAAAATATTCAGAACCATGTTTTCCGAAGCTATATATAAAAAAATTTCCTTTCTTATCTTGTTCAGAGAACATTGTGTTTTTTAATTCATCAATACGTTTAATAATATTTGCATTAAATCCTCCACATAATCCTTTATTTGCAGTTACAGCAACAATAAGTATTTTCTCGAATTTTAAGGTTTTTCTCGAGTATATATTTTCCACATTGCTTTCTAGACTATTACTAATATCTTCTAATATATCGTTTAGTTTATGAGCATACGGTCTAAGTCGAATAACTGCATCCTGAGCCTTTTTAAGCTTGGCTGCCGAAACCATTTTCATAGCATTAGTTATTTGCTTTGTCGATTTTACTGAAGCAATTCTAGTACGTATCTCTTTTAAGTTACCCATAAAAATTTATTATTCTTATTACAGTCGATTATGACTTTATAAATTTCAAAGAAACATCTTTTACAACACTCTCAATTGTTTCTGTAATATTATCAGTTAATTTCCCTTGTTTAAGTTCATCTAAAACATCTTGATGTTCTAATTCCATAGAATTTAAAAAGTCTCTTTCGAATTCCTTAATTTTTTCTAGAGGCACATCGGCAAGTAAACCTCTTGTACCACAATATATAATTGCTATTTGTTTTTCGACCGACATTGGAGCATACTGACCCTGTTTAAGTATTTCTACATTTTTCGACCCCTTATCAAGAATAGCCATAGTAGCCTCATCAAGATCGGAACCAAATTTCGAGAATGCTTCTAACTCACGATATTGAGCTTGGTCAAGTTTAAGAGTACCTGCAACTTTCTTCATCGATTTTATCTGTGCACTACCACCTACACGCGATACCGATATTCCTACATTAATTCCCGGACGAACACCTGAATTAAACAAGTCTGATTCGAGAAAAATCTGACCATCGGTAATTGAAATTACATTAGTAGGAATATATGCAGATACATCTCCTGCCTGAGTTTCGATAATAGGTAATGCCGTTAAAGAACCTCCCCCCTTAACTATACCTTTAATCGATTCCGGTAAATCGTTCATTTTTCTAGCTATTTCATCAGAAGCTATAATTTTTGCGGCTCTTTCTAATAATCTTGAATGGAGATAAAATATATCTCCGGGATATGCTTCACGTCCCGGTGGACGACGTAATAACAACGACACTTCGCGATATGCTACTGCCTGCTTAGAAAGATCGTCGTAAATTATTAGAGCCGATCTTCCGGTATCGCGGAAATATTCGCCTATACAAGCTCCGGCAAATGGAGAAAAATATTGTAAAGCAGCAGGGTCGGAAGCTGTAGATGAGACAATTACTGTATAATCCATTGCCCCATGTTTTTCTAGTGTTTTGGCAATATTAGCTACTGTCGAACCTTTTTGTCCAATAGCAACATAAATACAATACACCGGTTCTCCTTTATCGTAAAATTCTTTTTGATTAATAATTGTATCTATGGCAATTGCTGTTTTCCCTGTTTGTCGGTCGCCAATAATAAGTTCTCTTTGTCCACGACCAATTGGTATCATTGCATCAATTGCTTTAATACCTGTTTGTATTGGCTCGTTTACCGGCTGACGAAAAATTACTTCCGGAGCTTTTCTCTCCAAAGGCATTCTGAATGTTTCTCCTTTTATCGGACCTTTTCCATCTATAGGCTCACCAAGAGTGTTTATTACTCGTCCTAATAACTTATCGCTAACATTAATCGAAGCAATCTGTCTAGTTCTTTTAACTTTGTCGCCTTCTTTAACTTTCTCGGACGAATCGAGCAATACAGCTCCAACATTATCTTCTTCAAGATTAAGTACTATTCCTTTTACATTGTTCTCGAATTCTATTAACTCGTTAACCAAAACATTGGTCAAGCCATAAATTCGAGCAATTCCATCGCCTACTTGTAAAACAGTACCTATTTCGTCGTAATTAGATTTTGTTTCAAAACCTTCTATTTGTTCCTTGAGAATTCCGGAAACTTCTCCGGGTTTTATTATTGCCATAATCAATAATTTAATTGACTAAAATTATTTTATTTTAAGATAATTCTATTTCTAATAACTTGTGCTTTATTTCTTGTAATCGTTTTTTTACACTAATATCAATTTGCTTTTCGTCGATTTGTATAACAAATCCACCTATTAATTCACTATCAACTTTTTCGGAAAGCTCAATATTAGCATCGAATTTTAGTTCTAATGTATTTCTTATTTTTTGTCGTTCATTTTCATTTATCGGATAAGCTGTTGTGAGAACAGCTGATTTTATTTTAAATTCTTTTCTATATAAATCGATAAAATTTCTACAAATATCTTGAATAAACATCTCACGCTTATTTCTAATAACTAATTCTAGAAACATTAAGAAATATTTATTTACTTTATGTCCGAATAATTGACTTACTATTTTTTTCTTAGCTGATTGTTCTAATAATGGGTGTTGAAATATTAATTTAAAATCTGCTGTTTGCAAAAATAGATTTAAAATAAGTTCAATGTCTGACTTTATCTCATCTAATATATCCTTTTCTTTTGCTAATAAGAAAAGTGCTTTTGCATAACGAACATTTATATTACTTTGGTACATTATATTAGCTCATTTTAATTTAGTTCAATATCTTTAACCAAATTATTAATTAATTCTTTTTGTTTTGTATTATCGGCTAAATTTTGTTTTAGAATTTTTTCTGCAATATCAACCGATAATACTGCTATTTGATTTTTAATATCGTCCATAGCAATAATTTTCTCTTGCTCGATTTTTTCTTTTGTTTCGGTAATCATTTTATTTGCTTCTTTTTGAGCAATTTCTTTAGCTTGGGCTATAATTTCTTCTTTAATTCTTTTTGCTTCTTTAAGGATGTTTTCTTTTTCAATTTTAGCAAGTTCGGTAATTTTTTCGTTTCCAAACTCTATTTTTGCCATTTCTTCTTTTGCTTTTTTTGCGGACAACAAACTTCTTTCAATCGATTTTTCGCGATATTTCAAAGCTCTAAGAATAGGGTTCCAAGCATACTTAAAAAGAATAAATAATACTATACTAAAAGATAGTATCATCCAAAAAAACAAACCAAAATCGGGTAATATAAGTTCCATAATAAAATAATTAAAATAATTAAACTTTGCAGATTAGTCAATCACTAATCTGCAAAGAATACTCCTTAATTAAACAAATAAAATAAGGAAACAAACAACAATTGCAAAGAATGCAACACCTTCGATAAGAGCAGCAGAAACAATCATATTTGAACGAATGTCTCCGGCAGCTTCCGGCTGACGTGCAATAGACTCCATGGCCGCAGCACCAATTTTTCCAATACCGTAACCAGCAGCAATTGCCGCTATTCCTGCACCTAAACCTGCTCCTACTTTAGCTAAACCTGCTCCTGCAACTGCTTGTAAAATTACTGTTAATGTTAACATAATAATTTGTTTTAAAAATGAATCAGTATAAACTGATATAAATATATTTAATTAAACTGACGTTTCTTAACTAATGTGCTTCTTCTGTTGCCATTCCAATATAAATAGCCGATAAAACTGTAAATACATATGCCTGAATAAAAGCAACAAGCAATTCTAATATCGACATAAATATTGTAAATATTATAGTTATTGGAGATACAACAAATCCCAAATAAGGTTCCATATTTCCAAAAATAAATATTAACGAGAAAAATCCTAAACCAATAATATGTCCTGCCGAAATATTTGCAAATAAACGAACCATCAATACAAATGGTTTAGTAATTAATCCAACTACTTCTATAAAAGGAATTAATGGCACAGGCGCTTTTAACCACCAAGGAATATCCGGCGCATTAAATATATGTTTCCAGTAACTTTTATTTCCGCTAATTGTTGTAACAATAAAGGTAAATAATGCTAAAGCAAGAGTAATTGTAATATTCCCTGTAACATTTGCCCCTCCGGGAAGAATTGGGATTAAACCCAAAAGATTATTTATTAAAATAAAGAAAAATATTGTTAATAAAAACGGAGTGAATTTTTCATATTTCTTTTCTCCAATACTCGATTTTGCTATATCGTCGCGAACAAATATTATTAACGGTTCCAATAATGATTGTAATCCTTTGGGAGACAAATTTTCTCTTTTTGTATAGGTTTTTGCAACCGAAATAAATATTAATAACAGCAATGCACAACTAAAAAATAATGCAAAAACATTTTTTGTTATTGAAATATCTATTATGGGCCCAATAATATTCCCGTTTTCGTCGATTTCTTCAATTTTATCTTTTTCCGATAACTTGAAATTTTTATATGTTTTACCTTCTGTAATTTTTCGCGACGAGAAACACACAAATCCATTTGTCTTACTATATAGTATTACCGGTAAATGTAACGAAATAGAATTTCCTTTATAAGTAAAAATATGCCAACTATGATGGTCGGCAACATGATGTAATATAAATTCTCCGGCATCAAATTTCTCATTTTTCTCAGCATTATTTTTCTCATCTGAAATATTTTGTTCTACCTCAGGTAATTTTTCACTTGCAATTATTGGTTCTTGTACACTTAAACATACAAGTATTATTGTAAAAATAAATAATATACTTTTTACTACTCTTTTCATATTATAACGACTATAAATACAAAGGTAAATAAATTATTTAAAAAGCAATTGATACTTTGAAATAATAATTATTCCTAAATATAATCAATACGAAGCATGTGATTTTGTGTTTCGTTTAATCATATCTTTTATTATAAAAATGTCGCAAAAAAAACTCACAACATTATATATCAAACTTTATTAAATACTATTTGCAATAAGATTATTTTTCGAACCCTTAATTATTATACTATAATATCCCAGATTTTTTTATCTCGTCAAGATACATTTCTCTAATAAGTTTAATTCTTTCGAGATCTTTTTGTTTGTCGTATATTCTAACCACATACACTATTCCCTTGCTACGATAAAACAAACCACAAGCTGCATCGAATAAATTATTATCTAAATTGTTCTTTATGTTTTTTGTATACGTTTTAAATTCGCTTATCGATAATAGGACTGGTAATTCAAAATAACATTTCGATTCTTCTTCCATATCGGTATATATATCATCTTCTATTTCTTTTATATAAAAGTTTTTGTGAATTTTTATAATTCCCTGTGAATGAACACTTTTTATTCTTAGAAATTTAATTCCCTCATCAATATATAAAGCTTGCAATTGCGATATCAAATTTATGCTTTTCAAATATTTTATTCGAATACAATTGTATTTATTTGCTTTAATAAAAATGTTTCCCGAAGAAGCATTAAAATCGTATTTAAATATTTCCTTAACTTTTTTTGAAATTCTAGCAATTTCTTCGAAAGAATACGACTTTGATGTTAATAAAAAGAAAGATGGTGAGTGTGAATTTGACGGTAAGTTATTTCCGTAATATCCCGGAAAAGGTTGAGTATTTTTAAGTACCAAAGTATTTGCAAAATTATAATCTTTTATACTCGAAAGATATTCTTCTTTAATTATATAACCTATTGTTTCAATAATTGTTTCCATAATACGTTTTTTTGTAAAGCATAAGTTACTGCAACATAAACGAAAAGTCAAGAAAAAATATTGCTATTTTTTATAACTAAACAATTTATTTTTAAAATATACTCTTCGTCTTTATATTCGTTTACATCCCTAATCGATTTACGAAAGAAAAATGTAAATTTGCATTTTGTAATTAATCATCAATAATAATGCGATACGATAGTAGAAAAGATATAGAAATTATGGCCCCTGTTGGTTCGTACGAATCATTAATGGCAGCTATTCAGGGAGGAGCCGATTCTGTTTATTTCGGTATCGAAAAATTAAATATGCGTGCTCATTCTTCTAATAATTTTACTTTCGACGATCTTAAAAACATTGGAGATATTTGCAGCGAGAATAATGTAAAAACCTATCTTACTGTAAACATTATTATATACGACAATGAATTACAATTAATGCAAGAAGTTGTTGATGCTGCAAAAAAGTACAATGTTACAGCAATAATTGCTTCCGATATTTCTGTAATTCAATATGCAAGAAGTATTGGTGTTGAAGTTCATATTTCTACTCAACTTAATATTACAAACACCGAAGCATTGAAATTCTATTCTCAATTTGCCGATGTTGTTGTGTTAGCAAGAGAACTGAAATTAGAGCAGATTGCCGAAATATCGAAATATATAAAAGAAAATAATATTGTTGGTCCATCTGGTAAACTTGTAAAGATTGAATTGTTTGTTCATGGTGCTTTATGCATGGCTGTTTCGGGAAAATGCTATTTGAGTTTGCACGAGAAAAATTCATCGGCTAATAGAGGGGCGTGTTTGCAAACTTGCAGAAAATCGTATATAGTAACAGAAAAAGAATCGGGTAACGAAATTGAAATTGACAATGAATATATTATGTCGCCAAAAGACTTACTTACTATTCATTTTCTGAATAAAGTTTTAGATGCCGGAGTAAGCGTATTAAAAATTGAAGGACGAGCTCGTCCTGCCGAATATGTTAAAACTGTTGTTGAGTGTTATAGCGAAGCAGTAGATGCCTATATCGCTAACGATTTTACCGAAGAAAAAATAGTTTTATGGAAAGAACGATTAGCAAGTGTTTTTAATCGAGGATTTTGGGATGGTTATTATCTGGGGCAAAGACTTGGCGAATGGAGTCGTAAATATGGGTCGAGAGCCACTAAACGAAAATTAAAAATCGGTAAAGCAACAAATTACTTTAGCAAAATTAAAGTAGCCGAAATATTAATTGAATCGTATTCTTTATCGGTAGGCGACGAAATACTAATTACAGGTCCAACTACCGGAGTATTACAATTAAAAATTCAAGAAATCAGAGTTGATAATAAATCCGTTAATACATCAATAAAAGGAGAACGTTGCTCTATCCCTGCTGATACACTTATTCGTCGTTCCGACAAGGTATATAAAATAGTAGATGCCGATAAGGTAAAACAACAATAATTAACTATCTGATTGTTTCTAAAAATTTTATTAATTCTTTTGCAGTTTTTTCAGGATTATCTTCTGCAAAAGCAATAGATTTAATTGTAGATTCATCTCTACTATTTATTCCATGACTATATGCTTTATCGTAATATATTAACGAAATATCAACTGCTTTTCTTAAATCGCCACTTTCGATAGAATCGAGAGCTTCTTGAGTATTTAATCCTCCTAATCGTTTTGCAATTTTTAAGGTAGCATTTTTAAGAATTTCTTTATCGAACGATGTATATTCTTTCATTAAACGACTTATTCTAACCTCCTTATCTATTTCTATTTTTATCACAATAGCTTTTCTCATTTGCAAATAAAGCTCATCAGGAATTCTGTCGGTTCCAATAGCTTTACTTTCGTCTTCGAGCCATATTGGTTTCGTTAAATCGAGCTTAAGCCACTCATGTCCTAGATTATTTTCGAATTGCTCGTTTGTTGGTTGTTGATTTTGCCCAATTGCTCCATATACCGAACCTTTATGATTTGCTATTCTTTCGAGATCGATAATTTGCTCTCCTTGATTTCTTAACTCGTGCAACACATCGGTTTTCCCACTTCCTGTTAAACCGCCTAGTATTACTATATTCTTATTATCTTCTAATTTCGATTTAAAATATTTTCTATAAGCTTTATAACCTCCTTTTAATAATTGTATTTCTAAGCCAATAGTTTCGAAAAGCCAAGCCATACTAGAACTTCGCATACCTCCACGCCAACAATGCACAAGCAAATTGTTATTTTTAGAAATCTTTTTTGCTTGCTTTGCAAACGAAACTAATTTCGGACCCACAATTTCGAGTCCTGAAAATATGGCTGTTTCTCTATTAATTTTTTTATAGTTTGTTCCAACTATTGCTCTTTCTTCGTTACTAAATAACGGTATATTAAAAGCGCCCGGAATATGCCCTTGAGCAAATTCTTTTGGCGACCGTACATCTATAACGGGTATTGATTCTGATAATTCTAAAAACTCTTCTACTTGTATTTTATTAGACATTAGCTTATTTGTTACGCTTAATTAATTTCTGTGCAAATTTAATTAATTCATCTTTTGCATCAACAGAAATATCGGCATTAGATAATGCATTTATTGCAATTTTATAGAAATAGGCAATTTTATCTTGTGTAAGTTTTTGAATATTTAGTTTATTGTAAATATTTTTTATATCTGTTATCTTTTTGTTATTAACGAAATTCAATTCAAGCAAATTCTCTATATCTTTTTTAGTTTTATTATCGGCCATTTCAAGAGCTTTAATCAAAAGATATGTTTTTTTATTTGCTATAATATCGCCACCTATTTTTTTGCCAAAAACTTTTTCGTCTCCAAAGATATCGAGCATATCGTCTTGTAATTGGAAACCTAATCCTATGTTTATTCCAAATTCATATAACAGATTAGCATTTTTATTGTCGGCACCTCCAATAAGAGCTCCTATCTTTAAAGCGGCGGCAATTAAAACAGAGGTCTTGAGCCTTATCATTTTTATATACTCTTGCTCGGTAACATCTGTTCGGTTTTCAAAATCCATATCGTACTGCTGTCCTTCGCAAACTTCAATAGCCGTTTTATTAAAAACTCTAAGAACTTCTTTAAAATTTAGAAACTCGCTATTTAAAAAATAATCATATGCTTTTATAAACATTGCATCGCCCGATAATATTGCAATATTATCGTTCCATTTATTATGAACAGTAGGTTTATTTCTTCTAACATCGGCATTATCCATAATATCATCGTGCAATAAAGTAAAATTATGAAAAATCTCAAGTCCAATAGCAGGTTTAATAGCAGGCTCTATATTATTAGAAAATATATTACATGCCAATAATACTAATGCCGGTCGAATACGTTTTCCTCCTGTATCTAAAGTATATTTTATTGGCTTGTAAAGTAAATACGGTTCTTTATCAAACTCTTCTTTACTAATACGCTCATTTATTAGCTTTTGCAATTCTTCAAGATTGTACATAAGACATTATTTTAGAGCATCAAAATTAAGATTATAAAATTTAATCTCGATTCAATTGTAAAATTTGTTTTAATATTTATATTACGTAATGTAAAATATAATAATTATTTACTAATTTTATACTCGATTTTTTATTATAAATAAACACATAAATAATTATGAATTACGGATTTATTGATTTCTTAACCTTACTTGGATCTTTAGGAATTTTCCTATATGGGATGAAGTTAATGAGCGAAGCTTTACAAAAAGTTGCCGGTGACGGAATGCGCGAAATCTTAAGTAAAATGACATCAAACAGATTTAAAGGTGTTTTTACCGGTTTCCTTATTACGGCAATTATTCAATCATCGTCGGCAACAACTGTTATGATGGTTAGTTTTGTAAATGCCGGGCTACTTTCTCTTTCGCAATCGATTGGAGTAATTATGGGTGCCAATATCGGAACTACAGTTACTGCATGGATAATTTCAATTCTCGGATTTAAAGTAAAATTAAGTACATTTGCTTTACCTCTTGTAGGTATTGGATTTCCATTATTATTCTCGAAAACCAATAAACATAAGTTTATTGGTGAAATAATAATAGGATTTGCTTTATTATTTATGGGTTTAGGATTTTTAAAAGGAGCCGTTCCTGATATAAAAAGTAATCCTGAAATACTTTCGTTTTTAGCAGGATATACTGAAATGGGTTATTGGTCGTATCTGCTATTTTTAGGAATAGGTACATTGCTAACTGTAATTATACAATCGTCGAGTGCAACTATGGCCTTAACCTTAGTAATGTGTAGCAATGGTTGGATCTCATTCGACATTGCCGCAGCAATGGTGCTTGGCGAAAATATTGGCACAGCAGTAACTGCAAATATAGCAGCTGCCGTTGCTAATGTTTCTGCAAAACGATCGGCTCGAGCACATTTAATATTTAATGTTTTGGGAGTTACGTGGGTAATGTTAATTTTCCCATTCTTCTTGAAGGGGATTACTTGGTTTATTTCAATAACAAATGGCATTTCTCCTTACGAATCGACAGAAGGAATTCCAATTGCACTTTCAATTTTTCATACTTCTTTTAATATCTTAAATACTCTTATTTTTGTTGGTCTTGCAGGATTTATTGTAAAAATTGTTACCAAACTTGTACCAATGAAAGAAGATAACGAAGAATTCCGTTTAGCATATATTAACACCGGAGTACTTTCTACATCAGAATTATCGATACATCAAGCAAAGAAAGAAATTATTGTTTTTGCCGAACGTACTCAAAAAATGTTTTCTTATATTAAAGATTTATTTAACGAAACAAACGATAAGAAATTTTACCGGCAATATGAACGCATTGAGAAATACGAAGAAATTTGCGATAGAATGGAACTAGAAATAGCATCTTATCTTACAAAAGTTTCAGAAGGAGAATTAAGCTCACTGGCATCGAAAAGAATAAAAGCTATGTTTAAAATAATTAGCGATATTGAGAGTATTGGTGATAGTAATTTTAATCTTGCAAAAACATTATATCGTAAAAAGGAAGGCAAAAGAGAATTCACTATTGAAATAAAAGCTAAAATTGACGACATGTTTAAAATGCTTGATAAAGCATTTGATGAAACATTATTAAATTTAGATGCAGGATATAACAATATTGATATTCGAAATGCTACGGAAATAGAAACTACAATTAACCATTATAGAGACAGATTAAAACTAGAACATGTTACTAATATTAAAGAAAAAAAATACGGCTATCAAACAGGAATTCTCTTTACCGATTTATTCTCGGAATGCGAGAAACTTGGTGATTATTTAATTAATGTATCACAAGCAGTTAACGATATTGATAAAGAATTATAGTTGTAAACCTAATATCATAATATCGTCGATTTGTTTATAATCGCCTTGCCAATTTTTTAAAGTCTGATCCAGAATGAGTTTTTGCTCTTCTGGATTTTTCTTATGTATTTCAAGAAGCACTTTTTTAAATGATGCTTGTCTAAATCTTAATCCTTTTTCTCCACCAAACTGATCGGTGTAACCATCGGAAAACAAATATAACATATCGCCTTTTCTGATTTTTATTTCGTTGTTAGTAAATGCTTTAACTACTTTTATTGCATGTATCCCTATAGGCATTTTGTCGGCTTTATACTCTAACAACTTATTATTATTAATTAAATAAATAGGATTGTGTGCTCCTGAATATTGCAACGACATATTATTTTTATCGATAATGCAAACAGCTATATCCATTCCATCTTTTGAACCTAATATTCCATAAGTTTGATGTAAGGTTTCTATTACTCTTTTGCGAAGTAATTCCAATATTTCGTTTGCCTGACTTGCATTATCTTTATTTACAATCTCGTTAAGAAAACTCACTCCAAGCATACTCATAAAAGCACCTGGAACACCATGTCCGGTACAATCGGCAACAACAATAATAATTTTGTTGTCTTTTTGCGATAACCAATAGAAATCTCCACTAACAATATTTTGTGGTTTATTAAGTATAAAATACTTATCTAATATAGAATTAATATATTTCTCCTGAGGCAATATTGCATTTTGTATTCTTCGCGCATATTCTATACTATCGGTAATAATATTTTTTTGAATAATAATCTTATCTCTTTGCTCTGTCGCCATATCGCGTTGCGCTTCTATTTCGTCGCGTTGCGCTTCTATTTCTTCTTTCTGTTGCCGAAGAATAAAATTTATTTGTTTTTTCTTTTTATAATTTCGATAAATATATAAGGCAAGAACTAACATTAATATAAAGCCTGCAATAAATATTGATGTATATAATTTCTGCCTTTGTAGCTTTAGCTTTTGTTCAACTTCACGCTTTTCTTGTTCAAATTCAATTTGTTTTTGTTTTTTATCAAACTTGTATTGCAATTCTAATTCGTTAATTTTTTGACTATTTAGTTCATCTTTTAATTCGGAATATGCTTTAAAATGTTCAATTGCTTTTTTGTATTGTTTATCTACAATATAAAATTCCGACAAACTTAAATGCGATTCTTTTATGTCTTCTTTAAGATTTTGTTTTATAGCTATTTCGAGACTGTTACTTAAATAATTTTTTGCAATTCTATTATTAGCTTTATTAAGATATATTTTTCCTAAAAAGCGCATTGTCGATGCCAAATCGAGACTATCGTTAAGGGCTTTTTTTTGTTCTAATGTTTCTTTAAGATAATATAATGCCGTATCGTATTTATTTATTTTATAATATATCTTCCCAAGATTTAGTAATGAATTAGATATACCAAATTTATTGTGAGCAATCTTGTTTTTATCAAGAACTTGTTTGCTATACTCAATTGCTTTATTATAATCGCCACTTTTTTGATAAATTAAGCCCTTTTCTTTTAAACATAATGTTATACCGGTACCGGAACCTGTTTGTTTGTATATTTGAGTATATATTTCTAATGAGTTATTTGCATATTGAAGTGCTTTCTCGTAATTATTCATCATTTTAAACAATCGTGCTATATTAAGCGACGACCATGCAATACCTTCTTTGTGATTTAATACTTCGTATTTTTTTAATGCATCGAGATGTAAATTAATAGCTTTATCGTAATTACCAAAAAGACGATATATCGTTCCTAAATTTGTTAATGTTCGAGCTGTTTCAACTGTGTCGTTTAAGTATTTATTTATATTAAGGGCTTTAACATATTTGCTTAAAGCCATTTCGTAATCACCTTTAAGTCGCAAACTATTACCTGTTCTGTTTAATGCTGCAGCTACACCTTTTTTGTTATCTATTTTTGTGTTTATTGCAAACGATTTGTTGAAATAATATATTGCACTGTCGTAGTTATTAGAACTATAAAACGAATATCCTATTGCATATAACGATTTTGCTAAATTTAATGAGTCATTATTTTTATAAGATAATATTTGTGCTTTTTTTGCAATTTCTAAGGACAAACTACTATTGTTAACTCGACATTCTTCCGAGATAATTAACAAACTATCAATCTCATTTTTATATAATCTATTTCTATTCTTGTTTAAATCTTGAGCAAAAATATTACTCGCAGAAAACTGAAAAATAAAAATAAGGAATAATACATTTCTATAATGAATGGTTCTATTCATAATATTTACAATATAAAATTTTTATGATATGCAGAATAATGCTTTTTTAAACATTTAAAGTTAAGAAGTTTTATTACTATATCAAATTTGTTAAAGCTTACTATTTTTTTACTACTAACAATTAATCATTGACAAAAATATAAAATTACTAAATCAAGAGACTCTCCGAAAACTAAAGTTGTCAATTTATAACCGCTTAGTGGATTTATAACAAGCTAACGTACAGACTTATAGCTTTTAGTCTTTTTGTAAAGTTAACTGCTTAGCGGCTTTTCGGAGTGGATTCAATCAATAAAATATTATTATTTACATAACAATAGCAAATAAAATAAAATCATATTACTAAAAAATAAATAAGTATAAAACTCCTTTAAAATCTAACTCATCCATTCAAAATATCGAATCAAAAGTAAAAAATTAGTTTAAAAAAGAACAAAACAATAGCAATATGTAAAAAATTACAGCTTATTAATAAACTATAAATAAGAACTCGTTTAATAAGAATAATTTGCATAATTCTCAAATTCAACATAATATATTGTCTTAATTATTCAAATTTTGAATAAAATCACAAACAATATCCGGATATATTACGTATATACATTAAACTAATATTCATAATTTTTTTATCAGGAGGTATACAATTATGACAGATTCTTTTTTATGCCCACGATGTAAAGGTTACCTAAATGTTGGGAAATATGTGATTCTATGTGCCGACACTGCCTATGGCGATGCAGGGATAATTCTTCTTGATCCCACAATAGGTAATTATACTGTTACCACAAACTCTGAATTTAGCATTACTAAAGGAGAAAAATATGAATTTTTCTGTCCTATATGCCAAGAGAAATTATCATCTGATATTCACGATAATTTATCAAAAATTCTTCTTCTCGATAAAGACGGAAAACAATTTAAAGTACTATTTAGTAAAATTGCGGGAGAAAAAAGCACGTATAAAATTATTGGGGATGCTGTAAGTATTCATGGAGATCAAAATTCTAACTATATTGATTTTATAAATCTTGGTTTGGTAAAATAATTTTAAAATATTAAACAAAACAAAAGGTGCCAATTAAGGCATCTTTTTTATTCTAATAACATATGTCTTTAATGCCTGTAAGTTTTTGCAAACAACTTATAATTAAAACAAAATCGCATATTTTTTCAAAAATTCCTAATTGTCACGAGTTTGTCTAAAAAAATCAGATTATTGTCATTCTAAACAAAGTTGAAGAACCGAGTAAAACGAGCTCAACGAAGTTGATCTATCAGCTTAAAAATGAGCCGTTTCAACAAGCTCAACATGGCATAAACAACTTGAAGCTTTACTTTTTGGACAGCATCCTAAAATTTATCAAACTATTAATTTTTTAATCTTCGAGAAAATTACCTAATATTGAACTTCCTCCTTTTTTTACATTAGCCCCGGTAGGAGCAACTGCTTTAATTAGTTTTCGTATTGGCATTGATTGCAACCAAACTTTTCCTGTTCCCGATAAACTGGCAAGAAACAATCCTTCGCCACCTAAAAGCATAGATTTAATATTTCCGGCCTTTTGCACATCAAAATTTATTTGCTGTTCAAAAGCTACAATGCATCCGGTATCTATTCGCAATGTTTCATTATTTAATGTTTTTTCAATTATTGTTCCTCCGGCATGAATAAATGCTTTACCATTTCCTTCGAGTTTCTGTAATATAAATCCTTCGCCACCAATTATGCCGGCACCGATTTTTTTATTAAAATGCATCGATATTTTTGTTCCTAAAGCTGCGCAAAGAAATCCTTCTTTTTGAACAATTAATTGTCCGTTTCTTTCCGACAAATCGATAGGAATAATTGTTCCAGGATATGCTGCAGCAAAAGCAACATGTTTCTTTTCTTTTCCCTTATTAGTAAAATGAGTTAAAAAAATTGATTCTCCTGTAATTAACCGACTTCCTGCAGAAAATAATTTATTCATAAAACCCTGATTAGGAGTTGAACCATCGCCAAGTTTGGTTTCGAAATTAATATCATCTTCCATATATACCATTGCCCCTGCTTCGGCAATAACTGTTTCGTCTGGATCGAGCTCAACTTCGACCAATTGTATGTCGTTACCTAATATTTTATAATCAATTTCGTGTGAATTCATATTACTTCTTTTTAATTAACATTTTACATAATTATATAGTAAACCAATTTACCAATACCTTTTTAATATCTTCTATTCTTACAGGTTTCGATAAATAATCGTTCATTCCTTTTTTATATGCTTTTTCTTTATCTTCTTCGCGAGCATTAGCCGTTAATGCAACAATATAGGTTTTATTTCCACTCTTACGAATTTCTTCTGTTGCTTCAAGCCCGTCTTTTTCGGGCATCATAATATCCATAAATATTATATCGTAATTTTTCTTTGCGGCCATTTCTACACATTCATTACCATTTTTAGCTATATCTATTTCGTAACCCAAATTTTTAAACATTGTCTGGGTAACTTTCTGATTTATAATATTATCTTCGGCTAATAATATAGAAATATTCGGATTAAGTCTATTTAGGTCTGGTAATACCTTGTTTGAGACTTCGATGCTTGTAAAATTTTCAATCAATATTTCGAATAATTCGGAAGCTTCGAAAGGTTTAATCAGATAATAATCGCCACCATTAACTTTACATTTTACATAATTACCTGCTTTATCGTTAGAACTAATTATGGCAACTAAAAATTTATTGACAAACTTCTTTGAATTCATATTTCTAAGTAATGAAATACCATTCAAATTTTTACTATCTTTAATAATTAATAAATGAAATTGCTCGTCTGTTCCTATGTTTTCTTGGATTAACTTTATAGGATTTTGTTCTATAGTTGCAAAACTAACATCCACACCAAAGCTATTATAAGCATCGAATAATAATGATTTCTCTTTATTAACATCGTCAATAATAAGAACTTTTATTTGTTCATATTTTTTAACCGATTCAATATCAATTTCTTTTTCGCCTATCTCGTTAGAAATAACCTGTATAGTGAAGCTAAATCTTGAGCCTTTACATTTAGGCTTATCAGATAATCCGGAAGGACTCTCAGCCCATATTTTTCCATTCATTAGTTCAACTAATTGTTTCGAAATAGTAATTCCTAATCCCGAGCCATCAAATTCTCTTGTAGAAGTCCCGTTTGCTTGAGTAAATGAATTAAATATTTCTTTAATCTTACTTCTTGGAATACCAATTCCGGTATCTTCAATAGTAAATTTAATTAAATAATTCGAATCTTTTTTGCTAACCAAATTCACTGAAATTACAATTTTACCCTCGTTTGTAAATTTTACAGAATTTTCTAGTAAATTTGAAATAACTTGTCGTAATCTAAATGGGTCTCCAATAATATTGTTTGGTATATTTTTGTCAATATTCGACTGTATCTCGATTCCTTTTTCTTCTGCAATATTTTTATATCGCGATATAGCAGATTGTATCTCATCGGTTATTTTAAATGGAGATTCTTCAATAATCATTTTTCCTGCTTCAATTTTCGAAAAATCGAGAATATCATTTATCACAGAAAGCAATAAACCCGACGATTTATCAACAATATCGACATATTTTAATTGTTCTGAATTTAATTTTGAATTTTTTAAAGTATCAATCATTCCGATAATACCATTTAAAGGAGTTCTTATCTCATGACTCATTTTTCCAATAAATTCCGATTTTGCTTTATTCGCAGCAATCTCCTGTTTCCTTGCTCTCTCAATTTGTGTAATATCAATAAATGCTTCAAGCGATACTTTCTCGTCGTTTAACACAAATGGAATTTCTTTTTTAAATAAAATATTTTCGTTATCGTTATCGTCTATAAAAACATATTGGTTTATATTCTCAGTATTTGAGAACGATTCATTCTCAGAAAACTTTCTTGTCGTCAAAAATTCGTTTGATATTTCTACTCCTTTTAAGTCGTCCGCGTTATCGTAATTAAATATTTTAAGGGCTGTTTTATTTACATTTATAACTTTATTCTCCGAATTAATTATCATAACTCCAATTGGTAACGATTCGATGATTTGAATTAATTCATTCTTTGCTTCTATTATTTCGTTCTCGGAATTTTGTTTTTTGCGAATAAAATATACAAAAAGCAAAATAATTAAAACTAAGATTAAAATTGTTGATGCTCCTACAATTATTGAGTTTTTTATTATCGATGAGATAACAATTTTTGTATTTAAAGAAAATATTATGCCAAAATCATTACTTAAAATCCGAATAGGATAATATACCGAAATAGCTTTTACTTTTTTCTCTTTTATATAAACAATATGATTAAAAAAACCTGAGTTATTATTAAGAATATCATCACATATTAGGTCGAAATTACTAAACGAAATAGAATCGCTAGACAAATTATTCGACACAATTATTTTCTCGTTGGGATTAATAAGAGTCTGCCAAATAGTATTGCCAATATGATAATTATTATAAGTATTTGATATAAACTTATTTAAATCGACTTTAATTAAAATGTTTAAATATGCTTTATTATCTTTAAAAACAGGGAGGATATATGTGTAACTACCATTTCTATTCTGTTCAACTTCTTCAACTTTTCGCAACGTTTTTTGCTGTTGCAACATATAAAAATCTGTTAAGAAATGATTTGTCTCATCTTTAAAAAGACTAAAAACATTTTTACTATTGTCGATAATAGTAATGTTAGTAATTAAATTTTGATATTTAAAATAATACAACTCAAGTTTTTTTATTTGATTTTCTTGATTTTTATCTTCTTCGAAAAAATTTACTAAATCGGAAGAATATACAATATAATTAATCTCATTCTCAAATTCGTATCCCGATTGCTCAATATTCCACCCACACATTTCAACTTGCTTAGCAAGTATATTCTTATGAAAAATTATTTGTTGTTTATACATATGGAAATAATAATAAATATTTACGCCTATTATAGTAAATACAACAATAATCAGTAATATATCTATCTTCTTCTTCATAAAAAGGGTTTGTTATATTGTATTAATCTTTAAAAATACTAAAATTGTTTAATATTTTATTATTCCTAACATAAAATTTAAGATATAAACATTTGATAAATCAGCATATTACTAATAACCCGAGTTCGATATAGGAATATATGACATCCTTACATCGAACTCAGGTTGTTAATTTAACTATATACATAATATTCTCAATTATTATTATACTTATCAAGCTTTTCTATCTTTAAAAATCTTATTTCTAAATCCTGTAAACAACAATATTTTACTATTTTTACCAATTCAATCAATCTAAAATAGGTAAATGTTATGAATGTAATCGATCTTGTTTTCATAATTCTTTTATTGTGGGCAGCATACAAAGGGTTTACAAAGGGTTTTATTATTCAGCTTTCTACTTTTGCTGCTTTATTATTGGGAATTTTCGGGGCAATAAAATTTTCAGATATTACATCGGGATATATTGTAAAACATTTCGAAGTTAGCAGGCAATATTTACAAATACTATCTTTTGCGATTACATTTATAATAATTGTTATACTTGTGCATTTTCTTGCTCGTTTGTTAAACAAATTAATTGATGCAATTGCTCTGGGAATAGCAAACCGAATACTTGGAATAATATTTTCGTTATTGAAAACAGCATTCATTATTAGTATAATTTTAGTACTCGTAAATAAGGCAGATAATACTTATAAATTTATTCCGAATGAAACAAAAGAAAATTCTTTACTATATAATCCATTATCGGGCTTTGCCCCTATGATATTTCCATATTTGGATTTTAACAAATGGAAAGAACAAATAGAAGATATTAATAACAAAACAAACGAAGACACAATAGATATTTAAAAACCATCATAAATAAGAGTTTACGAATGAATTTTATTGAAGAAATTACGTGGAGAGGCATGTTACATAATATTATGCCGGGAACAGAAGAACAATTAAATAAAGAAATGACTAGTGCCTATGTTGGCATAGACCCAACAGCCGACTCATTACATATAGGACATCTTGTAAGCATAATGATGTTAAAGCATTTTCAGGAAGCCGGACATAAACCTTTTGTGTTGGTTGGAGGAGCTACGGGAATGATTGGTGATCCTTCGGGAAAATCGCAAGAAAGAAATTTACTCGACGAAAAAACCTTACGTCATAATCAGGAATGTTTGAAAAAGCAATTAGAAAAATTGCTCGATTTTAATACCAAGAAAAAGAATAATGCCGAAATGGTAAATAATTACGACTGGATGAAAGATTTCAGTTTTCTCGATTTTATCCGTGATATAGGCAAACATATTACTGTAAATTATATGATGGCTAAAGATTCTGTTAAAAAACGTATTGGCGACGAGTCAAAAACAGGGATGTCGTTTACCGAATTTTCTTATCAACTGGTTCAAGGAACAGACTTTTATCATTTATACAAAGAAAAAAACTGCAAATTACAAATGGGCGGTTCCGACCAATGGGGGAATATTACTACGGGAACAGAACTTATTCGACGTAAAGAAGGTGGCGAAGCCTTTGCTATTACTTGCCCTTTAATTACAAAAGCTGATGGAAAGAAATTCGGAAAAACCGAAGAAGGAAATGTTTGGTTAGACCCCAAACTTACTTCTCCGTATAAATTTTATCAGTTTTGGTTTAATACCTCCGACGAAGATGCAGAAAAATATATAAAAATATTTACTATGCTCTCGAAAAACGAAATAGATTCGATAATAGCTGAACATAAAGAAAATCATCATTTGCGCCTTCTTCAAAAACGCTTAGGCAAAGAAGTTACAATTATGGTGCATTCCGAAGAAGAATACAAAGCTTCGATTGAAGCTTCGAAAATACTTTTTGGCAAAGCCTCAATGGAGCAATTAAAAAGTATAAATGAAGATACTTTTCTTTCGGTTTTCGATGGAGTACCAAAATTTGAAGTGTCGAAAAATACTATTACCAATAACATTAACGTTCTTAACCTATTGGCTGAAAAAACACAAGTATTTGCATCGAAAGGCGAACTTAAACGTTTAATAAAAGGCGGAGGAGTAAGTATTAATAAAAAAAAAATAAGCTCGCCCGATTTAGAAATCAATAACAATTATTTATTAAACAATAAATATATACTAATACAAAAGGGAAAAAAGAATTATTTTATTATTACTGTAATATAATTTATTTATAGAGTTTGTCAATAAAATCGCTAAGCAATTAAATATCTTTAGCCTCGAATAAAATTCGTGATTAAAAATATAAAGTAATTCAAAGCCTAACTTTTGGTTATATTTTAGACTATACATAGAAAAACTCCTGTAAAATAGAAAATTAACAAAAAATAATAACGTAAATGAAAAACACATATTTTGATTTGATAGAGCAGAGTTATTATTTTCCACAGGAAGGTTTTGACCTTAGAGGTAAATTTCTCGAATTTCATGGTGTGTCTTTAAAATATTTGATTGAAAAATACGGAACCCCATTTAGATTTATTTATCTGCCAAAAATTGGAGACCAAATTAAGAAAGCTCGAAATCTATTTAATCGTACCATTAAAAACAACGATTATAAAGGGAAATATCATTTTTGTTATTGTACAAAATGTAATCACTTTTACCACGTAATTAGTGAAGCACTAAAACACAATGTAAATCTCGAAACATCATCATCTTTTGATATTGATTTAATTCTTAATTTGTATAAAGAACAAAAAATAGATAAAAACCGAATTATTATTCATAATGGATACAAAACTGACGAATATCTAAATAAAATACTTCTTCTACAAGAAACCGGATTTAAAAATTCTATCATTATTTTAGATAGTATAGACGAACTTGCCAGGCTTCAAAGATTAAACATTAAACATAAAATTAAAATTGGTTTACGTATGACAATTAATGAAGAAGCTCAATCTTCATATTACACATCACGACTTGGAATACGTCATACAGAAATGATAGGTTTTTTTAATGATAACATTAAGAACAATGCTAAAGTTGAACTTAAAATGCTTCATTTTTTTGTTGATTCAGGCATTAAAGACACACTATATTATTGGGGAGAATTCCAGAAAGCCCTAAAATTATATATCGACCTTAAAAAAGAGTGCTCAAGTTTAGATGCTTTTAATCTTGGCGGTGGTTTTCCTATACGCAATCATCTTGGGTTTGAATATAATTACGAATACATGATTAACAAAATCATCAATAATATTAAAGATGCATGCATAAAAGAAAATGTAACTGAACCTGATATTTACACTGAATTTGGAAAATATACGGTTGGAGAATCAGGGGCAATTATTTTTAAAGTATTAGAACAAAAGCAACAAAACGATACGGAGTTTTGGTATATAATCAATAACAGTCTGATGAATACAATACCTGATGCTTGGTCAATTCACGAAAAATTTATTTTATTGCCTATAAATAAATGGGATAATGAATATAGACGGGTAAATATAGGTGGTATTAGTTGCGACCATTCCGACTATTATAATTCCGAAGATTTAAACCAAGAAATATTATTACCAAAATATTCAAATACTGAAAAAGAACCTTTGTATCTTGGATTTTTTCATACAGGAGCCTATCAAGATGCAATAAGTGGTTATGGAGGAATAAAACATTGTCTTATTCCTTCGCCAAAACATGTGATTATTGATAGGGACGAAAAAGGAAACTTTATCGATTATGTTTACAGGGAAGAACAATCTGCACAAGAAATGTTTAAAATTTTAGGATATAACAAATAAACAATGTAAAATTTTGCCGGAATAGAAAACAAATATACTGATTTTAATTTTTCATAGGAATAATATTTCAAAACGAAACAAAGGTCTATAATAAAACATAAGCAACAGAATATCAATCAGAAATAAAAAACACAAGCATATGAAAAACACATCGAATTACAATTTTGAATCTTTAGATCTTATTAGATTTATGTTTAAACATAAATGGGAAATAATAATTATTACATCAATAGCTATTATTATTTCTATTATTGTATCGTTAAATATTACACCAAAATTCAAATCTTCGGTTATATTATTTCCCAAAACACAAGTATCGGTTTCTAATGCCCTAACAAATAGCGAATTAATAAATACCGACAATCATATAATGAATTTCGGCGACGAAGAAGCTACCGAACAATTGTTACAAACCTTGTATTCGGAAGATATTCGTTTTAAAATTATCGACAAATTCGATTTGCTAAATCATTATAATATCGACACAAAGGGCTCGTATCCAATGACAAAACTACATCAAGAATATAACAATAACATAAAATATAAACGCACACAATATATGGCTATCGAGATAGAAGTAATGGATACCGACCCCAAAATAGCCGCCGACATTGCTAACGAAATTGCTACATTATTAGATTCTACTCTAAATAAAATGCAAAACGATGTAGCTAAGAAAATTCTTATTGTAGTAAAAAAAGAATACAATAATCTTAATACCGAAATTTCGGGACTGAAAGATTCATTACGTACAATTCAAAGCTATGGCATTACAAATTACACTAGTCAATCAAAAGCTCTAAATAACGCCTACATTAATGCATTAAAAAATGGCAATAGTACTCAAATACAAACAATAAAGAAACAACTAAATATTCTTGAGAAATATGGTGCCGATTACCTTACAATAACAGAATTACTAAAAAACGAGACCGAACGATTAAGTTTGCTAAACGGCAAACTTGCAGAAGCAGAAGTAAATGCAAATCAAAAACTCCCACATAAATTTCTTGTAAAAAAAGCCTATGCTGCCGAAAAAAAATCATATCCTGTCAGATGGCTTATTGTAGCAATATCTACAATAGTAACATTTGTCTTTTCTATTCTTTTACTTTTGTTTATCGACAGATATAGAGATTTATTAAAATTTTAATAATATAAATACTCTAAAAAAAGAAGTATATAAGGTTTTAATTTAATAACCATTAAAACCATAACAGATTACAACTGAAACAAAAACAAATAATGCAAACAAAAAAAGGCAAACAAATATTATTTTATACCATTTCACTAATCTTTTTAGCTGCAAATTTGTTTCTTATCTCTAAAGATATTTATTATTTATCGTTTTTACCATTAATGCTTATTTTAATAGCTCTTCAGTTTGTTTCCTTAGATAAAATACTACTAACAATAACATTTTTTACACCTTTATCAGTTTCATTAAGCAATTTTTTTCCCAGTATAGGATTTAATCTATCTTTACCCACCGAACCTTTATTAATAGGAGTTTTCTTATTATTTATCTACAAATTATTTTTAGATGGAAAATTCGATAGAAAAATTCTATTACATCCTGTTTCTATTGCTATTTATATTAATCTGTTTTGGTTATTTTTAACAAGTATAACAAGCACCTTACCAATAGTATCGTTTAAATTTTTGTTATCGCGATTATGGTATATAGTTGCATTTTATTTTTTGGGTACTCAGTTTTTTAAGAATCCCAAAAATATCGATCGTTTTATTTGGCTCTATACTACCGCACTGTTAATTATAATAAGCTATACAATTTTTCGCTTATCGGGTTACGGATTAAACAATCAGCATGCATCGAATTTTGTTGTACAACCTTTCTTTCCCGATCATACTTCATATGGTGCTATTTTGGTTATGTTTTTCTTTCCCATAATTGGATTTGTTTTTCGAAAAAATTTATCACTATTTACAAAAACAATAGTTTGGTTAGTATTAATATATATATCATTTGCGATAACTATATCGTACACCAGAGCAGCATGGTTAAGTCTTATCGCCACTATAGGACTATGGGGGATATTAAAATTAAAAATTAAATTCAAAACAATACTTATTTTAGTTGTCTCAATATTTATTGTTGTTTTTGTTTTTAAGAACCAAATTCTTTATCAGCTTGAAGGAAACGATATAGAATCGTCGGGAAATTTTTCCGAGCATATCGAATCTATGGCTAATATAAGTACCGATGCATCGAATCTCGAGAGAATAAATCGATGGAAATGTGCCATTCGCATGTTTCAAGAGAAACCATTTTGGGGCTGGGGTCCCGGAACATATATGTTTCAGTATGCACCTTTTCAATTCTCATACGAAAAAACCTTTATAAGTACCGATTTTGGAAATATGGGGAATGCCCATAGCGAATACCTTGGCCCATTAGCCGAATCCGGGGTATTTGGGGCAATAAGTATTTTGCTAATTATTATTTCTGTTTTCTTAACCGGAATACGAGTATATAAAAATATAAATACAAAGAAAAATAAAATTCTAGCATTAACAATACTACTGGCACTATCGAGTTATTTTGTTCATGGTTTTCTAAATAATTTTCTCGATACCGATAAAGCATCAGTTCCCTTTTGGGGATTTATAGGAATATTAGTCGCCCTTGATGTTTATTATAAGAAAGAAGCTGATAGGCAATAAATTACGACTGCTGTAAAATTTTATATCTTAAATTTCGAACATAAAACATAAAATTAGTATAAGCACTTTTACTAAGCTGAAAAAATAATTAATTTCAATTCTCGCAAATAATAACTTTCCTAATTATTTTAAATTAAATAATAGTATTTTAGCTTTTAATTTAAAATGTATAGTCTTAAACTTACATACATGAAATACCGATTTTCTTCTTTTGCCCTAGCCCTAAAGGTAATGAAGAAAATCAACAAGCTCTTTTTAGGGTTTGGAGCAAACAAATTAATTTTAATTTTTAGCTCTATCAAAAAGCTAAGTTTACGGGCAATCATATAATTTGAGTTTTATAATTAGAAATGTTGTGTACTTATGAAAAAACTATTTAAAATATTTTCTTATTTTCTTATTGTTGTATTTTCGCTAATAATTGTTCTATTGATAATTGCAAAAGTATTCGAAAATAAAATTAGCGATATTGCTCTTAAAAAAATTAGCGAAACAATTGAAGCTCCTTTGATTATTGAAGATGTATCGCTTAATTTATTACGCAAGTTCCCTCTTGCAACAATTGAGCTAAAAAATGTTTTATTAGGTAGTTCAAAAACTCAAAATTATTCAGATACTATTCCAACTGATACTATTATTAATATTAATAAAATCTATATCTCGGTAAAATCGAGACCTTTAATAAGTGGAATTATTGAAATAATGAAGGTTGATATTGATGGAGCAAAAATTTATTATTCGGTAGATAGTACCGGAGTATCAAATATCGATTTCCTGATGGATAGCACAGAGACAGATGTTGCAGACACATTGCCATCAGAGCCTTTAAATATTTCTTTAACCGATCTTTCGGTTAAAAATATAGTATGTAACTATAAGGATAGCTCGTTAAAGGCTGCAGCAAAAATCACAATTCCCAAATTAAAAATTAAGGGCACAATTAAGGGAGAAAATATTTTAGCATTGGTAAAAGGAAATATGAATATCACAAACTGCGATTTTGAAGAAACAAATTTGTATTTAATGAACAAAACAAGTTTGCATTTTAATGTAGCTTACGAAAATGATTCCTTAAATATAAAAAAACTATTTGTTAATACCGATGGGGCTGAATTTAATGCATTAGGAAATGTTCTTTTAGGCGACAGTATTAAAACTGATATAAAGTTTGAAGGCTCGGAATTAATTCTAAGCGAATTAACTAAATACGCACCAAAAGAGATGCTAAAAGAATTTGGTTTAAAGAAACTTAGCGGGAAGTTAAGTATGAGTGGTACTGCAAAAGGAATAGTTTACGAATCGGAATTACCACAAATCGATTTATCTATTGAACTGCAGAACGGAAATATTGTTACTACCGATTATCCTGAGTTAAAAAATATTTCATTTTGCGGGAAACTTACAAATGGAATTTTGCGAAATAATCAATCATCACAAGTCGATTTCAGTTCATTACATTTCGAAACAAAACAAAGCAAATTCGATATAGCTTTTTCGGTAATAGATATCGACAATCCTAAATACGATATTAAAACCAATATGGAAATTAATATTGCCGATTTTAGCGATTTTATTCCCGATTCGCTAATTCAGAATATCAATGGAAATATAAAAGCAAAGCTTTCGACAAAAGGAGAATTGCCCGATTCGATAGACGATAATTTTGTAGATTATATAATGGCAAATACACAAACAGATATTAATTTAGTAAATTTTAATATCGTTGTTGATTCAAGCTTATCTATAAAGAATTTCTCAAGCAAGCTTTCTTATAATGCCAATAATCTTAATGTTAGGAATTTAAATATCTTTGTTCCGGCTTATAATCTCACACTTAAGAATACATCGCTTAATGCTTATTTCGATGGAAGTATTAATAATACCTCAGAAATGAGTTTAAATTTAAAATCGTATCATATCGAAACAAAACTATCGGAGATTAATGGAAATGCTCAAGTAAAAAACCTCGATAATCCAAATTATAAACTTGCCGGCAATATAAAATTAAATTTAGATGAAGTAAAAACAATGTTACCCGACACGCTATTAACAAATTTGTCGGGAATAGTATTTGCTGATATTAAATCATCGGGAACATTAAATCTTGATTCAATAACAAATCAAGCAATGGATATTGCTTTTAACAGCAGTTCGTACGATATTAACTTTAAAAATGTTTCTATTGAAATGCCTGATGATACATTATATAAAATTGAGAATTTAACGGGATTATTTAATATGAATCCGGAAGAGATAACAATTAATAAAATGAGAGGAACTGCCGGGGGAATTAAATTCGAGATAGATTCAACAGAAATTTGGAATGTATACGAAGTAATAATACAAGAAAATAATAATGAAAATATAATAGTACAAACAAATATAATATTAGGAGAAATAAGCAATTCATTAATAGCATCATTTATGCCTACAGATACCATTAATGACATGGCTAATAGTGATAATGAAGATAGTGATAGTTTAATAAATATATCAACTGATTTATTGCCAAATTTTAAAGAAATAGGAATACCTCATTTTCTAGTTCGAGGAAAACTAGCTGTAAGTAGTATAAAATATAAAAAAAATATTATTGACGATATATCTCTAAAATTTCGTTTTGCCGATAGTTTGTATGTAATAGACCAGTTAAAACTTAAAACTTGTGGTGGACAAATGAATATTTCGGCAAAGTTAGATGCTCGGAATTGGGAAAAACCTGTTGTCGATTTAAAAACTATTATTAGCACGTTAGATATAAAAAAGTTACTAAAACTTAACGATAATTTTGGTGATACAACAATAACATATGAGAAATTTAGTGGAATATTAACAAGTGAATTACATACACGAGCTTTTTATACTAATGGTGAATGGCCTACTAATAAGATTCGTGTTTTAGGACATTTTACAATAGAGAATGGTAGTATTTATAATTACGAACCTTTAGTTGATTTATCTAAAAACAAACTAATTGGAGGATTAAAAGAATTAGACAAATTAGATTTTAACACTGTAAATTCGAGTATATTTATGTTTAAAGACAAAATATATATTCCTAAAACAGACATAGTTAATTCGTCTATGGATATTACAGCTTTTGCAATGCATAGTTTAAAAGGGAATTACGAATATCATTTTCAACTTCATCTTGGCGATGTATTAACAGGAAAATCGGATAACTTAATGAGGAAACAAGCCAAGCAAAATAAAATAGATGGAGGAACAGTAGAAAGAAATGGCATAAATCTTGTTTCATTAAAAAAAGGACACTCTAAGAAAAACGGATTTGATAATAAAGACTTAGTAAAGAAGTTTAAAAATAAACTAAATATGCAACAAGGATTTTTAAAATTACTATTTAATCCTTTATTGGTTAATTTTAGCACAGATTTTGATAGAACAGCAAGAAATAAAAAAATATTAGAGAAATATAATAAAAATTAATTTTTATATCACTACAAGAATTCTCTTTTATAAAATTGTACATTATTCATTATAAACTTTATAAAGAATAAAAAATAACTTAGAGTGGCAAAGAAAATTAAAAAAAGACTTTCATTATTTTATTTAATAATAGCAATTATTATTTTAACAGCTGCATTTTTGCTTATTAACAAAAATAATTTATTTAATAAAAATTATAAAACCAAAATAGATATATCTGAACAAGATTTAGATATTGTTTATGGATCAGACTCGACAGATTTAACAATATTTTTATTTTCTAATTATACCTGTTCTTTTTGTCGTAAATTCTTCAAAACAGTATATCCTGAATTAAAAAAAGAATATATCGATAATGGAAAAGTGAAACTTGTTGTAAAACCTTTAGCTTTTTCTAGTAACAAATCTGTAATAAATTCGTTAAAAATAGCAGTCTGTATTAACAAATTCGGAAATTTCGAAACCCTAAATAAATTATTACTAACTGAGCCTAATGTTATTTACACTAAAGAGTTTAGTAATGTTGTAGACGAATTTACAGAGAAAGACATATTTATTGCAGAATGCATGTATGGGGGAGAATCGGAAACATACATATATAAAAATATAATAGAATTTAAAAATTTAAAGTGTTCCGGTACTCCAACATTTATAATAAATAATAATATTTACAAGGGGTACATTAAGTATGATAAATTTAAAAAAATTATTGAAAAAGAATTACTATCCCTTTTACATTAGTTTTATTATTTATTAACTTGCACTTTGGTTTTTAATACCGATATTTGAATAAACATGATTTTTTAATAATTTAAAATAATAATTATGAAAACAAAAAAGTTTTTATATTTGATAATGATGGTTTTAGCTGTTTTTGCTATTTCTTGTGATGATGAAGCGGAAGAATCATGTAATAAAGAAGATCTAGCGGAAGATTTTGGTTGTCCTGTTGATGTTGATGCTATAGCTACATTTTGTAGCGATGGTGTTAATGATTCGTATTATACTTATAGCGGAACGGACTATTACTGCGATGGTGTTGATGCCGAGACATGCGATGCAGCTATTCAACAAGTCGGAATTGCATTAATTAAAGCCGGTTGTGGCACTAAAAAATCGGTTAATATCGAAGTAGCTTCAATTAAGTTATCTAAAATGGCCGAAGAGTTACTCAATGAAGTAAGAAATAAATCTCTATGTAATTAAAAATTAAGCCAAGCTAAAAAATAATAGAAAAAGCCAACAATTTATTTTGTTGGCTTTTTTTATATAATCAAATTCAATAACTATTCATTAGTTCTTTGATAAAAAAAAAACTTCCTTTTTAGCTGTTTTTTAAGCTTCGATTTAAGAGCATCTCCTTTTAAATTAATGCCAATAATAACGCCATCACCATCGATTAAATAACTAGTAGGAATGCTTTTTACTTTATAATTTTTTGCAACCTCATTTCTCCACCCTTTTAAATCGCCTACATGATAATTCCATTCAAGAGAATCGTTTTTAACAGCTTTTTCCCACGATTCTTTCTTAAAATCGAGCGAAACACTTAATACAGTAAATCCTACACCATTTTTAAAATTTTCGTCTTTAAATTCTCTATAAATTCTAACAATATTAGGGTTTTCCTTTCTACACGGTTTACACCATGCTGCCCAGAAATCTATTAATACCATTTTGCCTTGTAGCTCTGATAAGTGAAATTCTTCACCGGTAATCAAATTTTGAATAATATCAGGAGCTTTATCTCCAATTTTTAAATCTTGACTATACAAATTAAAAGATATTACACTAAGTGCTAAAAATAGTATCAGTTTTACTTTCATTGTAAATAACTTTAAACATTTAATATATCCGCTAAGATAAGTATTATTGTTGAATTAAAAATTACTAATTATGAATATTGCTATTGAAGAATCTGATATTTATGATTTTAACTAGCAGCCGGCGCAAACATTTTTATCCATGTTTTTTTACATTATTATAATTATTACGGGAATTAAAAGAATATCTGAATAAAGTACTTTATATTATTGCTTATCTGTTTATATTTATCTGTAAAAGAATAATTTAGGTTACTAATAAATTGCAGATTTTAAACCATTCGCACTAATAAATATCAAACATTGGCATTAACAAATTTCAATAAACATGAATTACTTATTTTTACTATATATTTTAATTGCATCGGGACTTTTTATTAGCTTAGTTTACATTTCATATATCTCGTATAAAGAAAAAGAATATCGGGCATCTATTATTTCCTTATTATCTGCTGTAATTACTCCTATTCCTTTTATTGCAATTATATTGTTATCTGTTTCTGTAGAAATACAATACGGCTTTCTAATACTTGCAGGAATTATATCCTTGGCATTATTTATTCCTTTTAATCCAAAATTAAATAAGGAAAATACAAAACCTCAAGATATTCACGACGAGAGAGACACAATATTCTCGAGAAGCGAGTTAATAAAGGGTAGCGAAAAGTATAAATGTTACTACGAAAAAAATCCCGATAAAAAACAGGCAGATGATAATTTTCGATCTAAAGCAGGATTACTAAGTCGCAAATCGCAATATTATAACCCATTGTCTTATAATGCTGCACAAACTAATTTTGATATTATTTCTCATCTAAATAATTTTAAACAAAGCATATCAGATAATAAAATTACAAACCTTAACTCAACACAATTTACTTCGTTTATTAAAACTTGGAGTAAAAATTTAGGAGCCACATCTATTGGAATAACAGAGTTAAAAAACTACCATCTATATTCGCATAAAGGAAGAGGAACAGACTACAATAAAGAAATAAACAATAATCATAAATTTGCTATTGCTTTTACTACCGAAATGAATTTTGAGATGATGCAAACAGCACCCAACAGTCCGGTTGTGATGGAATCGTCGCAACAATATTTATATTGCGGACTTATTGCTCATCAAATATCGAGCTTTATTAATAATTTAGGATACGATGCCAAAGCTCATACCGATGGCAACTATCATGTTATTTGTCCTTTAGTTGCACGTGATGCCGGATTGGGCGAAATTGGAAGAATGGGACTATTAATAACTCCAAAACTTGGACCCAGAGTAAGAATAGCTGTTGTTACAACCAATTTGCCATTAGATATCGATAAAAAGAAAAATCTCGATTATATGATCGACTTTTGTAATATCTGCAAAAAATGCGCTGTTACATGCCCTTCTCAATCGATATCGTATAATAAACGTAAATTAGTAAATAATACAAAACGCTGGCAAATTAATCAGGAAAAATGTTTTACTTATTGGAGTACTATTGGTACAGATTGCGGGAAATGCATGGCTGTTTGTCCTTTTAGCCACGAAAATAACCTAATGCATAATTTTATACGTTGGGGAATTAAAAACTCATATATTTTCAGAAGATTTGCAATACTCATGGATGATTTATTTTATGGTAAAAATCCTGTAAAAAAACAAATCCCTAAATGGCTGAATACAAAATAATAAAGAAATTATTTTAGATATTGTTTTACCTACTTTTTACAAGAAAATATATAACTTGTAATTTATTAGCAACAATTTATCTTTTATAAAGATAAATATTTAATCAAATTATTACTTTTGTGCCAAAAATACAATAATGAATATTAAATATGGGATAAATATTTTAGGAAAGATACTTCTTATTCTATCTTTGTTTATGCTAACAATATTGCCATGGATATATCATTTTCATGAAGAAGAATTACTCCGTCCCATATTACTGTCAATTTTAATTCCATTATTTTTAGGTTCTTTAATAATTCTTTTAACAAAGAATTGTTCACATAGTTTTCATCTTAAAGAAGGCTATTTAATTGTTTCGTTAACATGGTTAATTATGGGAATTGTTGGTAGTCTTCCATTTTATCTAACAAATTCAATACCTTCATTTGTAGATTCAATATTTGAATCTATTTCGGGCTTTACAACAACCGGGTCTTCAATTTTAACCGATGTTGAGGCAATTCCAAAATCTATTCTTTATTGGCGAAGTTTAACACACTGGATTGGTGGCATGGGTATTATTGTATTGGTAGTAGCAATTTTTCCAAAATTAGAAGTTGCCGGATATCAGTTTTTACAGTTGGAATCATCCGGTATTTTGCCGGAAAAAATAGCACCCCGAGCAAGCAAAGTAGCCAAAAGCTTATGGATAATTTATGTATTACTAACTGCCATTCTTGTTGTATTGCTCATGCTTGGGGAAATGAATTTTTATGAAAGTTTATGTCATGCCTTTGGCACTATTGCAACAGGAGGATTTTCTACTAAAAATGCAAGTGTTGGTTATTATTCTATTTATACTCAATATATTATTATGATTTTTATGCTGTTATCGGGTATAAATTTCTCATTACATTATTTTTTATTAAATGGGAATTATAAAACTATATTTAAAAACACCGAACTAAAAGCGTATTTAGGTATTATTCTAATAGTGGGCTTAATTTTATCATTCTTTTTATATTTCAACAATAATATTAGTTTTGAGCAATCATTCCGCGACTCATTTTTTCAAGTTATCTCTATTATTACAGCTACAGGGTTTGCTACAACCGACTATCTGGAATGGAAAGAATTTGCATGGATTTTACTATTTAGCCTAATGTTTGTTGGAGCATGTGTTGGTTCTACAGGTGGAGGAATAAAAGTAATACGACACGTCGTTGCACTAAAAAGCATTTCGAATTACTTTACAAAATTAATACATCCTAATTCTGTAAAAACAATTAAAATTAATGGAAATACTATTGCCACTGAAAGAGCAAATTCTATAATCTCTTTTATTATAATTTATTTACTAATATTTATTATTGGTTCGTTAATAATGTCGTCTATGGGTTTAGATTTCGACACATCAATTGGATCTGTTATAACAACAATGGGAGGAATTGGTCCGGGAATAGGCACAGTAGGTCCGGCAAGTAATTTTGCCCACATCCCTGCTTTCGGAAAATTATTTCTAACATTTCTTATGATATTAGGGCGACTGGAAATCTTTACATTATTAATAATATTTACTCCTGCATTTTGGAAAAAGTAATTTTACAACAAAATTACATGGCATAAGAATTGCATGTTATTAAGATATAAAAGTTAAAAATAATTAAAATCGAATATTAAATTAATAATAATTTTATTATTCCATACTTCTTATTATTTTTAGCAATTATTTTCGAAATTTTTTATAATCTAAATAAAAACATCTACCATGAATTTTAAACTTTTAAAAAAAACAAATCTTATTCTTTTAGTTCTTTTTTTTAGTATAAGTGCCTTTGCTCAAACAACAGAGGATGCAATAAAAGCATTTAATACCGGTGTTACTCTTGCAAATGAAAAGAATTACACTGATGCAATTTCGTCCTACCAAAAATGTATCGGCATTTTTGATGAGATAGGCGAAAATGAAAATGCTCAACGCGTTCAGGCAGCCGGTCAAATACCTGCTTTACAATACAAACAAGCAATTTCTTTATATAAACAAAAAAAATCAGATGAATCAATAAAAGCATTTTACACATTAATAGATTATTCTAAAAAATATGAAAATGCAAAATATCAGAAAAAAGCCGAAAATATTATTCCTAAGTTATATTATACTAAAGGGAAAAATGAACTTACAGCAAAAAATTATGAATTAGCTATTACCAATTTAAATAAAGCTATTGAATTAAAACCATCATATGGAATGGCTTATGTTCGATTAGCTATGGTTTACCAAGCACAAGAAAATACTGAGAAATTTACCGATGCTATTGATAAATCTATTGCAACAAACAACACTAAATCTGTTGATGCTGCAAAAAACTTAGCATCGAACTATTTCTCAAATGCAGCTAATACTGCTCTTGCTTCTGGAAAATATACCGAAGCAGAAAATCTTTTTAATACTTTATTAAAATATCAAGATATTACTTGCGAAATAGAATACAACCTTGCTTTAATTTATAACAAACAATCGAAATGGGACGAAGCAATTACTGCATGTAATAAAGCTTTAGAGTTATTTGTTGCTGAAGGAACTACAAAAGATGCAAAGATATATTTCGAATTAGGAAATGCATATAAAGGAAAAGGCGATAATACTGCTGCTTGCGATGCATATAAAAAAGCTGCTAAAGGAGATTACGAAGAAGCTGCTAACTACGAAATTAAATATACTTTAAAGTGTAAATAATACTTTCTTCACATATTAATTAATAAGAACCGAAATATTTTACAATATCTCGGTTCTTTTGTACTTAATAAAAATCAAATATATTTGAACCTGCTAGCGCGGATTTGTAATCAGGGCTAATGTATAAATGAAAAAAATAATGTTCAAATAAATATAAAATACGAGATAAGGATAAAGCATACCTGCCAGCCGGTAAGACAGGCTTTGTAACATTACCAATTGTTGATTGGATAGATGTATTTACGAGAAAAGAGCAAAAATTAATTATATATGTATAGGAATGTAAAAGGCACAGATTACAAATCCGCACCAGACGGTGTAACTATATTTAAACAATATATTTAACAGAACTCTTTACCTTTTGACTGCTTATAGTTTGGATCACTTTAAAAAGTTATGGAGAATCATTATAATCCGGGCTGAAAGCCCAATTTAATTTAGCCCGATGGCAATGCCTCGGGTTAGATTATAGATCATTTTGACGTCCTGAAAGGACAACACTCCAAAGATATTTTTCGTTATAATCAATACCATATTCTTCCAAAAATATTAAATATTCTTCTTTATAACTCATCTTTTGATGATGTTTTCCTGAAACTGAATGTATTGTTTTGTTTTATCGTGTAACGAAAGACTTACCGAGAAACCTCCATATCCACCTTGCCATGCAAATTTAGTGTAATAACTCCCTTTGTTTTTAATCCATCTGCTAC
>Ga0190305_1000016_pt1 | contig 51437 bp, 53 predicted proteins | sample 48700723_MG_FD_161678 | JGI IMG/M metagenome (GOLD analysis project Ga0190305, IMG submission 161678) | Hydrothermal vent sediment bacterial communities from Southern Trench, Guaymas Basin, Mexico - 4870-07-2-3_MG | ecosystem: Environmental > Aquatic > Marine > Hydrothermal vents > Sediment ... | reverse complement strand
ACCTTTTGGTCCAGAGAGGCATAATTCAGTCCTTTTTAAGCTATATTTTTATTAAATATACATATATTCTTTATAAATCTTTCGATTGGGGTTTTAATATTTCCATACTATTTAGTTCCGCTTAAACTTATCACTGCCTCTCTTATACGGAGATCTTGTCCAGGAACAATTTTTTTTGTTTTCTTTGATAACAGATTCTCTATATTTTTTATTAGGATACATTTTTTCGAACCATGTTCTCATATCGGGTATTTCTTCTCTTTTATACCCTGTGATTTTTTTCCAATTGAGAATTAAAAATAATAAATTTTTCATTCCTCTTCAGATCTATTACAGCAATTTTATATGGAGCAGATTCAATAAAATGTTTCAACCCAGAACTTCTCATGTTAAACGAAAAATTATAAAAAAATTTAAATATAAAAGATATAAGTCTACTATAATGATATCCAGAAAAGAGACGATGAAGATAGTGGGGATCATAGCAGTACTTCTTTCTGTTGTTTATTATACTATCATTATATCCTTCATCTCTCAGGGTGTCTTTGGAAGTTTTTCAGTTTCAGAGGTATTCTATTTTATAACAAGCTTTTTTATAATGCTTTTTATTAATCTGATTTTGGGAATTTACTTTATATCGCAGTATGACTTCATCAAAAAGATGGAAAGAGAACTTCCAACAATAATATCTGAGATCAATCCCGATATATCAGAAGAAGAAAGAAAAGTCTATTCTCAGAAACTTGCTTCAAAACTTAAAGAGCTTATAAAATGATTTTATTAAATTTTGTAAAATTTGCTATTTTACAACAATTTTCCTGTGTTTGATGGATCTCCTATTATACCATGATATCAAGCCCCGGGGGGGATTTGAACCCCCGACATGCTGCTTACGAGGCAGCCGCTCTACCACTGAGCCACCGAGGCATACAGTTATTTGGACTCTGATATTTAAAAATTTTATACTATAAGTTTTTATTTACATTCACATTAAAAGAGTTATGCACCCCTTCATAAGAATTACGAGACCAATAAACTCCATAATGTCAGGTTTTGCAGTACTTATTGCAGGAATAATTGCGGGGGGATATCCATTTACATATAAAGTTGTACTGGCGAGCATAGTTTCAATTATTGCATGTTCGGGGGGAATGGTGATCAACGATTATTTTGATTATGAGATAGATAAGATAAACAGAAAAGATAGAGTTCTACCTATGGAGGAGATAAGTTTAAGAACAGCATTTCTTTATGCTATCTTTCTTTTTATCCTTGCATGTTTTATAGCATATTTCGTTAATCTAAAAGCATTTCTCATATGCATCGCTGCCGATGTATCTATGTTTTTATACGCATATAAGCTGAAAAGAATGTGCTTTGTAGGAAATATAATGGTGGCTTTTTTAACTTCTCTGACCTTTCTTTATGGAGGAGCAGCTGTAAATAAAATGGAGGCTGTGGGAATGCTTTTCTTATGTTCATTTTTTGCAACAGTCTCAAGAGAGATCATGAAGGATATAGAAGATATAAATGGAGACAGAAAGATGGGATTATCCACCCTACCCATTCTATATGGTGAAAAAAAATCTCTATTAGTATCCCAGATATTTCTGATACTCGCTGTGTTTGCCACATATCTCCCCTATTTTTACAGAATATTCGGGATTCAGTACCTTCTTATGATAACAGTACTGAATGTCTTTGTCCTATATACACTATACCTCAGTAAAAGAGAGATACCAAAAGCAGAGAGATCGCTGAAAATAGAGATGTATGGTGTCCTATTTATATTTTTTATATCGAAGATGATAGCATAAAATATAAATACATGAAAGGATATAGTGAAGATATGGTAAAAAAGAAGACCATAATCCCTGTAATTTTGTTATTAATCCCGCTGGTAAGCGGATATGTAAACTGGCTTTACGATACAGATCTTGATACAGCATGTGAGATGGCAAAGGCTGAAAATAAGCTTGTACTTCTTTATATTTATGATGAATGGACTGAGAATATGGACAACGTATTCAATGACAAAGAAGTTTCTGAGTATATAAATGGAGAATTTTATGCAATGAAACTTTATAAAAACACATCAAAAGATATATGTGATCAATACAACATAAAAAAAGCGCCAACTGTCCTGTTTTTAAATCCCTACAAAAAAGAAATAGGTAGAATTGAGGGCTATATGGATCCGGATAAGTTTTATATTAAAATGAAAACTATAATCGAATCCAAAGAGTTTATAGAAAAGCTCAGAGACGAAGCCTATGAAGCTCTGACAGATGCAGATTCTCTTTATTCAAAAGGTGAATACAGTAAAAGTAAAGAACAGTATACTATAGCAATGAATAAATTTCATCAACTGAAGGATAAAGAAAAAGAAGAATATTGCAGATCCATGATATCCAAGGCAGATATGAAGATGCAGCTTGTTCTCCTGAGATATGGCCTGATTGCTTTTGTGGGAGTTGTAGCATTTTTTGCTTTTGTGTACTATCTCTCTGCAAGAAAATAGTTATCTTTCCACTACAAAGGCTATTTTAACATGTGCCTTAAAGTTTACAATCCTGTTTTCTTTTATATCTCCTTTATATCCCAGAACATCTATTCCAACTATATTCTTTACTGTTTTTTCAGCTTCTTTCAATGCATTCTGAACAGCGTCTTCCCAGCTTTTTTCAGAACTTCCTACAAGTTCTATTATTTTCACTACACTCATTTTATCACCTGTTTATAAACTATATCATTTGAGTTTAATATACTTTTTTATACCACATAATTTTCCAGCTTTCCCACCTTCTCAATCTCAAGGACTATTCGATCCCCTCTTTTTATCTCTCCAACTCCCTCAGGTGTTCCTGTTGCTATCACATCTCCTTTTTCCAAGGTCATTATCCTGGATATGTACTCAATGATTTCATATATGGTGAATATCATATACTTTGTATTAGAGTTCTGTCTTATCTGATCATTCACCCATAGCTTTATACTCAGGTTATGAGGGTCATCCACATACTCCTTTTTTGTTACAGGAGATACAGGTGCGAAAGTATCAAAACCTTTTGATATGCTCCAGGGATATCCCTTAGATTTTGCGTAACTCTGAAGATCTCTTGCCGTTATATCCAGAAATGCAGAGTATCCTAAGATATAGGAGTGTGCCTCTTCCTTTGGGATATTCTTTCCATTTTTACCAATTATAACAGCCAGTTCTCCCTCATAATGTACTTTTTTTGATATTTCAGGAATAACTATCTTCTCAGAGCTATGTATTATGGCAGAGGGAGGTTTTAAAAAAAGTATGGGTTCTGATGGAACTTCACTGTTCATTTCCTCTGCATGCTTTCTGTATGTTCTTGCTAAACAGATTATCTTTGTGGGATATATTTTCTCTCCTGTCTCTTTTACTCTCAATGGTTTCATGAAGTTTTTCTGTGAAAAGGTTTAAATAACTTTTTTCAGAGGGTATAATGATGGAAGTTCAGTTGAAGGTTGCAGGTGCAAGACAGGAAGACGTTGGAAGAGGTATCGTGAGGATAGATAAGAGATTCCAGAGAAAGATAAATGTTATTCAGGGAGATGCTGTTGAGATAATTGGAAACAGGGAAACAGCCGCTCTTGTTGTGGATGCTTATCCTGATGATATAGGGCTGGATATAATAAGAATGGATGGTCTTATAAGGAAAAACGCCAAAACGACCATGGGGGAGTTTGTCAAGGTCAGAAAGGCAGACGTGAAGCCTGCAAAAAGTGTTTCCCTGGCACCAACACAGAGGGGCATGAGGATAATGATCTCAGGGAATGTTGTTTCCAGAAACTTAAGAGGAAGAGTTCTGAAAAAAGGAGATCTCATAAGCCTTATATCTCAGAGAAGAGATCCTTTCACAGAATCGATCTTCAGTGATCTTTTTGATGTTATCTCAGGATCACCTTTCGGTCTTGGAGAGGTAAGATTTGTGGTGGTGAATACAAATCCTTCTGGGATAGTTCAGATGACGAATATGACGAAGGTGGATGTTCTTCCTGAAGCTGTGGAGATCAAGGAAACAGAGATGCCAACTGTTACCTATGAGGATATAGGTGGTCTGAAGAAGGAGATTCAGAGAGTAAGAGAGATGATAGAGCTTCCATTAAAACATCCTGAGTTATTTGACAGGCTTGGCATTGAGCCTCCAAAGGGTGTTTTGCTTTATGGACCTCCGGGTACAGGAAAAACTCTCATAGCAAAAGCGGTGGCAAGTGAGAGCAACGCCAATTTTATATCCATAAATGGCCCGGAGATCATGTCAAAATTCTATGGTCAGAGTGAAGAAAATCTGAGAAAAGTTTTTGATGATGCTGAAAAAAATGCACCCTCTATTGTCTTCATAGATGAGATAGATGCAATAGCTCCAAAGAGAGAGGAGGTGACCGGGGAGGTTGAGAGAAGGGTCGTGGCACAGTTACTTGCATTGATGGACGGACTGAAAACGAGAGGAAAGGTGATAGTTATAGCGGCCACCAACAGGCCTGAGGCACTTGATCCGGCATTGAGGAGACCCGGAAGATTTGACAGAGAAATAGAGGTGGGAGTTCCAACAAAAAATGGTAGAAAGGAGATCCTTCAGATCCATACGAGGGGGATGCCCTTAGAGAATGTGGATCTCGATCACCTCGCAAATATAACATATGGATTTGTGGGTGCAGATCTTGAAGCTCTCTGTAAAGAGGCTGCAATGAACTCTTTAAGAGGAATTCTGCCAGAGATAAATCTTGAAGAGGAGAAGATACCTCCTGAGGTCCTTGAAAAAATAAGAGTTACCAGAAAAGACTTTGAAGAAGCATTGAAGGCTATAGAACCTTCGGCCATGAGAGAGGTATATGTACAGACCCCAAATGTGAAATGGGATGATATAGGTGGACTGGATATGGTAAAACAGGAGTTAAAGGAAAGTGTAGAATGGCCATTGAAGTATCCTGAGAGATTTAAAAAAATGGGAATAAGACCTCCGAAGGGTATCTTTCTCTATGGTCCTCCGGGATGTGGTAAAACACTTCTTGCAAAAGCAGTTGCCCATGAGAGTGAGGCAAACTTCATATCGGTGAAGGGACCTGAGATACTCTCCAAATGGGTGGGAGAGAGTGAAAAGGCTGTGAGAAAGATATTCAGAAAGGCAAGACAGGTCTCTCCGAGCATAATATTTTTTGATGAGATAGATTCCATAGCTTCTGTGAGAGGTATGGAAGTTGGAAGCAGAGTAGGGGAGAGAGTAGTTGATCAGATTCTCACAGAGATGGACGGTCTCGAAGAACTTAGCAATGTGATAGTCATAGGAGCTACAAACAGGCCTGATATCGTGGATCCAAGTTTATTGAGACCCGGAAGATTTGACAGAAAGATACTTGTTCCGGCTCCCGATAAAAAAGCGAAGCTTGAGATACTGAAGGTACATACAAAGAATATGCCACTGGCAGAGGATGTTGATCTTGAGTATATTGCAGAGAAAACAGAGAACTTTTCTGGAGCCGATCTTGAGGGACTCGTGAGAGAAGCTGCGATGATCGCTCTTAGAGAGAATAAAGATGCAGAGAAAGTCACAATGGCACACTTTAAGAAAGCTCTTGAGGAGATGGCACCTTCAATAAATAAAGAAACAATAAAGAGTTACGAACTCCCAAAAATAAAGAAAACAACTGGAATATATGGCTGATTCTACAGAAAATTAACCAATAGCTAAGTTTTTTTCCAGTTTTCCGCTGTCTTCATCGCTCTCTATCTTTGTTTTTATAGACTCCAAGAACTCATTATCCGGGAAATAGAGGGTCTGGTCTTCAATATTGAAGTACTCCATCGATATGCTTTGTCTTCTGGAGAGTCCTTTCAGATGATGAGCTCTGAATAATACATAAGCATCTTTTATAAAATCGATCTTCTCTATATTGGAGATGAGATGCAAAAAGCATTCCTGAGTTACGGTAGAACCAGCAAAACCATAGAGATTCCCTTTTTCATCCTCTGTGTATATTAGCCTCTGCAGTATCCTTCTGTCTTTTCCCATACTGAACAGAAATTTTCTTGTGAGATCATCATCCTCGCATCTGAATGTGAGACCTATCGGCACTACCTCTTCCTGTTGCGCAGGATATATGAGGTAGTGTCTGTCCCTGACTATCTTATTCTCTGTGAGTTTCTTGTAACTGCTCTTCAACTCTTCTATTGTGAACTTGTTTCCGTATCTTTTTTCTTCCTCCTCTTTTATCTTTTCCAGATCACCAAAGCCCAAACCGATCTCAAGATCCATTAAAAGATTGGTATCAATGGAGTCGAGAGGTGTATCATACTCTCCAAAGGAAAGATCCGGTATATCTATATCTTCAGGATATTTCAGATTGAACTCTTCAGGTGCAAGTTTACTGTTGAGCCAGAATGTTGGCTCTTTCACATATGTTCTGGATGTTATAATATAATAGTTGTAAGTCTCTATAATGTTCTTCTTTTTGAGATAATCAAAGATAGATAATGTCTTTTTGAGATCTGAGGAGAAACATCGGATTGTGCATCCATTCATGGGGGACATTACCTTGCTGTAAGGATAAATAACCCTATAGGATTTTATTAAAGAGAGAAGATCAATCATATATTCCATTCTGTAGGGAAATGTCAGTACAAATCTCAGATGGTATATCCTGTTTTTTGAGATTTTACCGTAGTCCACTTCGTAAAGGGGTATCGGGATACTATTATCATGGAATATATAATTTTTTTTAATTATCTCTCTCATTTCCCTTTTCACATCTTCTATGGAAAAACGTAGAGATAGAGCCAGATATTCTCCCTCAGCATATGGATGACTTCCCATGAAGTCCAGAATCTTTGCTTTCTTTCTTCCAATATCACTCATCTATGATCCTCTCTTGTCTTCGATATTGATATTATCCAATCGTAAAGTATTTAAAGTTTTCGGCAATAAGTAATATGGTGATATATATGATGGAATTCTTCGAGATAGATCTGGAGAAATTTGAGAAATTAATATATGTTGGAAATTTTGCGGGTCCTGGACAGAATACCTGTGGTCACGAAGGACCTGGTGGAGACCCAAATAATGAATAAGCTAAACTCTGAAGATCGCTGTCGATAGATCACTGTAGAGATTTCCTCAGAACAATGATCTTTTATTTTTTTAAGAAAATGATTTGATATAGATAGTAACATTTTTATTTTGAAGAATCTATTACCTTTATGAGTGAAAAAAAAGTGTACTTTATACATCCTTCCATCACATATCACTCAAAAACAGAAAGATTCTGTCTGAAACTGATAAAATCTGAACTTGGGGAGGAGATAGAGATAATAAACTCAGGGGATATAGGTATAGAAAGAGTAAGAAGGTGGAAAGAAGATATTATGGGCATAGATGCTGTTGTTGGTATGGCACTTGAAGATAAGTATACAATAAGTGTGTGGACGGTAATGGAATATGCAGAAAGTCTGAAAAAGGATATATATACAATAAGAATTGGGGAAACAAGTTTTAAATGGGAAAAAGGGATACTTAAAGACGTTAAGAAATTATCCTTGGATGAAACAAGAAAATTTACAAGGGATATTACAATGGGTGACACAAAACATGCGATCATGGGATTGCTTTTTGGAAATAGGAGCAAGTATTAAATGATACCAGTTCTTTCCTTTCTTTCTGCTCTGGTACTCACATCTCTCACTGCAAGATACATGAGATCCATAGGGAGGTTGGGAAAGGATCTTCATAAGCCATATGAGGTATATCTTCCTGAGTCCTGTGGCATAGGTTTTATAATTCCCTATATGGTATTTTTATTTTATATCCATGAATTTTATTTTCTTGCAACAGTTGTTTTTATATCTCTTATAGGTATATATGACGATTTTAGAGGTATCTCTCACAAACAAAAAGTTATTTTGTGTTTTCTGGCAGGTATCCCTTTGATTTTTTCAGTTCAGGATACTACTATAGATTTTATATTTTTTAAACTTAATTTGTCCTATGCCTATTATCTCATAGTGCCTCTGGGGATAACTGCTGCCTCAAATGCGACAAATATCCTTGCAGGATTCAATGGAGAGGCTGTTGGTAGTGGAATAATAGCCAGTACAGCTCTTTCAGTTTCAATGGCTGTGATGGGGAGGGATTACTCCATACTTCTTCCTTTCATAGCTTCTATGATGGGTTTTCTGATACTCAACATGTATCCTTCAAAGGTTTTTCCGGGTGATGTGGGAACTCTTACGATGGGAAGTATAATCGCGGGCGTTGCAGTACTCTATAAGATGGAGTTCATAGCTGCAGTATGTCTCTTTCCTCAGATACTTGAGTTTTTCCTGAAACTCAGAATCAGATTTTCTGGAAAATCCTATGGACATACGAGAATAGAGAATGGAGTTTTAGTTCCTCCCCCATACCCCTCTCTCGCAAATTTCTTCACCTCCCATTTTCGTCTCAATGAAAAAAAATTAGTTCTGCTTATATGGACATTTTCAGCAGTTTGCGGTGCATTTGCTGTCTTACTATCTTTTTTCTATTAGAATAAACTATTTTGAAATGAAAAATGTCTTTATTTTTGATAATATTAGATTTTCTTTCTTAGAAAAAAGAGAAAAAAAAGGATTTAGAAGGAAAATTTTATATATTCTCTATTTAAATTTGAAATATGTGCGGAATAATCGGAATTGTATCTCAGGAGTACGTGTCCTCAAAGGAGATACTGAAAGCATTGAAAAGGTTGGAGTACAGAGGATATGACTCAGTGGGATATGCGTTAAATGATGGAACAGTAGAGAAGGATACAGGTGAAATATCGGATTTTATGAGAAGAACAAAAGAAAAAAATTTCAGAACAGGAATTGCACATACAAGATGGGCTACTCATGGAGGAGTAACAAGAGAAAATGCACATCCTCATACAGATTGTTCTGGCGATATCATGATCGTTCATAACGGTATAATCGAGAATTATCTTGAAATGAAGAATAAACTTCTTGAAAAAGGACATAAATTCAGGTCAGAAACGGATTCTGAGGTAATTGCTCATTATTTTGAGGATAAGTTAAATAATATGGATCTAAAAGATGCCATCACGGATTTTATAAAAGAAGCAAAGGGAACATTCGCTGTTTTAATGATTAAAAAAGGAGAGGATAGAATATATGCGTTCAAGAGAGATTCACCACTCGTGCTGGGGATAGGTGAAAAGGAGTTCTATCTCTCTTCAGATATCTATGGATTTTCCGATAAAACAGACAGGGCGATATTCTTCAATGATGATGAGTTTGCTGTTATAGATAAAAGCTATAAATTTTATGATAAAGATGGAAATGAGATAAAAAAGGAAGTAAAAAGATTTCAATGGGGTTTTTCTGAAGAAGAAAAAGAAACTTATGATCACTACATGATAAAAGAGATAAAAGAAGAAGGAAAGGCTGTCAGAAGGATTATAAGCTCCCTAAATAATGAACAGCATGAAAAAATTTTAAAACTCAACAAGATGATAAAAAAGGCAAAAAAAGTAGCTTTTGTAGCTTCAGGAACAAGCTATTTTGCGGCTCTTTTAGGTGTTTATTTTCTCAACAGAGTAGATGTAGAATCACAGGCGATTATAGCATCAGAGTTCAGACATTTTATCAGGGTGGATGAGAACACTCTTGTTATAGCCATCTCGCAGTCAGGGGAGACTATGGATGTACTCAAAGCATTGAAGTTTGCAAAGGAAAAAAAGGCAAAGATAGTTTCAATAGTAAATGTTCCTCATTCAAGTATTCAGAGGATCTCCGATCTATCCCTTGAGATACTGGCAGGACAGGAGATCTGCGTTGCAGCCACAAAAACCTTTATAAATCAGGTTTCCCTCCTTCTCTATTTAGCAAATCTCAATGGTTTGAATGTGAATCTGAATAATCTACACAGGAGAATACAGGAAACAATAGACAACAATGAGTCGAAGGTACAGGCACTTGCGAAGACTCTTTACAGGGAGAGAGATATCTATGTTCTCGGAAGAGGACTCACCTATCCAATAGCAAGGGAGATCGCCTTAAAGCTGAAAGAGATCTCCTATATCCACGGAGAGGGGATGATGGGTGGAGAGTTAAAACATGGCACACTCGCACTCATAGAGAAAGGTACACCTGTGATATCACTTATTCAGTATGAGGATTATGAGATGTTATCGAATACAAAGGAGGTTGAGGCAAGAGGGGCGAGAGTGATAAAGATATCAAACGATGAGAAAATAAATCCTGATTTCTATCTAAAAACATCAAAAGATGAGAAGTTTGCAATTGCAGCTACCATCATAGGTCAGTTGCTTGCATACTACATCGCTAAGGAAAAGGGGCTTCCCATAGATAAACCAAGAAACCTCGCTAAAAGTGTTACTGTTGAGTAGGTACTTCAACTGTATTTCCTCTCATCTCAAATTTAACAGGAAGGAACTTCTCAACAACCCATATGTTACTTTTCAGATGATCTGTAACCTCCGATACAACTATCTTTCCTCCTGCAATTCCCATGTATGGTATTATCTGATCTCCCATGTATCTGTCGAGAACTCCATCAGTTTCTATCTCCTTTTTTAACTTTTCTCCCGCTTCTCTTCCAACTATCTCTGCTCTTTTTCCCCTTTCACCAAGAGCTGAGCTTCCCATCCTTGTATTCTCAAAATATGCTATACCTGTAATGGAGGATCCTGTGGAGTAGGAATCCACATATCTGATCTCCTTCTCACATGATAGAACTCTTCTGAAACCTTTCACCTGTCTCTCTGCAACTTCAGCATTTTTCAGGTCTTTTGTGGCTATACTTACAGCTTTGATCTTCTTTTTTTCTCCTCTTTCTGTAAACTCTATTCTTTCTCTGTTTTTCCATGGAAAAATCTTAATTTTTACCTTTCCTCCTCCCTTAGGATAAAATCCATACCTTAAGACTTCTAATTTTACATCAATACCTGCTTTTTTTAGAAAGTAAAGAAAAATTTCTGAGTAGTAATCCATGGTGGGAGACCACTGAACATTCGTTCCTCCTGTAATCTCAAGAGTAATTTTATCATCTGAAAAAACAGCTATTGGAATCAGACTCTGAAGGAGCAGTGTTATCGATCCTGCTGTACCTATATCTATCCTGTATTTTCCAGATTTTATTGTGGATGGTTTAAAGACAATCTCTTTTGATCCTATCTCAGCACCCTCCACCTCTGCGTCACATATCTCCTTAGCTGAAAGTATTCCTGTAAGGTGCTGTCTCTTAAGACCCGGAGGGTCCCTGTTTGCCCTGATATTATATATTCTTGTTTTCTTTCCTGTGATGCCTGATAAAGCTATCGCTGTTCTCAGTATCTGTCCTCCACCCTCACAGTAGCTTCCATCTATCTCTATCAATAAAACCACCTTTAAACACTCCGTAGCAAAGTCCGGTGGAAAGCATCGTAAAGATCACTCTTTCTACTGGGTATATATAGATCGCCTTTCTGAAAACATCCATGGGAGGAGTGTACATACTCATAAAGAAGATACTCCCAGTTATATGTGTTGTCATCGTTGCACAGAATGAAATAATGAAAAGAGAGATAAATAAATGCTTTGTGTTCAGTAATTCAGGGAGTTTTCTTCCTGTGAAAATGATCAGAGATAAAGCCATCAGGTGGAGAAAGGGGTAGTACCACACCGTTCTTCCTGTATCGAAACAGTACCAGATGAGTATCAGTCCACCCAGAAGAATAGCTCCTTCCTTCCATTTTTTATAAGCCAGCAAACCAGCCTGGAGAGTTCCAACGGTGGGTACAATAAAGTAAGCAAATCCAAATGGCAGTGAGGGATCTATCATGGAAAGAATAAAAGCACCTATGCCGGTGGCTAAGGACCCGTAGAAGGGATTTAAAAAAATCCCGTTGAATGGTTTTAGGACTTCACCGAAACTCATTTTTGATGTGGATCCGATCAGTGGAAAGGCAGGAATTAATCCCACAACAGCATATAAAGCTGCGAAAATTCCAGTGTAAGCTATTTTCTCGCTCTTCATACTGAGGGAGGAATGGTGTATATATAAAAAACTTTCTGGTGGTACTCTCCATGAAGTGAATGCACCGTAAACTTTTTATACCACGATAAATCCATTTTTTTGTAGGTGTTGATCATGAAGAAACAGAGTTCTAAGAAGAAGAAACTTGAGGAGATCATTAAAGAAAAAGATAAGATCATTGAGGATAATTTAAATCAGATGAAAAAAATACAGGCTGATTTTATCAACTACAGAAAAAGAATGGAGAAAGAAAAAGAAGAGTTTATAAAATATGCAAACAGTGATCTCATACTGAAACTTTTGGATGTTCTGGATAATTTAGAGAGAGCATCAGAGAGTGGAGATGAGGGAATAAAGCTCATATACAAACAGTTCAGGTCAATTCTTGAAAAAGAAGGTCTGGAAGAGATAGATGCCACAGGGAAGTTTGATCCGTATTATCATGAAGTGATAGCTGTTGAAAATTCAGAGTGTGAGGATGGAACGATCCTTGAGGTACTTCAGAAGGGATATATGTTCAACAATAAAGTTCTGAGACACGCAAAAGTTAAAGTATGCAAGAGGTGATAACATGGGAAAAATTATAGGTATAGATTTAGGAACAACAAACTCATGTATGGCTGTGATCGAGGCAGGTGCACCAAAAGTTATTCCAAATGCAGAGGGTAACAGAACAACTCCCTCAGTTGTTGCACTCACAAAGGATGGACAGATAATAGTTGGAGAACCAGCAAAAAGACAGAGTATAAGCAATCCTGAAGGCACGATCGTATCAATAAAAAGGAAAATGGGAACAAAGGAAAGAGTGAGATTGGGGGATAAGGAGTATACACCGGAACAGATATCTGCATTTATCCTCCAGAAACTGAAAAGAGATGCTGAAAATTATCTTGGAGAACCTGTAAAAGAGGCTGTTATCACAGTTCCAGCCTATTTCAATAATTCCCAAAGAGAGGCAACAAAGGCTGCTGGTGAGATAGCCGGACTGGAGGTAAAGAGAATAATAAACGAGCCTACAGCATCCTGTCTGGCATATGGTCTTGATAAGATCAAGGAAGATCAGACGATCCTCGTTTATGATCTTGGGGGAGGAACATTCGATGTATCGATACTGGATGTTGGTGAAGGTGTATTTGAAGTAGTTGCAACAAGTGGAGATACACATCTTGGAGGAGATGATTGGGATAAAAGGATAATGGATTACCTCATAGATGAGTTCAAAAAGGAGACAGGGATAGATCTTTCAAATGACAAGATGGCACTTCAGAGACTGAAAGATGCAGCAGAAAAGGCAAAAATAGAGCTTTCAAGCCTCATGCAAACGGAGATAAATCTCCCATATATAACAGCGGATTCCTCAGGTCCAAAACATCTTGTAAAGACACTCACAAGAACAAAGTTTGAGGCACTGACAGAGGATCTTCTAAAAAGAACAGAGGCTCCAATAACACAGGCTTTGAAAGATGCAAAGCTTGAACCTGAGGATATAGATAAGATACTTCTTGTTGGAGGAGCAACGAGGATGCCCGCTGTTCAGGAGCTTGTGAGAAGATACTTCGCGAAGGATCCAAGAAAAGATATAAACCCAGATGAATGTGTGGCAATGGGAGCAGCAATACAGGGAGGAGTACTTGGCGGAGAAGTTAGGGATATACTTCTTTTAGACGTTACACCCCTTTCTCTTGGAGTGGAGACAAAAGGAGGTATATTCACACGTATAATTGACAGAAACACCACCATACCATGTGAGAAATCCAAGATATTCACAACAGCAGAGGATTATCAGACTTCTGTGGATATCCATATCCTTCAGGGAGAAAGACCCCTGGCAAAGGATAATCATTCTCTTGGCAGATTTACTCTCTCTGGAATACCTCCGGCACCAATGGGTGTTCCTCAGATAGAGGTGAAGTTCAAGATCGATGCCAATGGAATAATGCATGTGACAGCAAAGGATCTTGCCACAAATAAGGATGCGTCTATAACAATAAGTGGTTCATCCACATTGAAAGAAGAAGAGATAGAAAGGATGAGGAAGGAAGCTGAAAAGTTTGCTAAGGAGGATGAAAGGATTAAGGAGCTGATAGAAACGAGAAATAAGGCTGATCACATAATTCATGTTACGGAGAGAACACTGAAGGATCTTGGAGATAAAGTTACAGAGGAAGAAAAAGAAAGAATCAACAGGGCGAAGGAGAAACTGAAAAATGCTATGAAAAGTGAAAATATACAGGAGATCAACTCTGCCATAGAAGAATTAAACAATGAAGTGTACAAGGTATCTTCGAGACTGTATCAGAGCAGTGCTGAAAAAAAAGAAGGAGAGGAAAAGAAAAGCTGAATCTGTGGTTGGATGAAAAAAGATTATTATGAGATCCTGGGAGTGGATAGAAGTGCGTCCAAGGAAGAGATAAAAAGAGCGTACAAGAGACTGGCAAGGAAATACCATCCCGATGTCAGTAGTGACCCCCACGCAGAAGAAAAGTTCAAGGAAGTGTCAGAGGCGTATGCTGTTCTTTCGGATGACGAAAAAAGAAGATTATATGATACATATGGGCATGAGGGAGTAGATTCAAGATACACCCGTGAGGATATATTTAGAAATGTTAACTTTGATGACATATTCAGGGACATTTTTGGAGATACTGACAGTATCTTCAAAGATTTTTTTAGATTCGGATTTGGAAAGGATTTTTTTAGAAGAACAGAGAAAGGAAGAGATATCAACGTGGAACTGAGAATAGAACTGGAGGATGTTGCTCATGGAGCAAAAAAAGCAATCACATATACAAGAATTAAGAAATGTGAGTTCTGCAATGGCACGGGAGCAGAATCACCTGAAGATTTTAAAACATGTGATCTCTGTAAGGGAACAGGCGAGGTGAAAGAGGTAAAGAGAATGGGATTTTCCCAGTATGTGAGAATAATGCCATGTCCAAAATGTGGAGGCAGGGGAAAGATCATAGCAAAAAAATGCAGGTACTGTAAGGGAACAGGAAAGATCAGGGAAAAAGAAACAGTTGAAGTGGAGATTCCAAAAGGTATAAGAGATGGTGTAAGCCTGAGATATAAAGGAATGGGAGATTATGAGGGAAGTTATGGTGATCTCTATATCACAATCAGAGTAAATCCACATAGATTGTTCGAGAGAGAGGGAAATGATATAATCTACAGAGCAGAGATCAGCTTTCCAGAGGCTGTTCTGGGGACAAAGATCAGAGTTCCAACACTTTACGGTACAGAAGTGATCAAAATTCCTCCAGGAACACAGTACAATGATACAATAAAACTCAGAGGGAAGGGACTACCAAAGATGAACTCATTTGGGAAGGGAGACCAGATAGTCAGGGTTGTTATCAAAACACCTGAGAAGGTTAGCAAAGAAGAAAAAGAGCTTTATAGAAGATTGTTTGAGATCAGTTCATCAAAACATTATTAAATAGATATGAAATATTATCTACATGAGACTCATTCTACTGGCACCTCCTGGAGCAGGAAAGGGAACTCAGGCAGAGCTCATAGAGGAAAAGTTCGGAATAGAGCATATCTCCACAGGGGATCTTCTCAGAGAAGCTGTTGAAAAAGGGACACCGCTCGGACTTAAAGCAAAGAGATTCATGGATAAAGGAGAACTTGTCCCTGATGATATAGTCGTAGAGATTGTGAAGAATAAGATCAGAGATCTGAAAGAGTTTATCCTCGATGGATTTCCGAGAACTCTGGAACAGGCAAAGATCCTTGATAGATTTCTGGAGGAGAACAATGAAAAGCTGGATGCTGTTATAGAGATACAGGTTCCGGACGAAAAGCTCGTTGAAAGGTCTACCGGAAGATTGTCATGTAAGTGTGGTGAGGTCTATCATGAGATCTACAATCCTCCAAGGGTGGAGGGGATATGTGACAGATGTGGAGGAAAACTGTACAAAAGAGAGGACGATAATCCAGAGACGATGTACAGCAGGATAAAGACATACAAGATGAAGACGCTACCTCTTATAAAATACTATTTCCAGAAGGGAATACTCCGAACAATAAATGGAGATCAGGATATAGAGAGGGTATTCTGGGATATAGAAAAAGAACTGAATAAAATAAAATCTTAAATTAAGAATTTTCCGTTCTTATAGAACAGTTCTCCATCTGCATATACCTCCCCATTTTTCATATCCTTCAGGAGATCCCAGTGAATGCTTGAGAAGTTCTTTCCACCTGATTCAGGAATCGATCTTCCAAGAGCTAAATGCATTGTTCCTCCCATCTTTTCATCAAAAAGCATATTTTTTGTAAATCTGTTAACGCCATAGTTTGTTCCAATAGCGATCTCCCCTATCCTTTTAGCTCCTTCGGTCTCAAGAAGCTTTTTCAGTAACTCTTCACCCTTTCCAGCCTTTGCCTCTATCACCTCCCCATCCCTGAATCTTAGCTGTATATCCTCAATCTCTTTTCCCATGTATATTCCAGGATACGTGAATCTTATCTTTCCATTTGCAGAATCCTCTACAGGGCCTGTAAATACCTCTCCATCAGGGAGATTCTTTTTACCATCACTGTTTATCCATCTCCTTCCTTTTACAGAGAGAGTGAGGTCTGTATCCTCACCCACAAATCTAAGTTCATCTTTTTTATTCAGATAATCCACTATCTTTTCCTGTTCTCTGGATATTTTCTTCCATTCCTCCACAGGATGATCTTTATCAAGAAACAATGTTCCATAAACGAACTCTCTGTACTCCAAGAGAGACATCCCGGCTTCCTGAGCCATTGCATGAGTGGGATAAGGAGCAAGTACCCATTGAAGCTCTCCCTTAGCCTCTCTTTCCATGAATATTCTGTTCAATTCTGTATTTGCAGCAACTCTTGTTGCTATCCTCTGGGGATCCACATTGTTCATACTCTTTGTGTTATAATCTGCCCAGATATTGATAAAAATATCTATGTTCTCCATAAGGTATTTTCTTACCGGAGAAACATATTTCAACTGTTTTTCAGATGCATATTTCATGTATATGTCGGAGATATTTTCAGGTTCAAGTCTTACCTCAACGTTTGCACCTTTCAATATCAGATTTTTATATATCTTCTCTATAAGAGGGGATGAAAGAAAGGAACTCTGTACAAAGACTAAATCTCCCTCTTTTACATTCACAGAGTACTCTGTTATTATATCTGCCAGTTTTGATAACATCATATCACCGTGCAATTTTATCGGATAGATATAAAAACTTTACTTCAGATATTATATTGCGTGAGCGGTCTGCAGTTTCGGGCCTTGAGCCTGAGGAAGCTCTATCCATGCAACTGGGACTGGTGTGGAGGAGAGATCCTCCGGCAAAGGGAACAGAAACGAAACCTCTGGTGCAGGATGGTAATGATTCTGAGAAGGATGAAGACTGCATCAGGAAGGATGAAACGGCCCTTTCCCCAGGCATGCAAGACCAAACTAAGCCGATGAGTTCCAGTTCGAGGCAAAGGTAGGTCGCTAAGTCAGATACTGCAGGTACAGAAGATAGGCTATAGATCGCTCACGCTTTCTTTACCGAGAAGTTCTTCAATCTCCTTTTTCCCATCTTCAGGACCTTCTGCAAAGATAATGTCATTTTCTTTAAATCTCAGATTGTCAAGCCTGTATATATATTCATTTCCTCTTTTTACTAGGAATATATGCATCCCTGTGTTTGTTTTTATCTTCAGTTCCTTCACTGTTTTACCTATCATCTTTGAGTTTTTATTTACCGTTTCTTTTATTATTATCTCATCTGCTTCTTTCATTGCATCAACAAAAACAGGATGTATCTCCTTCCTGAAGACATTTTCAGCTATCTTTAACGAAGCATCTGCCACTCTTTCGACTGCATCTGCTATTTCTAAGATAGCCATGAGTTTCTCAGGTTCTTCACTCCTTGCTGCTCTCAGGGTTATCAGTTTCAATTTATAATTCAGTTTATCCATTCTTTCTTCAAGAAAAAATACCTCTTCAGCTATCTCTTTATTGAAGTAGAGAAGAGAGGTGTAAGCGAGATCTATCATAAGCTCGGATATATCCTTTATGATAACAAGAAGGTCTTTTATAGCTCTGAGATCAATTTCTCCACTCATTTAGCTCCCCATTACAGATTTTTCTCAGAAGTTTTTCTCCCTCCTCTGTGCCTCTGACTATCAGGATATCTCCTTCCATCAGTACCGTTTCTTTATCAGGATTGTAAATCCTCTTTTTTCCTCTTTTTATGCTTATTATATATTCTCCTATGGCAGTTGCCAGTTCACTTTCCTTTACCTTCATTCCCACAAGCTTTGATCCCTTTTTTATTCTCACTCTCGCTATCTTCTCTTCAGCCTCTCTCAGTGCCTGAAGTATGATAGGATGTATCTTGAAGTCTCTTTTGATTATATTTGATATATCCCCCGCAGCATTTGCTATTTCCTCCGAAGCAGATGCTACCTCCAGTATTTCAGATATATTCTCAGCATCTTCCTTTGTTCTTGCAGCAAGCATAGCAATTGCCTTGATTTTATAGTTGAGTTCGCTCATCCTTTCCTCAAGCTCTTTAACTTCTTCAGCTATCTCCTCATTATCAAAGAAAACAGAGGAGTAGGCAAGATCAAGAACTAACTCTGAGATATCTTTCATCTCTGTGAATATATCCTTCACATTCATCTCTTCTTTTTCCATTATCCAACACTCACCTTTTCAGAACATTCCAATTATAGCAGGTATTATCCTCAGAAGGACATAAAACAAAAATATGATTATCAGGATATCGAGAACTTTTTTTGTGAAATCAAACCCAGCCTTCAGTATTATAAGGAGGATAAGTATCCCCAAGGGTCCAACAGCATCAGGAGGTACCAATCCTGAGGTCGCATCTGAGATGGCACCGGCAATCGTCTTTGCCATATCTATCATCATCTCTATTATATTGAGAACTAACTCTGTGATATCCATAAGTTAAGCTTTTATGTACAGTATTTAAATTTTACTGTGATTCCTCAGTCTCTTCCTGACAACAGAAAAGAAAATATTTTTATTCTAACTGATTATATTTTATATATGATAGTAAGAATCATTCTTATTGTACTCATGTTTTCCCTGTGGCTCCCTCAGGAAAACATGGAGTTTTTTGTTAAAAATGGGGAACCACAATGTTTAATAGTGTATGGCGAGAACTCAGCAGATTTTGAGGCAGCAAGTATAATAGCTGAGAAAATTGCTGAACTCTCCAGAAAAAAGGAGGAAATTTTTGAATATTCTGAGAATAATTATATCAACAAGAACAATTTTCAGACATCTGACTGTGATTTCATAGTTGTGGGGAATACCTCTGGATATTTTAATAAGAAGCCATACATCTCTCTTCCTCTCTGGTATGATGATAAAAATATGAACGGGAAACTGGATAGTGATGAGTCAAGGGAAGAAATATTCATTAATTTTTCAAAAAACAATACTTTTCCCGTTTTTAATATTGGCGATCTTAGATACAGAGTTGTAATAGAGGAGCTTCCAATGAAAAAGCTATGGAAGGTTGGTGAAAAGGCTGTATATGTATATGAAAACTCCAAAAAAGTGAAGTTTTTAAATAATGAACTCAGTCCATTGGATTTTTTCCAGAGTACCGGAGAAAACTCAATTCTTCTCGGAGATCCATATGAGAAGAGTTTTCCAATGGAGGAAGATATAGAGTTTAAGGGATGGAAGGTGCATTTAGGGGAGGAGTACACCGTTACAGAGCCAAGTGGCAAAATTCACAGATACGATCCCTCTGAGCTGATATATATAAAAAGAAATGTCTGTGGTAAAGAAGATATTACAATATTTGCAATGAAGATTGAAAACAATGAGATAGAGATTTACGTTCTCAGAAACTATGGAGTTATCCACAGTGCAACAGGGATAAAGATGGGGGAGGATGAATGGAGTCTCAACATAAGAACTCAGGATATAGAGTATGAGGATGTCAATGATATGTCCCCTGCTTTCAAGGATAAGGAGATGGAGTATATCATAGAACTCAGGAATTATTCCATGCTTTCAGGAAATGTTTATTTTACAGAGATTCAGATCCCTCCCTGTGGATTGACTGAGGGAGATTATACCGGAAGAATATTCTTTTCAATTGAGATAACAGATTCGGATCCTCATGACGAAGAGATAGATTCAGTAAAAATGATATACAAAAAAGTAACTGAGGAGAGTTTTCTGAGATTTTTGATAAAAGACAGTGAGGTCACTGAAGAGATAATGAATTCCTATAATCTGATATCTGTGGGAGGACCGGGATATACAAAAACAGAGAAAGGTATAAATATATGCAATACATGGACAAAATCTATAGTTGATAGGGAACTATCCAGAATAGACTGGTATAACTCCGAGGGAGAATGGGAGTACATAGAAGATCTCAGGACTCTGATAGTTGCGGGGAAGGATAGAGAAGCTACCAAAAGAGCTGCGGAAAAGTTAGTTGAGAATTTATAGAGTTCTGTTGACTTCAGTTGTAGTGAACAAATTAAACAAGATTCTTTTTGGTTTTTTCTATTGGTATCAGCACCGATTATTTCAGAACTCCTTGCACTCTCCATCATATTTTATCATAGTCTCATAAATGGAATTTTCCGCTTAGCTCAACTTTCAATTTATCAACACTTCTTTAACAAGCATAGAGTATTTCATTATCTATTTCCAGATTTTAGAAACCTTTTCACAATTGAGATGTAAGCTTTGCCCGTTTGATAAGAATACTTTCTTAGCTTTATTTCTTCGATAAGCTTACCTATCAGCTCATATCGTTCCTGTGGCGTAGCTTTTTAAAGTTCAAATTTATAAACAAAAGTATGATCACAAGAGTTATAAAAGTTCGCTTTAACTCTCATTTGGTAAGTTATACGAATAAAAACTGCGTGAAATACATGTTAAGTGCAATGCTTTGTAAGGGGAGAGTTAAAGATGGTTGAAAATACAAAAGAAAAAGAGATAAGAAGATTTCTAAAAAAGTTAGATATATTATCAGAACAAATCTCAGAACATAACATCTCTGAGAAAATTAGAAGTTTCATTAAGGAAAATTTTGACGAAAATCCGCCAGATGTTTTGATTTGGGAACAAATGGCTTTTGATTTTATTGAGAATTACCCAAGGGATAGATCAGAATGGGGTACTTATTTTGGGCCCATATTTGTTGGATCTAACGAAAAAGGTGAAATGGTTGAGTACCCAAGTATTCGAAAAATAACTCCCGATACTATTTCTTATTGGGAAAAACGTGCCAAAGAATCTGTAAATCCTATCTTAAAAGCGAGATACTCCAATTTGGCTTTGGATTTTTCAGAAAAAGTGAAAGGAGAAAAACCTCATTATACAATTGCTCAGATTTTTATAGACTCTGTCATGGAAATAGCTGAAAGAGATTTGCATAAATATAGCGTTGATATTATAAAAAAGTTAGGACGGGCTTTATCCATTGCATTAAGCATCAACAACAAACAACGAATAAATAAATTAGCGGATACAATAATCGCTTATGAAAAAAAGATCGCAGAAAATGATAAACCGGGTTTGTGGGGGTTTTCATATGAACTGCTTGTAAAAAATAAAAAAGTAAAATTAAGTAAAGACAAAGAACTTGAAATTATTAGTGATTTGGAAAATCGGTTTGAAAGATTGCTGAAAGGCAATAATCATAGAGCTGCTAAAAGAGCTGCAGTTTTGCTGGCGGACTATTATTTCAGACTTGGAGATAAAGAGAAAACAAAAGATATACTGCTTAAACTTGGCAAAATGATTCAAAGTCAAGCAGAAGAAATTTCGCCACTTGTAGCAAGTGATTGGTTAGAAGAACTATATCATCTCTATTTACAATGTGGTATGAGAGATGAAGCAGATAGAATTTCAAATAAAATCAGGGAGTTAGGTAAACAGGCCAAATCAGAGCTTAAGAAAATCGAAACCTCTATAGAAATTCCTAAAGAAGAACTTGAGAAATACATTAATTGGTTAATTGACGGAGATCTTAATATGGCTCTATGGAAAATTGCTGTAAATTACATTCCAAAAAAAGATGAGGTTATGAAACAAATACAAGATCTTTCTAAAAAAGCCCCTATCTCATTTCTATTTTCTCGCAGAATTATGGATAATGAGGGACGTGTTATATCAACGGTTGGTCCATTAGAAGATGATATCGATGGACATATTATTTTCCAAATTTCACAAAATATGCGAATTAGCTCTTTCTTTTTAAGGGAAACATTAAATGCTTTAATGAGTAAATTTAAATTAAGTGCCTCAGAAATAGCAAACTATTTATACGAATCTCCTATCTTTGATGAAGGAAGAAAAGAGTTTTTTGTTAGAGGCATAGATGCTTTTCTGAATGGAGACTTTTTAGTCTCATTACATTTATTAATTCCTCAACTTGAAGCATTAGTCAGAAATCTGGCGGAAAAAATAGGAATCCCAATTTTAAAACCTTCTGGTTCTGGAGGATTTTACTATCGAACATTGGATAAACTATTAAAAGAAGATGGTATTATCGAGGTTTTAGGCGAGGATATGTGCCTTTATTTAAGAGTTTTACTTACAGATCCATGTGGTTGGAATTTACGTAACGATGTAGCTCATGGTATAAGTAAACCTGAAAGGTTCAATCAAATAACCGCTGATAGGACGTTTCATGCACTTTTATGTTTAGCTTTAGTGAAGGAAAAGGAGGCGAAGGAAAAATGATTTTAAGCACTGCATATAACAGTGGACATACGGCTACACTTCGCTCCGCCCAAATCCCACTTCGTGGGCTTTGTTTATCCCCAGAACGTTGTTTGAGAACCAGGGATTTCAAAGTAAAGGTTTAGGATATGTTAGGGGCTTTTTGGACTTAATTTGCTTTGAGACCCAAAAGGGCTTAAAGCCCTTCACTCCAGAGGAGGGAAGGTGATGAAAAGTTGACGCTATTGACTGAAATGACAAAATTTATAAAATGTTGTAAACTACATTAAACTATGGATTGTAATTATAAGAGTTTGTTATACATTATAGGGATAATTTTGTTGGTTGTTGGTTTTAGTGGTTGTGTTAGATTTTGGTTTCCAGTCACTAATACTTCAGGGAATAAGAGTAATATTATTGATTTAACTAAGGACTCTCCAATTACAAGAAATGTCAAGATTAAACATTGTGGAGTGGGTTATGCAGTAAAAGGATATGCCTCTTTATGCAAGCAAATGGATGTGGAATTGGTAAGAATTCCTTCAGTAGCATGGGGTGCTATAGAACATAGCCCTCCAAAAGGAGGTATACACCATTACAATTGGCAACATTTAGATGAGATAATAAGAGAATATCAAGACAATGGATTCAGAGTGCAGTTAATTGTAAAATCTGCTAATTCTTGGGCTTGTAAAAGTTTTACCAGTGATTCTGAAAAGTTTAGATTAAGTTCTCCTCCCAAGGATCAATACTGGGATGATTATTATTCTTTTATATATCACTTAGTTGAGAGATATGATGGTGATGGTAAAGATGATATGCCTGGGCTAAAAATGCCTGTTTTAGAATATGAGATTGAGTCAGAAGCACATAATACGGAATTTTTCTGGGACGGAACAGTGGAAGAGTATAAGCGTCTTTTGAAAACTGCATATAAAGCTGCTAAGAGAGCAAATCCTAATGCAAAAATTATTCTTTCAGGAATAAACTTTGGAGATTATGGGAAAGAGATTCAACAATTTTTTGAGAAGCATAAGGATGTAACTTTTTGGGATATAATCAAGTTAGTGCAAAAATATCCTCCCAGTATTCAAAAGAAGATGAGATTTATTATTGAGACTCTGGAATATGGAAACTATTATGATGAAATTGATCTTCATTTTAACAGAGACTACAAAGAGATTCCGAGCGAAATTAAATTAATTACTTTAATATTAGATGCATATTCTAGCCATAATAAAAGTATTCTAGCAGGCGATGTATGTAGTTGCCCTTGGATTAGGGATATACCAAAAGATCCTGGAGGGAAAAAACGTTTTAGAATTGAACAAGCAAGTTTATCAAGTAAAAAATTGAGTATATCTGTAGTACATGGTGTAGAGAGTTTTGTTCTTGAGAGTATTCGTGATTTTCCACCAACCTACAAACATGCATTGAAGGAAAGTTTTAGGTTTGCTGGGATATTTGATGAAAAAAAGAAACCACGTCCTGTTTTTTATGCATACAAACAGACGATAGAAAAAATAAAGGATACAACGAAAGTAGAATATTGGGAAATTAGTGGTGTTTATGCTTATAGGTTTTACTTTTCTAATAGACCTCCAATTTATGCAATATGGAGCGAGGCGGGAAGAAAGAAAGTCAAACTTTCTGTGTCCTCTAAAAAAGTAATGATAGAAAAATTAGCGTTGAGTAAGAATACTGAGTACGAAATAGTAGAGGCGAACGATGGAACAGTTATTGTAGAAATTGATGATAAGCCATTATTTTTGGTGGAAATAGAAGGACCTTTGAGTCAGTAAAAATTGATATTAATGCATTAAAGGATAAAGGAGAATTATCCAATCTATTTAGTGCAAGTGTAGGGTTTGTCACCCCAAGTAATGGGGAAAGCCAGAAAGAATATGTAAAAGAAAATTTTTTATAACCAAAAAAATAAAAATGGGTATAAACCTATCTAATTCTTAATAGAAGTAAAAAAGCTTTCAAAAGATTATAAAAGTATAAGAATATAAATCCTAAATGAAAGAGTAGAAGGAGAATATAAAATATTTTATATGAATATAGGAAAGCATGATCCAAAATTAAGAAAAAGCCTAAACATATTATTTAATGCTGATGAAGTAATTTACATAAATGGAAAAAAAGTTATAAAATGTTCCATCCACCAGAACATCTGCAACTCTGCGAACTCTTGGAGTTATTGCCTCACTTCGTTCAGTCGTTAAACAGCGAATATGCAGTTTTGCAATCAGGATTACTTCGCCCAAATTTTGAGCAAGCTCAAATTTCTCATATTAATAAGGAAGAAATCACAGATTAAGGAGATGAGAAATGTGGTAAACGATGGAAATGGATTGAAAGAAAAATTGAAAGCAAAACTTAGGGAAATTTTTCAGTTTGAAAACGAAGATTTGGGCTTTGGAATTTACAGAATAATGAATTACAAACGAAAAGAGATTGAAGAATTCATTGAAAAAGAGTTAATCAGCGGAATTAGGAAACAACTAGAATTGGTTGGAGAGGAAGAAATAAGTAAAATAAAAGAAGAATTTGAAAGGTACAATATGCTCTTTCAGGAGGATGAGACATATATCCAGAAAATTCTTGAAAAAGCAGATGTGGTTAAAAAAATGACTAAAATTTACTCGGTGGAGTTCGGAACTCTGCGTCCCGATAATCGGGACTTGCCCTTCGGGGAATATAACAGGAGGTTAAGCGAAACCAGGCTCCGCGGAGGAGGATAACAATGCCAAGAGAGAAAATAGTCAGTATAACGTTCTTCTATTCGCTTGCTTACCTAATTGCCTACATCGTAAATCCTTTTCTTTCACATTTGGAAATGCCATACATTCTCTCTATTCTTTTGTTAACCCATATCCTTATATTGATTGGAACATTCTTAATCGTCTATGTAGTTTTAAAGTTAAACAACGAAAACTGCACTCTTTCAACCTTCGGGATTAGAAAACATAACCTGAGCAATAGTTTTTTATGGGCGACAGCTCTTTCAACACCCATTCCGCTGCTTTGGCTTATTGGCACACAGATCGCAGATGTTGATACTATGTTAATTGCTGCCAAACCTTCTTGGGCTAATCCACCAATTTCGCTACAAGTTTTGATATCTGCTATACTTTTATGGATTCTGGCAGGCATTGTAGCATTCATATTCTGGGAAGCTTTCCCCTATGAATTCATGAAAGATTTTCCCAAGAAGTTTGTGATACCTCTAATAGCAGTTTCATGGGCAGGTCTATATAATACCCCTTTGTTGACGGGAAAATTTGACCCATTTGATGTCATATTCTTTGGATTTCTTTTTACATTAGTTTATCATAAGACAAGAAATAGTATGGGGATATTGATGGCATACCTTCTAAATGAAAATCCTCTATGGTGGATAATAGCAGCAGTATTTGGGCCAAATATTAAAGTGGCATTCATGACTTTTCTCATTCTCAGGATGTTAATATGTTCCGTATCCGCATTTTGGGTGATCAGAACGAAAATTTCTAAGTAGAGAAAAATAATAATGTCACTGGCTCTGCACTGCTCAGCAGTGTTGCCTTTTGGCTTATATAACAGCGGATAAAAAGTTTCGCTGTGCTTCGCCTTGCATTTCGCATATCCTCGGAACGTTATACCAACAATAAGTTAACAGAACCATTTACAGAAAGATTTAAATATCCTATTTTTAAAGGCTAATTATGAGAAGGTTCTTAGTCTTTATCCTGATCCCTCTGATTCTGAATATAGTTTACTCTGAAAACTCTGTTTACACCACGGAGTGGACGTATCTAACAAAGGGAGAAATACGAAATCTATCCCTCATGGGAAATGTGATAATCTTCTCCTCTGGAGAGTATGAGGGATTTCATGATCAGTATACAGAGAACAAAATCTATGCTTTTGATCTTCATGGAAAAAAACTCTGGGAGAAAGAGTGTCCCTATCTCATAAAAAAGATCCAGATAGAAAAGAACATCTATTTTTCATCAGGGAGATACTTTTATTGTTACGATCCTTATTTTTCCGAATTGTGGCATTACTCCACAAACTCGGATGTAAAAGATTTCTATGTATATGATAATGAGATATTTCTTTTTTTAGAGGATGGAACGATAAAGTTTCTCACCACAGATGGTGAGGAGAAATGGGAAAGAAAGGTGGACTCCGGGATATTCCTTGTTTTTAAATTAGAGGATGTTTATGCGGGGTATTATCTCCAGCCATATGTCTATTTTCTGGATTCAAAGGGAGATACAGTATGGAAGTATAAAACAGTTGAGAACTTTGAAAAGATCTATGTGGAGGATCTTGATGAGGATGGCGAGCCCGAGATACTCACTTCATACTACAAATTTCTCTATGCAACGAACAAAGATGGACTCATAGAATGGAGATTCAAGGCGGATGAATATATAAACGATATCTATATATCTGATAAAATCTATGCAGTAGCCGGAAAAAAACTTTATATCCTGGATGAAAGAGGAAATTTAGAAGAAGAGGAGGAGTTTGAGGATCAGATTAAATTAGTTGCTGTAGATGATATAAACAATGACAGTAAGAAAGAAATTCTCTTAGGAATTTCAAAATGGGACAAAAATAAGCAGGAATGGGTGGATAATTATCTCTACATAGGAAAAAAAGTTTTGAATACAAAGGGTGTGATCAGGAATATAGTATGCATAGATTCAGATAATGATGGGGATAAGGAGGTAATCATAGGTGCTGATGATATTTTCTTCCTGAAAAATAACATTCTGGAGATAAAGGATAGTCTGAATAAGAAATATGATGAGTATCTTACTCTCTATGAGAAAAAGGATTTTGATAATGCAAAAAGAGAATTTTTGGAACTGAAAGATGAATATAAGAGTTTTGGATTCGATACATCAAAGATAGATGAAGTCCTGACAAAAATAGATAAATATGAAAACGGATACAGACTTTACAATGCAGGGGAGAAAGCTTTCAGTGAAGGAAACTATAACTTTGCAAAGATAAATTATCAGAACGCCCGAAAATATTTTGAAGAGCTTGGAGAAACAAATATAGTCAAAGATATAGACAATAAAATAAAAGTATGCGAAGAAAATTTAAAAAAGGAAACAGAAACCCCTAAACCAACTCCAAGTATAAAAGAGTATATAAAAGGGAAATTTTTTATTCTCTGGATTGTGATTGTGGTACTTTTGATTGTTCTTATTTTTGCTGTTAAAAGGCGGAAAAGAAGATGAATAAAGTTAAATATCTTTTAAAGAAATATAACCTGGCGCCTTTAAAGATATTATCTCAGAACTTTTTGATATGCGATAGTGTCATGGAAAAAATGGCAGATTATGCAAAAAAAACTACTCTTGAGATAGGACCGGGAGTTGGTTTTCTGACAGAGAAGTTATCAGAAAGAGCAGATAGAGTGATAGCTGTAGAAAAGGACAGAGGAATGGTAGAACTTCTGAAAAATGAGTACGAGTTCAATAATGTGGAGATATATCATGGAGATTTTTTGAAAACAGATTTTACCTTTGACTGCTGTATTTCTTCGATACCTTATTCCATAGCTTCAAAAATTATCTTCAAACTTTTAGAAAAAAAGCATGAGTATTCTGTTCTTCTCCTGCAGAAGGAATATGCAGAAAAAATGACAGAGATGGAATCAAGACTTGGAATTATGGTAAATGCTCTTGCAGATATTGAGATAATTGATTCTGTGAATAGAAAATGTTTTTATCCTGTGCCAAAGGTAGATTCTGTCATAGTAAAGCTGATTCCAGAGAGAAAGATAAACTCCCCATTTTTCAGTGAGACTGTGAGGATTCTTTTCCAGCATAAAAGAAAAAAGGTGATAAATGCACTGATTGATTCGAGTAAGGAACTGGGATTGGATAAAAAAGATGCAAGATCTGTTTTTTCAAAAATGAAATACAGAGAAGAAAGAGTTTTTAAACTCGATCTTGAAAAAATAGAAGAAATTTCTGAGTTTCTTGAGAAAATACTTAAAAATAGGAATCAAGAGAAACCTGTTTAGAACTGGAAAGAGCTTTTTTTAATCTTTCTAATGCTCTTTTCACCCTCTCATGAGAAAAATCTCTTTCTTCACAGAGGAACTCAATGATCTGATTTTCGGAGGGATCTTTAAATTTTATACTGTAATCATCAGTAACTTCCGGGGTTAAAAATATCTCCTTTATCTCCTCATAATTTTTAAATTCTCCATTTTTTACCATATTCAAAGCCTTTTTCGGTCCAACACCCTTGATGCCCTCATTGAAATCCGTTCCTACAAGGATTCCTATCTCCACAAGCTGTTCTCTCGTTATTCCATTTTTTTCAAGGCATTCATCAAGGAAGATTATCTCAGGCAGTATCTCTCTGTAAACATCCTTCCCTGGAAGTTTTCTTCTTCCCGAGATGGTGAGATTTCTTATCAGTCTTGGTGCTCCAAAAAGAAGAGAGTCAAAATCCTGAGAGCCTGTGGCCCATACGTCTCCTTTCATTGTCATATGGGAAGCCTGAGCTTCTCCCTCTGAAGGAGCCTGGACATAGGGGATACCCATATACTCCAGAAGTCTTTTACTTTCTTCTATCATGTTTCCTGTGAATCTAACTGTTGCCTGTGCATATTTTCTTATTTCTTCTTCCTTCCCCTCTATTTTAGCTCTTTTAAGTTTTGAAATAGCTTTTTCCTTCGCTTCTTTTCTTTTTTCCAGTGTCTTTTCCTTTAGCTTTGGGGGTTCACCGTCAAATACATAGACAGGGAATATACCGTACTCCAAAAGATTTATGGTCCTGTAAAAAAGGCCAGATATATGAGAGGTAACTCTCCCCTTTGAATCCTGAAGAAGTTCTCCATCTCTCTGTCTTATTATTGCCATGAACTGGTAAAGAGCATTCATTGCATCGATCGCTATTCTCCTTCCTTTAAGTTCCTTGAATGATATCTCTTTCCTTGGTAAAATGTCTTTCAGATTTACTCCCATATTACTCCCTTATGACTGTCAGGGGTATAACTCCCTTTTCAAACTCCTCCAAGGCTATTCTTATAGAATCTTTTTCATCTGTCTTTACCAGTACAGGAGCACCCATCGCTATCTGTAATGCCCTGGCTCCTATTATACGAGCTTTTTCATACTTCGTAAACTTCATATAAATAATAAAGTAGAAACCTTTTTAAATGTTATACCAAGAGCGATGTTCTATCATCCTTTTCATGAAAAAATTTTTATACTAAGAGGATCAGTAAATATTATGAATTTAAAATCTGTATCCCCTATAATCTCAGTTGTGCTTCTCATATCTGCAACGATAGCTGTTGGTACAATTTTAATGGCATGGGGATCAGGATTACTTCAGGAAAAACAGAGTGTTTCTGAAGAAACAAGTAAAGCTGTATTTGGAAATGAGAATTATCTCAGCATTGATAATCTTGCCAACGATAGTGGTAATCTCAGGATATGGGTGAGGAATTCAGGAGAAGAAGATGTGGAGGTAAAGAATTTCAGAATATATATCAAAAAAAATGGAGTAGAACAGGATTGTGTGGATGTTTCTGGGATGACAGTACCAAAAAAAGGTACAGTGAAACTCGCGGATATTCCTTTATCTCTGAAGGAGGGAGATAAAATCTTTGTAAGGATAACAACGGAAAGTGGATATGTGATGACAAAAACACTGGATCTCACACCAAAACCAACATCCACAATCACTCCACCTCCGACCACCCCTCCAAGCAATCTTCCTCCAGATGCAGATTTCACGTACACTCCTCAGAATCCATATACAAATGATACGATTCAGTTCACCGATCTCTCTACAGATTCTGACGGTACGGTAGTTTCATGGTCCTGGGATTTTGGAGACTCGCAGACATCCACAGATCAGAACCCAACTCATTCGTACCCTGAAAATAACACATATACAGTTTCATTGACTGTAACAGATGATGATGGCGCTACAGATACCATACAGAAGGACGTTACTGTTCTGAATAGAGATCCGATTGCTGATGCAGATGGACCTTACAGTGGAAGTGTAGGAGAAAACATAACATTTGATGGATCGGGATCTTATGATCCTGATGGTAATATAGTTTCATGGGAATGGGACTTTGGAGACACAACTACGGGAAGCGGCGAAACAACAACACATGCTTATTCTTCACCAGGGGATTACACCGTTACATTGACAGTAACAGATGATGATTCTGGAGTAGACACAGATACTACAACTGTTCATGTGAATTATTCTCCTGTTGTTACTGTTACGTATCCCGATGGAGGAGAAACTCTAAATGGTATAGAGAATATCACGGCTGTAGCATCCGATTCTGATGGAACGGTAGTCCTTGTTACTTTTTATTACAGCGATGATGGGATAAACTGGAATCTGATAGATTCTGATACCACATCACCCTACGAGGTATCTTGGGACACTAGAAGAGTCTTGAATAATACAACATATCTGATAAAAGCAGTGGCACAGGACGATCTGGGTGCCACAGGGGAGGATACATCAGATGCCACATTTTCAATATCCAATATTCCAGCAAGTTTGAATATATTGAATATAAAAACATCTCCTACAGAGGTAAAACAGGGAGATAGTGGAATTACTGTAACAATGGATGTTGAAAATACAGGGGAGGCATTTGCCTCTATCACCGATTCTTATCTTACCTTTACACATCTGAGTGGAGATGTTTCTTCAGATTATACAGTAACGCCTTCGCCTTCTAACCCGACGGAGATAGAGGGAGGAACTACAGAGACTTTCACATTCACTGTGGATCTGACAGCTAATGCTCAAACAGGATTAATTACAATAGACGGATATATTGAAGGAACAGATGCTGCGACAAATAACACTCTCTCAGATAACACGGCAGATACTCCAGATCAGTGGATAGTAGAGTTCTTTGATGATGTGGAGAATGGAGGAGGAAAATGGACAATCAGTTCAGATCCCAGAAATCTATGGCATATAACGCAGCACAGGTACCACAGCAGTGATCACTCATGGTACTATGGCCAAGAGGGAGTCTGGAATTACAGAACAGGTCATAACAGAAACTGGGGGAGGATCACATCTGTATCAATAGATCTAACCTCCTCAACTATAACATCAGCTACTCTGAGATTCTGGACGTGGTGGCAGATAGAACATGGATTCGGTAGTGACTGGGACAGAATGGAGGTATATGTCTCTACAAATGGAGGAGCCTCATGGACAATGATATGGAGAAGAGACTCTGATGATCCGGATATGAACTGGCATGAGGAGATAATAGATATTTCTGGGTATGTAGGGAATAACATTGTGATAAGGTTCAGTTTTGATACTGTAGATGGATTGTATAACAACTACGAAGGCTGGTATGTTGACGATATTTATGTAGACGTATCCCAGTAACCTTTTAAAAGAAGAAAACCATATAGTAAAAAGGTGTTTACATGACAACAGTATATGATGTTCCAGCAGACAAGTTAATAGAAAAATTGAAAGAGGAATTAAAGACAATGAAGGAGATAACTCCTCCAGAATGGTCTAAATTTGTGAAGACCTCGTCTTCAAAGGAGAGACTCCCTGACCAGGAGGACTGGTGGTATATAAGAGCAGCCTCCATATTGAGAAAAATATACATATATGGGCCTGTTGGAGTCTCAAGGCTCAGAACTGCATACGGTAGCAAAAAAAACAGAGGACACAAGCCGGAGAGATTCAGAAAGGCGAGTGGTGCGATAATAAGGAGAATACTACAGCAGTTAGAGGAAGCAGGTCTCGTGAAGAGCGAGACAGGAAGAGTCATAACCCCAAAAGGAAGATCCTTACTTGATAGAATCTCAAAGGAGATAGAGGGATGAATAATGGAGGAGGATATAGAAGAGATCAAGAGAAAAAAATTAGAGGAGCTTAAAAAAGCTGAAGAAAAACAAAAGATGGAGATACAGAAACAGCTTATTTTGCGTCAGATACTCACAAATGAAGCAAGAAACAGACTTGTAAGAATAAAAATGGCAAGACCTGAGTTTGCAGAACAGGTAGAGATGCAGCTGATTCAACTGGCACAAACAGGAAAGCTACAGAAAAAGCTCACAGACGAAGATCTTAAAGTTATCCTGAGATCACTTCAGGAGAAAAAACCAAAGTACAGGATCATGAGACGATGATATGGAAGCCAATCTACTTTTCAGCGGAGGCAAGGATAGCTCGTTAACAGCCTACATACTTAAAAGACTCGGGTATGAAGTAAAGACGATCACAGTAACATTTGGATACAGTGAGAACTGGAGACTTGCAAAGGAAACATCTGAAACTCTCGGGTATGAGCATAGAGTAATAAAGATGGATGAAAAAATATTGAGAGAAGGATGCAGAATAATGATGGAAGATGGATATCCTCTGAGAGGTATCAAATATATTCATAAAGAGGTAATAGAAAATCTTGCAAAGGATTATAAAGTAATCTGCGATGGATCAAGAAGAGACGACAGAACTCCAAAGCTTGAGTTCAATGAGATAAGAAGCCTTGAGGATAGATATGGGGTGGAGTATATCTCTCCCCTTCAGGGCATCGGATATAAAACGATAAGATACCTGGCAGAGAGACTGTTTATAATAGAAACGTATGACAGCAGTGAAAAAAGAACAGCAGATTACGAAACAGAAGCAAGGTTCTTCCTTGGAGAGAAAGCAAAAAAAATATTTCCAGTACACGAACAAACAAGAGTTCTTGGCTGGAGAGGTGATGTAAAATGGCAAGAAACAAACCACTTGGTAAAAAACTGAGATTGGGTAAAGCCTTAAAGCAGAACAGGAGACTTCCTGTATGGGTATGGGTGAAAACAAGATTACAGGTTAGAACTCATCCAAAGAGAAGGAACTGGAGAAGAACAAATCTCAAAAGGTGATTTTATGAAATTAGGAGAAGAAAGAATTTATACCATTCCTCTTAGAAAAGCTAAAAGGACACAGAGAAAGAAGAGAACTCCAAGAGCAGTAAGGGAACTAAGAAGTTTTCTGAGAAGACATGCGAAAGCAGAGAATATAAAGATAGATTCTAAACTGAATGAAAAACTCTGGGAAAGAGGAATAGAGAAGCCACCATCGAAGATCAGGGTCAGAGTAAAAAAGGAAGAGGAAGAAGAAACAGCAACAGCCTATCTCGCTGAATAATATGATAAAAAAATTAGAAATTGAAGGAAATCCATTTATAGGTGCATTTGGGATAACAAATGAAAAAATAACATTTTTATCTACAGGTTTTACAGAAAAAAAGAAGAAAATTGTGAAAGATACTCTGAATACAGAAATTTTTTCGATAACGATAGCAAGAACAAATATAATAGGCATTCTTGGTGCAGGAAACTCTAATGGTCTGTTACTTCCGTACAATGTTGAGGAGTATGAACTCAGAAAATTAAAAGATCTTGATATAAAAATAGAAGTTCTAAAGGCAAAGTTTACAGCTCTTGGAAATATGATACTCTGTAACGATAAAGGTGCGATTGTAAGTTCCAGACTCAAAAAAGAAGCTTCTAAGATAGAGGATGCACTTGGTGTTGAGGTGTATGTATCTGATCCCCTCAACTTTGGAAGTATGGGTTTATGCACAAATAACGGATGTCTCGTACACCCATCTCTATCAGATAAAATAGATGAACTGGAAAAAGCTTTAAAGGTAGAGGTAGATACAGGAAGTGCAAATAGAGGATTTTACTATCTCGGCCTCTGTGCCCTGGCAAATACAAAAGGAGCAGTTGTAGGAGAGATGAGTACAGGTCCTGAGATAAACAAGATCGAGGATATAATGTTTTAGGAGGGATAAGATGAAAAGTTTTGAAGTGCATGGAACGTTTAGGATGGGGGACAGAATGCAGAAATTCACAAAGATAATTAATGGAATGAATGAAAAAAGTGTTATAGAAAAACTGTACTGTGATTTAGGGAGTAGACATAGAGTAAAAAGGAATAACATAAAAATCATTAAGATAGAGGAGATTAAAAATGGAAAAAAATGAGTTATTGATGAAGTTTGCATATCTGAAGGAACAGGGAGAGATTTTGATGAGAAACATAGCAATGATGGAAGATAGATTGAAAGAAACTTTAATAGCCAGAAATACACTTGAAGAATTGAAAAAGATAGATAAAGGAGAGTTACTGGTGCCAATAGGCGGAGGATGTTATATTGAAGCAGATATAAAGAAATTGAATAAGATCACGATAAATGTAGGGGCAGGAATAGCAAAAGAAGTTTCCATAGATGAATCCATATCAAAATTAGATGAGAACACTGATAATATCAAAAAAGTCATCTCAAATGCAAGAGAAAATCTCTCAAAAATTGAGAAGGAGCTTGCAGCCATAGATCAGGAACTGAGAAAACAACAGTGAGAAAATGTTCAATTCTCTGAAAGGTAAACTGGATTCGTTCTTTCAGGATCTGAACAGAAAAACTATTACGGAAAAGGATATAGATTCGATTCTTTCCGATTTAGAGCTGATTCTCCTTCAAAATGATGTTTCTTTGAAAGTTACTGAAGAGATAAAAGAAATCCTGAAGAAAAAGATCTCAGGAAAAAAGATAAATCTTCTTGAAAATAAAAGAGCATTTATAAAAAATGCTCTAAAAGAAGCTATAAGAGAGATACTCAGTTCAGAGAAAATAGATCTGATCGAGAGAATAAACGCAAAAAAACCATTTGTGATAATGTTTGTTGGATTTAATGGTACAGGGAAAACAACAACAATAGCAAAGCTCGGGAACATACTGAAAAAAAAGGGATTTTCTGTTGTATTCTCAGCATCGGATACATTCAGAGCAGGGTCTATAGAACAGTTAGAAAAGCATGCTCAGAACGTTGGTATAAGGGTGATAAAGCACAGATATGGGGGAGATCCTGCAGCTGTAGCATTTGACGCAATAGAACATGCAAAAGCAAGGAATATAGATGTGGTAATGATAGATACAGCGGGAAGATCAGAGATGAATAAAAATCTCATAGAGGAGGTAAAAAAAGTAAAAAGAATTGCAAAACCTGATCTGACAATTTTTGTTGCCGACGCTCTTGCAGGAAACTCCGTAGTTGAGCAGGCTGAGAAGTTCAGCGATGTGGGAATAGACTGTTCTGTTCTGACAAAGATAGATGCAGATGCAAGAGGAGGAGGTGCTCTCTCAATCATATTTGTTACGGGAAAACCAGTCCTGTATGTGGGTACAGGTCAGGGATATGATGACCTGAAGGAGTTTGATCCTGAGCTGATCCTTAAAAATATATTTTAACTGTAAAGTCAATCCTATTTTACTCTGAAGTTTGAAAAACTTTAAATAGATTGACTGTAATATTTAGATTATGCATGTACCAAAAGGGTGGCTCAGAAAAAAAATTGAAGAAAAGAATTTTCGTCTGAGTATAGATACCTTAAAGGAGAAACAACTTGGGATCGATAGAAGTTTTTCTGGTTATGTGAGGATATTCGGTACAACATCTCAGAATACCCATGATGATTATTATTTACTTATCGAAAATGGAAAGATCATTGGAGCTGAAAAAGTAGAGATAGAAAAAAATATAAGAACTCTCAGAGAGGAATCCCTTGAAAAGATGGAGTGTACATATGTGGAATGTGAGATTCAAGTGGTGAAACTGGAGAGATCTGAGATGGAGATAGCAAAGGAAATAAACGAAAACTGCCTTCTGGAGAACAAAATAGAGTTTAAGAGCGAATTGAATAGAAAAGAACTTCTTAAAAAAATGAATATAGACAATATAGATGTGGAGCATCTTCTCTACAAATTCGAAAAGAGAAAAGAACAGCTCTGATCATTTTCTGAATTTCGGCACAGCATCTCTGAGAGGATCAAAGTTCTCCCAGTCTTTCACAACTCTGCATATCATTGAAACCTTGGAATGAAGAGAGGAGGGAAGTCTCAGTATCCTTTTTGTATCTATTGTTACCTTTCCGTCTACAAGTTCCCTGTTTATCTCTGCAACACTCTCCAAAATTCTTTTTTTTGTGTTTTTTCTGACGAAGTCGAGAAAATCGACTCTTCTATTCAGCATTCTATTTATTATCTCCTCTCTATTTTCTATAAGTTCTTTGCTTCTCATATTTTTCATTCTTGAAAATGTGAATGCAAACATTTTTCTGAAAACTTCAGGATATCCATGTTTCATAAAAAGATCCTCAGGTACACGTGAAGCTGTTACATAATCAAATATTTTGCTTCTGTCCTCTATATAAAGAGCTTCTTCATCCAGAACTCTTACATGATAACCCCTTCCTGAATAGATGAGGAATATATTTTTCAGATCAAAGTTCGATCTCAATGTATCTATGATAGTCAAAGCCAGTTCTTTTGCATCTTCCAGACATATTTCACAGATATTCCCTGGGGTGCAGTCACATCTTCTCACTTTAAGATCTTTTGCATCTATATCAAAAACTATCTCAGCTTTCATCCACCCTTCCCTTTTTTCTGGCTTCTCATAGTATGATATGGAGGAGTAAGCTGCATAGGGTGCCTTTATCTTCATAAATCTTTCGAATTCTCTTACAGAATTGAAAGTCTCATATCTGTCCTTAGGACCGTTTCCATCATGATCAAACCCAAATTCTCTTTGTTTTAAAGAATCAATGAGAAAAGGAGGAAGATCCTTTATCTTCCATTCTTTCTTATAATACAGATGTCTTTCTTCCAGTGTTGCTTCCTTAAACTCCATGGTAGAACTTCTTCATCAGAGGATAAAAACCTTTTCAGCTCAGCATCTGTAATATATTGTTGCGGGACATCCCAAACACTTTTTCTCTTTGTATCTTAAACACTCTGAACATTTTCTTCCACAAGGAGCTTTTTTACTGTTTGATTTTCCAAAGATCGAGGATTGAACATATTGTGGATATACAAGTTCCCCTATCTCCACCTCACTCCTTCTTATACGCTCCAGTGTGCGTATGGAACAGCTTCCTTTTATGCTTTCCTCCACATCTTTATTTTCAGCAATCATCCCGATAAGAGTGTTGTATTCCCCTGTGGTTTTTAGAATAAAAAGAATTCTCGGACAATTCTTAAATTTTTCTATAATTTCTTTCTGATTTTCATAATTCTGCGTTTCTATTGAGACCAGAATTACCCTGAATTTTAGATCTTCCAGATTTATAACAGGGGATACTTTGATAACATCATAAAGTTTATCCAGTCTTTTTTTCACACCAACATGAGACATTCCGATTTTTTCTCCCAGCTCTGTGAGGGATATTCTTCCATTCTCTTTTAGTATACTGAGAATTTTTCTATCGATCTCATCAAGTTTCATAGTTAGAATTTGTAAGAGAATATTAAAAATATTTTGATCTGTGTTACAATTTGAAACGAAATATTTTTATAGAGGGAACATATTGAAACTTCTATGTCGTATCAAAAGGTGATAAAATGCTAAGAGACATCAACTGCAAATGTGAGGTTATAAAAAATTTTACACCTTCGTGGTTTGCCTCAGTAATGGGTACTGGAATTCTGGCAATGACCAGCTTATTTTATTCACAGTATCTCCCATTTTTAAAAAATATTTCTTTCTTGTTATTTTATTTCAATACTGTGTTATTTTTTATACTGCTTATACCATGGATCTTGAGGTGGATAATCTTTAAGAAAGAAGCGTTGAAAGATCTGGAACATCCTGTAATTTCAAATTTTTATGCCACCATTGCTATAGGCATGCTTGTTCTCTCTGCCAATTTCTTGGTAATCGATAAGAATTTATTGATAGGAGAGATATTCTGGTTTTCAGGGGCTTTTTTAACGATATTTTTTGGGATTTTAACACCATACATTATGATCAGAGGAGAACATGTAAATCTGGATCATATAAATCCTTCATGGTTTATACCTCCTGTCGGACTCATTGTGCTTCCCATTCCTGGAGCTTTACTTATCCCTGAATTTTCAGGTTTATTCAAAGAATTTGTTATCTTTCTGGACTATTTTGGGTGGGGGGCAGGTTTCTTTATATATCTTGCTTTACTGGCAATCTGTATGTACAGGTTTATTCTGCATCATCCTCTGCCAAGCACACTGGCTCCTACGATATGGATAAATTTAGGTCCAATAGGAGCTGGAACGGTAGCTTTAATTAATTTAGTCAAAAATTCAGGATTTATAACATTAAAAGAGCCATTCTTTGTTTTTGCTTTGCTCTTCTGGGGATTTGGAATATGGTGGGTTATAATGGCGATCATTATGACTATACATTATATAAAAAGACTAAAATTACCTTACGCCATGTCATGGTGGGCATTTACTTTTCCTCTCGGTGCTTATGTAGCTGCCAGTCATTCTGTCTCCAGTATCTTTAACATGGAGTTAATAGATTATATAGGTTTTGCGTTATACTGGCTTTTAGTCTTTTTCTGGTCAGTAACACTGATCAATACTGGAAAACATGCATATCATGGAAGCGTATTTAAATCAGCCAGTTAAAACCCTGATCGAAAATGTTATAGGAGAATAGAGTTGCCCGTACAATACAGGATGATAATATGAATGAAGAAAAGGCATATAAGAAAGTAATGAGGCCAAATAAAATGTCTATTGGAATACGCATGATAGAGAAAATTCAGAAGAATCTTTCAAAAAACATGCTACTATATACACTTATCGCTTTAGTATTTGGTTTTATAGCAGGTTATTATTTTCAAACTGAGGTATATTCAGAGCTTATTTTACCGGTAGTTTTTATCATGATATATCCAATGATGATTAACATGTCTCTTTCACATCTGAAAGAGATCAGAGGCTCAGCAAAACCGTTACTTACAGCATTAATTGTCAATTTTATCTATGCGCCAATAATTATGTACTTTCTTGTAAAACTTTTTGTGCCCGATACCCAGATAGCACTTGCATTAATGTTCCTCTCCATCGCTCCAGCATCAAGCATGGGGCTTGGTTATATTGGATTGGCAGAGGGTCATATATTATCTGGTACTGTTATTCTAACATCCGCATTTCTTACATCTCTGGTAGTTTATCCTATCTTTGGGGCATATTTTGCAAATGCTGTAAACATATCAATGCCAATAACATTACTTTTAAAGAACTTATTAGTCATCATAGTTTTGCCTTTTATTCTTGGAATTGTAACTCGGGAATACATTGAACGGAAGCATAATGCAGAAAAATATCAAGAGGTAAAACCTTATTTTTCAACAGTTACATTATTAGCATTATATGTGTTGTTGTTTTTGATTTTTGCTTCAAAGGCCCATTTAATCATTCAAAAATATATAATAATTCTTATGCTTGCACCAGTTGCCATTATTTTTTACTCTCTTACCACGTATCTTTTAGTTCATATCAATAAGAAAATTCTGAAATTGGAGTATGGAAAACATCAGGCGATTGTTTTCACAACGGTAGGTAAAAATGTTGCTTTAACTATTGCCATACTTATTGCTGTTTTTGGAAAAGACGGACAATATATGGCAATGGCTCCTGCAATAATGTCCCTATTCCAGGCGCCATTTTTAATGATATATCTGAAATTATCACATCATGTCAGGACATACTTTAATAAATAAAGTAGTTAAAAAAGGAGAAGTGATAATATGAATGAAGAAAAAATCAGAGAAGTACTTTCAGGAGTAAAACATCCAGCTATCAATTGCAGTTTGATAGAGCTGGGAATAGTGAAGGATATAAAACTTGAAGGAAATGAAGTTAAAGTTACCATGGCTTTTCCCTTTCCGGATATTCCCATAAAGGATCAGCTTATTAAAAGTGTAAAGGATCCTCTGGAGAAAATGAATTTAAATGTTGAAGTGAAAACAGTGGTGATGAATAAAGAAGAACTGCAAAACTTCTTAAAGAAAGAAGAGGAAAATTGGATAGGTATGAAATGAGGTGATAAAATGAAAATAGCGTTTGCGGCAGAGGAAAATAAAGGAGTTGAGGGATTGCTGGCATATCATTTTGGAAGATGCCCATACTATGTTTTTGTTGAAATAGAAAATAATGAAATAAAAAATGTAGAGACAAAAGAAAATCCATATTATGATAGACATGAACCAGGAGTTGTGCCACAGTTTATAGCGGGTGAAGGCGCCAAGGTAATTATAGCAGGGGGAATGGGTCCGAGAGCAATAGACTGGTTTAAAACTCTCGGTGTTCAGCCCGTCACGGGTGTTAGCGGCAGGATAAAAGATGTACTGAAGGAGTATTTAGCAGGAAGATTATCAGGTGCGGCACCATGCGATGATCATGAGAGATAGAATGCTCGAGTTAAGGGATGTTCATTACGGTACTGGAGATAAAGAGATCCTTAAGGGGATCGATCTTGTTATAGGAGAGAGTAGGATACAGTCTATTATAGGGGTTAATGGAACAGGAAAAACAACATTGGCAGCCATAATCATGGGGCTGAATGGATACAGGCCTCACAGAGGCAGGATATTCTTTAAGGGGAGAGATATTACAGATCTTTCAATAACTGAAAGAGCAAAACTTGGTATAACCCTTGCATGGCAGATACCTGCAAGCTTTGAAGGGATAACTGTGAAGGAGTATCTCAGTATCAAAAAGAATTTCACGGCTCCTGAAAAAGCCCTGAAACTTGTGGGTTTAAATCCCAATCTGTATCTTAATAGAGTAGTTGATGAGAATCTCAGTGGCGGTGAAAGAAAGAGAATAGAGCTTGCTTCTGTATTCTCCGTAAAACCAAAGCTTGTTATTCTCGATGAGCCCGACTCTGGAATAGATATGGCTTCAATAACAGCTATAAAAAAGGTGATAAAAAATTTCAAAAAAATGGGAACTTCTGTACTTCTGATAACTCACAGCGAAAGAATGGCTAAGGTAGGAGATACTGTTTCACTTCTCTGTGATGGAAAGATTGTGAAAGAGGGCAATGTAAAGGAGGTAACAGAGTTTTTCAGAAAATATTGCAGGGAATGTGATCATATAGGAGAGATAGAGGAGGAGATCTTAAAATGAGTATAGATTACTCAAAAGAGTTTGAGATGATCGCTGAAGTTTATAAAAAAACAGGTGGAGATGAAAAGGCATTATTTGATAAAAAACATGGTGCCCTTATTATAAATGAGAATAAAGTTCTTGGGAAAAATGAGATAAAAGGAATGAGGATAGAGCATCAATCACTGAAAAACGGTGTAAAGGTAAAGATCTTTGTTGAAGAAGGAATAAAGATTGAAAATCCAGTACATCTGTGTTTTGGAATGTTGCCAAAAGAAGGGAGGCAGGAGATATACTCTGAGTTTATCATCGGAAAAAATGCAGGAGTGGAGTTCACAGCACACTGTATATTTTCCAATGCAAAACACATTGAGCATATAATGGATTCTGAGGTCGTCATAGGCGAGAATGCAGAGATGTCATACACAGAGACACATTATCATTCTGAAAGTGGTGGGACATTTGTTTATCCAAAACTGAGGGGGGAGATAAAGAAAGGTGGAAGGTTTTTTGAGGAGTTCAAACTCACAGAGGGAAGAGCAGGCACTCTGAATATAGATTATGAGATAGATCAGGATGAAAGAAGCTCCTGTGAGCTTCTCACAAAGATCTATGGTAAAAAAGATGACAGGATAGAGGTAAGGGAATCCCTTAATCTGAATGGAGTATATGCTGCTGGAACTGCAAAGAGCAGAATAGTTCTCACAGATAATGCGTTTGGCAATGTTCTTGGAGAGATAAAGGGTAATGCAGCCTATACAAGAGGGCATGTTGACTGTCATGAGATAGTTCATGGTGATGGAGCAAAAGCAGTCTCGACTCCAAAAATAAGTGTTGAGAATTCCTTCGCAAGGGTAACTCATGAGGCAGCAATAGGGAGAATAAGCAAAAAAGAACTGGAGACTCTTATGGCAAGGGGATTGACAGAGGAAGAAGCAGTGGATTTTATTGTAAGAGGGTTATTGAGATGATGCAACATTCATATGGAGAGAAGAATTCTTTTCCCTGAAGATGTACTTGGCTATTTCCACGATTACGATAATTCCGAAACTCGCTGCAAGTATTATAACCCAGTCTGTTAAACCGAGAGAAGTTGTTCCAATGTATCTCTGTAAAAATGGAATGTATATCACAGCCAACTGCATAAAAAATGATGTCAAAAATGCAAGGATCAGATAGATATTGTTGAAGATACCTATCTTAAATATGGAGTATCTCTCAGATTTACAGTTAAAGGAATTAAAGATCTCTATCATTGTGAGCAGTGTGAAAGCCATTGTCTGTGCCTCTATTAAACTGGATGTTTTCTCGATATAGTAAAATATGGGGAGGATTACAGCAGTTTCATATATGCCAACTCCCAGTATAAGAGCGTTTATCCTTCCTTTGAAGATACCTTCCTCCTTTTTTCTTGGTTTTCTGAGCATTATATCAGGGGATTTTGGGTCAACACTGAGGGCTATTGCCGGAAGGCCATCTGTGAGCAAATTAAGGAACAGAAGCTGTATGGCTATAAGAGGAAGTCCAATATCAAGAAGAACAGCTAAAGCCATAATCAGGATCTCTCCAGCATTCCCGGAGAGAAGATGAGCGAGATATTTTTTTATATTATCATAGATACCCCTTCCCTCCTCCACCGCTGCAACTATGGAGGCAAAGTTATCATCTGTGAGGATCATATCAGAGGCTTCTTTTGTAACATCAGTTCCAGTTATGCCCATTGCTATTCCTATGTTTGCACTTTTCAGTGCAGGTGCATCGTTTATCCCATCCCCCGTCATAGCCACAACCTCCCCATTCTTTTTGAATGCATTGACTATTCTTATCTTATGCTCTGGGGATACTCTGGCATAAACTTTTACTTTTTCAACAATTCTCTCAAGTTCTGAGTCACTGATTCTATCAAGTTCCTCGCCTGTGAGTACAAGATCCCCCTCTTCAAAGATCCCGAGTTCATTTGCTATTGCTTTAGCTGTTAGTTTATGATCCCCTGTGATCATCACCACCTTTATTCCTGAAAGCTCACAGAGCTTTATTGCTCTCTCAGCTTCCTCACGTGGAGGATCAAGCATCGCTGTAAGGGCCACAAAGATCAGATTGTCTTCATTTAGGGTGTCTCCCTCTTTAAATGCAAGAGCAAGTACCCTCAACCCCTCAGATGCAAACTGTTCATTCATTTTCAGGATCTTCTCCTTATCCCTTTCTGTGATCTCTCTTATTCCATTGTAATATATATAAGAGCATTTTTCTATGATCTTCTCAGGGGCACCTTTGGCATAGATCTTATCATTCAGAACAGACATCATCTTTCTTTCAGATGTGAAAGATAACTCGTTTTTTCTAGGAAATTTTTTTTCAAGTTCAGATTTTTTTATCCCCATTTTTTCAGCAAGAACAAGTAAGGCTCCCTCTGTTGGATCGCCTATGATCCTGTATTCATCTTCATGAACAAGTTTTGCATCATTGCATAGGGCAGATATTCTTCCAACAATCTCCAGTCTCTCAGGATCTATCTCTCTTTTTTCCACATAGAATTTACCTATGGGCACATACCCTATACCGCTTACCTCAATAACTTCGTCGTTAAAAAATATTTTTTTCACGGTCATCTCATTCTTTGTCAGTGTCCCTGTTTTATCGCTGCATATAACAGTTGTGCATCCCAGAGTTTCCACAGCTGGCAGTTTTCTGATTATGCAGTTTCTCTTTACCATCTTCTGAACGCCAAGGGCAAGGGTGATGGTAACAACAGCTGGCAGAGCCTCAGGAACTGCTGCCACAGCAAGGGAAACACCCCATATGAACATATCCAGAGCTCTGTAGCCTCTCAGTACACCAAGAGCAGCAACCACAAAACAGATTATTACTGCAGATATTCCCAGAACCTTTCCAACTCCCTCTAAGTTTTTCTGCAAAGGTGTTAACTCCTTTTTAACACTCTGCAACATCTCTGCAATTTTTCCAAACTCGGTGTTCATTCCAGTTGCATATACCACAGCTTTCCCATGTCCAAAGGTAACGATCGTTCCTGAAAAAACAAGATTTTTTCTCTCGGGAAGAGGTATTCCCTCTGATAATTTTTCTGAAGTTTTCGTTACAGGAGAGGATTCACCTGTGAGAATGGATTCATCCACCGTCAGATTGTAGGATTTTATTACTCTGGAGTCTGCAGGGACTTTGTCTCCCACTTCCAAGAAAATTATATCACCCGGGACGAGTTCTCTTGTTTCAACTGTTTTTTCATTGCCATCTCTTATTACCTTGGCTTTTGGAGAACTCATTCTTTTCAGCATTTCTAAGGATTTTTCTGCTTTATATTCCTGAAAAAAGCCAAGGATAGCTGAAGCGATAAGTATAAACGATATGACAATAGCATCTGTAGTTTCTCCGATTAAAAAAGAAATAATCACTGCAACAATTAAAATAATCATTAAGAAATCTTTAAACTGATCCAGAAAAATACTTAGAATGGATATTCTCTTCTCTTCCTTTATCTCATTGTATCCATATTTCCTGATTCTCCTCTCAACTTCCTTCTCTGATAATCCATACTCTGTTGTATGGAGTTCTTTCAGCACATGTGAGACAGTTTTGGAGTACATTGTATCATAAAGAAGTTCAGAAGATATAAAAACTCTTCTATACTGTATTCAGATCTGTGCAAAAATTTTTCTAAGTCTCAATTTTCGATTGTTTTTCTATATTAAAATAGAGTCATTATTAAGAATCTAATATTATACATAACATCATAAAAAAGGATTTTTTTTAAAAAATCTAAAAAATTAGATCTAATTTTATAGAGCTATTTATAAATTCTTTTTGGATAAGGGATGTGATTTTCTATATACGTCCTCCTTGTATTTATTTGTTACATGAGTATATATCTGCGTTGTGGATAAGTTACTGTGTCCAAGTAAATCTTTAATAACGACAATATCTGCATCATTCTGGAGCATATGGGTAGCAAATGTATGTCTGAGTGTATGTGGGGTAATCTTTTTGTTTATTTTAGCTTTTTTCGCATATTTTTTTATTATATTTTGTATAGATCTCTGTGATATTCTTTTTCCATTTTTATTCAGAATAAGAGCCTTTTCTTCCCCTTTTCTATTTCTTATATACTCTTCTAAAAGTTTTTTTGTGTTTTCGTCCATAAATACTACTCTATCTTTGGATCCTTTCCCTAAATGAACAAAGATCTTTTCTTCTTCTATATCATCCACATTCAGATTACATAGTTCGGATACTCTTAATCCTGTAGCGTAAAGTAGCTGAATTATCAGTTTATCTCTCAAATTATCAACAGAATTTAGCAGATCCCTTATCTCACCGTAGTTCAGGAATACAGGTAAGTTTTTAGAAAGTTTTGGCAATTTAATATTATCAGCTGTTTTTATTTTTTTTGTACTGTAAAAACACTTTATAGCACTTAGATACCTGTAAAGAGATTTTAAAGATAAGTTTTTCTCTTTTTGCAGCTTAAACATATATTTTTTTATATCTTCCTCTCTTACTTTTGTGTATGGCTTTGAAACATGTTTAAGGAAGTTTTCTACTGTGTTTTTGTAGTTTTTTATCGTATTTTCTGAGTATCCCATCAGACTCATATCCATTACAAACTCTTCTATCGCCTTCATAATATCACTTCGTATAATGTTTATTATACGAACTTATTTATAAAGCTTTCGGTACTGTGTCAAAAAAGCCTTTTTTTGCCTTTTTACCCTATATTCCAAAGATAAAATACGCCTTTTTTGACAGTGTTTTTTTACAGATCTATCAGATCCTGAAAGGCATGAAACATTGTATCACGTAGATAGATTTATGGAAAAGTAATATAGTTATTAAAAAGATTTTATTAATATAGTTTTTTTATTTAAACTCTATATTTTTAATCTTTTTAAAAAAGTACTATTTAAAAAGGCCTATTTAATAAGCCCTATTTTATTACACTATTGCTAAAATGAGAGTTCAAAAAATTTTTGCACAGAAACCAAAATATGCAAATATGATAAATCAAACATTTTATTATCTGAATTTTTTATTTAGAATCTCTATAATCTCCTTTATACTCACTCTCTCCTGCTTCATTGTGTCTCTGTCTCTGAGGGTAACAGTGTCATTCTCCAGTGTATCATAATCAATCGTTATACAGTATGGAGTTCCTATCTCGTCCTGTCTCCTGTACCTTTTACCTATGGATCCTGTTTCATCGTACATTGTTGAAAATTCAGAGGATATGATATTGTAGAGTTCCTTAGCCTTTTTAACAAGTTCTTCCTTCCTCATAAGAGGAAAGACTGCACAGAAGTATGGAGCCACATTCACGGGAAGTTTCAAAACTGTCCTTTCTTCCTCCTTTTCATATCCAAGATCCAGCAGAGCCCACAGATTCCTGTCAATACCAAAACTCAGTTCCAGGACATGAGGTATAAACTTTTTTCCATTTATATTTACCATAAGATTTTCTTTGGAAACTCTCTGATGCCCTGAAAGATCGTGATCTGTTCTGTAGTGTATCCCTCCCATCTCTTTATATCCTCCAAGACTCTCGATATTTAACTCAAAGTCCCAGTGTATTCTGTTATAAAATGCCCTTTCATTTTCATCAAGCTCTCTGAATCTGAACATTTCTTTTGGCAATTTTAAAATTTCAAGATAAAAATCCTGTATCTTTGACATGTAGTACAGATAAAACTTTGGGAGATCTATATCCTCACATTTTACCTCTCGGGTTTCCTTTCCTCTATCTTCGATCGAGTATATCCTCAATTTTTTTTTCCTGATCTCATCAAATCTTTCGTGTTCATTCATTTTATCCGGATCAAAGAATATCTGAAGCTCCGCCTGATGAAATTCTCTGAGTCTGTAAAATCCCTGTCTGGGAGATATCTCATTCCTGAAGGATTTTCCTATTATGGCAAGCCCTATGGGAAGTTTGTTCCTGAGGATATTGAATGCTCTTTTGAAGGCCAAGTATGCACCCTGGGCTGTTTCAGGCCTCAGATAAGCCTCTTTAACAGACTCTCCAGCTCCCAGTTCCAGTCTGAACATTAAGTTGAAAAATTTAACATTCAGGTCTCCTCCACATCGGGGGCATCTTAAATTTTTCTCCTTTATAATTTTTTTTATCTCATCCAGATTCATCCCTTCCGAGGAGATCCTCAGTTTTTCCTCTATAAGCTGATCAGCTCTGAATCTTGAGTGACAGGAGTTGCATTCTGCCAGAGCATCATTAAAACTTTCAAGATGACCAGATCCTTCAAAAACAGGTTTTGGAAGAATGTTTGTAGTGGAAATTTCATAAAAATTTGGATCCAGCCTCAAAAAATGTTTTCTCCATAGATTTTCCCATGAATTTTTCATTTTTGTGCCAAGAGGTCCATAGTCCCATAATCCTGCAGCTCCGCCGTATATCTCAGCTGAGGGGAAAATGAATCCCCTTCTCATACAGATCTCCATTATCTCTTCACTTTTCATCTCTTCACCTTTTTCTGTTTTATGGTATAAAGCAAATGATTTATAAAAAGATTTTCCTAAGGAGATGTAATGTGTGAAGTTTACCCACCGTCTGAGGATACATTTCTATTTCTGGAGGCACTTAAAGAGGAAAAGTTTGAGGGCAGATACTGTTTGGAGATAGGTGTGGGATCAGGAGTGATCACAGAGTTTCTTGCTGAAAACAATACTGTGGATGGCGTTGATATAAATCCCAAGGCCATTGAGATCACTAAGAGGAGATGTAAAAAATGCAGAATATTTTACAGTGATCTTTTTTCCAGCGTCAGGGATAAATATGACATCATAGTATTCAATCCACCATATGTTCCTGAGGAGAAGGAGTTCGGGGATATATATGATATGTCATGGTATGGAGGGAAGAATGGAAGAAGGATAATTGATAGATTTCTTGATGATTTTGATATGTATCTGAAAAAGAATGGTAGAATGTACATGCTTCAGTCTTCTCTCTCAGATCTTAAAAAAACTATCGAGAAATTGAAAGAGAAGGGATTCAGGAGTGAGATACTTAAAACCAAGAAATTATTTTTTGAGGAACTTATAGTTATAAAAGCTGAGAGAGATATTATTAACAAAAGGTGATTGAATGAAAAGGATAAGGATCAGAAAGGGCGATCATATTTATGAAGGGATAGAGATGCCATCAGTGGAGGAAGATTATATCGTCTTAAAGCTTGATAACGGATATAACATAGGATTCAGGAGAGAAGGTATAGATATAGAGGCAATTGGAGAGTTTGAGGGGCACAGTAAAAAAATAGAATGGAAAGCTGAAACAAAATACAGAAAGGATCTGAGAGATGTAGCTATTCTGGGTACAGGAGGAACAATAGCATCAAAGATAGATTATACCACAGGAGCTGTTTATCCTGCATTTTCACCAGAGGAGTTAGAGGCAATGGTGCCCGAGATATTTGAGATTGCAAATATTTATCCAAGGGAGATATTCCAGATATTGAGTGAGAATATGGATGTGGATAAATGGATAAAGATAGGAAAGACTGTGGTGGAGGAGATAAATAGGGGGAGAGGTGTGGTCATAGCTCATGGAACAGATACAATGCATTATACAGCTTCTTTTCTCTCTTTTACATTAAAAAACCTGAATCTTCCAGTTGTGTTAACAGGATCTCAGAGATCATCTGACAGACCATCAAGCGATTCGAAGATGAATATTTACTGTTCTGTAAAGTTTGCGACAACAGATTACAACAGAGTTGTTGTCTGTATGCATGGGAGCATGGAAGATACATTCTGTTATGTGCACAGGGGAGTAAAGGTAAGAAAAAATCATACATCAAGAAGGGATGCTTTTCAGAGTGTAAACACAAAACCTGTTGCCAGAGTTAGCTATGATGGAAAGATCGAGTTTTTTGAGGATCTACCAGAGAAGCATGAAGGAAAGACATACTTTGATGATAGAATAGAGAAAAAAGTATTTCTTCTGAAGGTTTTTCCTGGAATCTCTCCAGAGATCGTAGATTTTCTGATAGATGAAGGATATAAAGGTATAGTTCTTGAAGGCACAGGGCTTGGTCATGTTCCTTCCTTTCTCTATAATTCCATAAAAAAAGGCATTGAAAGGGGCGTTACCTTCTGCATGACCTCCCAGTGTATCAATGGAAGGGTGAATATGAATGTCTATCAGACTGGAAGAAAATTAAAAGCTCTTGGAGTTATTCCCTGTGAGGATATTCTGCCTGAAGTCTGCTACACAAAGATGATGCATGTTCTTGGACATACAGAGGAGTATTCTGAGATAAAAAGATTGATGAGAATGAATCTCTCCGGCGAGATAACAAAGGATACGGTGATATTATGAAGATCGGACTGGAGATACATGCACAGCTGAATACAAAAAAACTTTTCTGTGACTGTGATACTGATCTCCTCGATAATCCCACCAAGACAATAGAAAGAAAACTTCATGTTACTGTCAGTGAGTTAGAGGAAGTGGATAGAGCCGCATTTGAGGAGAGTTTAAAGGGAAAAAAACATGTTTATGAAGCTTTTGATACTTCATGCCTGGTTTATCTTGACGAGGAACCGCCCCATGAGCCGAATGAGGAGGCGATAGAAACTGTTCTGAAGGTATCTCTTCTTCTGAATGCTGATATAGTGGATCAGATCCATTTTATGAGGAAGATCGTTATTGATGGTAGCAATGTTTCAGGATTTCAGAGAACTGCAATAGTTGGATTGAACGGTGTTGTGGAAACAGATTATGGCAATGTGGAGATACCAACAATATGTATAGAGGAAGATGCAGCAAGAAAGGACAGAGAGGAGAAGGACAGGATATTCTGGAAGATCGATAGACTTGGAACACCTTTAATAGAGATAGCCACCTCTCCATCAATAAAAACCCCTGAACAGGGTAGAGAAGTTGCATTGTTCATAGGAAACATCCTGAAAGCGACAAAAAAGATAAAAAGAGGAATTGGAACTATAAGACAGGACTTAAATATCTCGATCGATGGAGGCGCAAGAATAGAGATAAAAGGAGTTCAGGAACTGAACATGATCCCTACTTATATAAAAGAGGAGGTAAAAAGGCAGGAGAATCTTCTTAAAATAAAGGAAGAACTTGAAAAGAGAAAAGCAGGAATTGGAGAAATATATGATATTACAGATTTATTTAAAGATACAAAGTGTAAAATAATAAAAAAAGCTGAAAAAGTACTTGCATTAAAATTAAAAAATTTTTCTGGTATTTTAGGGATGGAAATACAGAAAGATAGGAGATTTGGGTCTGAATTAGCAGATTATGCCAGAAAATATGTACCGGGGATATTCCATTCAGACGAACTTCCAGGATATGGTATATCTGAGGAGGAGAAAAACAGAGTTACTGAGAAGCTGGAAAGTGACAGTTTCGTCATTGTTGCATCTTCGAAAGAAAAGGCAGAGAAAGCATTAAAAGAGGTAATAAAAAGAATAAAGATAGCTTTTCAGGGTGTCCCTGAAGAAACAAGAAAACCCTTGGAGAATGGAGCAACAGCCTATGCTCGCCCACTACCTGGAGAGGCAAGGATGTATCCGGAAACAGATGTGCCTCCTTATAATATCTCAGAGAAACTTATTGAAAAGATAAAAAGGGAGCTACCAGAACTGCCAAGGGATAAGAAAATAAGGCTTATGAAGCAGTATAATCTTAACGAGGAGAATGCTACAAAGATAATGGCATACGATCCTG
>Ga0190305_1000011_pt1 | contig 55410 bp, 56 predicted proteins | sample 48700723_MG_FD_161678 | JGI IMG/M metagenome (GOLD analysis project Ga0190305, IMG submission 161678) | Hydrothermal vent sediment bacterial communities from Southern Trench, Guaymas Basin, Mexico - 4870-07-2-3_MG | ecosystem: Environmental > Aquatic > Marine > Hydrothermal vents > Sediment ... | reverse complement strand
TCTTGAAGGCTCTGTTACAACTCTGAGTTTTTTAGATATTCCAAAAATAATGGGGCCTTTATATGGGACACCAAAATATTATGTAAAAAATCCTTTTATTTATCATGAAACACTTAACCCTTCTGGAATAATTGGGAAACCTTTAGAAAGGATAAAACCAATTAAAATGCTTAAAATTGATTTTGATTTTAGTTCAATTGGAAAAGTTAAACATGATTCTTACGACAAAGATAGTTTGTTTAAGAAAGATAATTTATTGTATGAGACAAATAAGTTAATGAAAGATTTTGGAATTAAGGATGGTTTTTTGAAAGGAATAAATTTGGTTGATGGGGAAATAGAAGACCACGGAATTGGAGCATCTTATAGTTGGAGAGAAAACAAATTAAATATTTCTCCAATTCAAATTGATGAAGTTAAATCCTATGGAAATTATGAAAATTTAATTAAAAATAATTTTTTACCTCATGAATTTGGGCATATTAAGGCTGTTCAAGAATTTGGAACGCCAGCAGAACAAAGAAAGAGTAAATTGAAAATCCCAGATATTAACAATTGGGCAATGAATGAATTTATCGCTGATTCTTTAGCTGACAAGAATAGTTCAAATTTTTCAAATACTCAAAGTCATTTATTGGGTATTAATTTATGGGAAAATGATTCATTAACTAATCCCATATTAAAAATTGATAATAAAATTGAAAATGATTTTTATAGTAGAAAAAACAGTCATGAGTTATTTAAAGATGTTTTATATAATAAGGCATCTGCTAAAAAATTTGGAATTCCAGAATTAGATAGTGCCATAGATTATGATTTACATCAAGGATTGTATGAAAAAACAAATAATTTTGCTAAAACTGAAAATTGGATGGAAAAAATAGATAAAATTTCAGACAAAATATATAATTTAGGAGAAATAGCAATGACTGAAGATAAAAACAAATATTTAAAAGAATTTAAAAAGACTCAAGATGAGATTGGAGATTTAGATAATGATTATAAAGAATTTAGTTTATTTGGAAAAATGATGAAAAATTTTAGGAGTAATTTTTTTAAATGATTAATAAAACTTTTGCACCACACAATCTTTTGCTAGTTGGTGTTCAACAAATTGATAAAAATTTTTTCTATAATTTAAAAGAATATGTAGAAAAAAATAATTATCTTAAATTAAATTCTAAAGAATTTTTTAAAGAAGTTAAACATCTTTTTGTATTTAATGGATGGCAATCTTTTTTCAATTTAAAAGAAAATTATTTAGATAGCTATAAAGATATTTTTTACCAAAAGGAAATAGTTGAGGCATATAGATATGTTTTGTTAATAATGAAAAAATTTGAAAATAATAAAAAATTTTCTGCCGAAGAAATGATTTTTTTATTTTTTAAGGAATTGTTTTTTGAAGAAAGTTTAAAAGAGAAATATAAAGATCATAGAGAAGGAGGATGTTATTTTAATACATTTATTTATAAGATTAGATATTTTTTACGTGATATTTCAAGTGAAATTCTTCTTTTATCAATTTTTCTAAAAGAAATTGATTTTGATTTTGGTTCAAGTGGAATTAAATTTAAAGAAATTTTCTCAAAATACGAGAAACCAATTGAAAAATATTTGGTTGAATATGAATTTGATTATGAAAAATATGAAAATATGAAAATACATAATTATTGTCAATTAGTTAAAAAAAGGGAGAGTGAAGAGACTGTAGATATGGAAAGATATATGTCGAATCCAACTGATGAAGAATGTAGATTTGTTCGAAGATAATTGATCACGGAGTTGGAAGAAGCATGAGGGCAACATCCAAAGGAGAAAATTTTGTTTACAGAAGAATTCATAAATTTAAAGAATACTTTGATTTGGATGACTTAAATGATTTGGCGAAAAAAAATCTCGATGCAATGAAAGATTTAATTAAAAATAGAAAGTTCTTTAATACAGAAGGAAAATTTGTCAAAGGGTAAAAATGATTGGAAAAGAGTTAAATAAGAAAAGAATTGATTTATTTGTATAAACAATATTTAAAAGATAGTTCAAATTTTGATGATTATTATACAAATATTGCAAAAGAATATGATTTAGAAAATCCTATAATGTATACTGAAATTGTTAATAAAGCTCTTGGAAAAACTTGGCAAATGCAACAAAAAATTCCAATGGGAAAAAAAATTTCAAAAGAAGAAGTAAAAAAAATTCTTGGATTATTGGAAAAAGAAGAAGAAGAAGAAGAGAATGAAGATTAAAAAGTTGGGATGGATAAACTTTCTTTCAGGAATTTTTCCTGTTGCAGGATCTACTGTTGGATTATATAATTTTTTATTAATTTTTTATAAATCATTCTTCTAATACTCTTCAAATAATTTTATTTCTATTAAAACTTTGCCTAGATAATTTCTTGCCATTTAATAGATTGCTTTTGAAAAGACATCCACAACTTGAGGAAAATTTTTGAAAAATTTTGAAACACAAAATTCACGCAGTGATTTTGGTTTGAATCGTGGTTTCAAAAACAGCTTATGAATAATTATCTAAAAAACAAATTCTGAGTTAATTATTAGATTTTTATCAATTTATGTCTTGCCATTGGATGATATTTAATATATTAATTCTAAGTTGAGTGAAATTGTTTTAGGGCAATATTATTAAAACTGCATAACTTTATTTATACATGAAATATGAATTTATAGAACATACTGCTGATGTTCAGTTTAAAGCTTATGGTAAGAGTCTGGAGGAAGTTTTTTCTAATTGTGCTTATGCTTTTGTGGAATCTATTTGTAAGGAAGATGTTTTGAAAAAAAAGAAAATTAAATTTAATGTTCAAGGAAATGATTTGGAAAATTTATTATATAATTTTTTAGAGGAGCTTTTGTTTTTGTTTGATTCTGAGGGATTTATTTTATCAAAAATTTTGAAAATGAAAATTGATGAAAAAAATTTAAAGTTGAATTGTGAGATTATTGGGGATTCTGGAGATTATGAAGTTTATTCTCATGTTAAAGCTGTGACTTATAATTCCATGTTTGTTAGGAAAGAAATTGGAAAAAAAGAGACAGAAGAAAGTGGGCAAGAAGAAGGTGGATGGATTGCGCAGGTTGTGTTGGATGTTTGAGAATTTAAAAGGTTTGAATAATTTTTAATAATTTATCTTTAATAGCTTTTTTTTTGTTTTCTTGTTCCTTTTTTTTATCAAATATTAAATATAATTGTGCCGTCCTTAATAATAACCAATGGGTTATATCTTCTTCAATACCAGAATAATCAAAATTTATATTTTCCCTATATTCTTTTATTAATTCATTTTTCTTTTCTGGACTTGAAATTATCATAGAAGCTATATCTCTTCCAGGATGTCCTATGCCCCCTAATTCAAAATCAAAATAATAATTATTTCCTTTAAAAGTAACCATATTTTTCTTTTGTAAATCTCCATGGAGAAGGGTTTTGAGTTCTCTATTTAGTTTAACCCCCAATAATTTATTTTTTATAATTGGGCCAAATTCATAAAAAGTGTTTATATTTTTAAAAATATATGAATTGATACTCTCAGTTTCATGTTGGATAAGTAAATCATTATTTTCAAATATTTTTTTCATAAAGTAGGAATGAACTTTTGCCCAATCTTGGATTGTTTGAAAAATATTTTTATCTTCAGTTTCAATAAAATATGTTTGAAGATTTAATCCCTTAGAATTATAAATTTCTGGGGTATGAATTATTGGATTTTTTTTAAATAAGTCATAAAAAAATAATTCTCTTCTTAAAAAAATAAGTTTTCGGTGTTCTTTTGAAACAATTTTTTTTCCGCCTAATTCATAAATTTTTGAAATATTTCTATTCCATTCAATCATTTTAATTTTTCTCAGCTAGAAAGATAATCATTTTATGTTGATGATTTGTTTCTCCATGTTTTTTAGATAAACAAGAAACATTATGAATAATTTTCCAATTAGCATATAATTTATTTAATTCTTCTTCATTTGGATAAAAGTGAATTTTATCATTTGGTCTTTCTTTATCAGACATGCAAATTAAAAAATGAAAACCTCCCATCAAAGTATTTTCTTGCATATTTTTTATTAGTTTGCAAACTTCTTCATTTTTTAAAAAATGCAAAATACCTGTTCCAATTATTAAATCATATTGTTCTTTAAAGTTAAAATCAAGTATATTTTTTTGAATAAATATAAAATTATTTTTAGAGCTACTTGTATTATTCTTATCAACTCCAATAACTTTAATTCCCTTATCAATAAATTTTTGAGAAAATTTACAAGAACCACAACCTAAATCTAATACTAGAGTTGGATCTAATCTTCGCATACTATCTACAATTATTGGTTTAGAGGGTTGCATCTTCTATATACATATCTTTAAGATCGGAAGGTTTAACTAAATTTCTAAAACACATGGGGTCCTTTGTTAGATAATCTCCAGTTGTTGCATAAGCTATAGCTCTACAACCCCTACAATGAGAAACATATTCACAATTAATATTTTTTTTCATTTTTTCTAAATCTCTTAAATTATGCATTACTTCTTTTTCAGTAATTAATTTTACTAATCCCTCACTAATGTGTCCTATTTCAATAGGAAGTCTTCTACATGGATAAACTATTCCATTAGAAAGAACTGAAATTCCCGAATATCCTGCACCGCATCCTCCCAAAAACTTTTCACTTTCTCTAGATGCTTTTTTTAAAGGATCATCAGCGTGCATCAAATGCCATAAAACTTCTGTTTCTAATAATGTTATTTTATCTCCATATTTTTTATTTAGTTCTCTTTGATTACTATAAATTTCATATAATTCTTTGGCATTAAGAAATTCTGGGTCATTAACTCCCAATTCTTTATTTGGAACATATGATTGAATTCCAAAAATTTCTGCTCCCGCATCAATTGAATCTTTTATTGCTTGTTCAATATATCTTTTATTTGATTGCATTGCTGTAAATGAAACTGTAACTCCAATTCCTTCTTTGTTGCTATTTGTAATACCTTGCATGGCTTTATCAAAAGCAAATTCCCTTTGTTGGACAATTATTATTATAAATAAAAGGAAGAATATAATTTTTTTTGATTTTCCAATGTTTTTCTAGAAGGAGCCCTAAATATATTAATTAAGTCCTTTACAGAATTAAATTCAACATGACTAATTGGATTTTGAATTTTGAATTTCAACCAATTCATCAAATTATTTAAAGGTTAAAAGATTTAATTTTTCATGGAAATTAAAAAAATTAGTGAAAATGTTTATGAAATTCCAAAGAAAGAAAGAATGAATGTTCCTGGAATGATTTATGTTTCTGAGAAAATTATTGAATCTGTTAAGGGAGATAAAACTTTGGAGCAAGTGAAGAATGTTGCTAAACTTCCTGGAATTATTGGTAAATCTATTGCTCTTACTGATTGTCATCAGGGTTATGGTTTTCCGATTGGGGGTGTTGCTGCTTTTGATATGGAAGAAGGGATTATTTCTCCAGGGGGAGTTGGTTATGATATTAATTGTAGTGTTAGATTACTTCGAACTAATTTAACTAAAAAAGATTTAGAACCTAAAAAAGAAGAGATTGCTCATAGTCTTCAAAGAAAAATTCCTTCTGGAGTTGGTCGTGGAAGTCCTTTTCAATTAAGTCCAAAACAATTGGATGAAATTCTTGAGGGTGGAGCTAAAAAATTGGTTGAAATGGGTTATGGTTTTCCGGAGGATTATTTGCATATGGAGGAAGAGGGTTGTATTTTGGGTGGAGATGCTTCTAAGGTTTCGGATAGAGCAAAAAAAAGAGGCATTGGACAATTGGGAACTCTTGGTGCGGGAAATCATTTTTTAGATGTTTTAGTTGTTGATGAAATTTTTGAGAATGATATTGCTAAAAAATTTGGATTGAAGAAAGATCAAATTGTTATTTTGATTCATTGTGGTTCTCGTGGACTTGGACATCAGGTTGCTAGTGATTATATTAAAAAAATGGAAGTTGAATATGGGATTGAGGGTTTGCCAGATAGGGAATTAATTAATGCTCCGATTAAAAGTGAATTAGGTAAAGATTATTTTTCTGCTATGGCTTGTGCCGCTAATTTTGCTTTTGCTAATAAACAATTAATTACTCATTGGATTCGAGAGGATTTAAAGCATTATTTTCCTGAAGTGAAGATTGATGTTGTTTATGAGGTTTCTCATAATATTGCAAAGATTGAAGAATATAAAATTAATGGTGAAATAAAAAAAGTTTGTGTTCATAGAAAGGGTGCTACTCGTAGTTTTGGTCCTGGTCGAAAAGAAATTCCTGAAGATTATCGTGGGGTTGGACAACCTGTTTTGATTCCTGGTTCTATGGGAACAGCTTCTTATGTTATGGTTGGAACTAAGAAAGCAGAAGAATTGACTTTTGGTTCTTCAGTTCATGGTGCTGGCCGTGCTATGTCTCGTTCGAAATCTGGTCAGAGGAATTTGGAGGAGATTAAAGCAGACTTGGATAAAAAGGAAATTATTGTTAAATCTGGAAGCAAGCAATCTATTGCTGACGAGAATCCTTTGGCATATAAAGATATTGATGAAGTTGTTAATGTTATTCATGATTTGGGAATTAGTTTAAAAGTTGCTAGGTTGAGGCCGCTTATTGTGATTATTGGGTAGGATTGAAAAATAAATCTCACGAAATAGTTCGGAGATTTAATAAAAATAATTAATAGAAAAAAATTTTGAAAGTTAAAGTTTAGTTTTAAAAAAAAGAATATATTTTGGTTTTAGATTAATTTAATTTTTTAATAACCCGAGCGTAGAAAGGATATTTTAAATATTTTTATTTAAAAGTTCTATTGCTTTTTTTAATTGATGTTCTCCATTTCCTTCCCATTTTGTGTGTTCCAAAAATTCATGAGGATGAATAAATTTTCTTTTTGGAATTATTCCTTCTGCAGGATCGATTGTTTGTTTTTTTATTTTACTAACTCTTGCAACATATCTTAACTGTGAATCCCGTTTATCTTCAGAATCTCCTCTTTTTAATCCACTAACATACCCCATTCTTTTTATATCGATTAATTCTAGATCTGCTTCTTCTTCAACTTCTCTAATTAAACAAGCTTCAAAACTTTCATCATAATCTTCCAAATGTCCCCCAGGCAAAGTCCAATTTGTTTTATTGGGAAAATTTACAATACAAATTTTTCCTTTATCATCAAAAATAAAACCTAAAATGCTTGTGACATTATTTAATTTTTCAAAATTAATTTCATCAAACCATTCACAATCATAAATGTTATTATTCCAAGAAATTTTAAATTTCATAAAAATAATTGGGAAATTTTAAATTTAAATCTTTCCTTCTTTAGAAGGAAACTTTCTAATTAATCTTTCCTTTCATAGAAGGAAACTATTTTCTTCCATCAATAATTATTTTCTTTGAATCTTTACAAGTTTCTGATTCCATGGTTATAACATAAACTCCTTGGGGAAAATCAAAATCATAGGAAATATTGTTCTCACCAAATGAACTGTTGTAAACATTCTGTTTTAATTGTCTTCCCGACATGTCGTAAACTGAAATTTCTGTTTGTCCGAAATCTGATTGGAAATATTTTATTCCATAAGGATTTGGATTTGGATAAGGTGTTAATCCACATGCTTTTTCTAGGTCTGAGGGATTATCTATCCCCACTGGATGATCTGCCTCTACATTTCCTAAATAATTTTCGTTTCCTGCAATATCTTTTAATGTTACATCATAATAGTTTTCTGTTGTATTTTCAATAATTGTATCTACAGGTAATGCTGAATTATCTTCATCATGATAGATTAAAGATTTTATTGCGTCTTCAGGGGTTTGTCCTGATTCTCTTCGAATATATGTGTCTGTTAGATAACCTGAGACTGGTTCTGTGTCTCTTACTTGTGTTTTATGTGTATAAAATGATTTATTTTCCGAAATATCCTCGTATTCAAAATTTGTATAAAAATCAAAGTTAACTTGATTAATTGTTTCATCCATTACTTGTGTTGAATTTGTTGATTTTGTTATATTAACTTCTCCTCCTGAATTATCTAGAACATCTGAAGAAGTACGATTGATTTTATTTTTTAAATCTAAGCTTGTAGAATAATTTTCTTGATCATCTCCGGGAAAAGTTGGATCTGTTGGTGCTTCCATATCTTTTACTTCAATATCTTGATATATTGAATCTTTTTTTATTGGCAAATAATAAGTTATATCTTCTACATCGGAATGATCGGATTTTTGAATTAATTCCACTAATGCTTTTCTTTTAATTGTATAATTATATTTTCCTCTTTCATCATCATACATTGGAATTGTATCTACTAATTCATAGGATTTATTTGCTATATTCTTTTTTGTTACAGTTCCATTTGCCATATTTGTTGTATTTAAAATTGATTCTAAATCTAAATTTGTTGAAAATGAAACTTCTCCCAACTCTTCTGAATTTACATCTAAATCTGTTTGATAATTAAATTCTTTTTTTTCCATGTCATTTATATTTAAAGTTACTTTATGTTTATTTACTGTTAAAAATTGCGGACTTAAACCATTTAAAGTTATATTATAATCTTCATCCATATCCCAGGCTATTAAATTTATTCTTCCAAAAATTTTTATGCCATAAGCACCATCAAGATAACCAAATCTACTTATTTTTATTGGTCCTCCTTGCATATGTTTGCCTCCTGGTTCTATTTCTTGATAAATTTCACCAGGATAATCTTCTGTATATGAATCAAAAAAATAATAATCTTCAAAATCAATTGTGCTCAAATTATCTCCTTTAAATATTGCATTATAAGCATGACCAACATTATCAAAAGTGTATGAACTAACTCCTAATGTCGGAATGTTTGAATAATTATCTATTGTGTTTTCAAAGTTAGGATAATTAATCCAATTTTCAAAATTTGAAACACCAAAAGTATTTGCTAAGATGTTTAAACTATACGATCCACATTGCCATTCTCCTGGTACCATTGTGATTGTATCTGTCATGTCTATGTTTATATAAAAATTTTTAAGCCAATTTAATTTTTCTTCTCCAACCATGTTTGGATTTCCTAAATGTGCTGGAAGATAGGGAAGTGTTCCATTTACATAATCTTCAATTTTTTGTGCTGCTTGTTCTCTTGCAACACTGCTGTTTTGTAGGCTGTCAATTCCTACACCCAATACATCTAATTTTTTATTTACTTCCCCATTTCTTAGGGCTTGTGCTCCTGCAAGAGTTATTGTTTTCCCATCGTATGCTCCTGAGCCATAATAATCCAGAGTGTCTCTTCCATTTAACATATGAATATTTCCTTGATCTGTTACATTTAGAATTGTGCTTCTGGGAGTTACTTCTTGCGCTTTTGCGGGCAACATTGATAATAGACTTAAAGCTCCCGTTAATACCATTTGTTTTAAGTTTGGTCTTTTCATCTTAATGTTACTAGGTAGTAGTTACTTATAAAGTTTTTGTTTTATTAATAATATTGTTTATTGTTGTATCTTTAATTTATTTGTGGTGGTTGGGAAATTATGAGAATTGAAATAATTATTTTAAAAAAATTAATAATAAAATTCCCAAGTTTCTATTCTCAATGGATAAAACCTTCTACTGGCAATAGAAACTTTTATAATCTTTAATTTCTTAAAAAACATATGATAACAAAATCAAAACTAAAAGAAATAATTAAAATTCAAAATAAAGAAATAAGAAAAAAAATAAATTTTATAGAAAGGGACAAATTAAAAGAAACAATTTTATCTCCCTCTTTTGTAAGGATAATTTCTGGAATTAGAAGGTGTGGGAAAAGTACACTTCTATTTGAAATGATGGAAAAGGAAAGAAAAATATATTATTTAAATCTTAGTGATCCAAGATTGCAAGGATTTGAATTTAAACAATTTATGTGGATAGATAAAATATTTAAAGAATTATTTGGAAAAGGTGGAACTTACTTTTTTGATGAAATACAGGATATTCCTGAATGGGAAAAATATATTCGGTTTCTGGTAGATAATAAAAATAAAGTTGCATTAACTGGTTCAAATGCTTCAATGCTATCAAGAGAATTGGGAACAAAATTGACGGGAAGACATTTAACTACAGAATTATTTCCTTTTTCATATAGGGAATTTTTGAAATTTAAAAAATTAAAATCTGGAATGAAATCCTATAAAAAATATTTTCAATTAGGGGGATTTCCAGAATATTTAAAACATGAATCAAACGAAATTCTCCACGAATTATTAAAAGATATTGTAATAAGAGATGTTGCAATAAGACATAGTATAAAAAATTTACAAAACTTGAATAAATTAGTTAATTATTTGATAACAAATGTAGGAAAAGAATTTTCATATAATTCACTTAGAAAAATAGTTCAAATTCCATCTGTTCAAACAGTAATAGATTTTATATCCTATTTAGAAGATTCTTATTTAATATTCACTTTATCAAAATTTGATTATTCTTTCAAAAAGCAACAAATAGCTCCAAAGAAAAACTATTCAATAGATAATGGCTTATCTAATGCAAATTCTATTTCTTTTTCAAAAGATTTAGGTAAAATGCTTGAAAATCAAGTTTTCTTGGAATTAAAAAGAAGAGGTCATGAATTGTATTATTTTAAAGAAAAAGGAGAGTGTGATTTCTTAGTAAAAGAAAAAAACAAAATAACAAATGCAATTCAAATTTGTTATGAATTAAATGATGAAAATATAGATAGAGAAGTAAATGGTTTAGTAGAAGCAATGAAAAAATTTAATCTTAAAGAAGGATTAATTTTAACTTATGATAACGAAGATGAAATAATCAAAGATGATTTGAAGATTAAAGTAATTCCTGTTTGGAAATGGTTGTTAAATAATTATGACTAAGAATTATGTACTCAGAAGAAAATATGTAAAAAGCAACTGGAAATTGGTTCGTGTATAAAAATAGAATTAATTTTTAAAACAAATTGCTAAAGTCACAAATTCGCTAAAATCTGCTACCCCCCAACTTAAGTTGTGGGCTTGACCGCAGATTTTGCTAAAGAAAAAGTTTCAAAAACAGTTTATCAGTTTGAAGGAATATCATAATGATACTTTAATTGTAACACTTTAGATAGAAAGTGATACTAAAAATGTAACACTTCGAAATATTTATATAGTGTGATATCCTGAAAAATTTATGAAAAAAGCATTACTTCATCAAGTTATTTATGATCAACAGGATGATTTTTTATCAATGAATAATTTGATTAAACGAGAAAAAACAAAGGATGTTCTTGAATTATTAAAATTAAAATTACCTATAATTATTACTGGAATAAGGAGGTGTGGGAAATCTTCTTTATTAAAAATAATTTCAGATAAATTGAAATTAACAAATAAAGATTTTTTATATATAAATTTTAATGATGAAAGACTAATAAATTTTAGTAATGAAAATTTTCAAAATATTTTGGACTATTTGGAAGAAAATAAATACAAAAAAAAGGTTTATTTATTTTTGGATGAAATTCAAGAAGTTAAAAATTGGGAAAAATGGATAGATAGAATAAAAAATAAATTCTTAATATTAATAACTGGTTCAAACTCTCAATTATTAAGCTCTGAAATTTCAACAATTTTAACAGGCAGATCAATTAATTTACAATTATTTCCTTTTAATTTTCGTGAATATTTGAATTACAAAAACATTGATTTTACAAACTATGAATTAAATACAAAATTACAAAATAGAATTAGATCTGAATTTAAAAAATATTTTTCTATTGGAGGCATGCCTAAGATGATTATGGAAAAAAATAAAATCATTTTAAAAGAATTATATGAAAATATAATTTATCGAGATATAGTTCGAAGATTTAATCCAAATTTAACGGGTCCTATAAAAGAAATTTCAATCTATCTTTTATCTAATGTTTCTTCGGATGTAAGTTTGAGAACACTTTCAAAAATATCTGGAGTAAAAAATTTAGGAATTTTAAGTGAGATATATTCTTCTTTTGAGAAAGCTTTTTTGTTTTTAATGATAAACAAATTTAATTATTCTATAAAAAAACAAATTCAAACTCCAAAAAAAGTTTATTCTATTGATATTGGATTTCCAAATAATTTAGGTTTTAAATTTTCTGATAATTTAGGAAATTTACTTGAAAATTTAGTTGCTATTTCATTGAAACAAAAAGATAACGAATTTTTTTATTATCGTGAAAAAATTGAATGTGATTTTTTAGTAAAAGAAAAAAATAAAATAACAAAGGCTATTCAAGTTACATGGGAATTAAGTGATAAAAATAGAGATAGAGAAATAAAAGGAATTTTTGAAGCAATGAAGAAATTTGAATTAAAAGAAGGTTTAATATTAACCTATGACGAGGAAGAAGAAATAATCAAAGATGATTTAAAAATTAAAGTAATGCCGGTTTGGAAATGGTTGTTAAATAATTATGATTAATAATTATGCACTCAGAAAAACGTATGTCATAAACAATCAAAAATTAGTTCAGGTGTAAAAATTACAAATTCGCTAAAATCTGTTGCTCCAAGGAGTTTGACCGCAGATTTTGTTAAAGAAAAAGTTTCAAAAACAGCCTATGACAAATAAATTTTTCTTTTAAAGTTTGTGTCCGATAAATTAACCTTTTTTACACTTTTTTTACATAAAAAGTTAATTTTTCATCAAATATTCATGATAAATAATATGCAGTAAGAAATCCCTTAATGAATTATCATTTCTTTTTTTTGCTAATTTTGTTAAATTCATGTATTTTTCAAATGCACCTTTTTTTAAAATTAAAAGTGGTAAATTAAATTTCATAATTAACCAATTAGTAATTATTCTAGTTGTTCTACTATTTCCGTCAGTAAAAGGATGGATATATTGAAATTCATTATGAATAAAGCCTAATTTGGACAAAGCTTCCTTCCTTGAAGATATCTTATTAAATTCTTCACAAAATTTAATTAACTTTAAGGGTGTCTCTTTTGGAGAAGCTGTTTTAAAAGAAGGATTTCCTTGAATTTTATTTTGACTTTTTTTCAAAATCCCTCCTCCCCGATGCAAACTAAATAAACATATTTTATTCATTTCTTTAATTTTTTCAACAGTTAGATTTCCATTTAAATTTTCAAGAGCATATTCAAAAGCCAAATTTAAATTTTTAACCATTTGAATATCTTCTACTGGTCGAGCTGGATAAATATTATTTCTTAACAAAGAAACTGTTTCTCCTATTGTTATTGTGCTTCCTTCAAGTTGTGCAGAACCTGCTAAAAATTCAAAAATTTTGTTTTCAAAAGGATTTATTATTTGTCTTTTTGTTTTTAAAATTAATTTTGAAATATTTCCAAAAGATAAATATTTTTCTTGAATCTCAAATTTTTCATTATTTAATGTTTTAATTACCTCAAAAATTGAATGGTTTAATAAAGTTCCAAGTTTAGGGCTTTTTTTATATAACAACAAAAATTGATTTTCTGAAAGAAAATTTACAATCTCTAAAATTTTTTGATTTCCAGTTATTGATTTATGTTGAATTTTAGTTGACGAAGAACTTAATTTTTTAACAACTTTTATTATGTTTTTCTTAAACCAAAAATTGTAATTAAAACCATTTTTCAAAGACCAATTTATTATTTCAAAAATAAGTTTAGATTTTTCATTTTTTATTGGAGTCAAAATATTTTTTTCTTTTTTTATTAATTCTTTTTTTTCTAATTCCCTCAAATGATTATATATTGGAACTTTGAAAAATAAATCTTTTGGAGAACATGGAGCTTTTTCAATTATTTTTGCAAATACATCATATTTTGTTGGCATGTGAATTAAAATAAATAATTCTTTATAAAATTAACCTTTTTTACACTTTTTTTACATAAAAAGTTAATTTCTTGATTTTCCATATTAAATAATATCCTTACTAAAATTATTCAGTTTTGAATAATAGTAAGGATAAAATAATTTGAATTAATAACAAAGTAAATTTAATTCATAAAAATTAAACAAGTTAACTTACTTCGTTCGTAGCTTAGATAATCAATCATATTATCCATTCCGTTAAAGAACATACCATACAAGATATTTTAATGTGATTAAACCTCCTTTATTTTTCTACCAGAGTGATAATTAAATATTGATTTTACAATTGTTCATTTATTTATTTTAAAAATTATATACTGAAATTTAATCTTAAAGAAGGATTAATTTTAAATTATGATAACGAAGGTGAAATAATCAAAGATGATTTGAAAATTAAAGTAATTCGAGTATAAAAATGGTTGTTAAATAATTATGATTAAGAACTAGAAATATTTATAAAAAGGATTTTCTTATATTGAATATGTTTAGTAAAAAAAGGGGAGTTATATTTGGAATATTTATTTTATTAATTGTGGTTTTATCTTTTGTTCAGGTGGAAGGGCTAATTGATGATTGTATTCCTTCTGGAGGAAATTATTGTTCTTCTCCCTACAGTGTTCAAGATGGAGCTGATTGTTGTTTACCAACAGGAAGTACATGTGGAAGTAATTCAGATTGTGAGGATAATAATCCATGTACTTCTGATAGTTGTCTTTTAGAAGTTGATAAAGATTATTTTGTTTGTTATAATCCTAATGCTTGTCCAGATTATTTAAATTGCGTTGCTGAAGGTGACACTTATTCTTGTCAATTTGAAGGAGAAAATCATGTGTCCACTCTGTGTAGTAATACTCAATATATTGGACCAGATGTATTTTATGATTGTGAAGGGTCTTGGACAATTCCAGAAGTTTTAGCAAGTTGTAGTGGTTCTTATTCAGAATGTGTAGAAGATCCAAGTGCCCCACCCCCACCACCAGACGGAATATGTCATGCGGGAGAATCCCTTGAATATTTTTCTTGTTTTGGATTATCTCAAGTAAATTGTAATAATCAACCTACTTGTACTTATACTCCTTCAACCCCTCAACAAACTTATAATTGTAATGTTGAATATGATACCATATCAGAATGTGATGGAAATTCTGCTTGTACCACAATAAAAACAAATACTTGTTTGCCTAAAAAAGATCTTTGTGAGTCTTGTGATTATTCTGGTCAATGTTCAAGTGATAATTGTATGAGTAATTCCATAGGAGAAGATAGTTCTTGTATAGAATCGGATATATCTTTAAATAATCTTTCTGAAAGTCAATGTTATTCAGGTATTTGTGAAACTTGTAATTCTGGTAATGATTGTGCTTCTGGAAATTGTGTTGAGGATCAAAATGGGATTGGAAGGTGTGCAAATCTGGATCAATGTTTAACATTTGATAGTTCAACTGTAACTTGTACAATGTATTCTTTGGGAGATTCATATTGTTCTGGAGATACAGAAAAAATGAATTGCTCTTCTAGTGGTTGGAGTTCAACGATATGTGGGGATGGTTCTTTTTGTGTTGATGGAGAGTGTATTACTCCACCAACTCCGGAAGCTTATTGGGAAGATGCTGTAACTTACATTAATCAATCATTGAAAACTATTGAAATAATGCCAGAGCAAATACCTTATAATATTAATTTAATTTTAAAAAATTCTGGCTTAACTTCTGAAACATTTGTTATTAAGGAAGATGATTCTGGAGAAGGAGCACTTAACGGGGATGATTCTATTAAAAATCTTGTTTCTTCAACTGTTTCAGGAAATAAATTAATTGCTACTTGGTCAATTACACAAGAAGATTTAGATGCTGCAGGAACTGAAGAAGATGGAATATATGAATTTTATTTTGAAGTTGCGGGAGAAACAAGTTTAAATGTTTTTATAAATCCTGTTTTTGCAACCCCTAGTTGTTCAGATGGTGAACAAAATGGATTTGAAGAAGGTATTGATTGTGGGGGTGAATGTGAAGCTGCGTGTGATGATCCTGCTTTATGTTCTGATGGTAATTTAAATGGTTTAGAAACAGAGATAGATTGTGGCGGACCATATTGTCCTACATGCGCTTCTGCTTCTTGGACAAGCCCATATTCTGGAATATATATGGAAAATATTACTGTTGATTCGGATAATGTTCCAAAAGGAATCACATTTAGGATGGTTTTGAGTCAACCTGCAGATACAGAAGATTTACAATTTGCATTAAAAGAAAGTGATGCAGGAGAAGGGACACTTAACTGGGATGATAATATTGAAACATTTATGGGAACATTAAATTCCGCAGGAGATATTGAATTTAATTGGACTACAACTTTAGAAAATTTTGAGGATGCTGGAAATGAAGAAGGAAATTTGTATGAGTTTTATTTTGAAATTCAAGGAAAAAGAAGTAATGATTTAGAAATTCAACTTGATGATGTTTTGCCTTCTTGTTCAGATGGTATTCAAAACGGAGATGAAGAAGGAGTAGATTGTGAAGGAAGTTGTCCCAATGAATGTCCTCCACCAGTGTGTAATTTTATTAATGTTTGTGCTGATTATGGGGAAATGGGAGAGTGTAATGCTGATGAATGTAATGTTTCTGAAACTAGTGTCCCAGGTTTAGGTGCTGATGAAACTGCTAGTTGTAAATGGTTTGAAACTTTAAGTAAATGTGATACACAAACAAGTGTTACATTTAATGGAACAAATATTGGAAATTGTGTTTATGATGAAGATACTACAACAGATAATTGTGATGATGGATTTTTGAGTTATTCTTGGAATGTTTCATGGGAATGGGATGGAAATAATGCTTGGGCTACTAAACTTCTATGTGAAAATGCCAATAGTGTTGGAACATGTGTTTTAGGAATTGAAGGAAATTATCATTATGATCCTGAATTAGCTAATGAAGATTGTGTTTCTGGAAGTCAAACAATTCCCTGTCCTGCTCAAATTCAATTGAATTTCTTTACTTGGAAGAATTTCTTTGCAACTGCTTTATTAATTTTAATAATTTATATTATTTTGAGAAGTTCTAAAACTGTTAAGAAAAAAGTTCTTGGAAAAGGAAAGAAAAAGACAACAAAAAAATCTACAAAGAAGAAAGTTGTGGGTAAGAAGATTAAGGGCAAGAAGAAAGCAGTTAAAAAAAAGAAATAATTTTTGAAATACAAAGTTTTAATTGTTAGATACAAATTAAAATTTCTAAACCAAAGCATTGAATTAACTGAACACATATCTTCAAAAAAAACTTATTACATTTTTATAAAGCCTAGGGATTAACTCTGCTAAAAATTTAAATTCAAATCATGTCTGTGCCACAGGCGATAATTCAAAGTTTTTAATAATTATATTTTAAATTTGAACAATTAAGTCACAAATTCGCTAAAATCTGCTGCTCCAAGGAGTTTGACCGCAGATTTTGTTAAAGAAAAAGTTTCAAAAACAGAATTCAATTGAAACTTTTTGAGGCGCGAATTTTTATACCCAAAGGGCATAACCAAAGGTCATAAGAACCTTTCTTTGAAAGGAGAGAACCTGACAAGTCAGGTGACTTTATTGCATAAGGCCTCAAGGAATACCGTCTCGCCAAAGCTCCCGGCACAATCTTTTTTGAAAAGGCATCCATGATTTGAGGAAAATTTTAAAAAATTTGAAACACAAAATCCACGCAGTGATTTTGGTTTAGTTTGTGGTTTCAAAAATAGCTTATTAAAATCTAACTATTTTTCTAAATAATTTTCCATAACTCCTAAAAATTTTTTATGAATTTTCTTTTTTCCTTCTAAAGACATCTTTAAATTTCCTAATCCTAAGATTAATTGTGTGCCTTTGTTAAGTAATTCTTTTTTTATATCTTCTTCAATTTTTTCATAATCAAAAGAAATATTTTTTCTATAAATTTTAATAATTTCTTCTTTCATATTTGGATTATTGAGTAGTAAAAGAGATAAATCTTTTACTGGATGCCCACTTCCAGAAAATTCAAAATCAATATAATAATTTTCTCCATTTTTCGTAAGAATATTTCTTCCAAATAAATCGCCATGGATGAGAGTAGAATAATTTTTTTCTCTTTCTTTACTTGATAAAAAATCTTTTATTTTTTCTGCACTTTTTCCAAACATTTTCTGATAATTTAAAATATAATCTGATAAATTTCTTGATTTATGTTTAAACATCAAAGGATTTTCTAAAATTTCATTTTCTAAAAAATTTGAATGGATTTTCGCCCAATCTCTTACTGCTTGAATTAAATTGGGCTTGCAAGATTCAATAAATTCTGTAATTATAAAATCTTCTCCTTCAGAATATATTTTTGGAATTTTGCAGGAATTTTTTAAAAATTTATAAAAAAACTTTTCTCTTTGTATAAATTCTTTTTTATTAAATTTCTTAAAAAGGATTTTTTTTCCATGAATAGAATAAACTGAAATTGAATTTCGATTATAACAATTAATATTAGAAATAAAACTAGGAGTGCCCTTAAATAGGTGACTTAAAATAGCTTCAGTGTTATTCATTTTTATACTTAATCTACAGAATAACAATCAATACAGCTTGAGGGACTATAACAACCAGTTGAATAACATCCATTATATCTTTCGACTTTTATTCTTTGTTTTTCTGCTTGATATTTTCTAATTCCCTCTTTTGTAGATAAATCCAATACTGGAGCATCTTTAACAAGTGGTTCCAATGTTTTTACCATAAAATTCAATGGTCTTAAAAGTTTATAAATACTTATATAGTAGTATTTATGCGGAATATTATGACAAAATTAATCTTTAAATTTGATAAAGAAAAAGATTTGCAAAATAATTTTTTTGCTATTCATTTTAATTCTCCTTTTGAAAAGGAAAGAAACTTTAATAATTTTAAAATTTTAGATGAAAGTTGTAAAAATAAAAGTTTTGAAGAATGTAAGCAAGATATTGAAACATTTCACAAAAAATTATACGAATCAAAAATGATCCAAGCTGTAAAAGAATCTTTTCAAAATGCGTGGAATAAAATAAATGATGAATTTTTTAAGAGATTAGAAAAAATTACTGGAAACAAATTTCCTCATAAAAAAATGATAGCTTATTTAACTACTCAAGGAATTTCTCCTTACAATATCAAAGAAAAATCATTTATGATTTCTATTTGGAGCAATATTCCAAAAGCCCTAAAAACTTCTGCCCATGAATTGATGCATTTTGATTTTCATAAGAATAACTGGAAAGAAATTGAAGAAGAAATTGGAAAAGAAAAAACTGAAAAATTAAAAGAAGCATTAACAATTTTACTTAATTTAGAATTTAAAGATTTGTGGTTTGTTAGTGATAAAGGAAAAAATAATGAAAATCAACAAAAACTTAGAAAATTCATAAAAAAAGAGTGGTTAAAAGAAAAAAATTACAAATCACTTCTTGAAAAGTGTGTGATTTATCTAAAAAAATGATTTACAAACCGCTTTCAGTCCAATTTGAAATTACAGAATCTTGTACACATAAATGTAGACATTGTTATAATTATTATTCTCATAACATAAATCCTTCTTCAACTAATCGAGAAGTTATTAATAAAATTGCAGAACAAGAATTTTTTGATATTACTTTGACTGGAGGAGAACCATTATGTTCTAAACCCCAACTTTATAATGCAATTGAAACTTTTAAAAAAGAAAACATGGATGTAAGGATTAATTCTAATTTACATTTATTAAATAAGTATGATGCAAATAAAATTGCTGAATTGGAAGTTAATTCTATCTTAAGTTCAATCTTGGGTTCAAATGAAAAAACACATGATTTTCTGACGGGAGTAAAAGGATCATTTAATAGGCTTGGTAAATCTCTAAAATATTTGTCTCAAAATAATTTAGGAGTTGCTATGAATATGGTTGTAAATAAAAATAATATCTCGGAAGTATATAAAACTGGAAAATTTCTTTTTGAAAATTTTGGAATAAACTATTTTTGTGCAACTCCAATGACTATCTCTCCTGGAAAAAATTTGGAAGATATTACTCTTTCCAGAGAAGAATATATCGCGACACTTGATAAATTATTAAAATTGGAAAATGATTTGGGAATAAAGACAGATTCATTAAATCCTGCTATTCCATGTATGTTTCCCGAAGAAAATCAGGAAAAATATAGAAAATTTTTTGAAAAACGAGCATGTGGAGCTGGGAAAGGTACTTTAACATTTTCAACAAAAGGAGAAGTTAGACCTTGTTCTCAAGAAAGTAGAAATTATGGAAATATTATGAATAATTCTTTGAAAAACATTTTGGAAAAAATGTATAAATGGAGAGAAGGAAAACATATTCCAAAAGAATGTTTTCCTTGTGAATATGTAAATTCATGTAGAGGAGGATGCAGGGTTGCTGCTAAATCAAGCTCTGGAAAATTAAATGGACTGGAACCTTATTTTATATCTCCTGTAAAAAAGAATATTTCTACAAAAAATGAGAAAGTAATTAATTTTAAAAATTTAAAAGCTCAACAAGGAAATGTTCGAATAAGGGGAGAACAGGATAATCTAACAACCATTTATTTGTCTCCAAAAATAAATGGAGTTTTAACCCCAATTGAATTAAAAATTTTTAAAAGATTTTTATCTGGAAAAAAATATTCCGAGATATTGGGAGAAGTTAAAAATGAAAAAGTTTTGAAAGAAATTTCTATAAACCTTTCAGAAAAAAAACTTCTTATTAATTCTCAAATTTAAAATTTCAAAGATATAAAAAATAAAATTTTTTGAGATGATAAATCTTTATAAATCTCTAAATCCTTTTTATTTAGAGGTGAAAGTTACAAGTTCGTTAAAATTAATATGAAAAAGTATTTTATTATTTTATTGGGAATTTTGTTGATGTTTAATTTAGTTGGAGCGACATACAATATTACTGATGATGCAATTGGAACTATTTATCCTCGAGATACATATTTATCTGGTTGGGTTGAAATTTCTTTTGAAAATCAATCATTAAATTCAATTTTTAGTGATTCATTGAACAATAATGTTTCTCTAAAGGAAACATTAAGTAAATTTTCAAATTATAGTTATTCTTGTCAAGATAATAATTGTGAAATGAGTTATTCTGCAACAGGTGCTTCAACTACAAAAAATTTTAATTTGAATGTAGATGAAGAAAAATTTATGGGAATTGTTTTTACTGGAAATATTGAAGAGATAAAATCCATTAATTTTAATCTTACTAGTGATGCAACTGAATCCGAAGAAAATCAAATTAGAATTGATATATTAAATGATGGAAAAATTGATGTTGGAAATACAAAAATAGGAATAGGGACAAGTAGTGAAACAAATTATGGTTGTTTTAAGGATGATGAAACTTTGGAAGAGATTAATCTACAAGAAAATACTTTTTGTCAAAGAATTGAACTTGATGAGGCCCCTGCTTTTCTCATTGGAGGGTGGATTAAAGAAATTACTCCAGAAGAAGGCGCAAATATAACTATGGGAATTTATAACTCAGATGGAACATCTCCTCTTGAGGAGTGTTTAATTAATAAAAACAACATACCACCAGAAGGAGGAGAAGTGTTTTGTCAAGTTAATATATCTGTGGCGGAAAAAGAAGATTATTATGTCTGTGTTAGTTCAGATATATCTGAAGGAAATTATAAAATATTAGGTTATGTTTCTACTAATCCTGAGAACAAATGTGGTTTTGTTGGACTTCCTGTAAGAGATGAAATCGCTTCATATGGTATTGGTGCAAAAACAATTAATTATGGTGCTGTTGAAACAATTGAAATTTTAAATGATTTGCCCAATGGAAATAAAATTTCTAAATTAGTTGAGGATTATATTAAAGATACATATGGTAGTTTAGATTGCACGGGAATTTCTTGTTATGTTCCAATAAAATTAATTTCTTCTATAAATCAAGATATAGACATTGATTCTATAAATATAAATTACGACAAGGTGGGTCTTCCCGGTAGAAATTTAGATGAATTTTGGGATTTTGAGGAAAAACCTGCTTTAATTAATAGTACTTCTCAAAAATTATATTTGGATAATTTATTTAAATTGCCTTCAAATACTGGAAAAATTGACTATAAATTATATTTTGAGAGTGAAAAAATTTTTGATGATGAAATAATTATTGAAGAAATTTCTATGAGACTATATCCTTTGATTGCAGCCTCTAGTTTTCCAATTACTTTTCAAGTTAATGTTAATCCTGATTTTAATTTTTCAAGTTATATTTGGGATTTTGGAGATGGAATTATTGAAACAAGCCAGGGAAATCAAAAAACCCATACTTATGCTTCGGTTGGAAATTATACTTTAAATGTAATTGCAAAAACAGAAGAAGGTTCTGAATTTTCAAAATCTTTTGAAATTGTTGTCGAAATTCCAGAAAATATGATTAATAATGCTATTGGAGAATTAGAAACTAAAATTGCAACATTAAAACAACAAATTATTGGTTTTGAAACTTTTGAAAAAGAACAACTTTATAAAAAAATTGATTTGAATGAAATTGAATTGAAAGTAAATTACATAAAAGAAGATATGAAAATAGCCAATGAAGATGCAGATTATAAGCAAATTATAGATAGATTGATTTCAATAAAGATACCAAAAAATATTATTCAATCCTCTACAAATCAAATATTTTATTATCCTCAAAAAAATAATATTAATTTAAATATATTAGAAGAGATTACTAATGACACTTCAGGTGATGCTGAAAATACTTTAAATTCCATTTTAATTTGGAATCAAAATAATTTAAATTCAAAAATTTCAATGAAAGAAATTTTAATTAAATGGGATAAAATTGCAGAACCTTATTTTAAAACATTTGAACTTTCAATAAATATGCTCTATACACAAGATGAAGAATTTTATTTCATTATAAAAGATATTGAAAATCTTGATTTTAAGGGAAATATTTCAATGCAAGAAACATCAGGATACAAATATCTCCCTTTAACTGAACCAATAACTTTACAATTTTCCACAACAGAAGATTTTGATTTTTTAACTCTTCCCATGTTTATTTCTCCAAAATTGGCACAAGTCAGGGTTGAAGAAATTGTTTTAGAAGAAGATGTAAATAGAAATGCTATTTTATTTATTATATTATTTGGTTTATTTTTAATTGGGATTTTAATTTATATAATTTTGCAAAAATGGTACAAAACAAAATATGAAAAATATTTATTCAAAGAAATAAATCAATTGTATAATGTTGCAACATATATTCAGAAGGCTAAAAAGAATGAAACACCAGAATCTGAAATAAGAAAAACTTTAAAGAATGCTGGATGGAATAGTGAGCAGATTACTTATGCTTTAAGAAAATATGTAGGTAAAAGAACTGGAATGTATGAAATTCCAATTAAAAAATTGTTGAAAAAAAAGGAAGCGCAAATAAAACAACAACAAAAAGACACAAAATTTAATAAAGGATATTACCCAAAATAAAATATGGCGATAAAAATTTTTACAAATTTTTTAAAGAAAGTATTGGGAACTATTTTGAAAAATAAAAAGGATATTAAGTTAGGATTTTATGGTCCACCCAATGCTGGAAAAACAAGTTTAGCTAATAGAATTTGTAAGGATTTTACTGGAGAAGAGATTGGTTCTGTTTCTAAAGTTCCTCATGAAACAAGAAATGTTCAATTCAAAGAAAAAGTTGAAATTAAATATAAAGGAAAATCAATGACTTTCAAAATGATTGATACTCCTGGAATTACTACTAGAATTGATTATGAAGATTTTTTAAAATATAAAGTTAAGAAAAAAGAAGCTAAAACTAGGGCTAAAGAAGCTACGCAAGGTATTATTGAATCAATTAAATGGTTGGATGATATGGATTTGGTAGTTATTGTTTTAGATTCTACTGAAAACCCTTATAATCAAGTAAACATTACAATCATTGGAAATTTGGTTGCCAGAAAAATTCCTGTATTAATTGTTGCAAATAAATCTGATTTGAGAAAAGCTAATATTAAAAAAATTGAAGAAGCTTTTCCAGAATATGATGTTATTGGAATGAGTGCAAAGTATGGTAAAAACTTAGAAGAATTTTATGAATCAATATTTAAACTTTCAAAAAAGGTGAGATAATATTTAAAATGGCTAAAAAAAAGAATGTAAAAAAAATAAATGGTTTTGCCATTCAATTTATGCCATATCATGAAATTAAACAATTAACTAGCACTGAAAGAATTAAAAAAATTTTAAATATTGTTTTTGGAAATAGCATTTTAATCTTACAAGGAAGATTAAAACCTGATGAAGAAACTCGATTGATTGAAGATACAATGGCTATGATTGGTCATGTTAAAGAGTTTAAAGGTGTAGAATTGGCTGTAATTGGCTCTGAAGGACAGGTTGTAGGGAACCTCTTTGAACGATTTAAGCAAAAAATTATTACAAATCTTTCTGGAGGAGATTTGGGTGCAATTACAATAATTGGTCCTGCCACAATAGTTAAAGAAATTAAACAAGATCCTAAGAAGATTGAGTTGATTTTGGGGAAATAAATTTAAATATAGTTAATTCTTAGTTAATTTAAGTGAATTAAAATTCCAATAACATTCTTCACTTTGTTATTGTTATTATAAAAGGAGTCAAAACGAAAAATGCCATATCAATGTGTTAAATGTTCTAGAATAATTCCTATTGCTAGCAAGGAGCTTTTAGAAGGATGTCAAAAATGTGGGGGGAAATTTTTCTTTTATGTTAGAGATGAACAACTTAAAAAATTAAAAGAACAAATAATTGAAATTCCTGAAGAGGAAAAGAAACAAATTGAAAAGGATATTAGAAAAATTGCTGGAATTGAAAAGGAAGATGCACCAGTTATTTTAGATTTTGAAAGCATAAGGGTTACTGGAGAAGGTAAATTTGAAATTGATTTGGCTAATTTATTTAATCAAAAACAACCTTTGGTGTATAAACTTGAGGAAGGGAAATATTTAATTGATTTGGGAAAAATTAATTCTGGAAAGAAGGATTAAATAAAAATAATTTCGCTCAATTGAATCGCTGAACGCAGATTTAATTTTCGCTACACAAAACATTAAATTATCTGAGGCACATATTTTTGGTTAAATTATTAGATTCCAAAGTTCCTCTTAATTATTTTTTTTAAATTTCCAAACTACTTTGTGAAATTTATTATATTTTAAAAATAAAATTTATTGATTGCAAAAACCCAATAATTATAAACTATTTTTTAATATTTTATGTATGGCAAAGAAACATGATTTGATTTTAGAAAGAGTTCTTGAAAAGATTACTCCTAGCGAAGAAAAATTAAAATTTATGGATAAAAATTTGAATTCTTTTTTGGAAAAAATAAATAAGAGAATTAAAAAAGTAGGATTAGATTTAGAGGTTTTTGTTGGAGGAAGTTTTGCTAAAAAAACTTTAATTAAAAAGAAAACAGATGATATAGATATTTATTTTAGATTTAATCAAAAATATTCTGATGATTCTTTAACAAAATTAACTAAAAAGATTTTGAAAAAAATTAGGAGTGTTTCAGTTGTTCATGGATCCAGAGATTATTTTAGAGTTAAAATTAATTCTTGGTTTTATTTTGAAATTATTCCCGTGAGAAAGATAAAAAAAATTGAAGAAGCAAAAAACATTACAGATTTATCTTATTCTCATGTTAAATATATTAGAAAAAAAGTAAAATCTAAAAAAGTTATAGAGGGGATTAAACTCGCAAAAGCTTTTTGTTATGGTTCTAGAACATATGGTGCAGAAAGTTATGTTCATGGATTTTCTGGTTATTCTTTAGAATTATTAATCTATCATTATGGGGGTTTTATGAAATTTTTACAAGAAATTGTTAAAAAACGAAAAGATAAATTAATAATTGATATTGAAAAACACCATAGAAATAAGCAAAGAATTTTGCTTGATATTAATAGTTCTAAATTGGAATCTCCAATTATTTTAATTGATCCTACTTTTAAAAAGAGAAATACTCTCGCTGCTCTTTCAGAAGAAACATATGAAATTTTTAGAAAAGCTGCTAAAGAATTTTTGAAAAATCCCTCTGAAGAATTTTTTAAAGTGAAAAAAATTGATTTTAAAAATATTAAAAATGATGCAGAAAAAAAAGGGAAAGAATTTTTATTGATTAAAACTAGAACAAAAAAACAAGAAGGAGATATTGCTGGGACGAAATTATTAAAATTTTCTAAACATTTAGAATATGAATTTAAGAAATTTTTTGAACTCATTGATTCGGATTTTGAATATTTGGATAACCAAGAAGGGATTAGTTATTTTGTTTTAAAAAGAAAAAATGAAATTGTTTCTTGTGGGCCTTCTATTAATGATAAAAAAAATGTTTTGAAATTTAAAGAGGAACATCCTAGAACTTTTATCAAAGAAGGTAAAATTTATTCTAAAAGAAAAATTAATTTTTCAGGAAAAGAATTTTTGGCAGTTTGGGGTAGAAAGAATCAAAAGAAAGTCAAGGAAATGTATATTTCTAAGTTAGAGATTATTGGTTAAAAAATTTTATCCATATAATGTTCTACAGGGAGTTCTATTAATTGGTATTTTTCTTGAATAAAATTATAAACTTTTTCAATTTCTTGAGGGTTTGCTAACATTGCTCCAAATTTGAATAACCCATAATCTCCCACATCCCTCCAAGATAAAGATTTTTTTGAAGAGGTATCAAATAGGGGAAATGCCCAGGGAAGATACATACCAAAAACATCTCCGATTACTGAACCAGTAATTAATGCAGTTAGAGTTCTTGCTGAAAAATTATCTTTAGGTGATAATTTCCTAATAAAAGAAATTTCTTTATGCTTTTTCATGTTAAATTCTTACAAGAACTTGGTTTATTAAGATTATTGTAGTGCTAAATCAAATAATCCCGCAAATGCTTCTGAAAAAAATGCTGAGTTTAACCAAATAGCGTTATCATCTTTTGTTGATTCTTTTGAAAGATAAAATAAAACTTCGTTTCTATCAATAATGAAAAATTTACCTTCAATATTTACTTTTTTTATTTTAATTTTTAAAGATTTTGATAATTGTTCTATAATTTCTGCTTCACCAAATAAAGCAATTTTTACGTCAATTCCTTTCTTTTTTAACAAATTAAATGTGTCTGCAAATAATTTTTCTTTTAAAATCATTTCTTCTGCATGCATACAAATAATAACTTCCTTTTTCGCAGAATCTATAATTTCTTTTAAATAATTTGAAATTGTTGATCTTCCTTTAATTGAAGCTGATAAATCTTCTCTTTTTACAGGATTGATTCCAACAGTGTATAATTTTTCTAATTGTTGAAATTCGTTTGTTCCTACAACCTTAGTTAAATTTTTGACTTTTTCTTCTGCATGTGTTCTTACATTATTTTTTAATTTTTCAAGAATAGTTTTCGGTTTTACTCCTAAATATTTTACTGGTTTTCCTAATTTGATTAAAGCAAATCCTTTTTTTTCTAATGATTCTAATACATCATATGTTCTCGATCTTGGAACACCTGATATCGAGGCTATCTCTCCTGCTGATGCAGAACCTTTACCCAGTAAAGCTAACCATACTTTTGTTTCATAAATATTCAAATCAAAATAATCTTTAATCTTTGCTATTAATTCATTTTTTACTAACATGTTGTTACTAGGTAATAGAGGCTATATAAAGGTTTTGATTGTGTTGTGTTTGTTAAGGGGTGACAAAATGGAAAGTTTTATAAAATAAATTAAACTTAAGAAATTATTAGCTTTATCCCATTTCCAAAATTTTAATTACTAAACGCAAATTAAAATTTTTTAATTAAGACATTAAATTAACTACAAAACAAATTCTCGAAAGGATTATTATATTTTTGTAAAGTAGTGATTAAATTTGCTAAAAATCTAAACTCAATTCATACACGTAGCACTACGGATGATTACATAGAATAATGGGGCGATAATTAAATTAATAAATTAAAAAACTTTCAAAATTAACCAACTAACCAACATTGCTAAGAAAATTCCTGAGGAAATAAAAAATCCAGCATTAAAGTCACAATTATTTAAAAATTGTATTTTTCCTAATGAAGAAGAAATTAATAAAACAGAAAATAATAAATCTTATTTTAATTCAGAAAACCAAACTCAAATTAATTCAAAAATTGGATTTTAACTCAGTTATATGAAAGAATAAAGTATATTCTGCAGTATAGATATTGTTTTTAAAAAGAAATTCTAAAAATCATTATGCAAGAAAATAAATTTAAAGGAAAATATATTTATGTTAATTATTTAGATTCTATTACTGGGGGGATGATGGTTTATGGGGGAAAATTAGAAGAGATAATATTTGATGAAGATGGTATGTATAAAGTAAAATTAAATCCAATATTTGATATAGATGAGAATGGAAAATATTCTCAAATGAAAGGTAAATCAATAAAAGTTTTAACTCCTGAAAATTACTTGGGAGTAGAAGAAGATACTAAAAAAAATATGGAAACTTTTTATCAAAACATAAATGCACAAATATTAAAAAACAAAAATGATGAAAATTTTCCAAATGTTGAAGAAGCTTATGCAAAAGAAGGGAATACAAGAAATAATTTTTATTCTCATGAACCTGGGATGGGATTTAAAATTGATTATACAAAAAATAAGCCTAAATAATTAACTTAAAGGATAAGCAAAAACAAATTAAATTATCCAAGACTACTTCATTACATTTCTATCACGAGAACCCGTTATGTAGTTTGACAAGAACGGGGGTTATTTTACGGATTTTTAAAGATAGATTGACTGAAATTAATTAATATTTTATTAGAAGAAATAATAATGGATTTATTAATTTTAAACATTAACAAATATCTTTGTTTTAAAAATTATTTATAAAATTTAAAAAACTTTCAAAATTAACCAACTAACCAACATTGCTAAGAAAATTCCTGAGGAAATAAAAGGCATTGCAGGATAGAATTTCTTTTTATCTGAAAATAGTAATAATGAACCCAAACCAATTAATGCTCCAAAAATAATTCCTATTGAAGGCCAAATTCCCCATGTTTTTAATACAATTCCTGCAGTTATTAATGGAAAGATTATATCTCCTCCTCCTAGTATTGCAATATTAATTTTCATTGATTTTTTATTTGTTTGTGCTTTTGATAATTTCTTTTCTTTTATTTGTTGTTTTATTTTTTTTATTTTTTGTTTTTGTTTTTTTGAAGCATATGGAACATAGAAACCTCCAAAAATCTTTAATTCATTCATTTGAAATTTTGCCATTTTTTGCATTATTTTAGATTTCCATACTGCCCACATATCATAAATTGAGATTAAAACAAGAAGAATTATTATTGAAGTTAAATTTAAAAGAGGAACAAATACTGCTGCTATTCCAGGATAAATTAATAATTCAGAAAAATTATGTGCTAAAAAATTTCTTCCGTAAATTTTTCCTATTGCTAAAGGAACTGCAAAAACTAATGCTATCAATGAAGCATATTTCATTACAGGTAAAAAAGCATTAAAACTTATTCCAAGAGCGAGAATGGTTACGAAGAAAAACCAAAATTTCAAAACAAATTTTACTTTAAATCTGGTAAGTGTAAATAAAATTGCTATTGCTATTACAAAAGCCATTAAAATTGATACAAAATTTGTTGTGTAATCTTTTTCTTCTTTAATTTCGGGGATTTCCATTCCATAAGGTAAAATTTTTGTTGCATTAATTTTTGTAATTTCTCCACCAATAACTTTTTGATTAGAATAATTATCTACAACATAAAGTCCAATAAATTGTGTTAATAAAAACATTGAAAGAATTACAATGGTTATTTTTACATTATGTTTCATTTAGTCACCTAGATAAATTGAATAAGAAAAAGTAGTTTATAATGTTTATGTGAATTTTAATTTGAAAATAGTTTAATAATTTTATTGATAATTTTATTAATGGGATGTATTAATTCTAAATTTAGTTCAGCAATTTTTTTATATCCTATAAATAATCATTTCAACCTTAAAGTTTCTAATCCTCTTGGAACATTTGTTTCAATTCTATTTGCTTTATAGAGTGAAGAAGCTAAATCTAAAGATTTTGAAATTTCTCCATGATTCACAATAATTCTTTTTGGTCTTGGTTGCATATTCTTTATATAATTCATTAGTTCATTTCTTCCAGAATGGGGGGAAAGACCATTTACAAGTTCTACCTTCATATTAACATTTAAGGTTTTCATTGTTCCATTGTCTTCTATTTTTACCATTTTTGCTCCCTCTTGTAATTGTCTACCCACTGAACCTAGACCTTGATAACAAGATAAAATTAATAAATTTTTTTCATTTTCTGCAAAGTTTTTCAAATATTCCACTGATGCTCCTCCAACAAGCATACCAGAAGTTGCTATAACAATACATGGTCCACCTTCAATAACTTCTTTCCTTTCATATTGTGAGCCTACTCTTTTAAAAACATCCGAAATAAAAGGATTGTTATCTTGAAAAATTTGATTTCTTACATTTGCAGATAAAAAATCAGGATAAGCTGTATGGATTGCATTAATATCCCAAATCATACCATCAACATACATTGGAACATTTGGAAGTTCACCAGTTCTTATTGCTTCTTCTACTCTTAATAAAGTTTCTTGAGCATGTCCTAAACCTAATTCTGGAAGTAAAACTTTTCCACCTTTTTGTATTGTTTCTCTAACTAATGATAAAAATTTTTCTTCTGTTTCTTTTCTTGAAGGTAAAATATCATTTCTTCCACCATAAGTTGATTCTATTTGTATTGATTCTACTCTTGGAAATTTATTTACTGCTGGATCCAATAATCTTGTTTTTCCATATTTCATATCTCCAGAATATACAAAATTATGTGCACCATTTCCTAAATTGAGATGAATTTGTGAAGAACCTAAAACATGACCTGCATTGTAAAAAGTTAATCTAACATCTGAAGTTACATCTGTAACTTCACCGTAATTTAAACAAATTGTTTTTTTCACCATTTCTGAAACATCTGCTGAGGAAAATAAAGGTGCAGCTGCTTGTTTATATGAAACTCCAATAAAATCTAATGCTAATAATGAAGAAATATCTCTTGTTGGAGCAGTCATATATGTTGGACCTTTATAACCCATTTTATATAAGTAAGGTAATAATCCTGAATGATCTAAATGAGCATGGGAAATAATAACTGCATCTAATTGTGAAATATCAAATTCTGGTACATTGAAAACTGGGAATTTATCTACTCCTGAACTTGCAACATCAATTCCACAATCTAAAAGAATTTTTGAATTTTCTGTTTGAAGTAAGAAACAACTTCTACCAACCTGTCTTCCACCACCTAAAATTGTAACTCTTGCCCAACCAGATGATTTTTCTTGTGTCCAACTAGAATAAATTTTTTCTCCCACCTCATGTAAAAATTTTCTTCTATCTCTGTTTTTTGCATATAAAACACTTCGAATATTATCTGTAATTTTTGATTTTATTGCAGAAGATCTTTGAATTTGAGGAGACCATAAAGTTTGTTTTTTTATTTCTTCTAATATTGAACCTTGTTTTCCAATTACTAGTCCAGGTTTTTTTGCCTCGATTGTTACTACACTTCTATGTAAATCAAAAAGAATATTTGTAATTTCTGCATCCTCAGGAACAATTTCTTTAATCTTTTTTTCTACAAGTTCTTGATCCATTAAAATTTTTGTATCTGCTCTCAATTCAATTCTTTTTTTAATATCATTTACAATTTCTTTGATTCTTGATTCTCCTTCTATAAAGAAATTTTGATTTTTTGTATAGAGAACTATGTTTGCTCCTTCAAAATTTGCTTCCTGAATTAAACCAGGTAATCTATCTGTAATATTTTTTAAAATTTCTAACATTTTTAATTATAATTTATTTGTAAAAGGATTATTCTCTTTTCTTATAGATTAATTCTGTTTTATCTCTTACAACTTCTTTAATTCCATCTTTTGTTATTGTAAAGATATTCATACCATTTCCAGTACCAAAATCTCTTTCCATGGATGCTTTAATTGCTTCTTTTGCCAACTCTATTCCTTCTTTTACTGTTACATCTGGCTTCCACATTCTTTCAAGATATCCCAAAACATACATTAATCCTGATCCAATACTTCCTGAAAAATCACTCACCTTCGTTGATAACCCACCAATTATTTCATAAAGTGAAGCATTTCCATTTTCATCAATTCCTCCTACAAGAAAACCGCTTGCTTGAACTGGGATATTTGAAAGTAAAGATGCTGCTTCTTTGACTGTTGGTCTTTTTTTAGATTTTAATTGTTTTAATTTTAATTCTGCTGCTAATAATTTTGATGATTTTACTGCTTCAGTTGCATGTCCTGCTATTGCTACCAATAAATAATCATTAATGGGGAGAACTTTTTGTAAATCTTTTCCCCCAACAAGTGTATTCCCTAAACTTGCACGATTATCTCCAGCCATTACAACTCCATCTTTACAAACAATTCCTAAAATAGTAGTTCCAGTTTTAACAATATTTTTTTCATCCATTTTCTTAAATTACAAAATAATTTAGATATAATAATATTTTGGAGATGAAAGAATTTATAAAAGTTTCTGTTTGTAATTTAATATGAAAAATGAATGGGAATTTGAATGGGTGAATTTAAAAGAATTTGAAAATGAAAGAAAATTGAATGAAAAAGCCCATGATGATTTTGTTTTGAAATGGAAAGAGAGAAAGGATTATCTAGAAAATGTTGAAATTTTAAAAGAAGCTTTAGATGATTATAAAAGATTACAGAGAAATTATGCTGGTGGAGGAAAAGAAGGATATTATTATTGGTTAAAGCAAGAATTGAACGAAAATGATTTGGATATTCGAGCTAAGTATAATATTGTTGAAGAATTTGTTAAAGTTCAGAGTAATAAATTAAATTTCTTCCATATTAATTTAGGAAAAATTTCTAAAGAAAAACAAGAAGAATTTTTGGAAAATAATTTGTTGATAAAGTATAGAAATTTTTTGAAAGAAACTTTTTTGAATGCTAAATATATGCTCAGTGAGAAAGAGGAAGAAATTATGAGTTTGAAATCTACTGCGGCTTATTCTATGTGGGTTAGAATGGTTTCTTCATTACTTGCTAAAGAAACTCGTTCTATTGAAATTGATGGTAAAAAAGAAGAAAAGAACCATTCTGAACTTTTGTCTTTAATGAAAGGAAAAAATAAAGAATTGAGAGATTCAGCTAGTTTGGCTTTTGAAGAAATTTTATCTAAATATGGGGATGTTGCTGAAGCAGAATTAAATGCAATTTTACAAAATCATAAAGTTAATGATAAAATTAGGGGATTTAAAAGAGTTGATTCCTCTAGATTAGTTGGAGATGGAATTGATGAACAATTTGTTGATGATTTGATTAAAGCTGTTTCTTCTAGATTTGATATTTCTAATAAATTTTATGAATTAAAAACAAAATTATTCAAACAAGAGAAATTAGAATATTATGAAAGAGCTGCTGCTTATGGAAATATTGATAAAAAATATTCTTGGGAAGAATCAAAAAAATTAATTGAAAAAGCATTTGGTAATTTAGATGGTAAATTTTTAGAAATATTTGAAAAATTTTTAGAAGAAAAAAGAATAGATGTTTTTCCAAAAACAGGTAAAAGACAGGGAGCTTGTTGTATTCATACATCTATTGAACTTCCAACTTATATTTTATTGAATCATACAGGAAATTTAGATGATGTAACAACGATTGCTCATGAAGCAGGGCATGGAATTAATAATGAATTAATGAGGGAAAAACAAAATTCGTTATCTTTTGGAACTCCTATGGCAACTGCAGAAGTTGCTTCTACTTTTATGGAAGATTTTGTTTTAGAAGAAATTTTGAAAGATACTGATGGTGAAGAAAAATTAACTATTTTAATGCAAAAACTTGATTCAGATATTTCTACAATTATGAGACAAATTTCTTGTTATTTGTTTGAAAAAGAAATCCATGAAACATTTAGAAAAGAAGGTTATTTATCTAAAGACAAAATTGGAGAAATTTTTAAAAGAATTATGGGAAATTATATGGGAAATTTTGTTGATACTTCTAGTTGTGATAATTGGTGGATTTATTGGCCACATATCAGAGAATTTTTTTATGTTTATTCTTATGCTTCTGGATTATTGATTTCTAAAACTATGCAAGAGAAATATTTTGAGGATAATAATTTTATTGAAAAAATTAAAGAATTTTTATCTACTGGGACATCTAAAACCCCTCGTAAAGCTTTTGAAGCAATGGGCATTGAATTGGATGTGGAATTTTGGAATAAAGGTTTAGATAGAATTGAAAAATTGTTGAATGAAACTTGGGCATTGGCTGAGAAGTTGGGAAAGATTTAATTGTTTTTTAAATTTAATTTGCTTTGCTCATAATAAATAATTAAATTATCCCCCCAATGGCAAAAATACAAATGGATATTAGATTTATTGAAAAGTATCATAAAAAATTCAGAATATAAAAAAACAATTATCTCTCGTAATCAAAACTTAAATTATTGTATTCTTCTGTGTTATATTCTACAATTCCTTTTTTATGCCAGAAAACAAATTTTTTTATTCAAATTAATTTTCTCCCATTTTGAATAATCTCTTTTATTAATGGATCTTTTTTATTTTTTAAATCCTCTTTTATGAAGAGATGTTCTTGTATTTCTTTTTTATATTTTTTTGAAATCTTTTTTATTATTATTTTAATTTTTTTCTTTGTTTTTATTGGCGGTTCTTTTTTGAAAATTATTGCAATATCAATATCTGAATTTTTATGATAAATTAGTTTGGCATAGCTTCCAAAAAGAATTATATTTTCAATTTTTTTTATTTTTTGGATTTGATTTAAAATATCTATTAAAAGATATTTAATTTTTAGGGGTAGTTCATTAATTTCTTTGTTATCTAATTCTTTTTTTATTTCTTGAATTATTTTATTTTCTAAATTTATTTTAAATAATCTGTCTTTTTTGAATAAGATTTTTAAATTTATTAACTCTGTTAAAGATTCATCAAGAATCACATTATTTAATTTGGTAAATTCTTTTATTTCATTTCTTGAATATTTGCTTCCAGGACTAACAATAAAAAACAAAATTGATTTCAAAAGATTTGGTTTAATCAAAATTATCATTTAAACTCCTAATTTTTTCAATAAAGGGAATAACAATTTTTTCTAAAAAATAATCTGCTTCTTTTTTGTATTTATCTTTCATGAATTTTGTTCCAGTGTAATATTGTGCTTTTGTTCTTTTATCTTTAGCTTCTATTAAATCTTGCATCATTTCTTTTAATTCTTCATAACCTTTATTTAACATTTTAATTATTTCTTTATCTTGAATTAATTCTTCAAATACTTCAATTGTAATTTTATGAACATTAAAATTAATTTTCAAATCAAATTTATCTGCTAAAAATAATTTTGAAATGTCATGCATTGCATAATATCCAGAAATAATTGACCAGCGAGGAAATTTTTTTAAGCAAGATTTTGAAAGAGAGAGATTTTCTTTATAAGTCACAGATAAAAAATTCAAATAGATTTGTTTTTGAATTTCATTAACTTTAGATATTTTTCTAGATTTCAAATAATATTTTATTTTAGATTTTACCATATTTTTGGTATTAATTTTTTATTTTATGCTTGAATTACCAATATTTTGGTATTTATAAAATCATTCCTTCTTACTAAGCCCATACTCTTTTTTGAATTTTATTACATTTTCAACAAAACCTTCTATTTTTTGTTCATGTGAAACTATAATTAATTGTTTTACATTTAGTTGATCTAAGACTTCTCTCATTTTATCTAATTGTTGTTCTGAGAAACCATCTGTTGGTTCGTCTAAAATTACTAAATCTTTAGTTTTTATTTTGCTCATTAAGGAATTTATTACTTGATTTAATGCTAGACGATATGCAAGAGCGATTGCTGTTCTTTCTCCGCCTGAAAGATAGGCATAATCAATTTCATAATCTTGTTGTTCAATTATTGGTGTAAAATTATCTGAGAGTCTTACATTAAAGTTATCGGAAACCAATGCCTCGAACCAATCAGAAAATAATTTTGAAAATTCATGTTTTAATGAAACCATTACATTTCTTTCTATAAATGAAACTACGGGGATAAATTTTTTATTTAACCACATTTCTAATTCGGAAATATATCCTAATTTCTTTTTTATTTCTTGGATTTTATTTATTCTCTTTTGTAATTCACTTATTGATTTTTCTAACATTTCTATTTCTTTTTTTGATTCTGCTAATTTTATCTCTATTATTCTTTCTTCTCTTAATAAGAAAGTTAATTCTCTTGATTTGTCTTCGAAAATAATATCATATTTTGATAAAAAAAGAAGTTCTGATTTTATTGTATCTATTTGGTTTGTTAATAATTTTATATCTGATTCAAAAGAAATATTTTGTTTTTCTAATTCTTGCAAGTTTAATTTTTTTTCATCCACTGTCTCAGATTTCATTTTAAGAATTTTTAAATCTGTTAATTTTTTTTCTAAAAAATTATTTGAAATTTCTAATTCTTTGATTTTTTCATAAATATTTTTCTTTTCTAATTCTAAATCCTGTATTTTATTTTTTGATTGAGATAATTCATTATAATTTTTATTTAATACATTTGCTCTATAAACTGCATCCACATCTTGACGACAAGTTGGACAGACTTCTAAATTCTGCATTTTCTTTTCTAACTTTTCGCATTCAGAAATTTTTAGATTAGTTGTTGCAATTTGAGAATTTATTTCTAAATTTAATTCAGAAAGTTTTTGTATTTGTTTTTTATTTATCAAAATTTTATCTTCAATTTCTTGAAATTCTAAAGGATTAAAATTTAATAATTGAAATTTTTGTATTTCTTTTTTTAATAAATCTTGTCTTTTTTCATTATTTGAAAAAATCTCAGTTTTAGAATGTAGTAATCCAGTTGTTTGACCTAATTTAACTTTTAATTCTGATTTTCCCTCAATAAATTTTGTCACTTCTTGTTTTTCTTTTTCTTTTTCTTTTCTCCTTTCAATTTTCAAAAGTAAATCTGACTCTATTTCAAATAAATTATTTTTTTTATTCTCAATAGATTTTTGTTTTTGTTCTAATAAATTTTTATCTTGGTCTAAATTTAAAGTTATACCTTCCATTAATCTTTTTTCTTCTCTAAGTTTTAACCTTAGAACAGAAACATTTTCCAAAATTGTTCTATATTTATCTATTCCAAAAACATGCCTTAAAGTATTTACTCTTGTTTCTGGGTCTTCAAGAATAATTTGTTTCATTTCTTCTTGAGGAGTATAAACTGTAAATTTGTAAAGTGTGTTTTGTTTTTTCGAAAATTCTTGAGGATAATTTAATAAATTTAAAATTTTTTGTTTAAGTTCGGTTACAGCCATTTCTTGTTTTTCATTACCTATTGTTATTGCGGCATAATCTTGTGAAATAGTTTTACCTCTTTTAAGGGATCTTTCTACAATTATATTTTTTCCACTCACTTCAAATTCTAAAGTTACTTTACCTTCATCTTTCCCATTTCTTAAAAGAATTGAACCTCTTTGTCCGGGTTGTAATCCAAATAATCCAAATTCTATTGCTAAAAGTATTGTTGTTTTTCCTGAACCAATATCTCCCGCTAGAAGTGTTGAACCAGGAGAAAATTCAATTTCTTCGTGTTCATAACTTCGAATATTATTTAGAATTACTTTTTTTAATATCATTCTATATCCAAAATCCGTCTTGATTCTTCTAATAATCTTTGATTAAATGAATCAATTGTTTCTCCTTCTTGTTTTTTTATTGAGAGCGTATTCATTAATTGAGATATTAGATGATTAAATTTTGAAGGATTTTCATTTGTATATTGTTGTATTGTTTCCTCTTCTAAATTGTCTTGGTTTTTTATTTCAAAATTTAATTCTAATTCATTTGTTTTCAAATCATGAGTATTTTTTAGAACAAAATATGCTCCATTTTCAAAACAGAAGTTTTCTATTTTATCTAATTTTATATCTGAAGGTTTTTGATTTTCCAATTTTCCTGAAAGTCTTAATAGAATTATTTTATCTTGAATATTTCTTTTTTTTAATTCTTCAATTATTTCTTCCGTTGCTGTTTGAACATTCTTTACAACAATATCAAGTGATTCAATTTGTTTTAATTTTAAATCTATTTTCTCAAAAGGATTTCCTAATTCTGTATCTACAATATAAAAACTTCCATGTTCTAATGTTTCTAATTCTTGAAAATTATTTGGAAAAATTGGCCCTGGATAAACTATATTTTTGTATTGGAAACTTACATGAATATGTCCTAATGCATAATAATTTGCTTCAGGCAATGAATCTGCTTCTACACACTCTATTGGAAGGACCCCTCTTACTTTATCTAAAGTTGTATGAAGCATCAGTATTTTGAACATTCCAGGAGCTTCATTTAATTTTAATTTTTTAATATCTGATACTTCAAGTCCAGATTTTTTTCCAGGGTATCCATAAATTGCAACTCCTTCATGAATTGTTGGATTTAAAATTATTTCTTCTTCAGAATGTTCGGCATGATATACATTTTTACAAAAACCTGCTTTTTCTAAAACATCTAAGAAAGATTTTCCTGAAACAGAATAATCATGGGAACCTGCTATTATGAAAACTGGAAGTTTTGCTTCTTTTAATTTTCTGAATTCTGCAAATGTTTCTTTTAAAATTTCTATCGGGGGATAAGCTGAATCAAATAAATCTCCTGCAATTAACATGAATTCTACTTTATTTTCTATTGAAATTTGAATTGCTTTTTGGAATGATTGGAAGTTTAAATCTTGCATTGGTCCTTGCCTCCAGCCACCAAGATGGACATCTGCTAAATGTGTGAATTTTACCATGTTATTTGAAAATGATTTTGGTATATAAGGATTATTAATATTCATATTGATAATTCTGAAATTAAATCTTTGATTTAACTTAAAGTGTTATTGATAATTCTGAAATTAAATCTTTGATTTAACTTAAAGTGTTATTGATAATTCTGAAATTAAATCTTTGATTTAACTTAAAGTGTTATTGATAATTCTGAAATTAAATCTTTGATTTAACTTAAAGTGTTATTGAGCTGTGTTATAATTTGACTTATTTTGTTTGTAATTAAAATTAAATTAATGCCTTTGATAATTCATGGATTAAGATTATATTTGTGAAAATTATCCTAAGAGGAATAAATATTTGGGAGAGATTAGAAGAAATGTTGTTAAAGAATATTTGAATTATATTAAAGAATAATTGATTAAATACAATAAACTTTTGAAATCAAAGAATTTAAGAAAGAAGTTGAAAATGTTTGTTAATAAATTAAGGAATTGATTTATTACAAAAAATTTATGAAAATTTTAATAATTAAAGCCATACTCCAAAACCTTTATAATTAATCTTTGTTTGATTTTTACAGAGGTTGATAAGTCAAATTTTGCATAGCAAAATTATCCACTCCCTCTTAAACATAGAAACGGTCGCCCTTCAGGTATCCACAATTAAATAAAATGAATAAATTAAGAACATATGAAATATAATATTCTTTTTGGTGGTAAAGCTGGACAAGGTGCAAATATTTTGACACATATTTTGGCTGAGAGTTTGGCTGAAGAAGGTTATTATGTTTTTTATTATAGGGATTATCAAAGTTTAATTCGTGGAGGACATTCTTTTAATGTTTTAACTTTTTCTGATAAACCGATTCATTCTCATGAATCTAAATATGATATTGTTGTTGCGTTGGATAATATTACAATTGAAAAGCATAAAAAAGATTTGAAGAAAAAAGGTGTTATTATTAGTGGCGAAGGGGAAAATATGTATTTCGCAGGGAAAATGTATAAAGCACTGGGGTTGAATTTTAAATTATTAGATAAAAGATTAAAAAAGTTGAAAAGATATGATTCAAACTTGAAAATTGCAAAGAAAGGCTATAAAATTGTTGAGAATAATTTTAAAATTAAAAAAGTGAAGAAGGTAAAAAGAACTTTTTCTTCTGGAAGTATTGCAGTCTCTGAAGCTTGCGTTAAATCTGGAATTGATTGTTATTTTGCTTATCCTATGACTCCTGCAACTGCTGTTCTTGGTGAGTTAGCTCAAAAACAAAAGGAATATGGTCATTTGGTTTTAGAATTGGAGAATGAAGTTGCTGTTGCTAATGCTGGTGCTGGTGCAGCTATTACTGGTGCCAAAACAATGGTTGGTACTTCTGGGGGAGGATTTTGTTTGATGACTGAAGCTTTGAGTATGTGTGGTATTGCTAGAATTCCCCTGGTATTTTATTTGGCACAACGATTTGGTCCTGCTTCTGGTGTTGCAACTTATAATGCTCAAGCTGATTTGCATATGGCTCGTCATGCTGGACATGGTGAATTTTCTAGATTAGTTTTAGCTCCTGGAGATCCTGTTGAGTCTCAAGAGATTACTTCACAGATTTTTTATTTGACTCAAAAATTTGGTGTTCCTGGAATTTTAATGTCGGATAAACATTTGGCTGAAAGTTATTATACTGCTGAGAAAAAACCTGTTATTACTAAATCTCCCAAAATGGTTTCGTTTGGTCGTTATAATTCTTATGAACAAGATCTTAGAACTGGAAGTGGAACTGAAGAAGCTGAAATTGTTAAAGCAAATGTTGAGGCTCGTTTAAAGAAAGGTGAAATGTTGAGAAAAGAATGTGAAAAGTTTGAAGGATTCAAAATTTATGGAAAAAAGAATTCTAAGAATTGTATTATATTTTGGGGTTCTACTAAAGGTGCTATTTTAGATGCTATTAAAAGATTAGATATCTGTGCTATTCAAATATTATATCTTGAACCTTTCCCAAAAAAAGTTGAAAAAATTTTGAAGAGTAAAAAGAAAATTATTAGCGTGGAGAATAATGCTACTGGACAATTATGTGATGTTGTTCGAGAACATACGGGGATTTTGATTAAAGATAAAATTTTAAGATATGATGCTCGTCCATTTTTGTGTGACGAGTTGAGGGAAGAATTGATTGGGAGGTTTGGGAAATGAAAAAAGAAGAAAAAATAAAACTGGAAATTAAAAAATTGGAAAAAGAGAGAAATGAATTGTTAATATTATTTGTAGGAATTTTTATCCTCTTTCTTACTACAATAATAAATACAGCTAATATTTTAATAACTTTATTAACAGGAATCATTACTTTTTTCTTATGGTATATCTATACTTCAAAAAAAGGAAAGAAACAATCCAAAATAAATGGTCTCTATGAAGAATTAGGAATAAAATGACTAACAAAAAATTAATAGTATTTCAAGATAAAAACATAAGAAGAATTTGGCATAAAGAAGAATGGCATTTTTCAGTGGTAGATGTTGTGGGGGTTTTAACAGAAAGTTCTATTCCTAAAAGATATTGGACTGATTTGAAGAGAAAATTAATAATTGAAGGATCTGAGGTATACGATAATATCGTACAACTGAAAATGGAATCCTCTGATGGAAAACTCTATTTAACAGATTGCGCAAATATTAAAAGTATTTTTAGAATAATTCAATCAATTCCTTCTAAGAAAGCAGAACCATTTAAATTATGGTTAGCTAAAGTTGGTTCAGATAGAATTGATGAAATAGATAATCCTGCACTTGCACAAGAAAGAATGAAAGAAATTTATGAGAAAAAGGGTTATTCTAAAGATTGGATTGATAAAAGATTAAGAGGTATTGCAATAAGGCAAAACTTAACTGAGGAATGGAAAAATAGGGGAGTTGAAGAAAATATTGAATTTGCAATCTTAACTAATGAAATAAGTAAAGCGACTTTTGGAAAAACCGTTGAAGAGTATAAAAAATTAAAAGGTTTAAATAAAGAAAATTTAAGGGATCATATGGGAGATTTGGAGTTAATTTTTACAATGCTAGGAGAAAGAGTTTCAACTGAAATTACAATCAATAAAGATTCTCAAGGATTTGAAGAATGTGAAGTTGCTGCTCAACAAGGTGGCGAAGTTGCAGGAAATGCTAGGAAGGAAGCAGAAGAAAAGATTGGAGAATCAATTGTTTCTGATAGGAATTATATTTTGGATGAACAAAAAGGAAAACAAGAAAAGGAAAAATTGGTGATAAAGAAATGACTAACAAAAAACAAACATTAGAAACAGGAACACCAATGACTTGGTGTCCGGGATGCTATAATTTTCAAATCTTAGCAGGAGTTAAGAATTACTTGAATAAAAAATTAGAAAAAGGCGTAAAAAAAGAGGATTTGGTTATTGTTTCTGGAATTGGTTGTCAAGGAAAGATTTTTGATTATATTAATTTGAATGGTTTGAATACTCTTCATGGTCGAGAATTACCTACTGCCTTAGGAGTTAAAGTTGGTAATCCTAATTTAGATGTTTATGCTTTTATTGGAGATGGGGGATGTTATAATGAGGGTGTGAGTCATTTGATTCATGCTGCTCGTGAAAATATTGATATAACTTGCGTGGTTCATAATAATCAGGTTTTTGCTTTGACTGTTGGACAACCAACTGGAGTTACTGAGCAAGGATTTGTTGATAAAACAACTCCTGAAGGGGTTGTGGTTAAACCACTTAATCCTTTGAAACTTGTTTTAAATTCTAATGCTTCGTTCGTTGCAAGAGTTTTTGCTGATGTGAAACAAGTTGAATGGGCTTTGAAAGAGGCTAGTAAACATAAGGGTTTCAAATTTATTGAAATTTTACAACCTTGTATTATTTTCCATCCACATAAAGGATATAGAGAATTATTAAAAGATATTCCAAAAAATCATGATGTGAAGGATTTTGATAAAGCAATGAAATTGGCTTCGGCTTGGGACTATAATGGAATTAAAAAAGAAGATAAAATTTATACTGGAGTTTTTTACAAAGAGAAGAGAGAAACAATTATTGACAAGCATTGGCAGTTGAAAGAATTGTGTAAGAAGAAAAAATGTTGGAAAGATAGAAATTAATTCTAAAAAATCGTTTTACCTAAAACAGTCAAAATTGTAACAATTGTTGCTGCAGTGGTTACTCCAATCAAAAGTGATAAGTAAAAACGTTTTCTGCTTATTCCTAGAACATATCCTCCAAGGCTTCCCATGTAGACTCCTGTTCCAGGAATTGGTAGCGAGATGTAAACAGCTAAACCCCAGAACCCATATTTTTCAATATAAGGATGGATTTTTTTTTGTGCGTGATGTAAGAGTTTCAAATATCTTTTTGAGAATCTTGATTTTTGTAAGTATTTATCAAAAATATGTAGTGAATTAAATAAAATGAAACCTAAAATGAAACCCATAATTATTGCTAAGATAAATACAAAAAGAGGATTTAATCCAAATCCATTTAATTGAATACCAAAAGGGAGAATTATGGCTCCAGATAGAATTCCTACTGGAATTGCAAGTCTAATTTCTATTAAGGGTAAAAGCATAATTCCAGATAAAATTAAAATTTCTTTCATCATGCACAAGTATAGGAAAATCGTTTTAATTAGTTTGTGGGAAATATTGCTGGACAAGTTTAGAATAAAAATCTTAAATTATCATCTGTGAAATAGACATTAAATATAACTAGATTTATTAAAAAAAATTAATTTCAATTTAAATATTCTAATAATTAGGAAAAACTGGTTTTAGCTAATTGTTTATTCCGTATAAAATAAACGAAAATTAAATCTGCGTTTAGCAATTTAATTGAACAAGTTATTTTAAAGTTAATCTCCAAACTTCCAATTTTTCAAAAAATAATTTTTTTTCTCCGACTAATTCTTTTTTGTAATCTAACCAATTAATTCTTTGTGTCAAGGAAGAGATTAAAAGATAAATTTTTCCATTTTTATTCAAATATTTTTTTGATCGAATTAAAAATTCATTAATTATTTCTGAACCTATTTTTCCCCCAGTTGTTATTAATTCTGATTCTTTATCTTCATTTTCAGTTTTTGGTAAATATGGTGGATTAAAAATTATTATATCATAATTTTCATTTACATTTTCAAATAAATTTGATTTAATGCAATGAAAACCTAATTTCTGACAATATTTAATTGCATCAATATTAATATCAATTCCAAAAATATTTTCTTTTTTAATTCTTAATTTTTTCATAGTTTGTAATTGAATTCCAGATCCAATACCAACTTCTAAAAATTTTAAATTTGAATTTTTCTTTAATAAAATAGGTATTTCTTTTTTTAATACTTCTTGTAATAGGTAAGAATCTTCTTCGGGTGAATAAATCAAAGTCATTTTATGTAAAAAAGCTATTAAAAAGATTAACTAATTCATCTTTGAATAAAATTACTGTGGCTAATGATCCTAATAAAAATAATAACATGAAAATAAGAACAAAGGTTAATGCCTTCCCTTTTGGAGGTTTAGGTTTTTTTGAAACATCATATTTTGAAACTTTTTGAATAACTTTTGGTTTTGGGGGTTGAATAATTTTTGGTTTTTCATTTTCTTTGATAGTTTCTTTTGACTTTTCTGAAGACAGAGGAACAGAGGAAATTTTTTCTTTTTCTTTTGACTTTTCTTTTGACTTTTCTTTTGACTTTTCTTTTTCTTTTTTTTTCTTTATTAATTCTTCAGGAGATTTTTGCAATTCTACATATACTTTTGCTGCTTCTTCAATATCTGTTTTACCATAACCCGCTTGATAAAAACTCATCATTGCATCTCTTAAATTTGAACCCCTTGCAATTGCAGCTTTTAGTCCTCCAAGAATTTCTTGATTTAGAATTTTTTTGCCCTCTTTTTCCATAAGGTATTCAAGAAATAGTTATTTAAAAAATCTTGTTTTAAAATAAAATGCTAAATAAATTTATAATTGATTTGTTAATTTTTTTCAAAGTTGTTCTAAAAAGTTTAAAATTAAAATTATTTTAATCTTTATATTTAATTGCTCGTACTCCTAGCACGGCGCCTCTACTAAATGGACCTCTTCTCCAAGCTAAACTAGATCCAATTGGACCTGAAATAAATTTAATGACTCCTCCCCAATTTGAAGATAAATAATGCAAATTTCCCAATTTTGTTTTTAAAATTGGAAATCCTTGATTTGTTTTCTTTTTGAATAAAAAACATAATGAGACTCCTTTTTTTCATCAAAGTATCATCATTTAAAAATTCAGAATATTGAGGAATTAAAATTTCTTTTTCATTTTTAACAAAAATATAATTATTATTAATCTTTAATTTTCCATCTTCTGGAATAATTTTATCTTCACACCATTCTGCCCTCCAAGGAAATTGTTTTTTTACAATATCTTCTTTAACTTGTACAAGATAATTTTTGTCTAATTTTGTCCCTGCAATTGTATAAACATTTATTTTGCCTTTATATCCTTCATTTAATAAATACAAAAAATCTATTTCTTATTTTAATGAAGGTATTTTTTGTCCTAAAAGTAAATTAATTTTTAAAGATTCTTCATGGTTTATTTTACCAATGAAAGGTCTATTCATTGAATCTTTGGAAGTATTTCTTAAATTATAATCTAACGTTTTTCCCACTTTTTCAATTGCTGGAACCATAGAAAGTCTTGAAGGAATCATTGACCAACCAAAATATTTTCCATCTAAAAATTCTTCTGGAAAAGCAATCCAATTTTTTGTATTTAATTCCGCTACTTGGTCATAATTATTATTTAATTTTTCATTAAATGAAAAATTATAACCTATTTTACTCAAATCTAAAATTTTTTTGCTCTTTCAAAATCTTTTGGATTAATCTCTAATATTGATGCCATATTAATTTCAGGAATTTATAATTTATAAAAATTTTGATTTGTTACTATTTTTTAATTAATAAAATTAAAGATTCAAAACCTGGCCATTCTTAACAAGATACGAAGTTTCTCCAAGCTTATAACCATATTCATTTGCAACACAAATTAATTCTTCTTCTTGTTCTCTTGTTCCGTGGGAGGGAATAATTATTTTTGGTTTTACTAATTCTATTAATTTCTTTTTACTTGCTTTGCTTCCATGCCCATGAACATGGACATTTGTTTGTAAATTTACTCCCACTTTTTCTAATTTAGCATCTAATTTTTTTCTTGCTTCAATATTCACTTCTGTTGGAATTACTGAAGATGAAAAGATTAAATTATCACCATGTCTAAATCTAAAAGGAGTTTCTCCTTTTACCACTCTATCTAAAATTGAATTTTTTTCTCCTTGGTGTCCTGTACAAACAATAAGGTATTTTCCACGATCTGCTTCCACTCTTTTTAAAATAGAGTTTACTTGTCCTCGATATTTCATAATTTTCATTTGATTCTGAAAAGGACATTTTCCAACTTTTATTGCACAATCAACATATTTTGCCATACTTCTTCCAAGAAAAATTATTTCTCTTCCTGTTTTTTTTGCATGTTTTATAATACTATTTAATCTTTCAATATGTGAAGAAAAAGTTGTAATAAAAAAAGCTGAATTTTTATCTCTAATTTTGGCAAATGCTTCTCCTAACATTTTATCTGCATCAAATTCACTCAGATTAGATTCTTCTTTTCCCGCATAAAGAGTATTAATTATTGCTACTTTTACACCATTTTCTCCAATTTCTTTTAATCTTGAATAATTTGGAGGGGGGCCCATTGTAGGAGTATCATCAAATTTATAATCAAGAGCATAGAAAAAACTTCCTTCAGGAGTATGTAATGTTATAAAAGTGCAATCTATTGTCGAATGTGTCGTATGGGTAAATTCTACTTTAAAATCTTGAGAAGTATTTGGAATTGTATGTGTTGAATTTGATTCTACGATTTTTATTTGATTAGAAATTATTGTTTTTGCATCTTCTATTAATGAATCTAAAACTTTAATTGTAAAAGGAGTTCCATAAATTATTGCATTGGGATATCTATCAATTAAAAAAGGTATTCCTGCAACATGATCTAAATGAGCATGCGATAAAAAAAGAGCTTTTACTTTTTTTGTCCAACCTAATTTATCTAAAATTCTATCATCTGGAATTCCCCCAACTCTCCTAAGTCCTTTTGTTGTATATCCCAGTTGATTTTCTTCTTGGAGTTCAATCACGCCAGGCAAATAAAAACCACAATCAAATAAGAAAACATCTTCTCCCACTTTTACAGCAGTCATATTTTTCCCTACTTCTTCAAATCCTCCAACTGTACATATTTCCATATTTGATAAAAATAAAAATAGTTTATATAAGTTTGTGAGAATAATAATTAAGAAAAAAAAATTTATTTAAATTAAAAATTTTAAATTAATAAAATAAATTTCACGAAGTAATTCGGAAATTTAAAAAAAATAATTAATGCAATAAAAATCTAATAATTTAAATTAGGAAAGATTTGAGATAATTTAAGATTCAACAGAGCGTAACTAAAATAAATTTATATTTAATAATTTATTTTGAGTAGAACGATTAATATTTTCCAAATCTTTACAATTATAGAGAAATAAAATAATTTAGTTAGAAATATAAACTTATTTTCATTGTTTATAATATGAAACCATTAATCCCATCACATAAAGAAAATAAAAGATATTTGTTATTGAAAGGGAAAAATTTGAAAAAAAATGTTAATTTGGCTATTAAGGATTTTATTGGCAATTTGGGTTTGGCTGAAACTTCTCCTACTTTTATTAAAAATAATATTTTATCTATTAATAGAAAAAGTTTGGATAAAATTCGTGCTAGTTTTGTTGTTTGGACTGAAAAGATTGAGATTTTGAAGGTTAGTGGAACACTTAAGGGATTGGAAAAATAGTTTTTTGTTATAATAATAATCATCATAAATATTGAATTACTTAATTTGATATGAATATTGAAGATATTGTAAATAGCGAAGAATTTAGAAAATCTGATAAAAAATTGAATAAATTTTTGATTGATGAAATGAATAAATATGCTAAACCAAAATTAATTGAATATATGTATTCGGTTTTTGGGGATGAAAAAAAGGCTAGACATGGGTTTTATACTGAACATTTTTTGTTGATACAAAGGCCTTCTGGTTGTTGTAAAGCAGGAAGAAGTAATTTAGTTGAAAATGAGTTAGGTGCAATTGAACATGGCAATTGTGCTTAATTGAAAAAATTAACTCCAAAAACCTTTTAAATATGAGCTAGTTAATTTTGATATAGGAAATTATAAAATGGACATGCCAGTAGATATTCAACATCAACAAATGGGTTATGACAGAGCAGCGACTATGTTTAGTCCAGAGGGACATTTACTTCAAGTTGAGTATGCAGAAAAGACAGTTAGACTTGGAAGTTCAAGTGTTGCTATGGTTTGTTCTGATGGAATTTTTATTTTGGCTGACAAAAGAAATGAGGATAAATTAATTGTTCCAAGTTCTGCTCAAAAAATTTATGAAATTGATTCACATATAATTTCAAGTGTTGCAGGAATTGTTTCAGATGCTAGAGTTTTAATTGATAAATCACAAGTTTTGGCTCAACAACATAGAGTAACTTATGATTCTCCAATTGAACCAGAATTGGTGATTAAAGAAATTTCAAATATTAAGCAACAATTTACTCAATATGGTGGAGCTAGACCTTTTGGTGCAGCTTTAATGATTGCTGGAATTCAAGATGGAAAAGGGAAATTATTTACTAGCGATATTACTGGAAATTATTTTGAATATTATACTAATGCAATTGGTGAAAAAGATTTTCAAATTAAAGAATTGTTGAGAGAAAAGTATAAACAAAATTTAGACATTAAAAAAGGAATTAAATTAGCAGTTGATATCATGAAAGAAGTTCAAAAAGATAAATTTAATATGGATAGATTTGAACTAGTTTATCTTGAAAATAAATCTGAAGAAATTAAAAGGTTGGATGGAAAGGAGATTGAAGGATTTAAATGAGCAACGGGCATGAAAAAAAGTCTGAATTTGCACCAGGGCAAACTATTGCAAAGATGAATAAAAATGGTCTTCATTTTGAAATTCTTGTTGATATGAATGATGCTTTGAAAGTTAAGAAAGGGGAATCTGATTATTTAATTGTTGAAGGAGATAGAATATTTATAAGTGTGAAAAAAGGAGATGTTGCGTCTAATAATGATTTGGAAATTGCTTTTAAAACAACTGATATTTTAGAAATTGGTAAAATTATTGTAAAACAAGGAGATATTTTAGTTGATCAAGAACATCGAAGTGAGGAAAAAGAAAAACAAATTAGACAAGTTATTAATTTTTTATCAAGAAATGCTATTGACCCTCAAACGAGTAACCCCATTTCTCCAGAAAGAATTAAATCTGCTTTAGAAGAAGCACATGTTAATGTTAAAAATGTTCCAATTGAAAATCAAATTCAAGAAATATTAGACCAAATTAGTTCAATTATCCCTATTAGAATTGAAACTAAAAAAGTTAAAATTCATATTCCAGCTCTTCAAACTGGAAAAGTTTATGGTCTTGTTCAACAATATAAAGAAAAGGAGACTTGGCTGGATGATGGAAGTTTAGAAGTAATTGTGAATATTCCTGCCGGATTAATTATGGATTTTTATGATAAACTTAATTCTATGACACATGGTTCAGCTTTAACTGAAGATGTGCAATAATAATCAAAAATTAAATACAAATATTTTTAAAGGATTTTTAACAACAAATTAAAATGGATAGAAAAATAGTGATTCCTGGAGAAATTATTGTTGAAGGAGAGGATTACCTTCCAGGAGAATCGACAGAAAAAAGAGAAGGAAAAATTTTTGCACTAAAGTATGGTTTAGCTGAAGAGCAAAATAATTTAATTAAAGTTATTCCTTTATCTGGAGTTTATCATCCAAGAAGAGGAAACGTTGTTATTGGTAAAGTTGAAAATATTACTCACAATGGTTGGATTATTGATATTGGTGCTGCTGATTCTGCATTTTTGTCTATGATGGAAGTTCCAAAATATGTGAATAAAGATGCAATGGAAGAAGTGCTTAATATTGGAGACATGGTAAATGCTAAAGTTTGGGCAATGAATAAAAGAGGAATTGATTTATCTACAAAATCTAGGGGACTTGGAAAAATTGAAGAAGGTCTTATTTTTAATATTAATCCCAATAAAGTTCCAAGAGTTATTGGAAAAGAAGGAAGTATGATTAAATTAATTAAAAATTATACTGGAGCGGACATTACTGTTGGACAAAATGGAACAGTATTAGTTAAAGGATCAACAATTGATTCTGAATTGTTTGCTAAAAAAGCAATTATGCATGTATGTGATAAATCTTTTGTAGCTGGATTGACTGATGAAATGAATGAATGGTTTAAGGAGAATACTAATTAAAATGACAAAAGAATTTAAAAGACCAGATGGAAGGGGAATTAAGGAAATGAGACCAGTTGAAGCTAAAGTTAATGTTGTTCCGAATGCAGATGGTAGTGCTATGTTTAAATCAGGGAAAACTATTGCAATTGCAGCAGTTTATGGTCCTAAAAAAATGCATCCCCAACATAAACAAAATCCTGCAACAGGACAACTTAGATGTGAATATAATATGCTTAGTTTTTCAGTTGATGATAGAATTAGACCTGGAAGAAATAGAAGAGCAATGGAAATTTCTGAAATTACTAAATGGGCTTTAGAACCTGCTGTTCTTTTAGACAAATATCCTGCACAAGTTGTAGATGTTCATATTAATATTATTCAAGCTGATGCTGGGACTAGATGTGCTGGAATTAATGCGGCTGCTATGGCTCTTGCTCATGCTGGAATTCCAATGAAAGATATGGTTTCGAGTGTTTCAATTGGAAAATTGGATAAAACATTAGTAGTTGACTTGACAAAAGAAGAAGAAGATTTTGAAGAAGGAGAAGGTCCAACAGATATTCCAATTTCTATGACTTCATCTGGAAAAGTTACACATATGCAATTGGATGGTAAAATTGGAGTTAAGCAATTACAAGAATCTATTGATATGGCTAAAGAATCTTGCGCAGAAATTTATGAAATTCAAAAGAAAGCATTGAAGGATGCTGTTGGAATGGAGAAGGAGAAGTAAAATGGATAAAATAAGAACAACACCTGGAATTACAGGAGATAGAATTAAGAAATATTTGAAAGAAGGAAAAAGGTTTGATGGTCGAGGACTTGAAGAATTTAGAGAATTAACTATTGAAAAAGAAGTTTCTTGTAAAGCAGAAGGAAGCGTTAGAGTTAAATTAGGTAAAACAGAAGTTATTGTTGGAGTTAAAATGGCCTTAGGTGAACCTTATGCTGATAGTCCTGCAAGTGGAAATTTAATGGTTACTGCTGAAATGTTGCCTTTAAGTTCGCCAAGATTTGAGTCTGGTCCACCAAAAATAGGAGCTATTGAATGGGCGAGAGTTACTGATAGAGGAATAAGAGAGTCTGGTTTTGTAGATTTCGATAAATTATGTATTAAAGAAGGGGAAAAAGTTTGGACTGTATTTGTAGATATTTATTCAATAAATGATGATGGTAATTTAATGGATGCTGCAACTATTGGAGCAATTGCTGCAATGAAGATTGCAAAAGTGCCAAAATATGATTTAGAAAACAATAAAGTTTTATATGATGAGCCAACTGAAGAAGGTTTACCTTTGACTAATCATGTGCCTGTTGCAATTAGTGTTCATAAATTAGGAAAATCTTTGATTGTTGATCCTACTAGAGAAGAAGAGGATATTAGCGAAACTAGAGTTACTATTGGTTCTTCAAAAGGGACTATTTCTTCATTACAAAAAAGTAATAGTAAAGCTTTAGAAATGGATGAAATAAAGAAAATTTTTGAAATTGCGACTAAAATTAGCGAAGAAATTGATGCTAAAATTAATAAAGCTTTAAAATAAATTAAGCGAAACCTTTAAAAAATAAAATCATTAGTTATTATTGAAAGTCATAAATTCGTTAAGCGAATTTTTATACTCCCTTTCAAAATAATCACAGTCACTCTTTTGGGTGCCCATTAATTAAAGACAAAAACAAATTAAGAACACATGGATTCAAAAAAGTTTACAAAATATGAACGAGCAAGAATTTTGGGTGCAAGAGCACTTCAAATTGCAATGAATGCTCCACTCTTAATTAAAATTTCTAAGGAAGATTTAGAAAAGATTAATTTTGATGCTTTAAAAATTGCTGAGATAGAATTTAATTCTAATGTTTTACCAATTTCAATTAAAAAGCCCATGCCCAAAAGAAAAGAAGGAGAATTAAAGAGGGTTAAAACTTCAAAGGTAAAGGATCTTTCTAAAGAAGAAAGTGAGGCTCAATTGGAAAAAGAAATAATTGAAGAAGGCGAAATAATGGAACTTGCTAATCCCGGAGATGAGCAAGATGAAAGTGAAGGACCTAGTAAATAATATTTGTTTTATTTTTTTGATATTTTATAACCAATTTTTGTATCCCCACATAAATAGATATTATTTTTCTGAATATTATCTTCTGAAAAATTAGTTTCTTGAGATATTTCCTTCATTTTATTTATATCTTTTTTTAATTCTTCTAAAATTTTTTCTTTTGTTCCTGAAAGGATACTTTTAAAATTTTTAATAACTATATATTTTTCTTCGGTATTATCCTCTACTTTAAATTCATTATTTTCATATTTAATTTTTTTAAAAAATTTTAAATAATAATTTCTATCTTTTTTAAAAAAAATCTTCTACTTTTCCAAAATTAAAATCTACATCTTCTTCAGTACCAATATAATCAATTTTTACAAAATCTTTCTTTAGCAAATTTTCTAGTTTTTTATTTTCAAATATTTTAAAAAACATATGTTTAATTTGTTTTATAGATTTAATAAGATAATTATATTTCAAAATATACTTCATTCCAAATATTTATTAACTAATAATTCTTTTTTTGTGTATGATTATTAAGAGTGTGGGTGCTAAAAAAATTAAGGATTCTAGAGGAGATTTTACTATTGAGATTAAAATTGATACGGATATCGGAAAGTTTAAGGCTTCTGCTCCTAATGGAAAATCAAAAGGTAAACATGAAGCTAAATCTTATAGAAAAACAATTGAAGGAGACATAGAAGCTTTAGGAAAAATTTCTGATTATTTTTCTAATGAATATTTAGAAAAATTTAATGATTTGAGAAGAATTGAAGATATTGTTAAAGGACATATTGGAGCAAACACTCTTTTTGCTTTAGAGTCTGCTGCATTGAAAGCCATGGCTGAAGAACAAAAAAAAGAAATTTGGCAAATAATTAATCCTGATGTTTGCGTTATTCCTCGATTAGTTGGAAATTGTATTGGAGGAGGTTTACATTCTAAATTGATTGGTGGAAAAAGACCTGATTTTCAAGAATTTTTATTAATTCCTCGAGAAAATTCTGCAATTAAAGGATTTGAAGATAATAAAAAAGCTAAAGAAAAATCTAAATTTGTTTTGAAAAAAATGGATTCTAAATTTAAAGAAACTAAAAATGATGAAAATGCGTGGATGACTTCTTTAAATGAAAAAGAAGTTTTGGATATTTTGAGTCAGACTGATTTACCTTTAGGATTAGATGTGGCTTCTGCTGGATTTTATAAAAGAAAAAAATATCATTATAAAAATCCTCCTTTGGATAGAACAGCTGATGAACAATTAATGTATATTTCTAATTTGATTAAAAATTATCCTTTAATCTATGTTGAAGATCCTTTTGACGAAGAGGATTTTGAAAGTCATAAAAAATTATTGGAAAAAAATTCTAATGTTATGATTATTGGGGATGATTTGACTGTTACAAATTATAAAAGATTGAAAAAAGCCATTGAAATGAAATCAATTAATGCATTGATTATGAAACCTAATCAGAATGGTTCTTTAATGGAGGTTAAAAGGGTTGCTGAATTGGCTAAGAAAAATAATATTAAAATGATTTTTTCTCATCGGAGTGGAGAAACTATGGAAAACATTTTAGCTGATTTAGCTTTTGGTTTCGAGGCTGATTTCATTAAATGTGGTATTACTGGCGCAGAAAGGGAAGTTAAGATTAAAAGATTAATTGAGATTGAAAAGAGTTTGGGAAAGAAATAGATTCATTATATTTTAATTGCCACCATTGGCGAGAACATGAATGGTTTGAAGATTTTTAAAAAAAATAATTAATATAGGAAAATTTCTGTAGAAAGGAAATATGATTTATTTGAAAACTTAATTTATGGCTTGATAAAATAAATCCATATAGAGGTTAACTTTTGCAGAATCTATTATTGAATTTTTAGATTGTGTTTTTATATTATTTATTAGTATTAATTGATTAAAAATATTTAGTTATATAATTATTTTTTCTTCAAATAAATTTTTCATAGTAACTTTTATAAACTAATTTTATTGTAATTCTTCATGGTAAAGGAAAAAACTACAGAAGTTGTTGAGGTTCCTGTAAAAGTTAAAATTCCAGAAGAAAAATTATCTGGTAAAGAACTTGAAAAAGTTGCAGAAGCTGAATCTTTGGCACCTGAGGGTGTACCATCTATTGAAGATTTTAAGAACAAAACTACTCCTGAAACTAAACCCTTTAAGAAAAATATTGAGAACAAAAACAAATCTATGGAAATTAAAGAAAAAAAAACACTTACTTTAGAAGAAAAGAAAAAAGCATTACTTGAAAGAGCTGCTAAATTAAAAGCTGAAAAAACTGATACTTTAGATATTGAATCAATGAAGGAAAAGGTTAAAGCTAAGAAAAGAAGTGATATGCTTATTGATTTAGAAGATTATGTTAAAACTGGTATTTATTTAGGTACTAGGGTTGTTACACCAGATATGAAAAAATATGTTTATAGAAGAAGGGCAGATGGTCTTGCTATTTTTAATACTGATTTAATTGATGAAAAGTTAAAAGAAGGTATTGCATATTTAGCCAAGTTTAAACCCGAAGATGTTATTTTAGTTTGTAAAAGACAATCTGGTTGGAAAGCTGCAAAGAAATTTGAAGAAATTACTGGAATTAGAACTTTTACAAAAAAATATCCTGCAGGAGTTATGACTAATACCCAATTAGTTGACTTTTTGGAAACTGAATTAACAATCATTACAGATCAATGGTTAGATAAGAATGCTTTGAAAGATACTTTGGATGTTAAGAAAAATGTATTAATGATTTGTGGAACTAATAATTTTTCAAAAGGGGCTAATCAAATTATTATTGGGAATAATAAAAGTGGTAAATCAATTGGTTTAATTTTCTATCTTTTAGCTAGAGGATATTTGAAAACTCGAGGAGAAGATACTTCTAAAGTTCCAGATATGGACTGGTGGATTGAAGAGGAATAGTTGAATAACTTCAATCCAATCTAAAGATGCAATAAAAATCTACACTGTAATTTTTATTGGTGGATTGAAGAGGACTGAAATCAATCCAATCTAAAGATGCAATAAAAATCTACACTGTAATTTTTATTGGTGGATTGAGGAAGAATAATCAATCCAATCTAAAGATGCAATAAAAATCTACACTGTAATTTTTATTGGTGGATTGAAGAGGACTGAAGAGGAATAAAATTTTGATTCTTTTTTGAGTTTTATAGATTTTTTTGGACA